>ENA-OPDJ01000802-OPDJ01000802.1-human-gut-metagenome-genome-assembly--contig:-NODE-802-length-21382-cov-14.269424_pt1 | contig 21382 bp, 23 predicted proteins | sample MGYA00241621_ERZ501505 | MGnify/ENA primary metagenome ERZ501505 (study PRJEB25962, sample SAMEA2042624) | human gut metagenome | biome: human gut; feature: human-associated habitat; material: faeces... | reverse complement strand
AAAAACGATACGATTTACTTTTTGACGTATCAATATGACCTGCTGCACAATTTCAGACGGTGTTAGATTACGAACAAAACCATTGCGTCCGGACTCACAAAAAATACAGCCAACAGAACAACCAACTTGCGTACTTACGCAAACAGTCCCACCATCTCGCCGTTTAATAAAAACCGTTTCGATATACCTGTTGTCTTTCAATTCATAAACATACTTTTCAGTATCGCTACTTTTATAGACTTTTTTTGTTGATATTGATAGATTTTTTTTGTGAAATGGCTGTTTATATAATTCCGTATATAAGGCTCTTGCTTTATCCTCTCCAATTACTTCCGACATTTCTTTGTAAGTAAATCCGTATGGGTCATTCAATATTTCCGTAGGTGTACTTTTAGGTAAGTGTTTCATTTAATATCCTTCCTTTTCAAAATTAAAAAGTTTGTTTTTCAGAGTTTTTGATTATGATTTCTAATTTTTCAACATCAACGATATGTGTTAATTTACATTTAGGGCAGAAAAGAGGAAAATTTCTTAATACCGTATTATAAAATACTTGAACCCTCGTCTTTCCGTTACAAATTGGACATTTTATCCAATATTTTTCAAGCATAATATTTCTCCTTTTGCGCAAAAAAATGCAGGTCAATTCTCAACATGAGCATTGACCTGCATTTATACATATAATACTACAACAAAATTAAGGCATAGTTTTTATACTATGTCTATACGTCGTTAGTTTTGTTGTATAGCATACGCAAAATAAGCATGACAAAAAAGCCCATATTGAAAATGGGAAAAATCTTTTTTGATTTCAATGCTTATCGAATACGCATGCTATGTAACATAAACATTTCCCCCTTTTAATAATACTATACAAGACGATATGAGCAGGACATAAAAAAGTTGGAAGCCCCTCCTGCATGCATATCCGCGGATTAGGCCGACAATAGAGGTGTCCAAACCGCCAGCGGCCACGCCGCATTCATGGAAGGGGCTTCCGATGAGCAATGCTACCACTTTCGTAGGGCTAGACGTGCATGCCAGGCCGGTGAAGGCCTGCGCGTTCGTCCCGGAAACGGGCGAGACGATCAGGAAATCGTTCGGCTACGAGCCCGGCGAGATCGCCTCATGGGTGTCCTCGCTGCCCCAGCCCGCCAGATGCGTCTACGAGTCGGGAGTGACGGGCTTCCACCTTTGCCGCGAGCTGAACGCGATGGGCGCCGCCTGCGTGATCGGAGCCGTTTCCAAGATGCACAAGCCCGCCGCGGACCGCGGCCGCAAGACCGACAGGCGCGACGCGCAGTTCCTCGCGGTGCAGCTGGCGCTGGGCGTGGTCACCGAGGTGCACGTGCCCGATGCCGAGTGCGAGGGCGCGCGGGATTTGGCGCGGGCGCTGGCCGACGCGCGCGACGACGCCGTGCGCGCCAAGCAGAGGCTTTCGAAGTTCCTGCTCAGGCACGGGCTCGTCTACGACGAGAGGAACGCCGCCGGCCAGAGGCGCAACCGCTGGACCGGGGATTTCTGGGCGTGGGTGGGCCGCATCGACCTCGGGGACGCCGCCGCCATGGCGACGCTGGACCACTACTGCGAGCGCGTGCGCGAGGCCGACGCCGCCAAGGCCGCGCTCGAGGCGAAGGTCAAGTCGCTGGCCCAGCAGCCTAGATGGAAGCCGACCTGCGACGCGCTCAAATGCCTCAAGGGTATAGACGCGGTCACCGCGGCTTCGATCGCGTGCGAGGCCGACGGCTTCGCGAGGTTCGCCACGGCGTCGGGCTTCGCGGCGTGGGTGGGCCTGGTGCCCTCCGAGCACTCCAGCGGCGAGTCCCGATTCCGCGGCGGGATAACCAAGGCCGGCAACAAGCACCTGAGAAAGCTGCTCGTCGAGGCCGCCTGGCACTACAAGGGAGCGTCGAGGTCGCCGAAAGACCTGGCCAAGGGGCAGGTAGTCGACGCAGCGACCAGGCGACACGCCAACGCGGGCGTGAGGCGGCTCGTCGACAGGCGCCGCTCCATGGACGATGCGGGCAAGCAGAGCAGCGTGGCCAACGTCGCGGTGGCGCGCGAGCTGGCCTGCTGGTGCTGGGCCGTGGGCCGAATGGCGGAAGGCGCCTAGCGGGAGCGCCGCGCACATATCCGGGTCTTTCCCGGAATTCCCGGGCTCGACGGGCGTCGGCCTCCATCCTCGGATTTTTTTCGTGCGGCGGCGAAGCCGCCACGCACGCCAAAAGACAGACGAGACGGAGGGGCCGGCCGTAGCAACGAGATGCACCGGCGCATTCTGCGCGATGGGCGAATATTAAACTGCCAGACGGGCGTCGATCCGACACGCGCTGTCAACGGGGATTGCGGAGGAGATAGATTGGGCCAAGGGCGAACGAAATCGCCCTTGGCCCTTCATTGCCTATTGACAATGTCCTGCTCATATTATAAAAGGCGCCCACGAGGACACCTACAGGCTATCTTCGAACTACTTGGTTGGGGCAGACGGAGGAAAAAAATAGGGCAGAATCGCTCTCATGATCCCGCCCCGCAAACCCGAGGGTTTCTAACTGGCTCCATTATTCCGGGCTTCTCAGTTCTGTCATTGACCCAGGTATCATCCGTCTCCTATAGCGAGTGAATATAAAAATAGGGCAGAGTCGCTTGCGCAAGTCCGCCCCTAAAACCGTGAAGGTTTTGCTATCTGCAGGCTATTCTACCAACCCGAGCGATTCTGTCAACCTGCGAAGGAACTCGAGCGCGGAGCGAGCTGCGGCGTCGGGCCCCTTGTCGGGCAGCGCCTCGGTTTCGCCGTCGGCCCTGGCGAACATCTCGGCGAGCTCGGATGCGGCGCGCGAGCGCGAGGAGCCCTCGGGTACCAAGCCGGAGTGCGCCACGAGCACGGTCGCGACCTCCTGCATGGCCGTATTCCCCATCCACTTCCTCCTGGTCGCCTTGGGAATCCCCACGGCGGCGACCCTTCGGGAGACGCCGCTGGACGCCGAGCCCCGGGCGGCGCCCCTCTCGGCGAAGCAGTTGATCAGGCACGAGCCGTGCGCGGCGCAGTTGCGGACGGACTTCACGCGCTTGAGGTCGTAGTGGGAGGCCTCGAGGCGCCTGTCGCCCCATCGCCTGGCGCAGAAGCGCACGAAGTCGATGAGGGTGCCGAACGAGGTGAGCTCAAGGAAGGCCCAGGCAGGCATGTCGCCGGAGTACTTCGCGTAGAGGCTCGAGCTGTAGGGGCTGCGGCCGCTCATCTTGAGCTCGCGCAGGCGGTACTCCCTGTTTGCAGTGGTAAGCGATGCCATGTAGTCGGCCACGATGGCGTAGCCGTCCTCTCCACGGTCCTCCATCTCGCGAAGCAGTGTCACCTTCTGGAAATGCTCGATGTCGAGCGTCATGCCGAGCAGGGCGTGGCGCAGCTCCTGGTCGAGCGCCGCGAGCAGGCGCAGCTGGCCGAAGTCGAGGTCTACGTAGCGGCCGTCGCGCGGGCCTCCCTCGTATTTCGAGAAGAGTTTGCGGTAGGATGCGAGCTTGAAGAAGTTGCACTTGTCGCGCAGGTAGTCCGCGGCCTCTTCCTCGGAACACAGTTCGAAGGCTACGCCCTTCTGCTTGAGGTGCTCTATCTGCTGCTCGATCGTGAGGATCGGCTTCCTATCGTGGGGTTCGGCCATGCTCGGTCTCCTGTCATTGATTTGAGAATCCTATTCTACCAGCATGTTTGCCCTGAATCCTGAAGGCCCGTTCGCCAACTCATAAGCAAGCCACCTGAGACTACTCACTTTGTTCACGAATGGCGAAGACCTGCGACCTGGGGTTTTGCAAATGGCGCGCAAGCCACCCGCGTTAATTCACTTGCGATTGCAGCTGGCGGCTTGCGGGCAAAAGGGCGGTTGAGTTTCAAAACGGGCGTTTTCGGCGCCATCGAGCCTCCAAAGGCGACCCGCCGCGCACTTTGGGACAAAAACAAAAACTCAAAGCCCTGAGTTTGAAAAAAGTTTTTGAGGTTGTCCCAGCTTTTGTCCCCGAAGCCGACGAAACGCGACATCGCGTCATTCGGCGGCACGCGTTCCGTGTCGATGCCGAAAACTGGGTGTAACTGGAGTGACGGGACGGCAGAACCGACGCCATCGAGTGGGAGTAAAGTTTCGCACAAAGCACTATTCCACACTCCAACCCGAAACACAACAAAACCGCAGGTCAAAAGTGGTGTGTTCGAGAAATCGGCACACCACTTCGCTCTGAAAGAAAGCACTCCTTTCGGGATTATTCGTACCGGAATTCGTACCACCCCAGCGCCACCATTCACGACGCGGGGCACCGAAGGGAGATTAAAACCATGATGAACGAAGCGAAGATGAACGAACTCACCCAGGCCGAGGACATGGCGTACTTCCGAGCGGACCTCTGTTGCTACTCGCCCGAGAGCTACACGCTCGAGGAGAAGAAGGAGATCTGCAACGACATGATGGCAACGAGCAAGGCAGTGCTCGACGCCATGCGCGAGGACTTCGAGCAGCTTCCCCCGGATGCGCGGGCCAAGCTCCTGGACATGCTCTGCGCCTCCGGCGTCGAGTCGCCCCAGTGGTGGTGGGACGTGCTCGTGGGCGACGGAGACCCGCTCTACCGCGAGCTCGAGCCGCTCAGCTAGTCCGAGCCCACATAGCAAGGAAGAAGGCCGTCTATCACATCGATAGGCAGCCATTCTTCTTTGGGCATCAGATTAGATTCGCCCTAGCTGTTGTTCCTCCGATACTCATTGAGCTTCTCGTTGAGAGTGCGTTCCTCGCGCCTGTGCTTGGCCGCGTAGGCGGCGGTCGCCACTGCGAGCGCGACAAGGTAGCTGATGGTGAACGAAACCCAAGCTCCGGCCATATCTGCTGGGAACCACCGCATCACCACGGCGAGCACAGCCAGCACGGCGTAGAGGCAGATGCCGAACAGGAACAGGCGCAGCGGATACGCCATGCGCTTGATGACCGTGGGCGTGAAGAAGACGAACTGCAGCGCCGCCGTGCAGACGCAGGCTCCGAGCAGGGACCAGCAATACATGATACCCTGTTTCGATTCTTCGCCGGCGAATATGGTTCCAAGGGCCATGCACACGACCATCATGATCGTGAAGGAGACACAGAGCGTTGCCAGGAAGGACCTGGCGTTTTCCGCGGGCGTGCGGACCTCGGTGTCGATGATGTCCTTGCGTGTCATTTTGGGCTCCTTTCCCGTCTCGTTACAGCATCCCGAGCTTGCGGCGCACGTCCGGCGCGTACTGCCGCGATATGACGACCTGCTCGCCGTTGTCCATGGTCGCCACGAGCCGCCCGTTCATCTCCGGGCGCAGCGAGGCGATCCTGCGGAAGTTCACCACGCAGCCCTTGGCCACCCGCAGGAAGTCGCATTCCTCCAGGCGCTCCTCCATCTCGTAGAGCCGCAGCGCGGTCTCGAACACGGCGCCTTCGGTGTAGAAGAACGTGCGCTTGTCCACCGACTCCACGTAGAGGATGTCCTCGGCGTTCACCACGTGGGTGCCTCCGTCTGCGCTTCCCGTGACCTTGCGGTCGAACATGCGCAGCCTGGCGACGATGTCGAGTACCTGCTGGTCCGTCTTCCTGCAGACGATTGCGACCTCGATGCCGCTCGATTCCGGTCGTTCGTCGATTGTTATCTTCATGGTGTTCCTTTCGACGAGTCGCATTCTACCTGCCATCCGTGCCGGCTCGGGCGGCGCTGAACCAAGGTGCGCCTGAGGATGACCAAGTTGCACGTAGCGTGCTTGAGCTGTGCCGGTGTCGGCTGGCTTTGCTATAAGCCATCGATGCGGAAGGCCGCTTGCCAAGCTGACAAGCGGCCTTCCGCGTTACTTGTCCTCGTATGCCCTACGCACATCGTCGTCGAGCTCGAGGATCGGAATGAGCGGTAGCAGGATCAGCATCAGGAGCAGGCATCCCACGATACCGAGGAACCACCCGACCTGCTCGCCGAGCCACCGCAGCCTCGACCTCATGACAGCATCTCGTTCACGCGCCGCTGCACGATGGAGTAGTACGAGCCCAGGCGCCGCTTCCTCTCGTCGCCGTTGCCGTAGTCGCCGCGGATCGCCGCGCGGGCCATGGCGTCGACGTCCATGGAGGTCGAGCTCGCCCCGGTTGCGCCCAGGATCTCGTTCACTCGATTCTGCACGGCCGAGTACTTGGACCCCAGGCGCCGCTTGCGCTCGTCGCCGTTCCCGAACTCGCCGGCGATGATGCGGCGCGCGAGCGCGTCCACGTCGCAGGAGCCACCGGAGGTGCCGCCTGAGAGGATCCGGTTGACCTCCGCCTGGACCTCGTCGTACCGGCTTCCCAGAGCGGCCCTGCGAGCATCGCCATTGCCGAAATCGCCTGCGATGACCCTCGCCGCAAGCTTTGACACGTCGCCGGAGGGCGCACCAGAGCCGGAACCACCCGGCGCGCCGCCCACGTCGGCCTTGCCGTTGTAATGCAGGATGCCGTCCCAGCTGCCGGAGTAGTAGTCGTGGACCCAGCTCTCGCGGCCGGTCTGGTCGCCGGGCTCGCCGTCGATGCCGCCGGTCTCGCTGATCGAGAACTCCCCGAGGAGGTCGGCCGTGCCGTCGTTGCGGATGCACATGGCCGTGTGGTTCTCCTCGTCGAGGTAAATGACGCCGCGAGAAGCGTTGAACGACATCGGCTCCCAGGAGAAGAGCCCCGAGCCCACGAACATCTCGCGCATGCCGCCGTTCCAGTTGTAGCGCGTGATCAGCCCGTCGTAGGGAGAGCCCGCCAAAGCAAGCTCCCAGGCCTCGTAGACGGCTGAGGAGCAGTCGCGGTCGCCCTTGGTCACCTTGATGGTGCCCGCGTCGGTGCCAACGTCGCAATGCCCGGAGGTCCCGTGGCGTCCCGGTTGGCTATACCCGTGCAGCGGGCAGGAGCAGAGGTGCTTCATGATCTGCGCCGCCACGTTCGCCCTTGAGATGCTCACGACATCCTCCTCCTTCGTGCCAGCGGAGGCGCCGGCCACAGCGCAGAGCCTCCGCCAGTCGTCGTGCGTGCCGTAGAAGAGGTCGAGGTCCAGGTGCCCGCCGTATCCGGGGATCCGCCCGGTGCCCGTGTACTGGAAGATGAGCGGCGAGCCCCAGGTGCCGAAGTCCCAGCCGTCGGTCCAGGGGTCGCTCGTGAAGCCCATGTCCTCGTAGTTGGGGTACTGCGCCACCCAGAGCGGGTACGTCCTGGCCACGGCCTCCCAGTCGTACGAGAAGAGCACGCTCTTGCTCGTGTAGATGCCAGGCGTGACGCCCGTCTTGGACTTCACGCGGTCGAGCCACCTCTTGGCCCAGGTCGGCCCCAGGCCCAGCGCGTCGGCCTCCCAGTCCAGGAACGGGATTGCCTTGCCTATGTACGGTTTGAATGCGTCGATGAAGTGGTCGGCCTCCGCCTCGGCGGATCCCTCGTAGCCTCGGTCGCGCGCGTAGTGGTAGCATCCGAGCAGCTTGCCGGTTGCCAGCGTCTCGTCGGCGTGCCGGCGGAAGCACTCGTTGGAGTGCCCTGCGCCGCCGGTCGCCTTCACGATGATGAAGTCACAACCGGTCATGCGGGATACGACAAGATCGTCCTGCCAAGAGGAGATGTCGATGCCGTTAAGCCCCACGGTTGGCACCGCCCTTCGGGATGACGATGTCCTCGTCTCCGCCGCCGAGAGCCGCCATGATGGGAGAAAGCGCGGCCATCACGAGCGCCACGACCAGGCCCCTCACGCTGGGGTCGAGCACGCACCAGCCCATGATCAGGTCGATGTTTGCGATGACCACGCCAAGGACGCCCTGCACGATCGTGCGCGCCAGGCGCCAGTACCACTCGTTGCTTGCCAGGAACTCGTTCATGTCAGCCCACCTTCCGTGTCAGGTTCTCGATGTCGTTCTGCACGACGGCCATGTCCTGCTCGAGCCGGTAGGTGCGCTCAAGGACCTGGTTGTGCTTCTCGACCTTCTCCGTGAGGGCGTCGAGCTTGACCTCCATGACGGCTCTGCTCTTAGAGTTGGAAAGGATCACCCCAATCAGCGTCACGAAACCGGTAATGCACGCCACGATGATTGACTCCATAAAGAACTGCCTCCCGAGCTCGACTCTTCGTCCTCAGGAGGCAGTGTCCGACCGTGTCACAAGTACGTAGATTACGCTCGGAGTTGTCGCTAGGCCTTACGCGCTTCTATGCATGATGTCGGGTTGCTTTCTACTCATCATCTGAGGTTAGAAGGACGCGAGAAATCGACTCTTCGCTCGGAACCATCTTCTTCACCACCGCAAAGCACTCAGCAAAGTCATCGCTCGGTAGGCAAAAGACCTTATGCTTCCTTGCTCCATTTGGGTACGTGACGGCAAACGTCGTTGAACCTATGTCGGTAACAAACTCCTCGTCATCTAGCTCTAGGATACCGGCGACCTTCTCGGCAACTTCATCGAACAGCGCGCGATAGCCAAGGCCGCTTGGCTGGTATGCCCAGCTCATCGGCAAGTTATGCTCCGATAATCCACGTGGCTCGTATTTATATCTGATCCAATCGGGAGTGATGGTGACTACATCCGTGTAGGCCTCGTCGATACTGCAGAAACCAGACTCACCCTTGATGACGATGCGCTCAAAAGCGAGCATGCTGACCACTGGCAAGAACTTGTACTTCTCTTCAAAGGGGCTCACGTAATTCTCGTCGGGCTCAGGGACATAGACCTCAACGAGACCCTGCTCCTCCAGGTAATCGAGCATTGCTTCAATAGCATCATCTTCGTCTTTCCATTCCATGGTTTGGAAGTATTCGAGGTCTTCTACCGGTCTTGCTAGATCGGGGAACCAGTGATGAAGCATGCGCGTTGTGTAGTGGTCAAGATCCTGCTTGAGCTCTCGTCTCTGGTCCCACTTTAACTTCTTGTAGTCTGCCTCAGATATGCCGTGGATTAGCAGCGTGTCAATCAGCTGCCTGTACGTTCCGAGCCTCTCCTGCTCTACTAGCTGGTATGGGAACTGACTGGGGTCAAGGTAGTTGTCGCGCCAGTAGTCGCGCACGCCTTCTTTATCCATGATGCTCAACCTGAGTGTCCATGCATAGCGACCTGCAAGGTATGGCGGATAGACATCCAGTTTCTTTGCAATCCTGTCTAGCAGTTCGGGACGTATCCTTTTGGCCTTGATTGCCCGACGAATCGTCTTGTCGGTCTTGCCAATATCCTTTTGCACAAGAGCCGGCCAACGCCGACGAGGCCGCCGAACTGTACGCGAAGCTCATGCAAAAGGAGAACGATATCCTTTCAAGCGATAGCGCACTGTGGGAAAAGGTGTTTCTTGCCGCCAATAAAGATATGCCGATGGTCGAGGACGGCGGCAATTACGGCGATTTCCTGCTCAAGACCATCGACGGTGCCAAGGATGAGTTTGCGGCGGATGAGCTTAAGACGCTCAAGGCTGGTGCGCAGCAGATCAAGGAGATCGAGGACAAGCTCAAGAGCTTGGAGAGGGAGTTCCCCGGCTGTGTAAGCACACCGAGCGCAGGCGAGAGCGTCGACGCTTCGGCCGCGGGCATGACGACTGGTGCCAATGCTTCGAGCGAGGCGACGAAGTTCCCCAGCTTTACGGGCAAAGACCTGGATGGCAACGACGTGAGCAGCGACGAGCTGTTCTCTAAGAACAAGGTCACCGTCATGAACTTCTGGTTCACCACTTGCAAGCCGTGCGTGGGCGAGCTGGGCGATCTTGAGAACCTGAATCAGGAGCTTGCCGAGAAGGGCGGCCAGGTCGTGGGCGTCAATTCCTTTACGCTCGATGGCAACAAGGGCGAGATTGCAGATGCCAAGGACGTACTGAGCAAGAAGGGCGTGACATATAAGAACATCTGGTTCAAGTCGGATAGCGAGGCCGGTAAGTTCACGTCAAATTTGTTCTCGTTCCCGACAACGTATGTCATCGATCAGAATGGCAACATCGTAGGGGATCCAATCGTGGGAGCCATCAGCTCCGCCGAGCAGCGCGCAGCACTCGACAAGCTTATCGACCAGGCGATTGCGAATAGCGAGCAGTAAAAATAGCGCAAAGCATAGCGAGGACTGTGTGTCGCGTGCGAAGTAGTCCGTTGCTCCGCAAGATAGGCCCTGCCGTAAAGAGGTCCCGTTCGGGTTATTATGCCTCGCTCCGCCAGACCTGGCTGTATCGCCTCCAGGCTTTCACCGGGGCCGCGCCGCAGCTCCTACGAGGGCGAGGTCTCCGAGGTGCCCCCAAACCTGCTGCGCGACGAGGAGGACAAGCATCGCTTCGGGGCCGACAGGCCCAACGAGCTGCGGATCACCGACGTGACCGGGTTCCGCATCCCCGCCGGCAAGGTGTGCCTCTCGCCCATCGTGGGCTGCCTCGACGGCATGCCGCTGAGCTGGTCGGTATCGGCCTCGCCCGATACCGAGACGGCGAACTCGCCCCTGATCGGCGCGTGCGGGTGGCTCAGCGAAGGGGACCGCCCCACGGCGCGCTCGGATAGATAAAGGCGGCGCTGTCGCTGGCCGGGATGGATTCGGTCCAAGATCACCACCGCAGCACCTAGCCGTTGGCGGCGGCAATATTAGACAACGAGAAGGCGCCGGGATCTTCATCCCGGCGCCTTCTATCAAATTCAACGGTATCGTTGCGCAATATTGTGCGTTGTCTTTCGAGCTCCTGGGAGATGAGCATTGCGGGGCAGGGAAGCCCTCTTCTTGCTGGGAATCTAGATAGCTCGCGGCTTGGTAGGGACCTTCCTAGTAGTTGCCGTTCAGGCATGAGTATCCCATTGACACATTGCAGTTGGCGCTTCACTGCTAGAACCATCTAAACCAAGTAGACCCAAATAGTGCCTACGCCTTTGGGAAAACTGCTCCTCCGTGCAACTCGGACTTCGTGGACAGCCTCCAGGCTTCAGATGGCAGCTACTTCAGGTGCTGCGCCGGGCTTAAGCCCATCCACCGGTCATTTGCGACCGTTCGCGGCGCTGCAAACAGAAATGTCCTCTTTGTCTTGCAATTGTTATATCACGTCATATAATCAGCAATGACATTATTACAACGGATAACAAAGTTTGGAGTCCCGATATGCAGGTAGTTCTGGCATCACACGGTCGTCTTGCTGAGGGAATGAAAGATACCCTAGGCATCATTTTGGGGGAGTTGCCGGACCTGCCGACGCTCTGCGCATACGTTGACCCAGACGTCACCTTAGCCCAGCAGGTCAAAGACGTGCTGGCGCGTAAAGTTCCCGGCGAGGAGATGCTCGTCGTTACCGATCTCTTTGGCGGCAGCGTGAACAACGAGTTCATGGCCGCCCTTGCCGAGAATGACTTTACGCTCATCTGCGGCATGAACATGCCCCTGCTCGTCGAGATTCTCTCTGACGCAAATCCCGACCCCGCGGCCGTAAGGGCGGCAGTCGACTCTTGCAAGGACTCCATCATGGTCTGCAACGACCTGCTCGATGCCGGCCAGGACTGTGGCGAGGATTTCTGACATGGATGTCCAGTCCCTTTACCCGATGAACATCTCGTTCAGGTATTTCGGCCTCGAGAAGTTCTTTGAGTCCTGCGCCAAAACAGGTCTGCATAATGCAGAGATCTGGCTTTGTCCCCAGCACTTTCTTATCAACGGGCAGTTCTCGGAGGGCCCTTCAAAGCTCAAGGCTCTCATGCGTGAGTACGGAGTCCAGATCAAGTGCCTCTGTGGCGAGCAGAACAATCCAAAGCCCAACAACATGGCGGCTCGCGGCGAACTCCTCGTTGGCAATACGCGCTCCTACTTCCGCAGGGTGATTGATCTTGCTGAGGCCATTGGCTGCCCGAAGGTCCTTGTGACCCCCGGCTGGAATTACTTTGACGAGAAGGTCGATGAAGCGCGCGTACGAAGCATCGATATGCTGAGAGAGCTCTCGGTCTACGCGCATGCTCGGGGGGTCACTCTCGTGCTTGAGAGCATCTGGAGTAAATCCTCCCAGATCGCGCCAACGATAGCGCAGATTGCCAACATCAAGGATGCAGTGAATAGCGACAGCCTGAAGCTCACGCTTGACCTTGGCGCCATGAGCGACGCGGGCGAGACTGTCGACGATTGGTTCAGCGCGTTCGGCAGCGACATCGCGCACTGCCATTTCGTGGACGGTACTCCTACGGGACACATGCCTTGGGGCCACGGCAACCTGGACATGCGAGGCATTCTCGCTTCATTCAAGAAAGCCGGTTACAAAGGGGGCTTCTCGCTTGAGTACGTGCACCCAATGAGCTTCCAAGATCCGGCAGGGTATCTTGCCGAGACAAAAGCCCTGTTCGAGAAGTGCCTTCAAACGATTTAGTCAGGCGTGCATCAACCAAGGAAAGGAAAAAAGATGATCAAGCTATGCAGGGTGGACCACAGGTTGCTCCACGGCCAGGTCGCATTCTCCTGGAGCCATGCCCTGGGAGCCGATGCCATTCTTATCGTCTCTGACGAAGTGGCATCCAACGAGGTCCGCATGAAGACGATGCGACTGGCAAAGCCGGTGGGCATAAAGCTGGTTATCAAGGGCGTCGACGACTCCATCAAGGCAATCAAAAGCGGTGTGACCGACAAATATCGCCTGCTCATCGTTACCGGCAACATTGCGGATGCCGAGAGGCTGGTCCGCGAGTGTGGCATTTCCTCGCTGAATCTGGGCGGCACCGTAAAGAGCTCCGAGACGACCCGCAGCTTCGGCAGTGCGGTCCATCTAACCGATGAAGAGATAGAGGTCGTCCGCGGCCTTGTCCGCGATGGCGTGGAAGTCGAGGTGAGGCAGGTGGCAAAGGACAAGAAGGTCGTTCTTTCCGAGAAGGACCTCTGATTGTGACGGACAGTAAATTGAAGGAGGGGCAATGGCTTTTCAAGCGTTTCTTATCGCTCTGATTATCTTTGTGGGAAAGGCCGACTACTTCGTCGGCACGGCAATGTTGGGCAGACCCTTGGTCCTTGGCATGCTCGTCGGCATTGCGCTGGGCGACGTGTCTCAGGGAGTGATCATCGGCTTCCAGCTGGAGCTCGTCTTTATGGGCATGCAGGCTATCGGCGCATCCATTCCGCCTGACATGATCGTCGGCTCGGTGCTGGGCACCGCCTTTGCCATCAGCACGGGCAACGGCATCGACACGGCGGTCACCATCGCGATGCCTGCGGCGATTCTCTCTGCCTTTGTGGTGAACCTCTTCTATGGCGTGATTACCCCGCTTATGGCTCGAACGGCAGACAAGTTTGCCGCCGAGGACAATGATAAGGGCATCTCCGCGGTGTTTCTTGCCAACGGCTTTCTCTTTGACGTGACTTTTGGTGTCATTGGTTTTGTGGCGTTCATGTTCGGCGGCGACGCGGTATCCGCCTTTGTCGCTTCGATTCCGGCGTGGCTCACCGCTGGCATCACCATCGCGACCGGCATTCTCCCTGCGCTCGGCTTTGCCCAGCTTGTGACCATGATTGCCTCTAAGGAGACCGCGGTCTTCCTTCTGCTGGGCTTTGTCCTCGCGGCGTATCTTGGCGTTCCGGTCCTGGGCATTGTTTGTTTCGCGGTTGTGATAGTCGGGATTCTCTTTATGGCACACATCTTTATGCCCAGCCAGGGCTCGGCTTTGATGACGGAAGGCGAGGACGACAATGAGTTCTAGCGATGCAACGAAGAAGCTTGGCAAGAAGGAACTCCGGAGCCTCTTCCTCAGGTCCTTCTCGACGTCTCACGCATGGCACTTCGAGCGCCAGCAGCACATGGCCTTCTGCTGGTCGATGATCCCTGCGATCAAGAAGCTCTATGACCGGCCCGAGGACAGGATTGCCGCCTATCAGCGTCACCTCGAGTTCTACAACTGCCACACGACCATGCAACCCCTCATCGGCGGTATCGTTTGCGCCATGGAGGAGGAGAACGCCAACAACGAGGAGTTCGACACCTCCTCGATCAGCTCAATGAAGGTCGCCCTCATGGGACCCCTTGCGGGCATCGGCGACTCCCTCATCGGCGGTACCCTGCGCATCATCGCCACCGGCATCGCGGGCGGTCTGTGCATGGCGGGTTCTCCCTTCGGCCCGCTTCTGTTTCTGCTTATCTTCAACGCGGTCAACATTGCTCTGCGCTGCCTTGGCGTGAAGTATGGCTACGGTCTGGGCGAGAATATCATCTCCAAGGTTTCCGATCCCAGCACCATGCAGAAGCTTACCTGCGCGCTCTCCATCGTCGGTCTCATGGTCATAGGCGGCATGATTGCGACGAACGTCGCCATCACGACTCCCATCGCCTTTGATATCAGCGGCACCGCGTTCTCGCTTCAGGACACGCTCGACTCCATCTTCCCGAAGCTCCTTCCGGTAGCGGCGTTCGGCATCCTATATGCCCTCAACAAAAAGGGCGTGAACGTCCTCGCGCAAATCATTGCAATTATGGTCCTTGGCGTCGCGCTCGGGGCCGTCGGAATCCTCGGTTAGGAGAATCTAGTGCTTGAATTCTGTCTCGATACCGGCGACTTTGAAATGGTGAAGACCGCCAGTAGCATCTACCCTGTCAATTGCTTCAGCATGAACCCCTCCATTGCCGTCAGCTGCCTCAAGGGCACTGGCAAGTCGTTCGTGCAGAATGCGCTGGACATCCGTGGCGTCATCGGTGAGGAAACCCCTTTCTTCCTTGAGGCCATGGGAGACACTGCAGAGGAGCTCGTGGAGGACGCCAAGGCAATGGTCAAGGCTGTTCCGGGCAACACCTTTGTGAAGATTCCGGCATGTCCGGAGGGTTTCAAGGCAATTCGCGAGCTCAAGAACGCCGGCATTGCCACCTCTTGCACTGCCGTCTACACCTTCAACCAGGCGATGCTCGCGGCCATGGCGGGCGCCTCATACGTTGCCGTCTACGTGAGCAGGCTCGACAAGAACGGCGGTGACGGCATCGAGGTCGTGCGCCGCATCAAGCAGGCCTTCGTTGCCCACAACATCGACTGCGTGGTCAGCGCGGCCTCCCTCAAGACTCCGCTCTCGCTCCAAGAGGCCATCGAGGCCGGTGCCGATAACGTCACCGTTGACCTTGAGATGCTTGAGGCCCTGGCGGTCCACCCCATGACCGAGGGCACGCTTAAGACCTTCAAGTCTGATTGGGAAGGCCTGTTCGGCGAGGGCGTCCGCATCGTCGACATGGTCGCTTAGGATTTCCACCGTCAAGCAAGGGATATGAACGGCCCCGCCGGAGACGGTGGGGCCGTTTGGTTGGGAGCAAGCCGCGGGTCTGGCAACCGGGCCAGAAGAAAGGGGCGCGAAATGAGAGCTTGGTGTTCTGTTGGCCACTATCTGCAGGGCGTTGATGTTATTGGGCGAGTAGGCCGGTATGCGTCGATGTTTGGCAAAAACCACCTGTTCCTTGTGGACAGCTTCGTGTGCCAGATTCTGGGGGAGGGGCTCTATGGTGCCTACCCCTCTTTGGATGGGTGCACGTATCGGACCCTGACATTTGAGGGCGAGATAAGCCGCAAGAGCATATCAAGGCTTGTCAACGAAGCAGGGGGTGAGTTTGACGTCATCGTTGCCGTAGGTGGTGGGAAAGTCATCGACGTGGCCAAAATGGTTGCCGCTCAAAGTGGCGCGGCGCTCGTCGTGTGCCCGACGATTGCGGCGACGGACGCTCCCACGAGCGCCATGTCCATCCTCTATAGTGATGAAGGGGAGATGAACGAGATTGTTCTCCATGTGAAGAATCCCGATCTCGTTCTGGTGGACTCCAGGGTCATCGCAAACGCCCCAACGAGATTTCTCTCGGCGGGGATAGGGGACGCCCTCTCGACCTACTATGAGGGCGAGTCCAACTGGAAGACTGGTCATGCCAACTACGTTTGGTGCCAAAGCGAGCAGGCGGTTGGCACTGCGGCGGGTCGCGCGGTTGCTCGCGCGTGCATGGAAACGCTCGAGAGGGATGGTCGCGCTGCCGTCAAGGCATGTGAGCAGAGCACTGTTACGCCGGCGCTTGAGAACGTGATTGAGGCAAACATCCTCATGAGCGGCATTGGTTTCGAGAACGTCGGATGCTCTCTTGCCCACGGTCTGGGTAACGCGATGACGGTGCTCCCCGACGGCGAGAAATCCATGCATGGCGAGAGGGTAGGTTTCTCGACGCTGAGCCTCATGATTGCCGAGGACTACCCGAGTGAGGAAGTCGAGCGAGTGGCGCGCTTCTGCAGGGACTGCGGCGTTCCGACAACCTTCTCGGAGCTCTCGCTTGCGCCCAGCGATGACGACCTTCGCAAGGTTGCGCAGGCGGCAATGCAGGCCGAGTCTTGGGGTGCGAGCCCCGTGAGGCTCTGCGACGCGGAAGTCGTGGACATTCTCAAGGCAACTGACGCCCTTGGGCGGAGGGTCGCGCAAGAGTGAGTAACGTCTCTCCTCGAGAAACGAAAGCTGAGGGCCGCAAGCGGAGCTCGAACTCCGCTTGCGGCCTCTTTTACGTGCTTATGGTTCGGTAACGATTTTTCCCTCCGGCGAAATCACGAAGCGGAATGACGCTCTGTCTCCCCTGAGCAGGGATTTTGAATAGTGAAGGGGATTGCCCTCGCTGTCCTTGGTTATCTTGGATAGCACGTAGATGGGTGAACCGATGATGCAAGAGAGGAGCTTGGCCTCATCCTCGCGCGCGGTTGAAACGTCTATGACAAGCTCCTCGACCCCCAGCTGTATGCCGTAGTTTTCCGACAAGAGGCTATAGAGGCTCATATCCTCGCTTAGGTCGTCAAGAAAGCTCGGGAAAGACCTCTCCGAGACATAGACGGAGTCGAGCGCGATGGGGATGGAGTCTTCGAACACGAGCCTCTTTGCCATCAGAACGGTATCACCGACCTTTATGTCCAGTGCGTTTGCGAGGGCAGGGGTGGCTTCGAGGGAGGACCGCTCCAGGACCCGCCTGTGACTCTTGCCGCCAATATCGGAAAAGGCGTGGTAGCCAAAGTTGTTAGGCGATCCTTTTCGGATGACTCGCTTGGGGACGGAGACAAAGGAGCCCTTTCCGCGCAGTCGGTATATAAGACCCTCATCCACGAGATTCTGGACAGCTCTTCGGACGGTAATGCGGCTCACCGAATAGCGTTCGCAGAGCTCGAGCTCGGTCGGAATCTTCTCTCCCACGCCGAGCTCTCCGGAGATGATTTGCTGACGGAGATTGTTTTCTACCTGTGAGTAGAGCAGGTCGGGTCTTGCGTCGTTGTTAGATGCCATGACGTCTCCGATGACGCGAGTGGTGATAGTTAGGGCGTTCTAGGTAGCCCGCTGTTTACGTAAGTATATGATGACATAAGACTTTATATCGCCATAAAGATGGCAGGAGATGGTCGCTGAATCGTAGGTGACGACCATAACGGTGGCTTTTCCGATGGGGGAGTGCGGACGAATTGGTGGACCGAATAGATCCGAATGGGAGTCCGCACCGCCCTGCCATCGCTGGCGCCGACAGCGAGAAGGCATGCGGACGGGATGTCCCTGTTGTATGCGGTGCTGTACATGGGCCCTCTTGCGCCATCCGCGGGCCAAGATCTTCGCCGCAGCCTCCTTCGGCGTGAGAGACAAATTCGAGACTCTGCTCGACGGGATCAAGACACGTAAAGAATAGCCATTGACAACTATAGGAGCGTCAATCGGCGCACAATCCAAAGACGGGCGACGAATGTACGGCCGAAGAGATGCTGAACGACTATATGGAGTTTGGCCAAGAGCTCGCCCTCTAGGGTTCGGAGAAAGCAATACATCTATGGGATGAGTGGAGATTGGCATCGATAAACGAAAAGCCAAAGCCCGGGTCCTTTTAAATTGCTTTGTCGCCAATCCCCTCGGTGGACCGTGTTACGGAAGACGAGAAGGATATGCCGGCAGAGCTGGAGGAGGGCTGCCACGACAACCATGCCATATCGGCAGCCTGTAGCTCCCTTATCGGCGATGAGAGGCGCGCAAGAATTGCCATGAGGCAGATGAGCCCGGGGCGGCGCTCCGAGTTCAACTCACAACCAATTGCTCGGTTCCTCGGAAATCAGAACGGCGATTCATAGAGGAATTTAGGAGATAGCCTCGGCTCCCGAGCGCATGACTTCGCTCAGCATCTTGATCCCCTGGCTTAGCTCCACCTGCTTCATAAAGTAGTCGGCATGCTCGAGGAAGCGCTCGCGCAGAGCGTGAAGGCCGGCCGCCTTCTCCGACCTCGCGTTCGCATCGTCAACGATTCTGTCGAAGCAGAGCACGAGCGCGGTGAAGTCGTGGACGACGGGGAAGCGCCTCGTGAGGGCAACGAGCTCATGGTCGATTCCGAGCTCCTCCCTCGCCGCCGCCGCGATGGCGCCGACGGGCCTCTGAAGGCGCTGACCGATCGTGTTCAGAACGTTGCCGTTGTGCGCGGCCGCGTTGCGCAGGGCCTTCACGGGGAACAGGAGCTGCTTGACGGATTCGGCCTCCTTGCTGCGCCCTCTCCTGAGGTCGTAGAAGTAGAACTTGTAGAGTGCGATGATCCCTCCGAAAGAGACGAGCTCCAGATAGTTCCAGACGTACATGTCCTCGCGCCTGCCGTACTTATTCGCGAGGTCCCGGGTGTAGTTCGAGTCCCCGAGGTAAGAGATGCTGCGTTCGAGGTGCTCGGGGTCTATTCCCAGGGTCTGGTCCTCGGCGATGTGGAGAAGCTCGAGGAGGAGCCTCGCCCGCTCGGCGCCGTCCGCTCCATCCAGGCGGTCGGCGATGGTCCCGACCCTTTCGATGGCCGCGCTCGACCCCTGGGGGTCGAACCGCTCTTCCAGCAGCCTCTCCTTCCGCTTCCTCTCATGGGCGAAGAGGAGGTCGAGGACCTCCTTCCCGTCGGCGCCGTCGTCCATCATGGTCCGGTTGAGGTGGACCTTCATGTAGTGCTCGATGTCGAGCGTCATCGAGAGGACGAGCTCGCGGAGATGGTGGTCGAGCCTCGTGAGCTCGGCGAGGTAGGCGAAGTCGAGGTTCACGTAGCGCCCGAGGTTCTCCGACGCCGGGTCTCGGTACCTCGAGAAGCACTTCGCGAAGGCCTTGACCTTGAAGAAGAAGTTCTTGTCGCGGAGGAACACGATCGCATCCTCGGGTCCCATAATGTCGAAGCGGACGCCCCGCTCCGCGAGGTGGGCCACCTGACGCTCCGCCGAGATGAGCGGTCGATCCTTCATGGTCGTGCCTCCAAAAAGAAAAATGCGGCTGAAGGTACGGGTACCCGCAGCCGCTAAAAGCCCGAGGGCTTTTCACACTGCAGGAAGTATACCCCACCTCGCCTGAGAGATAAAGGTTTCGGAGAAACCCACACGCTTGCGACACTCCGCCGGCCTTACGGAAAGAAGGCCGGGAACATGCCTCCAAAGCATTGTGGCACAGACGGTGCGGACGATGCCCCGCATCGGAAGGGGCTGATCGGCTCGCCCCTCACCTCCGCGACATGCCGAAGATGAGGGCGTCCTCCCGCTCGACGTCCGAGGGCTCCGCCTCGCCGCGCATGGCGGAGAACTCCCGCGCAAGGAAGTCGACCGTCCAGGCGAGCCCCTCGTCGACCTCTCCGGCGGACCGTATGCGTCTGAGCTCCCGGTACACGCGCGCCATATCGTCGCGGAGCATCTTGTAGACGCGCACGTCGGGCCTGACGACGACCTCCTCCTCGAGGGCCCGCTTGTAGAGGTAGTCCTGCTTGGTCATGCCCGACGTGCGCGCCATGAGGTCGATGCGCCTCGCCTGCTCGGGCGTGACGCGGAAGCCGATGGTGACGCTCCTCTCGCGGGCGGAGTTGGGGCAGGGCATGTCAGTTCTCCCTTCTCGCCCCGTCCAGGGCGCGGGCCATGTCGGCCTGGACGCTGGGGAACAGGTGGGCGTAGCGGTAGGTGATGTCGGCCGCCTCGTGGCCCATGCGGTCCGCGATGGCGAGCGCGGCGAAGCCCATATCGATGAGCAGCGACACGTGGCTGTGCCTGAGGTCGTGGACGCGGATCGGCTCGAGGCCGGCCGCCTTGCTCCCGCGTGCCATCTCGTGGCTGAGGAAGTACTTGGTCACGGGGAAGATCCGCTCGTCGGGGTCGAGGTCGAGAAGGGAGAGGAACGCCTCCATCTCCTCAGCGTAGAAGCCGGGCATGGCGATGACGCGCTTCGACTTCGGGGTCTTCGGGTCGGTTAGGACGTCCTGCCCGTCGATGCGCTGGTAGGACTCCGCGACGGTGAGGGTCCCCCGCTCGAAGTCGAACCTCCGCGGCTTCAGGGCGAGCAGCTCCCCCTCGCGCACCCCGCAGGTAGAGCGTCTATGCCGAGGCGTGGAAGGAGAGCGGCTTGTCCATGACCTCGTCCGAGAACCTGAGGTACTGGCCCTTGGTCCAGAACCTCATCTCGCCGGCGGACTTGGAGCCCATGGACTCGGCCCTGCGGCACGGGTTCGACGAGAGGCCGTAGAAGCGCACGGCGTGGTTGAAGAGCGCGCAGAGCTGGTTGTTGACGGTCTTGAGGTAGGTCGCGGAGAACCCGCCCCCGCCCGGCTTCTCGAGGGCCATCAGCTCGTTCTGCCACCTCACGATGTCGACCGGGGCGATCTGGTTCATGCGCTTCTCGCCCAGGTAGGGGAGGATGCGCTTCGTGATGATGGACTCCTTGGTCTTCCAGGTGTTCAGGCGCAGGCGCGGCCCCATGTCCTTCTTGTAGAGCTCGAGGAAGTCGACGAGCTTCATGTCCATGTCGCCCGCCTGCACGGCGTAGAAGTCGCGCTCCCACGCGAGCGCCTCGGGCTTGGTCTTGAAGCCCCGCTTCACCTTGTGGGCGCGCTTGCCGTCGTAGGTCTTGTACCAGGCCTGGACGTACCAGGTGCCGTTCCGCTTATCCCTTGTCACCGACATCGGAATCCCCTTCGCCCTCGAACAGGCGCTTCTCGAAGTACGCGCGGCTGACCCGCCCGGGCACGGTGATGCACCCCCGCTCCTCCATCTCCCTGTTGAGCCGGCGGATGAGCTTGTAGGCGTAGGCGCGCGACATGCCGAGGGCCTCGGCGACCTCGTCCGCGCCTATGGTTCTGCTCTCCATCTCTCTCCAATCTCGCGGCAGCACGAAAACGTGCTGTCAGTTCGGATACTAGCAGCACGAAATCGAACGGTCAACATGACAATCCTTCATATCCTGATGCGTTATCCTGAGATAAGCAGGTACACCAGATATACGAGAGAGACAGGGGAGACATGGCGGACGGCAGCAGGATACGCGAGCTCCGGACGAGGCGCGGCCTCCTGCAGAGGGAGCTCGCCGAGATGGCGGGCGTGACCGAGTCCGCCGTGCGGAACTACGAGCTCGGCCTCCGGGTCCCGAGGCCGCAGCACCTGGAGGCGCTCGCCCGGGCGCTCGGCGTCGACCCCGCCGCCCTCACC
>ENA-OPDJ01000799-OPDJ01000799.1-human-gut-metagenome-genome-assembly--contig:-NODE-799-length-21440-cov-13.453916_pt1 | contig 21440 bp, 20 predicted proteins | sample MGYA00241621_ERZ501505 | MGnify/ENA primary metagenome ERZ501505 (study PRJEB25962, sample SAMEA2042624) | human gut metagenome | biome: human gut; feature: human-associated habitat; material: faeces... | reverse complement strand
GGCCTGCAGGCTCGGCGAGTGGACGGGCTACCTGCTCGAGGTTGGCGCAAGCGGAACGGAGACGCGGAGAATCGAGCGGGAGACCGCGCGTTTGATGGAGGCCTGCAATGGTTGAATATCCGGAATGGTACGACGGCAAGACAGTGAGCGAGGTCAAGTTCTGCGAGGAATTCCTCAAAACCCACCCGATGAAGAGCGTGAACGGCACCTTTTTCTCGGTCGAGGGCCGCGTCACGGACGAGGACCCGCTGAGGCGAGAGCTCTACGAGGAGCTAAAGCCCTTCTTCCAGGCCGGGCTCACAAAGCGCGTGGCGAACCCGCTCGAAGCCCTGCGGCTCGAGGCCTGCGCGCCCGACCTGCCCATCAAGCGCGACCGCATCTGCACCGGAAGAGAAAATCTCTTCCGCGGCAGGCGCTCAGTATGAGGCCGAATCTTGTCAATGCATCTTTTGCGCTTTACGGGCTCAAATCATGGCCCCGGAGCACACCGCAGGACAGAATATGTGAGATTCTTTATTTTTCCTACCTGCAATCATTTTACCGGTCTGTTGCGTTATACTTGGTGAGAGGATGCTCTCGGCGGGAGGTGGTATTTTGACGCGGGAAGACGAGCTCTTCAAGAGACTGCGCGAGGGTGACGCGGCGGCGCTGGAGGAGCTTGTAATAGGAGCCTATCCAGATATACTCCGATACTGTCTGTGGCACACCCCGGACAGGCAGACTGCGGAGGATGCAGCTCAGGAGACCTTCCTGAAGGCGGTAAGGCATATCGACGCCTATGCGCACCGGGGAAAGTTCAGGGCGTATCTGTACAAAATCGCGGCAAATACCTGTACCGACCTGCAGCGACGAAACGGACGTACGGAGCCCCTCGAACCGGAGGAATACATGGAGCCCGGCTTCGAACAAGTCGAGTCGGAGCTCAGCCTGACGCAGCTCATCTCCGCGCTGCCGGAAAAGCAGCGGGAGGTGGTCGTGCTCAGATACGTCCACGAGCTGAAGCTGAGAGAGATAGCCGAGGTCCTTGGCGAACCGCTCCGCACCGTGCAGTCGCGGCTGCGCGCGGCGCTGAAGGCCCTCGAAAAGACACTGTGAAAGGAGCCGCAAATGAGCAGAAAAGTTGAACACATCCTGAGAGCCGAACTCGGCTCGATGCCTCTGCCGGAGCCACGCGCGGAACATCTCACTGAGACGGCGACCCTCAGTCTCGCCGCTTACCGCTCGCGCAGACCGCTGCGGAGAATTGGCGTTCCCGAAATGGTCGTAAGCCAGATACGCTTCATTGCAGCTCCCATATGGGCTCTGCAGGCAGCGGTCGTGCTCTGCATATGCCTGCTGCTGCACCTGGCCTCCGCCGCGGAGAACTTAGAGGCCGACGGCCCGGCTCTGCTCAGCATGTCCTCCGTTTTTGTCGCCATGAGCGTACTGCCCTTCCACGGTCGCTCCCGCAGATTTAAAATGCGCGAGATCGAGGGCGTGACGAGGGCCTCCCATGGAAAGCTGATGCTGGCGAAGCTCAGTGCGGTCGGTTTGGGGGACGCTATATGCCTGGCGGTGATATCCCAGGTCTCTGCGGGACTGCTGGCCGGGGCTGTCGGCTTGGTGCTGTCCAGCATAGTCCTGCCGTTCCTGCTGTGCTGTACTGGCATCCTGCTTATTCTGGACCGTGCGAGAGGGGAGCAGGGGCTGTTCGCCGCGCTGGGCTTCGGCCTGGGGCTCGCGGCGGGATACCGCCTGCTGCAGGAGGAGCTTGGCGCCGTCCTTGCCGGGCAGGGCCGGAGCTTCGCCGCAGCCGCCTGCGTGCTCCTCACGGTCGTGCTGGCCCTCGAGTGCCGCAGGCTGCTGAGGCAGGCGGCCCGGCCTGATGCATACGAAACAGCGGAGTTTCAGGAGGTGTGACATGGAGCTGGAGATAAGGAATCTAAGCAAGCGCTACGGCAAAAAGACTGCCGTGCGCGGCGTCGAGCTTTCGATAACGCCCGGCGTGTGGGGCCTCATAGGGGCAAACGGCGCCGGGAAAACGACACTGATGAGGATGCTGGCCGGCATCCTGCCGCCCAGCGCCGGGCGCGTGCTCTACGACGGCGTGGATATCCGGGACCTGGGCGAGGCCTACAGGGACGCGCTGGGCTATCTGCCCCAGAGCTTCGGCTTCTACCCCGAGTTCACGGTCACGGACTACCTCGAATACATCGCCGCGCTCAAGGGCGTAGGCAGGCGCGAGGGCCGGGAGAGGATGGAGGCGCTGCTTGAGCTGCTCGGCCTCGCCGAGGTGAGGAAAAAGAAGATAAAAAAGCTCTCCGGCGGCATGCAGAGGCGGGTCGGCATCGCCCAGGCCATGCTGAACGACCCGGACGTGCTCATACTGGACGAGCCGACGGGCGGCCTCGACCCCGGGGAACGGGTGCGCTTCCGGAACTATCTCGCGGAATTTGCGCAGGGGCGGATCGTGCTCATCTCCACCCACATCGTCTCGGACGTCGAGTACATCGCGGCGCAGAACGTGATAATGAAGGAGGGGCGGCTCATCTGCTCCGGCAAGACGGAGGAGCTGCTCGGGGCCGTCGCGGGCAAGGTGTTCACTGCGGCGATAGGGCAGGACGAGCTGCCGCGCTATGAGAAGGCGCTGCGCATCGTGAGCATGAGGGGCGAGCCCGGCGGCCGGGTCGTAGTGCGCTATATCTCCGAGGTCCCGGAGATACCCGGCTCGCACCCGGCCGAGCCGCGGCTGGAGGACCTGTACCTCTGGCTGTTCAGGCGCGAGCCCGCAGGCGGGGAGGGGAAACTATGCTGAGAGCCGAACTGAAACGCATCCTCAAGACCCGTTCGACCTGGTGCCTCGCGGCCATAGCCCTGCTCATATGCCTGAGCTCCGCCCTTTCGACCGTGAGGCAGGTGGTCAAATACATAGACCACGACGGGCACACTGAGATAGTCCGGGGCATCAGCGTGTACGAGGAAAACAGGCAGCGGTATTCCGTCATCCGCGGCGAGGTGACGCCGGAGCTCTTCGCCTCCGCCGTGGCGCTGCACCACGAGCTGCTGGAGCTCTACGGCACGGATTACGATATACCGCCCGAGATAAGCGACAGGGGGCTGGGACCGTATTCGCCCGTGTACACCTGGATATTCAACGCCTTTTCAGACGAATTCGGCGCGGCCCTGACCTCGGCGGACATCTCTCCCGAGCGCGCGCTGAACTATTACCAGGAGCGGCTGGCAACTCTGGAGCGGACGCTCCGTGAGAAATACGAGCAGACGCCTCAGGTGGTCGAATACGCCCTCGACCGGCTCAGCGCGGAGAGCGGCAACTTCAGCTACAGTTACGGCATCGGCTCGACCAGCGCCTTTGCAAACTTCGGCCTCTGCGCGTTTCTCGTGACGCTTATCTGCGTCATCATAGCCGCGCCCGTCTTTTCCGCGGACTACGCGAGCGGGGCAGACGACATCCTGCGCTGCACAAGGCACGGGCGCGCTCGGCTTGCCGCGGTCAAAGCGGGCTCGGCGCTCCTCATCTGCTCCGGCGTTTTCGCGCTGTGCCTGGGTGCGTTTTTGGCGGTGATGTATCTGGCCTTCGGCTTTGACGACATCACCTCGGCGGAGCTGCTGCAGGTGGCGTTCGACCCGTGGGGCCTCGACGCGATGGGCGTGCTGGGGCTCATCGTCCTGTCTGCCGCGCTCTCCCTTCTTGCGACGTGCTGCTTTACGCTTTTTGTGTCCTCGCGCTTCAAGAGCCCGCTCGGAGCCCTGGCTCTGGCGGCGGCGGTGGCGCTAATACCCACGGTGATACGCATGTTCATGGCGGGCGGGAGCTTCGGCCGGGGCTTTGCGGCGGCGGAGGGAAATGCGCTCAACTGGCTCCGCATCTGTCTGCCGTCCGGGGGCGTTTCGCTGACGGGGGCGATGATGGACGAGCTGACGGGCCTGCGGTTTTTGTGGATAGGCGGCTTCGTCACCTGGTCGCCCTATGTCCTGCTCATCGCCGCCGCGGCGCAGCTGCCCGTGTGGTTTGGGCTCACTGTGCGCACCTATTGCAGGCGCAGCGGCTGAAAGCGGCAGGCATAGTCGCTCAGAAGCTTGGGGTCAAGATCTATATAGCTTATTTCTGCCTTGCTTTCATTGCGGGTGCTGTCTGCGTAATGCTCTGGGGCGGCAAACCGTCAATTATTTGTGTGCTGTGCGTGCTCTTCATGAGCGCTTCGTATCGCTTTACAGCAGCGTGGCGGAAACCATGTGGATACGGAGCAGGATGCCTGGCGCACAGCCAGCAAAATGGAGAGGTTCCGCGCTGAAAACTCAGGCGAACCACTGCAGATTTCTGCGACCAGCAGCTACACCGTCGCAAACGATTAAAACGAGATATCTTTTGAATTCCAGGCGCCTGTGTCGCTGAACACTTGAGACACTTTGCGGATTTTGCACCAAGTACATAGCTTGAACGCCGAAGCGGTGCTCCGCTTCGGCGTTTTGCCGTTTGAAACGCCGGAACTGCCGTACGGCGGATGGCGCAAAGCTCCCCTGATGCGGGCTGCGAAGCTTAGGCATCAGGGGAGCTTGATGTTTATTCCTGCTTTTGCTCAGTCCTTGGGCGGCATAACGGCGGCCTTACCCTTTATAACGACCTCGCCGTTCTGGTTGGTGCAGACAGTGTCCAGGATAGCGCGGTTCTTCTCGGGGATGAGCTCGGCAACTGTGACCGTAGCGGTTATCGTGTCGCCGAAGAAGACCGGTTTGGTGAAGCGGAGCTCCTGACCCATATATATAGTGCCGGGGCCGGGCAGCTGCGTGCCAAGGACCGTGGAGATGAAGCCGGCGGAGAGCATGCCGTGGGCTATCCTCTTGCCAAACATGCCCTTCTGGGCCTCGACCTCGTTGACGTGGGCGGGGTTGAAGTCGCCGCTGACGCCGGCGTAGGTGTAGACGTCGTGCTCGGAGACTGTCTTGGTGAAGGACGCGCTGTCGCCCAGCTTCATTTCGGATATGGTGATGCCTTTCATTGATGTTGCCTCCTGTTGGGTTATTGTGAACACTGATTCATAATTCGCATGATAGCACAGTGTCAATATTTCGTCAATGCCAAAAAATAAGCAAAAAATTTGTGCATATTACAGGCCGAAAACTTGCAATATCGCAGGTCAATTGTATTGACACACAAGCCGCGGAATGATATATCTATGACAATGTGAATGAATGTTCACAAATAAATGAGACGGAGAGCGAAACGATATGAACAATGTACCTGTGGGCATAGTTGGACTCGGGGTTTATCTGCCCGACACTTTTATGACGGCCAAGGAGATATCCGAGGCGACCGGCGGCACGTGGTCTGAGGACGCCGTGATAAACAAGCTGGGCATACGTCAAAAGCGCATCCCCTCCGATAAGCCCTGCGACGGCACTCAGGAGATGGGCGCGCTCGCCGCCCTCGACTGCCTGAAGAACACCGGCATAGACCCCATGGAAATAGACGCCATACTCTGCTTCGGAGAGGAGTGGAAGGAGTACCCCCTCACCACTTCTGCCTGCTATATTCAGGAGCGCATCGGCGCCCGCCGCGCCTGGGGCATCGACGTGCAGAACCGCTGCTGCACCACCGTTTCGGCCATGAAGCTGGCCAAGGACATCCTCCTGGCCGACGACGAGTGCAACACCATCCTGGTGGCCGGCGGCTATCGCAACTGCGACTTTATAGACTTCACCGACAGCGGCGTCTCCTTCATGTTCAATCTCGGTGCCGGCGGCGGTGCGCTCATACTCAGGAAGGGATATGAGAAAAACCAGCTGCTCGGAACCCACATAATGACCGACGGCTCCGTCGTACACACCTGCGGCTCCAAGGTCGGCGGCATAGTGGAGCCCGTAACGGCCGAAAATGTGTCAGAGTTCGGCATGCTCCGGCTTATGGACTCCCCGAAGATGAAGGGCATGCTCAACTCCACCTCCATGCCGAACTGGTACCACTGCATCGACGAGGCGCTCCGCAAGTCCGGCATGACCCGCAAGGACATCGGATATCTTGACATCCTGCACATCAAGCGCTCCGGCCACAAGGCAATGCTGGCCGACCTGGGCCTCACGGAGGAGCAGACGATATATCTTGAGGACTACGGCCACATCGGCCAGGTGGACCAGATACTCTCCCTCAAGCTCGCGCTCGAGCAGGGCAAGGTCAAGGACGGCACCGTTATTTCCATGATCGCCGCCGGTATCGGCTACACCTGGGCGGCCAATGTTATCAAATGGGGTTGATAATTTGTTTGCGTCATTTCTCTCCACCATTTGCGGCTCTCTGCTCAGCGTGTGCGTGACGGCTCTCGCGGCTTTTGCGGTGACGCTCATATTCCGGACATCCACGACTACAAACTTCGCCCAGGGCTCCATTGCCGCCTTTGGCTGCTACATCGTTGCAGACCTGCTTGAGGACTGCGGCCTGCCCGTCTGGATCGGGGTGTTTCCCGGAATGGCCGTAGGCATAATCATCGGACTGGTGATAGATCTGCTTATCTTCCGCAACGGCAGACACGTCAACGCCATAGGCAAGCAGATAATCACGATGGGCATAGTTTCGCTCTTCTTCGGCGGCATCCCGCTCATTTTCGGGACGCCGGAAAGGATACCGTTCGAGGCGTTCTACAATACCGTCAAGGCAGGCGTCTCACCGAACATATCAATATCCGCGTTTGGAGGCAGCGTCATTGTCACGAAGCATGCGCTCATCTGCCTTGCGATAAGCGTGGTGGTTCTCGGGGCGCTCTTCATCCTGCTGAAATACAGCAAGTGGGGGCTGGGCGTCAGGGTAACGGCCTCGAACGAGTTCACGGCGGAGCTGATGGGCGTGGACACGCGCAAGATAACGGCGGTCTCCTGGGCGCTCGCGGGAGCCCTGGGCGTGCTGGCGGCGGTGATGTACGCCGGAGGCGGCACGACCATTTCGGCCTCATTTATGACCACCATACAGGTCAACGCGTTCCTCGCCGGCATCCTGGGCGGCTTCTCCACCTTTTACGGGCCGGTCATCGGCGCTGTGCTCATTCCGGTGGCCTCCAGCTGCGTCGGCTTCCTGGCCAACTTTCCGGCCTTTTCCGGAATATCGCGCTGGCAGATGGTCGTTGTCTATGTGCTGATGCTCTTTGCCATCCTCCTGAAACCCGAGGGCCTGTTCGGCAAGAAGACTATCAAGAAGGTATGAGGTGTGACAGTGGGACTGAAGAAAGAATACATAGACACCGTCGTGCCTGAGAGCACAGGCGGAGCGGGCCGCTCCTCCGGGACAGCCTTCGTTGCCCTGCCGTCCGTGAAAATCGTCATCGCCGGCATAGTGCTTGCGGCCCTGCAGGTCGCCGCGATGAACGGGCTTTTGTCCTCCTCCTTCGTATACGCGCTGGGCAATACGCTCATCTACGCGATAGTAGCCATCGGTTTCTGCCTGCTGCTGGGCTATTCGGGCCTGGCTTCGCTGGGCACGGCGGGCTTCATCGGCCTCGGCGCGTACACGGCGTTTTATATGATCCAGGGGCTGGGCGCCCCGTATTACCTCACACTGCTGGCGACGCTGGCGATCTCCATCGCGATCGGCGTGATAGTCGGCTTCATTTCGCTGAGGATAGAGGGCATCTATCTTGCCATCATGACCCTGGCGCTGTCGGAGGTGATACGCAACGCGCTCATGGCGCTGAAGGCGACCATTAAAATTGATATAACGAACGTCTGCCTTTTCGGCGTCAACGTAAATGAGAGCGCTGTGTACCTGCTCATAACGTTCACCTTCATCGTGCTCATGCTGCTGACCTCGAACCTCATACGCAGTCCGATAGGCCGCGCCATGATAGCGATGAAGAACAGCACCTCCGCCGCTCAGGCCATGGGCGTCAGCCTGATGAAGTACAGACTTATGGCATTTGTAATCTCCACGATAAACGCCGCTCTGGGCGGATTGCTCTACATGCTCTACGTCCGGAACATCACGACCTCCACCTCTACGCTGCTGACGCTGACCACCTCGCTGAACATACTCGGCGCCGTCATCATCGGCGGGGCAAAGTCGCTCTGGGGTACGGCCTTCGGCACCTTCGTCATTTATGGCCTGCAGTCGATGTTTTTGAGCAAGATACAGTTTTTCATCGACAATCCGGCCTTTATCACGATGGTGACGGGCCTGCTCATAATCGTTGTTGTAATGTTTTTCCCCGGCGGCTTCGCGCAGATGGTCATGTCTCTGCGGGGCTGGATAAAAAAGCAGAAGGCGGAAAGGAGGCTGCGCGCCTATGTCAAGGATCAGCTTTAATGAGCGCAGACTCCTGAACCGGGTGCGAAAGCTGGAAAACCGCATCGGGATACTCAGCGAGCTGTGCGAGCTGCGTGCGGGGCAGGAGGCGGAGAAGATATCCGAGCGGTATCAGGAGCGGGAACGCGGCGTGCTGCGGGAACTGGCCGGCGCCGAATACGAGAGAATGAGCCAGCCGGAGCTCGAGCACAGGCTGACGCAGCACCGCCAGCAGGCAGAACGCGAAAAATTCCAAAAATTACAGGCGGACGCGGCAATGGCCGGCATAGCGCTCAGCCGGGAAAGGCAGGAAGAGCTGCACAAAAGCCTTCAGCGGAAGCTGGACGGCATAGCAGAAGAGGTGCGCCGGGAGCTCGCGGCCGCCGGCGCAGCCCGCGCAGGAGGGGACCCGGAGGAACTGAGGGCCGAAGCCGAGCGGCGCATCAAAAGCATCCGCGCGGAAGCGGAGGCGGAGGCGCAGAGGAAGAGGGCCGAGGTCAGACAGAGCTTCCGCCCGAGGCTGGACAGGCTGGGCGCCAAAAAGGCGGCGGCCGAGGAAAAGCTCCGCGGCATGGCCACGAACGAGATGGACCGGGAGCTCGAGGACGGCATTGCCCTGGAGGCCGAGGACCTCAAAATGTATTTCGGCGGCGTAAAGGCCGTGGACGGCCTGAGCTTCAAGGTGCGCGAGGGCGAGATCTTTGGCCTGATAGGCCCCAACGGCGCGGGCAAGACCACGGTGTTCAACTGCATCACGCAGTTTTACAAGCCCACGGCCGGCAAGCTGCTCTTCCGCGGACGCGGAGAAAAGGTGATAGACCTCACAAGGGAGCGGGTACACGATGTCATTTTGCACGGCATTGTCCGCACCTTTCAGAACGTGGAGGTCATACGTGAGCTCACAGTGCTTGAAAACCTGCTGATAGCGGGGCACAGGCAGTTCGGCTCGGGCCTGTTTTCCTGCGCGCTGCACCTGCCCGCCCTGAGGGCCGAGGAGGAGGTCGTGAGGGCGAGGGCCATGGGCGTCCTCGAGTTTATGGGGCTCACGGCCTACAGCGGGCATTATGCCTTCGGCCTGCCCTACGGCGTGCTCAAGAAGATAGAGATCGCGCGCACGCTGATGTGCTCTCCGCGGCTCATAATCCTTGACGAGCCCGCCGCGGGCCTCAACGACACCGAGACGGTGGAGCTTGCCGGGCTCATCCGCCGCATACGGGATGAGTATAACTGCACCATCCTGCTGGTCGAGCACGACATGGGGCTTGTCATGGACGTGTGCGACAATATTTGCGCCATAGCCTTCGGAAAGCTGCTGGCCTACGGCACTCCGGACGTCATCCAAAAGGATGAGGGTGTGCAGCAGGCATATCTGGGCGCGGATGACGAGGAGGTTCTGTGATGGCATTGCTTGAAATTCGGGATCTCTGCGTGAATTACGGTCCCATCCAGGCTGTCCGCGGTGTCAACATGGACGTGGAAGAGGGCAGCATAGTCGCGCTGCTCGGCGCAAACGGCGCCGGCAAGACCACGACGCTCAGGACGATAAGCGGCGTTATAAAGCCCGCCTCCGGCAGCGTCAGATTTGGCGGCAGCGAGATAGGGGGCCGAAGGGCAAGCCGCGTAGCCCGGCTGGGGATCAACATGTCGCCCGAGGGAAGACTTATCTTCAACGAATTGAGCGTCGAGGAGAACCTGCGCGCCGGCGCCTACTGCATACGCAGCAGGGCCGAGATGGAGAGGAACATGAAGCGCGCGCTCCAGCTCTTCCCGAGGCTGGAAGAGCGGCTCCGGCAGCGTGCCGGCACCTTGTCCGGCGGCGAGCAGCAGATGCTTGCGATATCAAGGGCGCTTATGGCCAGCCCGAAACTGCTGCTGCTTGACGAACCAAGCCTGGGACTGGCTCCGCTCATAATCAGGGACATATTTCACGCGCTGCAGGAGATACGGGCCGAGGGAACGACTATACTCATCGTCGAGCAGAACGCCCTGGCCACCCTCAAGATAGCAGACCGCGCATATGTGCTCGAACTCGGACGCATCAGCATGGAGGGCCGGGCGGATGTGCTTATCCACGATGAAAGACTTATCGAGGCATACCTGGGAAACAAGAAGTCATAAACCGCGTGCGCGGAACTTGATAAAGAAGGAGAATTTAAAATGAAAAAGACACTGGCACTCATCCTTGCGATGGCGCTCTGCCTCTCCCTTGCGGCCTGCTCCGGCCTGACCAACAGCCCGGCGGACACTCCCTCGGAGGCCCCCGCCGGCAGCGACGCCCCTGCCGCCAGCGAAGCCCCGGACAGCGGAAGCTCCGACGGGGCCTACACCCCCTTCGTCGATGTGCAGGGCGTGGATGACAGCACCATCTACGTCGGCAACACCGCCGCTACCACCGGCAGCTATGCCACCGTCGGCGTGCCCTTCAACGCCGGACTCGAGGCTGCGTTCAAGGCCTACAACGACAACGGCGGCTTCCAGGGCAAGAGCATCGAGCTCATCCACTATGACGACGGCTTCGACGCCGCTCAGGGCCTCACCTACACCAAGACCCTGGTCGAGACCGACAAGGTCTTCGCCATCGTCGGCCACTTCGGCACCAACACCGTTGCCGCCACGCTCGATTACCTGAAGGAGATGGGCGTCCCCATGGTCTACGCCGCCACCGGCATCGAGGACCTGTATCAGGAGGGCGCCGCCGGCAACGACAAGGTCATCTATCCCGTGCAGCCCATCTACAACTCCGAGGGCCGCGTACTGCTTGCCCGCGCAATCGCCCCCGCTGATGACGGCATCGGTCTTGGAGCCACCAAGATAGGCGTCGTGGCCACCACCGACGACGCCGGCACCGGCCTTGTCTACGGCGTGAAGAAGCAGGCCGAGACCCTGGACGTCGAGATAATCTATCAGGATGTGGACGCCGCCGCCACCGACTATTCCGCCGCGGTCAACGTCCTCAAGAACAACGGCTGCGACGTCGTTATCGCCTGCATGAACCAGGTCCCGCTCGCCACCCTGATGGCCTCCATGCGCGACGCCGACTACAATGCGGACGTAATCACCTCCTACGTGAACGCCTCTGCGGTCACCCTCGGCGCCTTCGTCGAGAACGGCTCCGTCACTGCCGAGCGCAGGGTCTACTCCACCGCCTGGCTCGACACCAGCACCGAGGCCGGCATGAACGACTACCTCACCTTCTACGGCGCCATGAACGCCTGGGAGCTTGAGAACGGCGGCTCCGGCGACGATTACGCCCTCAACTCCTATGCCATGGCCGGTTACATAGCGGGCAACATCTTCGTCCAGGCGCTGACCGCCCTCGACGAGAGCGGCCTTGAGCTCAACTGGGCCAACTTCAACGACATCATGGAGTCCACCGAGTTCCACCTGCCCATGGGCGGCACCATCAATTTCGCGAACGGCGACCGGCTGGCCGTCACCTCGCTCGCGCTCAACACCATCTCCCTCGAACCCGGTGAGAGCGGCTACTACGAGCTGCAGCTCGTAAGCCCCATCCTGCCGCTCGACGACGTGCTTGCCGCCATCGGCTGACTGTGATTTAATCTGAGTACAGGCGGCCGCCGCCGGCCGCCTGCATATCAATGGAGGAATGGCTCATGGACTACACTTCCAAAATCATCTCCCTTGAAAAGGCCCTCTCGCTCGTCAAGAGCGGCGATACCATAGTCACCGGCCTCGGCGCAAGCGAAGGCGGGCTCTTCATGGAGAACATCCACACCCTGGCGGGCAGCGTCAGGGACGTCAAGATCGTAAACTGCAACCCTACCCACTCCTGCGAATTCTACAAGCCCGAGTATACGGACGCCTTTTCTGTTGACGGCTGGTTTTACGCGCCTGCCATGCGGCGCGCGCACGAACAGGGCAACATGGCGTTCATCCCCAATCACCTCCACCTCGCCGCCACCAAGTGGCTCTACCGCAACAGGCCGAATATCTACGTAGGCGCAGCCTCAATGCCCGACAAGAACGGATATATCTCTCTGTCCACCTCCAACACCTATGAGCGCCGCATGATAGAGGCTGCGGACATCGCCATACTTGAGATCAACCCCAACTACCCCTTCGTATATGGCGACCATGTCGTCCACTGCTCAGAGGTGGATTATCTCGTTGAGGCCGATTATCCCGTGCCCGTCGTCCCCGACATCCCCTCCAACGAGAAGGACATGAGCATAGGGCGCCTCATCGCCGGTTACGTTCCGGATGGGGCCTGCATACAGCTCGGCATAGGCGGCATACCCAACGCCGTCGCGGAGTTCCTCAAGGAGAAGAACGACCTCGGCGTGCACACGGAGCTCATAACCAGCGGTATGGCCGAGCTCGTCAAGCTGGGCGTCATCACAAACAAGCGCAAGCAGATAAACCGCGGCCAGATGGTGGCCACCATGATACTCGGCACGCAGGAGCTCTATGACTTCGCGGACCACAACCAGGGCGTGGCGCTCTACGACGGAGCCTGGGTGAACGATCCCTACGTCATTGCGCAGAATGACAACCAGATCTCCATAAATACGAGCCTTGAGGTGGATCTTACCGGCCAGTGCGCCTCAGAGTCCATAGGCTCGCGGCAGTTTTCCGGCACCGGCGGCCAGTCCGACACGGCGGTCGGCGCGCAGATGTCCAAGGGAGGCCGCTCCATCATAGCGCTCTACTCCACCGCAATGGTGAAGGATAAGGCCACAGGAGAGAGGCACGAGGTGTCCAAAATCGTGGCCCAGCTACAGCGCGGCGCGGCGGTCAGCCTCTCGAGAAACGATGTTGACATCGTCATCACCGAGTACGGCGCGGCGGATCTGCGCGGCGCGAACATCAGGCAGAGGGTGGAGGCGCTGATCAGCATAGCCCACCCCAAGTTCAGGGACGAGCTCTGGGACCAGGCGCTCGCCTGCGGCATCATAGGTAAACGCTGATGGCGGAATTCATATTTGAAGGAAAGCAGATATATTACGAGCTGCACGGCGGGGGCCGTCCGCTGCTGCTGCTCAACGGCATCATGATGTCCTGCGGCAGCTGGGCCGAATTCGTGGAGCCGCTTTCTGCTCAGAATCAGCTCATTCTGCTTGATATGCTCGACCAGGGCCGCAGTGCAAAGATGACAGAGCCCTATGACCACTCCGTACAGATACGGCTGGTGCACGCGCTGCTGGACCATTTGAGACTCGACAAGGTCTGCATAGCAGGCATCTCCTACGGCAGCGAGATAGGCCTCGAGTATGCCATAGAGCACCCGGGGCGCGTAGAGCGGCTCATGCTCTTCAACGCCACTGCCGCCACAGGAGCCTGGCTCAACGATGTCGGCAAGGCCTGGAATCTTGCCGCCGGGGATGGTGAGAGCTATTACTACACCTCCATACCCGTCATATACTCCCCCGGTTTCTTCATCGAGCACAACGACTGGATGGAGCGCCGACGCGAGCTGCTGGTCCCCATCTTCAACAACCAGGCCTTCATCCAGTCGATGATACGCCTTACGAACAGCTCGTCTAATTATGACGTCCGCGACAGGCTGGATAGAGTCACCTGCCCCGTGCTCATCGTCTCCTGCCAGCAGGACTACCTGACACCGATAGAGGAACAGCAGTTCCTTGCCCGGAACATCAGGGACAGCCACTACCTGGTAATACAAAACAGCGGCCACGCTTCCATGTATGAGCAGCCGCTGCTGTTCACCAGCCTCATACTTGGCTTTGCCAACACAGTCAAAGACAAATTCAGCATCGTCTGACCGGACAGGGTGTTTTCAGAAAACAGCGATTGAAAGCAAGGTCCGTGCGGCGTATAATCAAAATAAATTCAGCACGGATTATGCGGAGGCAATCATGACTGACTTATTGAAAATACCTCGGACAAAAAAGGGCGTGGACACGCTCAACAGTATCCTTTCCGCCGCAACTCAGCTTATCTACGAGCGCGGCTATTACGGGGCAAACATCGCGGACATAACCCAGCTTGCTGGAGTGGCTGCGGGAACCTTTTACGTTTACTTCGACAGCAAGCTCAGCCTCTACCGATACCTGCTGCTCCAATTCAGCCATAGGATAAGGAAGGAACTGTCCATAAAGACCTCGGGCTGTCCAGACAGACGCAGCGCGGAACGCGCGGGCATCCGAGCCTGGCTGGAGTTCATCGCGAAGAACCCCTATATGTACAACATTATCTGGGAATCGCTCTATGTGGACCGCAAGCTCTTCACGGAGTATTACGAGAACTTCTGTAAGTCCTATATGCGCAGCATAAACAGCGGCAAGAAAAAGGGCGAGGTGCGCGATATCGACAGCGAAGTCCTGGCCTATATGCTCATGGGCATCTCCAACTTTGTCGGTCTCAAGTACGGCATGTTTGAAAAGAGCGGCGTAGACTTTGACCGCATCACAGACGAGGTGATGAAGGTGCTCGAAGGCGGCATGTTTACAGGAGATCTGTCACAGCTGCGCGAAGTGGACACGGAACAAAAGAAAAACATGGATTTTCGCGTGGAGGTTGACTTCGATTTTCTCGGCGAGGAGGACCCCAGCGCGGCAAAGGAGTAATTATGGAGACCAAAACTATAACTACCTCCAGGCTTACCACCGCCTGCCGGGTCCATGGCACGCCCGGCGCGCGCAAGCTTCTGCTCATCCACGGCAACGCCTCTTCCTCAGCTTTTTACGAGCCGCTCATGGAGCGGCTGGAGGGCGAGTTCTTTATGGTCGCCCCTGACCTGCGCTGCTTCGGCGGCAGCGACACGCTTCCGGTGGACGCGACCCGCGGTATGCGTGATTTCTCCGACGATATCCACGAGCTGGTTGAAGCCCTGGGCTGGGACACATTTTCCATACTCGGCTGGTCCATGGGCGGTGGCGTTGCCATGCAGTACGCCATAGACCACAGCGAACGTCTGGAGGCCATCGTGCTGCAGTCCCCGCTTTCTCCATTCGGCTTCGGCGGCACCTACGGCGTGGACGGCAAGAAGCTCGAGCCTCTCGGCCTGGCCAGCGGCGCCGGCTGCGCAAATGCCCAGCTTATTGCCGCGCTTCAGACCGGCGACAGGGCCTTCATAGGCTCCGTCATCGACAGCATCTACGTCACCCCGAGCTTTAAGATAGAGCCGGCGCTGAGGGAGAAGTTCATTGACAGCGTGCTCACCACCCGCGTGGGCGACGGCTTCTATCCGGGCGATTCGTCCATGTGCGGCAGCTGGCCCTTTGTGGTTGCCGGAAGCAGCGGCATCTGCAACACCATGGCCCCCAATTGGTGCGATCTCAGCGGGCTCGCCGACATCCCCAACAAGCCGCCCATCCTTTGGATACGCGGAGAGCAGGATCTCATGGTCTCAGACACAAGCGCCTGCGATCTGGCGTTCCTCGGCAAGGCCGGACTCGTGCCCGGCTACCCCGGCGAAGAGGTCTGCCCGCCGCAGCCGATGCTCAGCCAGACACGCTTCGTCCTCGACAAGTACAGCGCCAACGGAGGCAGTTATCACGAGGCGGTCATTCCCGGCGGTCACGGCTGCATGCTAGACCATGAGGATGAATTCATCTACGAACTTCGCAGCTTTTTCTGAAACACAGTAAAAACGGGCGTGTAACGGGCCCCTGCCCTCAGCGCGCCCAATTCTAAAAGCAAAAAACTGAACAACCATTCATATTAATACGAGAAAGGATAGAAAAGCCATGTTTAATCTCTCTGAGGAGCACATCCAGCTTCAGCAGACCTTCCGCGAATTTGCCGAAAACGAGGTAAAGCCCCTGGCCAAGGAGCTTGATGAGACCGAGCGTTTTCCCACCGAGACCGTACAGAAGATGGCGGAGATGGGCATGATGGGTCTGCCCATCCCCGAGGAGCTCGGCGGCAGCGGCGTGGACCAGCTCGGCTACGTCCTGGCCGTAGAGGAGCTTTCCAAGGTGTGCGCGACCACTGGCATCATCCTCTCTGCGCATACCTCCCTGTGCTGCTGGCCGATAATGACCTTCGGCACTGAGGAGCAGAAGGAGAAGTATCTCAAGCCCCTCGCCAGCGGACAGAAGCTCGGCGCCTTCGCCCTTACCGAGCCCAGTGCGGGCACCGATGCCTCCATGCAGAAGAGCACTGCGGTACTCGACGGCGACCACTATATTCTCAACGGCAACAAGGTGTTCATCACCAACGCCGGGGCAGCGGACGTGTTCATCGTGTTCGCCATGACCGACAAGGAGCAGGGGACGAGGGGCATCACCGCTTTCATCCTCGAGCGCGACATGCCGGGTTTCACCATGGGCAAGCCTGAGAACAAGATGGGCCTGCGTGCCTCTTCGACCTGCGAGCTGGTGTTCGATAATGTTCGTGTCCCGGTCGAGAACCGCCTCGGCGCCGAGGGCAAGGGCTTCAAGATAGCCATGGCCACGCTGGACGGCGGCCGCATAGGCGTCGGCGCGCAGGCCGTGGGCATCGCCCAGGGCGCCATCGACGAGGCCGTAAAGTTCACGAAAGAGCGCATCCAGTTCGGGCGCAGAATCTCCCAGTTCCAGAACACCCAATTCACCCTTGCGGACATGCAGACCCGCACCGACGCCGCGCGGATGCTGGTCTGGCGCGCGGCCGCCGCTGAGCAGGAGGGCCAGCCCTACACGCATCTCGCCGCCATGGCCAAGCTGTTTGCTTCCGAGACCGCGTCCTATGTCACCAACCGCGCCGTCCAGCTCTGCGGCGGCTACGGCTACACCAAGGACTATCCCGTTGAGCGCATGATGCGCGACGCCAAGGTCACAGAGATCTATGAGGGCACCAGCGAAGTGCAGCGCATGGTCATCTCCGGCTGGATGGGCGTGAAGTGAGAATGAAAATAATAGTGTTTGTAAAGCAGGTCCCGGACACGGACGACGTCAAGCTCGACCCCAAGACCGGGAACCTCTGCCGCGAGGGAGTCAAGAGCATGCTCAACCCCCTCGACGCCAACGCCGTGGAGGCGGCGCTGCGGCTGCGCGAGGCGCACGGCGGCACCGTGGCTGCGGTCACGATGGGTCCGCCGCAGGCCGAGGAGGCGCTCAAGAAGGCGCTGGCCATGGGCTGCGACGAGGCTTATCTGCTCTCCGACCGCGCCTTCGGCGGCGCGGACACGCTGGCCACCTCGTATGTCCTATCGAAGGCCGCGGAGAAGATAGGCGGTTTTGACCTTCTCATCTTCGGCCGCCACGCTGTGGACGGCGATACCGCCCAGACAGGCCCGGCTACGGCCGCCTTCCTGGATATCCCCCAGGTCACGCTGGTATCGGCGCTGGAGGTCGAGGACGGCTGGGCGCGCTGCGAAAGGGAGCTTGGCTCCGTTCGCCAGACGGTCCGAGTGAAGCTGCCAGCGGCTGTGACGGTCTGCGGCAGCATAAACAAGCCCCGCTATGCTACGCCCATAAATATCATGCGCGCGCTCAAAAAGCCCCGTACCACCTGGAACGCCGCCGACCTCGGCTGCGACACGTCAAGGACCGGTGTCCCTGGCTCGCCTTCCTGCACAAAGAGAGTGTTTGAGCCCGAGAAGCTCAGCGCGGACACAACATATCTGTCCGGCAGCCCCTCCGACATGGCCAAGGCCCTGGTGGAGGCGCTCAGGGACAGGCACCTTATCTGAGGAGGCGAGAGAATGGCAAGGGAAGACTGCAAGGGCATATGGGTGTTTGCCGAGCAGGAGCACGGCACGCTGCACCCGACGGTTTTCGAGCTGCTGGCCAAGGCGGCAGAGCTCAAGGCCGTCTGCGGAGAGAAGATAACGGCCGTGCTGCTGGGCAGCGGCGTTCGCGCACTGGCTCAGGAGCTTTTTGACCGCGGCGCGGACGAGGTCATTCTGGCCGAAGATGCCGCGCTTGAGGAGTACAGCGCGAGGCCATATCAGGCAGCGTTTACACAGCTGGCTCAGCGAGGCCGCCCGTCTATCGTCCTCTTCGGGGCGACGCCGCTTGGAAGAGATCTGGCCCCCAGGGTCATGGTGTCGCTGGATACGGGCCTCACGGCCGACGCCATAGACGTAGGCTTCGACGACGACGGAGTGTTCTGCCAGACCACGCCCGCCTACGGCGGCAAGATACTCGCACACATCGCCATACTCGAGCGCAGGCCGCAGATGGTGACGGTGCATCCGCAGATATGCAGGCCCCTGGAGCCCGTGCCGGGCTCGGCCGGGGTCCTGCGCGAGGAAAAGGTCGATGTTCGTCCCGACCCGGACTACCTTGTGGAAGAGACCGTGAGCGCAGAGGGCGCGGACGAGGCCATAGACGCTGCTCCGGTAGTCGTTGCAGGAGGCCGCGGGATAAAGAGTCAGGAGGACCTGGCCATGCTCGGAGAGCTGGCCGAGCTTCTTGGCGGACAGTTAGCTTCGTCCAGGCCTCTGGTAGACTGCGGCTGGCTGGAGCATGACCGGCAGATCGGCCAGAGCGGCGTTACCGTGGCGCCGAAGGTAATAATCAACGCCGCCATCTCCGGCTCTGTTCAGTACCAGCTTGGCATGCGCAACGCCGAGTGCATAGTGGCCGTCAATAAGGCGGCAGATGCGCCGATATTCGACATCGCGCACTTCGGCGTGGTTGACGACTATCGCAATTTTATCCCTGCGCTGATAGAGGAGCTCAAGGCGCAAGACCAATAAGGCAGAAGGAAGAGCACAGCCTGTTCAAGCTGTGCTCTTTTGCTTTGAAGGCAAATTGAACACTTATTTCGGAGAGCATATTTGCCGCCGTTACCGTGCAGAATATCTGGCGTTATTGCGGAGCGGCAGGCTGGTTGATACATATAGTGCAAGGGGATCCAACCGATATCTCTCCCACTGTATCGGTGCGCCGGGATTTGCCGTGAAGCAGGCATACGTCTGGCTGCTCTGATGCGGGTGTTCAGCAGTAAAAGGGGCTGCTGTGCGTCCTGGTGAATATGTACTAAGCCGTGAACGGGTATATGAGATTTTGAGGATGAGCATTGCCCAGAACAGAGGCGTGGCCGTCCGTACGTATGACGCTGCGATGCTTTGGCGCTTCACTGAGAATGCGGTAAAATGACGCGAAAGCCGCGCTTCTGTGTGCAGAGCAGGAGTTGATTCAGAAAGCGGTTTTGATAGCTCTGGTTTAAAGAAGGAAGCATTTTGCCGACCAACTTTGGTATTGCCTCATCAGTAAACAGCAGCATGGCTGTGATAAACTTCCCTTTTCCAGTCCTGCATGAGCCGCCGTTCACAGGCAAATGCCTGCAATGACCTTGCGGAGCACGTTGTTCAGGAGGCCCGCCGGTGAGTGAGTTCACCGGCGGGCAGTTTGACCGTTATCGCAGCTATCCGATCAGCCAATAGATAAGATCCGGGGATTTGATCCCATTATATATTGCGGGAGGGCATGGCGGATAATGGGCCTCGAATGCTTCCTGCGACCGTGATCTCCATGCTGTTTGTGCTTGGTTTGGAAACAGCTTGCATCAACATCATTGGCGGCATAGTCTGCGGAGTACAGCTCATCCCGCCGCTGCTGTCCATCATCCCGACTGAGCTCGCACTCAGGAGAAACTTCGATAAAGAAGGGAGAAGAAAGCAAGTCCGGTTCAGATGCGCCAATTTTTGGGTCGCGCATAGGCAAAACGAAACTGCGGATACTAATTCCTGCGAAAAGAAATAAAGGCAGGAGGAAAAGCCATGAAAGCGACCGGCATAGTCAGGCGCATAGACGACCTGGGCCGAGTAGTCATCCCCAAAGAGATCCGCCGCACCATGCGCATCCGCGAGGGCGACCCCTCTCTGAAAACGTTGTACCCGTGGGAGCGCTTCTGCGCCGCCATGGCCGAAGTGGCCCGAAAAGTTCAATGAACGTTGAAATTCGAGGCAAATCGTGGTACAATGAGATAAAGAATATTGGGGGTACATATTATGAGCAGTGACGCGATGCAGCTCTTTGAAGACCAGCCAATACGCTCAGCCTGGGACGCCGAGCGCGAGGAGTGGTATTTTTCTGTCGTGGATGTAGTCGGCGCACTGACTGACCAGAAGGACAAGCGTGGCGCGAGCAACTACTGGGCTAAGCTCAAGCAGCGGCTCAAGGATGAGGGCGCGGACGAACTGCTGACAAATTGTCAGCAGTTGAAATTGAAGTCTAAGGACGGCAAGCGCCGTCTCACTGACGTTGCGGACACTGAGCAGCTGCTGCGCATCATCCAGTCCATACCCTCGCCGAAAGCCGAGCCGTTCAAGCTATGGCTGGCGCAGGTGGGCCGCGAGCGCATCGAGGAGACGATAGACCCGGAGCAGGCCATTGACCGTGCGCTGGAGACGTATCTAAAGAAGGGCTACAGCGAGGAGTGGGTGCACCAGCGGCTGCTGGCCATACGCATCCGCAACGAGCTGACGGACGAGTGGCAGAAGCGCGGCGTGCAGAAGGGCCGCGAGTACGCGATCCTGACGGACGAGATAAGTAAAGCGTGGTCAGGCATGACCACGCGGCAGTATAAGGACCTCAAGGGGCTCAAAAAGGAGAACCTGCGCGACAACATGAGCGACCTCGAGCTGGTGCTGAACATGCTGGCCGAAGCCAGCACGACGGGCATCTCGCAGATCGAAAAGCCCGAGGGCATGGCCGAAAACCTGAGCGTAGCCCAGCGCGGCGGCCGCATCGCCGGCAACGCGAGAAAAGAGCTGGAGCAGGAGATGGGCTGCCCTGTCATCAGCGTCGAGAACGCCAAGACGATGAAGCTGGTGACAGATATAATCGAAGACGCCGCAAAGCTGACGGAGAAGGGCGAGGAATGAATATCTATCTCACCGGCGACACGCACGGGCGCTTTGAGCGCATCGCGTGCTTCTGCAAGGATAACGACACCACACCCGACGACCTGCTCATCATACTCGGCGACGCCGGTATCAACTATTACGGCGGCCACCGGGACAAGAAACTTAAGCAGTACATTGCGTCGATGCCGATAACGCTGCTGTGCATCCACGGCAACCACGAGCGCCGCCCGACGGCGGGCCTGGGATACGAGAGGGCGCGGCGCTTCGGCGGTGAGGTCATGGTACAGTCGGAGTTCCCGAACCAGCTCTTCGCGCTGGACGGCGAGGTGTACGAGCTGGGCGGGCAAAGCTGCATCGCCATCGGCGGCGCGTACAGCATCGACAAGGAGTACCGGCTCATGCGCGGCGGCGGCTGGTGGCCGGACGAGCAGCCGAGCGCCGCCATAAAGCGCA
>ENA-OPDJ01000792-OPDJ01000792.1-human-gut-metagenome-genome-assembly--contig:-NODE-792-length-21610-cov-17.727163_pt1 | contig 21610 bp, 15 predicted proteins | sample MGYA00241621_ERZ501505 | MGnify/ENA primary metagenome ERZ501505 (study PRJEB25962, sample SAMEA2042624) | human gut metagenome | biome: human gut; feature: human-associated habitat; material: faeces... | reverse complement strand
GCCGACCCTCTGCTTGTAAGGCAGATGCTCTGAACCAGCTGAGCTAAACGCCCGTCACTTTCGTTTCAAAAGCGCTGCAAAGGTACGACATTTTTTGATATCTGCAAACAAATGCTTGTTTTTTTTCTAAAAACATTATCTATCCTTGGTAGAAACGTACTACAGCATACACCACAAGTACGTTTAGCACTACCCAATCATCTCAGGAAGTGGGACAAACGAAGATGTGTACTATCAAAACAAAATGCCATTCTGAGCGAAATAAAGAACCTCTGCATAACCCACGAGATTCTTCGCTTTGCTCAGAATGACATTATCTTCGTACTTTTTCCTCCAGAAAAAATCTCTTAGAGAAAAAATAGTTCCTTATTTAACGTGAGTTCGAAATAAGAATAAATATATTTTGCTTATAATTAGGAACATAGCGATAAAAGCATTAAATTTATAGTACCCAATTATAACATTTAAACGATTACCACTATGTTCTCAGAGGCTAAAGTTACGAAGATTTATTGTATGGCGGATGATTTTTGCAAGGAATTTGCGTTGCAGCAGGAAAAATATATGATCGAGGACAAGAAGACCAGGCATCGTAACAAACCCAACCGTATGAGTGATGCGGAGATTATGGTTATTCTTATCCTGTTTCACTCCGGTGGTTTCCGTTGTTTCAAGCATTATTACAAGGAGTATGTCTGTAAACATCTGAAACATCTTTTTCCGCGTCAGGTTTCCTATAACCGTTTTGTAGAACTGGAGAAGGAAGTATTACTTCCCATGACCATCTTCATTAAAAAAGTACTGCTGGGAACCTGTACCGGCATCAGTTTTGTTGACTCCACTCCTTTACGTGTTTGTCGCAACCAAAGAATCCTGATTCATAAGACATTTGAGGGACTTGCCGAGCGTGGAAAATGTTCTATGGGATGGTTCTTCGGATTCAAGCTGCATCTGATAATCAATGACAAAGGAGAGATCCTCAATTTCATGTTTACTCCCGGGAATGTGGATGACCGGGAACCGTTGAAAGGAGGAAAGTTCCTGGAAAACATCAAAGGAAAACTATGTGCAGACAAGGGATATATAGGTCAGGCTCTGTTTGAGAACCTTTTCCTTAATGGCATACAGCTTGTTACTAAAGTTAAAAACAATATGAAGAACTCACTGATGAGTATTGCCGACAGAATCTTGCTCCGAAAAAGAGCCTTGATTGAAACGGTCAATGATGAGTTGAAGAATATCGCACAGATAGAACATTCCAGACATCGTTCATTCAATAACTTTATAGCCAATTCTTTGTCGGCTATAGCAGCATACTGCTTTTTTGAAAAGAAGCCCGCCATTGACGTTAACTTTGTCAATGACGGACAACTTGCTATTTTTTGATTTTATTTCGAACTCACGTTATTTATACTCCTGCCAGCTCTTAATCTGAATATCTTCCAGCTTCATGCTACAGAAGGCCTCAATGAAGGCGCTGGCCAGACGTGCATTGGTAATCAACGGAATATTATGATCGATTGCACCACGACGAATCTTGTAACCATTGGTCAGCTCACGCTTGGTATGATTCTTCGGGATATTGACAATAAGATCAAACTTGTGCTCAGAAATCATCTTCATCACGTTGTTCTCTGCATCGGGACGCTCATCAGGCCAGAATACTGGTACAGTGTCTACACCATGAGCATTAAGGAAAGCAGCTGTACCGGCCGTCGCATAAATCTTATACCCTTTGGCAAAGAGCATGCGGCTGGCGTCGAGCAGATCGACCTTGGACTTCATGGCACCACTGGAGAACATCACACCTTTTTCGCGTGAAGGAATCTTGAAACCGGTAGCAATCATAGCGTTGAGCAAAGCTTCAGAGAAGTCGTCGCCTATACAGCCTACCTCGCCCGTAGACGACATGTCGACACCCAGCACGGGGTCGGCCTTGTGCAGACGGGAGAAGGAGAACTGGCTGGCCTTCACACCAATCCAGTCGATATCGTAAGCCGACTTGTCGGGCTTGGAGTAAGGAGCGTCAAGCATAATCTTTGTAGCAGTCTCGATGAAGTTGCGCTTCAACACCTTGCTGACGAAGGGGAACGAACGGGAAGCACGGAGATTACACTCGATGACCTTCACCTCGTTGTTACGTGCCAGGAACTGAATGTTGAACGGTCCGGAGATGTTCAGCTCCTTAGCAATCTGACGGCTGATCTTCTTGATGCGGCGAGCTGTTGCGAAGTAGATCTTCTGGGCAGGGAACACCAGCGTGGCGTCGCCCGAGTGTACACCGGCAAACTCAACGTGCTCGGAGATGGCATATTCTACAATCTCACCGTTCTGTGCCACGGCATCGAACTCGATTTCCTTGGTATTCTGCAAGAACTGTGATACGACTACAGGATATTCCTTGGACACCTCGGCAGCCATCTTCAAGAACTCTTGCAACTCGTCTTCGTCATAGCATACGTTCATAGCTGCACCCGAAAGAACATAAGACGGACGCACCAGAACGGGATAACCCACCTTGGCCACGAAGCCCTTCACGTCTTCAAGGCTAGTCAGCTCCTGCCATGCAGGCTGGTCGATGCCCAGCTGGTCGAGCATGTGGGAGAACTTGTTACGGTTCTCGGCACGGTCGATAGATATCGGAGAAGTACCCAATACAGGTACCGACTGGCGATAGAGTTTCATAGCCAGGTTGTTCGGTATTTGACCACCCACGGATACGATGACACCACGCGGCTGCTCAAGGTCGATAACATCGAGTACGCGCTCAAACGACAACTCATCGAAGTAGAGGCGGTCGCACATATCGTAGTCAGTAGATACGGTCTCAGGATTATAGTTGATCATGATAGACTTGTAACCCAGCTTGCGAGCCGTCTGAATGGCATTCACCGAACACCAGTCGAACTCAACGCTGGAGCCGATGCGGTAAGCACCCGAACCGAGCACGACAACGGACTTTTCGTTCTTGTAGTAGTTCACATCGTAACCCTCGACAGCGTAGGTCATGTAGAGGTAGTTGGTCAATTCGGGATGTTCGCTGGCCACCGTATTGATACGCTTCACAGCCGGCAAAATACCCAGTTCCTTACGACGGGCACGCACCATAAGGTTTTCCTTCTCCATGTTGCCCGTAGGATGAAGAACGAAGCGGGCAATCTGGAAGTCGGAGAAGCCCAATACCTTAGCCTCACGGAGTACGTCGGCAGGCAGATCCTCTACCTTATTATACTGAGAAAGCTTATGCTTGTAGTCGACAATATTCTTCAGCTTACCCAGGAACCAGGGATCGATCTTGGTCAGTTCGTAGATGCGGTCGATGGTATAACCTTCTTCCAATGCCTGTGCGATAGCGAAGATACGCAGATCTGTCGGATGAGACAATTCATGGTCGAGGTCGTCGAAGTGGGTGCCGTCGTTGCCCACAAAGCCGTGCATGCCCTGACCGATCATACGCAGACCCTTCTGAATGATTTCTTCGAAGGAGCGGCCGATAGACATGATTTCACCCACAGACTTCATGCTGGAACCGATTTCGCGACTCACACCGACAAACTTCGTCAAGTCCCAACGGGGAATCTTACAGATCAAATAGTCAAGCTGCGGTGCAACGTAAGCTGAGTTAGGCGTACCCATCTCGCCAATCTGGTCGAGCGTGTAACCCAAAGCAATCTTGGCAGCCACAAACGCCAACGGATAACCGGTAGCCTTGGAAGCCAAAGCAGAAGAACGGCTCAGACGGGCATTCACCTCGATGACGCGGTAATCGTTGGTCTCAGCGTTGAAAGCATACTGAATGTTACACTCGCCCACAATACCCAGGTGACGGATACACTTGCGCGACAGGTCCTGCAACATCTCCACCTGCTCATTGGTGAGCGAACAGGTAGGAGCCACTACGATAGACTCACCCGTGTGAATGCCCAGCGGGTCGAAATTCTCCATGCTGGCCACGGTAAAGCAGTGGTCGTTAGCATCGCGGATTACTTCAAACTCAATTTCTTTCCAGCCTTTCAGCGACTCTTCTACCAGAATCTGTTTGGAGAAAGTGAACGAACTTTCGGCCAGCTTAATGAAGGCTTCTTCATCGGGGCAGATACCACTACCAAGACCACCCAGGGCGTAAGCCGAACGTACCATGACAGGATAACCGATTTCACGGGCAGCCTTCAAAGCATCTTCCATGCTCTCTACGGCGTGACTCTTGGGCGTCTTCATCGGTATTTCGTCGAGTTTCTTCACGAAGAGGTCACGGTCTTCAGTGTACATGATAGCCTCTACCGAGGTACCCAGCACACGTACACCGTATTTTTCGAGAATGCCCTTCTGATAGAGTTCCGTACCGCAGTTCAGCGCCGTTTGTCCACCGAAAGCCAACAGAATGCCGTCGGGACGTTCCTTCTTGATGATTTCTTCCACGAAATAAGGAGTCACCGGCAGGAAGTAAACCTGATCGGCGATACCTTCCGAAGTCTGGATGGTAGCGATGTTGGGGTTCACCAGCACGGAGCTGATACCTTCTTCACGCAACGCTTTCAGCGCCTGCGAACCGGAGTAGTCGAACTCTCCGGCCTGACCGATCTTGAGCGCACCTGAACCCAAGACGAGCACTTTCTTCAAATCGTTCTTCATTTTTTCTCTTTATAAGTTGTTTTAAAATAGCTTCAGTCTGCTTTTGAATAAAAAAAATGCGTCACCCGACAACGGACAACGCATTTACCAAAGAACTAATATCTTACCGGAAACGAAGAAACCACCAGCCGGCGAATGAAAATCATCCGAACTGAAATAAAAACTGGTACCCATTTCCTGTGATTGCATATTACTTTCCAAAATTTGTGCAAAGTAACGATTTATTCGGGAAACGAGCAAATTTTAGGCGGAAATGTTTCCGACATTTATTGTAATTCAGAATCCAAACTTTTACATCAAAATAGAGCCTTCTAATTTTCATTATATCAAAACAACTAAAATACGCAACCAGACGAAAGTGTACATAACACATACTAATCTGCTGATACTACGCCTCATCAGAATACAAGAAATCGCATGCCAAAACGCTACACAGCACTATATTATGATACAAAACTCCACTGGATAACAAACAGAAAATCGTCTATTATCTCACAAACAAATTTTCAACATAGCAATAAAAAGCGACAAAAAGAATCTCAAATGACCACTCCCCGACCTGCTCCGCACTTGCTCCAAATAAAAGTACCCCAACACGGAGTTGATACGGAGCAAGTACGGAGCAGATACGGAGCTAGTCATCAAATTGTAATATTTTGCAGGCGTTTGCATTCCATCGATCATCGCTTGACGAAGGCTATAATCTGTTTATTCGCCTCGTCTATCCGTTCATCTTGGAATGGTTTCAGATAAGTTTCTGTCACAGCTATTGATGAATGCCCCATTGCTTCCGAAATAATACCCGGATGGATTTCGCAATGATAGGCCAAAGTAGCCCAGCTATGACGGGCTGCATAGGTACTCAGATGCGCATCAATTCCCAAATACCGACCAAGTTCCACCAATTTGTAATTGAAAAAGCGAAGAGCAGACTGATATTCCCGATAAGCCTTTTCCTGATCTTCCCAATTACCGATAATAGAAAATAAATAAGGCGACCTGCGATCCCGGTTCTCTATTTCCACCATCAATCGGATAGCCTCAGGGGGCAACACAACCGTCAGCAGTCGTCCCGTCTTCTTTCTTCTATAAACCAGCACATTTCCACAAAGATCCGTTTTGCGCAGAAAAGCCAGGTCGACAAACGGCAAGCCACGCAACAGGAACATAAGGGCAAATATCACCCCCGCCTTACGCACATCCGGCGAGATACAGTCATCCTCTCCATCATCAATCCAAGCCAGCAGACGTTTAAGATCCGACGTATCCAAAGCACGTTTGATGTTGGTTCGTGCCCCTGTATGAACATGCTCAAACAGACGAGGCACGTAGGGTACACGTCCGATATCCACACAACGGTTATAAGCCGAACGGAGCGAACGCATATAGGTTGCAACCGTATTCCAGCTACAATTACGTTTTCTCAGATACTGCTCGAAATGCTTCAGCACAGCTGGCGATAAATCTTTGAGTTTGAAACGAGGATTGTCGCTAAACGCGAGAAAAGCGTTTAGTGCAGACTGATAAATGTGGGCACTCCCCCATCTCTCATTGTCACGGAAATCATCTATGATTGCCGTAAACACATCTTTTAATACAATTTGTTTCATGACCTAAAAAAAGTTATTTCAAAAATCTTTGGTATTATAACTTTTTTTGCCATATTTGCGTTGATTTAGGGTTCAATTTTTAATTTGAGTCACAATGAAAACAATGAGTAAACTAATGCTGGCGGTCATGCTGCTCTGGACTACAGGCCTTTCCGCCCAGCAGACGAGTGGAGAAACTTCACAGCGTCGCATCAAGGAAGAAGGGAAAACGATCTTCGATCCCCACTTCTTTATGCAAATTCAAGGTGGTGTAGCCCATACGATTGGCGAAGGCGACTTCGGTGACTTGCTTTCACCCGCCGCTGCTCTGTATGTAGGCTATAAGTTCAATCCCTGGTTGGGAGTACGCGCCGGATTAAGTGGCTGGCAAGCAAAGGGTGCATGGGCTTCTCCCTACACAACCTACAAGTACAACTACCTGCAAGGAAATGTAGATGCCATGTTCGACCTCTGCAACCTGTTTGGCAAGTTTAATCCTAAACGAGTAGTCAATCCCTACCTCTTTGTTGGAGTAGGCGTTAACGGCGCATTCAACAACGACGAAGCAGTCGCTCTCAGTACAAAAGGCTACAACATGGCCTACTTGTGGAACGACAGCAAGGTGTTCGTGGCAGGCCGCCTGGGATTGGGACTGGATTTCCGTCTGAGCGACAGAGTTAACTTCAACATTGAAGCCAACGGTAATGTCCTTTCAGACAAGTTCAACTCCAAGAAGGCAGGAAACGCCGACTGGCAATTCAATCTGATGGCTGGTTTCACCATCAAGTTCGGAAAGGGATACACAAAGACCGAACCGGTATACTACGAGCCGGAACCTCAGCCCGCACCGGTTGTCGAGAAGGAACCCGAACCGAAACCTGTTGTAGTAGAAGAAAAAGAGGTGGTAGTAGAACCAATCCGCAAGGATATCTTCTTCACCTTGAATTCTGCAAAGATCCGTCCGTCTGAGGAGCAGAAGATCGATGAGTTGGTTCAGTATTTGAACGAAAACAAGGAGTCCAAGGTTGTCATCAGCGGTTATGCCGATGTGAAGACCGGAAACAAAAATGTAAACCTCCGCATTTCGGAAAAACGCGCCAAGGCTACAGCCGAAGCACTGAAGGCCAAAGGCATCTCTGAAGACCGGATACAGGTAGAGTTCAAGGGCGATACAGAACAGCCTTTTGAAATTAACGAGCAAAACCGTGTTGCTATTTGTGTAACACAATAATAATAAATGAAAACGGATAGTCACCTTATTTATATGAGAGATTACGTAAACGGCTTGAAATGGTTCAAAATGCGTAGTTTTTTTATAAAAAAAGGGGATATTATTTGCACAGTTTTGCAAAATACCGTATGTTTGCACGACTTTTAATCCGTTATCTGCGAAATAACGGAAGAATTAATTAGCTTAATAAGTGTAAAACAAATTACAAAAGGAGAGGGAAATTCGGCAAGAACTAAACGATTAAATATGAGAAACTCAATTATTTACTAATTTTTAAATTTATAAATTTAAAGTTTTTAATTATGAACAAAAAGTATCTAAGTGTGATCCTGTTCAGTGCCTTAATGCTGGGTACGACAGGAACGTTCACATCTTGTAAGGACTACGATGATGACATCAACAACTTACAAGAACAAGTGGACAAGATTGTCGCAGACATCGATGCTTTGCAGAAAGCTGCAGGTAGCTATGTAACGGCAGTCAAGTATGATGCGGCTACCGGGAAATTGACGGTGACAGGCGGCAATGGAGAGACATTCCAACTTCCTATGCCTACCAATGTTCCGACTTATAGTCTGGAAGTAAAAGATGGTAAAATCTATCTGAAAGCTGACGGATCTGTCATTTCAGAAGCAACTCTTCCTGCAACTCCAGAAGTTCCAGCCGCATTTAATCCCGAATTATTGGCATGGGGTGAAGATGGTTACCTGTATTATGGCGACATCAAGATTGAAGGCGTACAGAAACCGACACTCAACGCTTCTATTACTGAAATCCAAAAAGACGGTGAGGTAATCGGTTATATCATTACAATCGGTGAGGATAGTGCTAAATTCTATGTAAAGACTGACCTGAAGTCTATGGTATTCATCCCTGATTTGTATGTAGACGGTATTGAAGCTGCCGAATACGGCTATCTGTACTATCCGTATCAAAACAAAAATGCATCTGAAACGACCGGTACTACAAACGAAAAATCTGCCTTTACAATCAAGGGTATGTACACGGAAGGCATCGAATATGACTATGCAATTCCCGCCCAAAAACCGACATACGGTGAATTCAACCCGACGATTACAGTTAATTACAACATCAATCCGACATCTGCAAAAATTGATGAAGAGGGATTGAAGTTCATTAATCGTAATGTAGAAGTTATTTCCCGTGCAGCAGGTGAAGAAAGTTTGATTCAGTACGTTTCCAAGTCTGCCAAAGTAGAAAACGGAGTTCTTTCTGTAGGTCTGAAGGCTCAGGGCAGCAAGATTGCTAGCAAGGCTTATGGTGACAACCAAATCGAAAGCGCACAAGGCGACGGTGAAAACGACGCTACGATTTTCGCATTAACATCCGATTTCACCACGATGGGTGACAGAGATACCATCATTACTTCTGACTACGCTATGCTGTATGCTTCCCGCATCACTCCGGTGGCTATCGCATACAATGACGGTACAAAAACCGAAGAGTCATCATACGATGATGATAATTGTCCAGGCGCACCAACAGAGAAGGAATATGAGTTGTACACAGCTCCATATCGCGCTGCCGAAAAGTCGGTTCCGGCCAGCTTGTTCTTGGCATATGACGACAAGGAAGGTATCGACCTGTTGAAGAAACTTTGTCTGCACTACACTTGGGACACCAACACTAGCAAGAGCTCAGCAAAAGTACACAAGGTGATGACTGTAGAAGAAGCTGTCAACACCTACGGTATGAAGTTCGAGTTTAACTTGGTGAAGTATGAAGTGGGTACAAACAAGACGCACGATAGTAAGTATCTGGATCCTACTAAGATTAGTAGTGGTAAAGCTATTGCATGTGTTGTAAAAGACAACGGAGGTGAAGGTATTTCTCTGCCGGGCGAGCAGGGCGTATCTGCTATCGGTAGACATCCGCTGGTTCAGGTATTAGTTCGCGATAGTGAAAACAAAATTATTCTGGACGGTTACATCAAGCTGGAAATCGTACGCGACGTTGTAAACAAAGAAACTGACTTCTTCGACAAAGGTAAGTTCAACTTTGGTTGCAACGATGACGAAACCCGTTATGCAATGAAAGCTGTGCTGACTTGGGACGAATTCGCTTACAAGGTACTTGAAATGGCATCTGTCACTAGCAAGGAAGAATTCAACAAACTATACAAACTGGATGTTATTAACGCTGGTGATGCTACTAATGAACAAGCCAAACAGTTTGTAAGAACTGGTGAACTGACGTATGCTTTAGCAACAGACTACATCGGAACAATTAAAGAAGTAACAGATGCAGCGGGTGGTACGACTACGGATGTTTTGGCTTGGACACTTGAACAATGCGAAATGCAGACGGTTTATCTGAGCAAGGCTGACGAAGGCGAATACACCGGTAGTGCAGACCACGCCAAGACTGTATACGTAAGATACGTACGTGATGCGGCTGACGCAGAATTGTCTGAAAACTATCCGGCTATCTACTTGCCTATCACAATCCATGTAGAAAAACCTGTTGCTAATGTACAGACTCGCATTCCAGAGTACTGGTACAGCGATAACATGGATCATTGGTATGGTTCAACTTGGATGGGTGGTCAAGGTATCCATGTAAATGTTGACCAGCCGTATAATAATAAATTCCCGACTCTGTTCGTAAACAACTTGAACGCTCCTTGGAAAGTTTGGACATTGACTTCTACTAATGTGCAACAACCTGAATTCAAAATTTCTAACGGTACATTTACTTCCTATACGCCGACTATCCTTTCAGTTCTGAACGGAGCAAATGGTGGATATAAGTACTATTTCCGTCCTGAAATTGACGGCAAGAAGATCAAAGGTGCAAGCGGCAAGGAATATACGCTGAAAGTAGATGACCTGACAGCTACAGACATGTGCAATAGTAAGATCTATACCTTCGGTAAAGATTTCACTAACGTAGAAGCAACTGAGCTGGAACGCGCATTCAATGCAACCAAGGGATTCTATACCAACACTAAATTGTATGCATTTGACGGTACTACGAAGACTCAAATCGCAGAGATCCAGAACGGACGTACTGCTACTCCTTATCAGAATGATCCATGTATTGAATATCAGAATAATACTGTAGCAAAAGACATCTTGAATGCCTATGCACATGACGACAAGGAGTCTTTGACTGCTCTGATTGGTATCACGGCATATTCGAGCTGTAATGTAGTTCTCTCATTGTCTGACAATGTTTATCCGGCACGAATCCAGCGTCCTGTAGACATCGAAGGCAAAGATGGAAAGACATTCACCGATGCAGAAGCCAACGGTTCAATTATTAACATTATTGATCTGTTTGATTTCAACGATTGGCGTGATGTTGTGTTCGTAACAGAAAACGGTAATACGATCGATACTAAGAACGCATGGTTATTTGCTTATTACAACTTTAAGAGTGCTACGGTAGATCTCGATGGTATTACTACCACTTTAGGTATGGGCGAAGGTGCTGGTCAAGACAAACTTGATGGAGCTCCGTTGCTTTCTACAGTTAGCAAAGAGGTTAAGTTTGATCAAATCAACGAAAATGCAATTAACTTTACCACAAGTGATGTATTGGCATCTGCTCATGCTACAATTTATGATAGAGTTAAAGCTGGTTTCGGTCAGATCAAGTATGATAACAACAACAACAACGTAAAAGAATTCTGGGTACGCATCCCTGTTAAGTTCAGCTATCAGTGGGGTGATATCAAGGCATACGTTGATTGCAAGGTCATTCATACTATGGGTAACTAATCCGAAGTGATTATATAGATTTTTGAGAGTGTGTCTTTTCCCTGACGAGAGAGGCACACTCTCTTTTTTACTAACTATAACCAAATATAAAGCGATGAAAAATTTAGGTTGTATTCTTATATTGTCGTTGTTTCTCGTCTTTGCCCATTCCTGCGGCGGCGGTTCAAGAGATGCTTCCGTGCCATCATTCAAGGAGACACTGACTAAGGAAGACACTGTGGCGGTCCTTCAACGTTGCGATAGCTGTATGCAGGCATTGAGAGCTGGAGAACTAGACATGGCATTAGGCATGCTATCACTTTTGCAGGATGACGGAAAGGTCACTCCATTAACTAAGAGTAAGGCGGATCAACTGAAAAAGATGTTTAAACTTTTCCCCGTTTTAGCCTATCAGATAGATAGTTACACTTTTTATTCATACGAAGTGAATGAGGTGAAATATACTATTGAATTCTTTGAAAAGAAAGCTGGTGATCCAACTCCAAACACCATAGGATTCATGTTCAATCCTATTAAATGCAAGGATGGTTGGAGGCTCGCAGTAAAAGATGCTGGACAAAAACTATTGGATAAATCAACCGATTAGAATACAATGAATGAGTACTATGTGAAGCCTGCATTAATTTTGCATTCAATCCTATTCGCATAGATGATGCCTGGTATTTGACTCTAAAAAACAATTAAAGACAAAATAGACTCTTCTGTTTATTGCAGGAGAGTCTTTTTGTCTTTGTGAATTCAGCTCTTCACCATTCCCTAAGGTTCATATCTTCTCTCCGTGAACTTTTACTGAAATCCTTTGATTTAAAGCCTTTTACGTTGAAAGCAATAAATCTACTCACGCTTATGGCAAGAAATCGAGTAGGAGGAAAACGAAGTAGTTTTCTTCCTACTCGATTACTACCCATTCATTTTTTCTCTAACTGTCCAATCATTTTTCCCTAACTGGAGAAAAAGTTTTTCCTAACTGGAGAAAAAACAGCAGGCTGTACCGGCTGGTAGATCCGCCATCCTTCACAACCCATGCGAATCCGTACAGCGACTTAAATGCCTCAATCATCACCTGTATATCCTGAAATATTGAATTATCAGCTGCGAATATTTTGGAATTCCGAATTGATTGTATACCTTTGTATCAAAGAAAGAGGAAATATGAGAATTGTATCACATAAAAAGTTGAAAGAATTCTATGAAACCAAAGGGAGGGAAGACTCCCGGGTTGCCCTGGAACGGTGGTATGATATCACAGAAAAAGCATCTTGGAAAAATCTTTCAGAAATCAAAGTGGATTTTCCTGCAACAGATTATGTAGGCAACCAGCATTATGTATTCAATATCAAAGGAAACAACTATAGGCTGGTCGTAGTAGTGAAGTTTACAATCGGTTACATATTCATCCGAAAGGTTTGCACACATGAAGAGTATGATATGTTGGATTGTTCAACCATTTAAAAGGAAACGATATGAGCAAGATTACCAAAGAACAATATGATTTTGCGGTAGAAAGGGTGGAAGAACTCTTGCCGTTAGTTGATGACAACACGCCCGCCAACGATAAAAACGCCGTGGAACTCAGCATGATGTCCGACATCGTGATTGCTTACGAGAAAGAGCATTATCCGATAGAAAAGCCGACGGTAGCGGAGCTTATAGAACTTTCTCTGGAAGAGAAAGGTATGACGCAAAAACAGCTTGCCAACGAAATCGGTATCAGCCCATCCCGTATAAACGACTATATATCGGGCCGTTCGGAACCGACGTTGCGAATTGCAAGGCTTCTTTGCCGCATATTGAATATACAACCCTCTGCCATGCTTGGCATTTAAGTACGTGAAGGATGAACAGATTCACATCTTTCACCTTATTTCATTGTGTTACAAGATTTTGCAACGCCGTGAAGGCGTGAAGGATGCAACGGGGATTTTGTTTTTAAAGTGGACAGACAGCCCGGTGAAAGGTGCTGAAACCATATCCTTGTCCGCTATTCTTTGTTCTGCGACTTCCCAAGTCCATAGTTACGCCGCTAAAGTGGATGTTTAGCGCGCTAAAGTAGGTAGTTACGGCGCTCATGTAGCCAATGGCAGGAACAGGCTGGTGTATGATTATTTTAAGCTCAACGCTCACATTCATCCCTTGGACGTCCTGTCGAGCGAAACTACTTCTCAGGCCGTTTTAGGCTATATCCGATATGTTTTCTGTAAAAACCTGATGCAAAAATTTTCAATAAAAACAGTATGCCGTAAAAGGTTTCAGGCTCTGATAACCTTGCGGGATGGAGCATCTCTGCAAAGATTGGAACGAAAGAGCCTTATAAAGCCCCTTTGCTGGTTAATACATTTTACATTTTAACTTTTGATAAGGAATCTCTCGCTCGACAAGGGGCTCATAGTGGCGGTCGTGAGCGTTGAGCTTAAAAAATCTCACCATAAAATTGATGTTAATCATTGAAATATAGAAAGATATGCCAAACAAATATTGAAATTATCCGATTTTGGCTGTTGTATTATTTAGGATTATAAGCATTTTACAAAATCTTTGCCTTTCAAATTGCATTGCGAATATTGTTTGCATTAAAGACCGAATGCCACGTTCATACCATTCTTTTGCATGGCTGCCGATAGCAACAGGTCATTACAACGTGTATATTCGTGAATATGTGGCTAACACAAGGAATTTATTGGATGAATGCTACTTCTCTTCGGTAACGGATACGATGGGCGAGTGGCTGTTAATATCTTTCGGATGGTAACTGCATAAATAAACAATAGACTCTTCTGTTTGTTGCAGGAGAGCCTATTTGTCTTTGTGAATCCTGATTCTCACAATTCCTGTCCTTAAGGTATCTGTCATCTTCCGTGAAGTTTCACTGGAAAACTCTGATTTAAAGCTTCCTACGTTGGATGCAGCGAATAAACTTACACATATATCTCACAATACCGTGCTATTTACAATCCCTCAAGTCCATAGTTATGCTTCTAAAGTTAATAGTTAGCGTAATAATGTTGATAGTTACAAAGCTAATATGCGACTTCAGAAAAATAAAGTAAGTAATATTAATCTGCGTATACAACAGGAGTAGAGAATTGATCGCTGAGCATATCTTCTTCTTCGTAATATAGCTTAGAATCTTTCAAATAGTAATATTTCGGATAGCCACCAAACTCGATGTTGGCATATTCCTGATTGTCTGCAGTATGCGAAATGGTCCATGTACCTTCGTAAGTCGTACTATCCTGGAACAGGATGAGTGTGGTAGAGTCTGGCTTCAGCTCGAAACGTATACCGGATTCAGTAAAGAAAACTCCATCGAACGAATGTTGTTTGGCACTTGGCCCGCAGGCAACGAAAAGTGCGGTAATAAAGCTTGCAATAATAAATATAAAATGTTTCTGCATATCTTTAGTATATAATTATTGGATACAAAAGAGGGCATCCCTAAAGGATACCCTCTTTATTTAAGTCATTTAAAGAACATATTCATTATTCACCAGAAGGAGTACCACCGGCTTTAGAAACTCTAACTTGCAAATCATTCTTAGAAAGAGTTCCCCACTTATACTGAACATTTACGTCAATGTACAGGAAGTAGTCAACGTTAACCGGAGTACCGGAGTTGTTGAAGTATGCCAAGTGAGTCGGATCTGAAGTAGCCTCCGTAGCAGAAGACTTCGGATTTGTTTCAACCCAATTCATCATCTTCAAAGAACGTCCGGTTGGCAATACACCATCTTTCACACCATCCTTGTGGATATAAGTGCTGGTTGCAGCATCCCATGCCAAGCTTGTTGTAGTCTTATCTGTCAAGAATGTTACTTCCTTCACAGCATAGTAGTCATACAACTGGTGTGCATAGTCATCCTTATCAGTTTCAGTCTTATCAGCATCCTTGATACCTGCAGAAGCGACTTTGTAACCATTCCAATCTGTAAATTTGAAATTCTTAGCAACGTTCAAGAAGCTACCGTCGACTTCAGCATCCACAAAGCTATCACCAATTGCTCCGTCTATAGCCAAAGGATTAATGAAGAATACTTCAAAGTTCTGAACTGCGATAGTGTTATAGTCATTGTATTTAACCAACAGCTTAACAGGAACTGCGCGACCGATCAATTCTTTTGCTGCAGTTGTACCGTTATATTGGTCAGTTTCATGCAAACGGATGATTGCAGAGCACTGATCTTTGTCAATATCTAATGGCTCACTGTAATCCCACGGCAAGTTCTTTTCGTTTTCAGTAATAGTAGCTGACATGAAGTTGTTGATAGTTGCAGCCAAGTTTTTATCAGGTTGCACATAATCCCATATATCTTTATCATCCATACCGATATTCGGATTCGGAGCATCATGATTAACATCAACAGGTGTACCTACGGTTGTCTTCCACAATTGAGTTTGTGTACCATCAGTCTTATAACCAGCCAAGTAATCGTAATCTTTGAATCTGTCAGCATCGAATACGAACTTCACTTCAGCGCAATCACGGATGTACTGGATGAACTGTGCCAAGCTAGTCGGTTTCTGCTTAGTAGGCTCGTAGATATAACCATTTACCAAATCAGCTTCAATGTGGCTATAGTCTTTCAGCTTGCATCCGTTAGTATTGCCCGGATAAATGTGAGGTATATTCTCTGCACCACCTAACCAACCGTCAATAGAAGTGTTGAATACGATCGGGTTCACGTTGAATACACCTTCGCCCTTACCGTCTTTCCAATAAGTACCTTGGTAAGCAAACTTCTGAGTCGGAGCAACAATGGTCTGCTTGAATGTCTGCTTGATGTTACCGTTCAAACCGCTTTCATCAACGTATTCAATATCGATTTCGAATGTAGAAGCATACTTGCCATCTGCATAAGCCAGAGTACCCACAGTCTTCGGATTCATAGCCCATACCAGATTGTATGAAGTGTTGTCCAATGCATCTGCGATCATAGTGAATACCAAATCAGGTTTTGTTGGAGTACCCTTGATTGCTTCATCTCCTTCTTTTTCCACTCCATCTGAACCTCCATCCCAGTTGAGGGGATCAGTAGAAGTAGTTATACCTAATGTGGTCAAGTCGAGTTTCTTACCATCCTTACGCAGTTCGTTAATCTTCAGTTTTGTATAAATGTTATGGAACTGAGTCTTGCTGATACTCTTTCCGCCATCGAACTTAACCTGGTGATAAACGTGCTCATTCATATCCTGTGAGAACATCTGACGCCACATGTCATGACATGTTACAGTGTCTTTGGGGAATGTGTAAGGATCAATAGTCTGTTCCTTTTCACCTGTCCAACGAACTTTGATGTAACGCTGAGCTACGAGGTTATTATTCTTTGTATCAATCAAAGACACGCGTACGATCGGTTCACGACCGATAGATGTCTTAGAATATTCATTGTCGCCCAGTTCTACATCATATACTTCAGACTTCAGGTAGTGACCGTTCAGGATCTTACCGAATGCCTGTTCGTCTGTCTTCAGACCACCTTGCAAGTATTTAGCTGAAGCCATAGCGAAACGGAATTCCAAACCATAGTCTGCATAGTTTATCAATTCAGAGTGGTTAGCGTGGCTCTTTTCATCTGAAGAAACGCAAACTGTAACAAGCTTGCTCAGATCAAGAGGTTCGTTGTACTGAGCTCTAACGTCAACCAATTGATCGTTTCCTGAATTGTACAGACAGATTGAATCATGATAGTGTACGTAGAACAGATTGTCGCCTGTACCTTGAGTTTCGTCTGCAAAATCACCGTTTAGCTTAGTGAAATCAGTCTTTCTGTTGGCCAAATAAGGAACAACAACGATTTCCTCGATTCTGCTATATTCAGAATTTACGGCTACTTCTTCACCACTTTCCTTCTCTTCCTCTGTCAAGTTAGCTTCAGCTATCGGAGTCTTTAAAGAAGCCATGTAGAATGTTTCCTTCTTATCTCCAGTATGAGAGTCACCTTCAGCTCTAATTATAGTGCCCAAGAACTCTTTGTTCTTCTTGAACGTAACAGTCATGATACCATCTTTGGTGTTGATGTCATAACCTGTAACTTCAATAGGCTTGTTGTTGGCAACATCAACAGCTTTAGTCGTGATGTTCGTAGACTTGATGCAATCGAATGAAGGCATTTCCACGTCATCCTTGGTAACACCCATATTCGGATTCATCTGGTAGTTGGCTTCATTCAGCTCGGTAGAAATATACAAAGTTTTTGCACCTTTAACGTTTTCATGATCTAACCATGGTTTTGTTGTATGGTCTGTGGTACCATCTGCAAGGTGACCCTTATGCTCATTCTTTACATATACCTGAGGAGTATATTGCAAAGTAGTAAAGGTGATGGCAGGAATACCGTTGATGTGGAATTCAGGAATAAGCGTTGTGCTTGTCAAACGTCCGCCAACGATATTCATGAATTGTGCGCTCAGCTTAGTAAATTCTTCCTTAAGTGCAGCCAATTCTTCCTTGGTAGCGGCGTTGTCAATTTTACTTTCCAACTCAGTAACTTTCACGCTTAACTCTTCCAATTTAGCAATCTTCTGAGCCTGCTCTTCTACTGCTTTTTCAAGCTTTGCAACTTGTTCTTTCAATGCTTCATCACCTCCACCGGCAGCATCCAGAGCTTCCTGAGCTTTTGCCAAAGCGTCGGCAGCGTCTTTCTTTGCCTGTTCGGCAGCAGCCTTAGCCTCGTCGATGGAAGTCTTCAAACCATCTACTGATGTCTGAAGATCCTTAAGTTTGTCCACCTGTTCTTGTAAGTTGTTGATGTCATCATCGTAGTCCTTACAAGATGTGAACGTTCCTGTCGTACCCAGCATTAAGGCACTGAACAGGATCACACTTAGATACTTTTTGTTCATAATTAAAAACTTTAAATTTATAAATTTAAAAATTAGTAAATAATTGAGTTTCTCATATTTAATCGTTTAGTTCTTGCCGAATTTCCCTCTCCGTTTGTAATTTGTTTTACACTTGTTAAACTAATTAATTCTTCCGTTATTTCGCAGATAATTTCACAAGCACATAACATCTTAATAATAAACAACATAGGCGTAAGAATAAGATTAAGTTCAAAAGAAAAAGCGGAAAGTATAGGAATCAACAAGTATCATTCGAGCCCATCATACCATTACAAAAAAATACCAACAACTAAACAAAGAGAATTCATTACGGAACATACAAAGCGGATATTGTCCAAGATAGCAGGTCGCTTTTTCTCGCTTGCTTCCACCAATATATCTGAAAAAAGAGCTAACTTTACGCCCGCAACAAACTAGTCAGCAATAAATAAAAAGAAGAGATATATGGCAAAAGAGAAAATCATCCTCACAGGCGACCGCCCGACCGGGCGCCTGCACATAGGCCACTACGTGGGCTCACTACGCCGACGCGTGGAACTGCAAAATGCCGGAGATTACAAAGATATGTTTGTCTTCATAGCCGACGCACAGGCCTTGACAGACAACATGGAGAATCCGGAAAAGGTGCGTCAGAATGTCATCGAAGTGGCATTGGATTACTTGGCTTGCGGACTGGATCCGACAAAGAGCACACTCTTCATCCAATCGCAGATACCGGAACTGTGTGAACTTTCGTTCTACTACATGGACCTGGTAACCGTATCACGCCTGCAACGCAATCCAACCGTAAAGACCGAGATTCAGATGCGTAACTTCGAGGCAAGTATCCCCGTAGGTTTTTTCACCTATCCCATCAGCCAGGCTGCTGACATTACGGCTTTCAAGGCTACGACCGTACCTGTAGGTGAAGACCAGGAGCCTATGCTGGAACAGGCCCGTGAAATTGTGCGCCGTTTCAACTACATTTACGGCGAAACACTGGTAGAACCGGAGATCCTGCTACCGGACAATGCCGCCTGCCTGCGTCTGCCAGGAACGGACGGTAAAGCGAAAATGAGCAAAAGTCTGGGGAACTGCATCTACCTGAGTGACCCCGCTGACGAAGTACAAAAGAAAATACGCAGCATGTATACGGACCCAGATCACTTGCGTGTACAAGATCCTGGTAAGGTGGAAGGCAATACCGTATTTACTTACCTCGACGCATTCTGCCGCCCCGAACACTTTGAACGCTACCTGCCAGATTACCCCAATCTCGACGAACTGAAGGCTCACTATCAGCGTGGCGGTTTGGGTGATGTAAAAGTGAAGAACTTCCTGAATGCCATCATGCAGGAAACTCTGGAGCCCATCCGTACCCGCCGCAAGGAATTCGAACAGGACATACCGGCTATCTACGACATGCTGAAAAAAGGTTGTGAGAAGGCTCGTGAAACGGCAGGCGCCACACTGGACGACGTTCGCCGTGCCATGAAGATCAATTACTTCGACGATGCGGACCTGATAGCCGAACAGGCCAAACGTTTCCGCGGAGAATAATAACAAGAAACATAAAAAAACAGAGGCTGAACTCCCCACAAAGGAATTCAGCCTCATTTTTATTCACCTATAAGTCCCAGCTTATCGGGCAGACTCTACAACCACAACACGATTCAAAATCGGTTCGCCGAAAGAGTCGACTGCTTCTGCAGTACCTACCAACAACTTTTCACGGTCTACGCCATACTTCTCAACCAATACATTGATTACAGCCTCAGCACGTTGGCGAGCCAGTTTCTCATTGTACGCTGTAGTTCCCGTAGCAGCATCCGCATAACCATTGACTACGTAAGTAGCTTCAGGATATTGCTTCATGGTTTCTGCCAAATAGGACAGATTCATCGCTTCACGAGAAGAAACCTCAGCCGAACCGATGGTGAAGAACACTGTACGCGGTACAATGACCGGTTTGTTCACCACAACTGCTACTTCTTCCACCACAGGTTCTTTGCTTTCGGCAGCCTCCAAAGCTTCTGCCAATCGGGCATTCTCCGCGGCCATACGATTCATCTTGTCGCGCAACACAGTCAAACGAGCTTCGGATATGGCAGGTGCTTGAGGACGATTGAACCCACGACGGGGGAAACGATACGTGAGCCCAACCGTGGCACTGACGAGGCCATCATAGCCCTTACCACCGATACCACCGTCAAACTTATCCTCAGTGGCTACAGCACTCAGCTCCACATTAATATCTAACGCATCGCATACCCGAAAACGGTTGATGATACCGGCATTGACTGACAAAGCTTCACGATGGGGAGTGGAATAATTGTGTGTAAAGCCGGCACCCACATAAGGAATGACTTCGTAGACCCGCGAAGGATTGTAGCCTCCAAACAAGGCATTCATGTTGAACATCATGTCAGCGTGGAGATTCATGTAATTGAAGCGTTGCTTATAGTAGCCACCATCCTGCATGGCACCAACCGCATAATCAGATCTCGCAGAAGGAACATAACCACGTGCCTGCAGACCGCTATACTGCAAACGGGCACCCACACCTGGAGTAAACCACTTGCCTACAGCTACATTCAATGTAGGACTGATACGCTTGCCGAAACTGCCGGCAGCATCATAATCACCAAACAGTACAGTAGCACCATAACCAAACGAGACAAACCAATTATCCCAAAAGGGATTGGTAACAACCGCATACTTGTCCTGACGCACTTCTACGACTTCCAACACTTCTTCTGTAACTTCTGTCGTGTTTTGTGCTACAGCGGCAACCGACAATCCGGACAAAGCCAGCAACATTAGATTCTTTTTCATACTTTTTCTTTAAAATAGTTTAGGTTTATATTCTGTCCACTCACACAGTGGACACTCATATAAACACCAGCACCTGGAAAAAGTTCCGAAAAAGATTTTTTCCTTTCAAAAAAGCATCAATATCATTTGGCAAAAAGCCGCTCAATTTCTTCTTCGCGGATTGTAGTCAGTACAACACGCCCATCAGGAGTATAATTGGGAGACTCGCATGCAAACAGACTATCTACCAAAGCAGACATTTCGTCTACACTCAGTACTTGTCCATAAACAATAGCTGCCGCACGAGCCAAGGTCAATGCCAGCATAGACTGTACTTCCTCTTTCACATCACAGCCTTTCTCCAAAGCCGTATGCACCATATTACGCACCAGTTCCACAGGCTTCAGTCCCTCAATACCCGAAGGAACTCCATTGATGGCATAGCTTCCCCCACCCAAAGAAGTCAACTCAAAGCCTACAGCAGACAAGTCCTCCTGAATATCTTCGAGTACAGCCACCTCAGATGCCGGAAACTGAACAATCTCAGGGAACAATACGCCTTGCGCCACACCATGCTTTTGACGAATTTGCTCCATATATCGGTCAAACAAAACACGTACATGAGCACGATGCTGATCTATCAGCATCAAGCCAGACTTAACGGACGTCAAAATATAACGTCCCTTGAACTGCCAATGCTGGCCGGAAGTTACATTTCCTCCTTCGGACATCATCGAAGGAAGCGGTGAAGAAGGCGGCGGCGATCGGCATCAAGGGACTTC
>ENA-OPDJ01000786-OPDJ01000786.1-human-gut-metagenome-genome-assembly--contig:-NODE-786-length-21769-cov-11.988072_pt1 | contig 21769 bp, 23 predicted proteins | sample MGYA00241621_ERZ501505 | MGnify/ENA primary metagenome ERZ501505 (study PRJEB25962, sample SAMEA2042624) | human gut metagenome | biome: human gut; feature: human-associated habitat; material: faeces... | reverse complement strand
GCTCCACCCCGTTTCTTTGGGCAAGACCAAAGAAATGGGGTGGAACTGGCAGCACAACCTAAAGCCCAGCAGGGCAAAACGGCGAGTTCCTCCCCCCCAGCTTTTCCGGCCTGGCGCTGTATTTACAACGCCAACATACTGTGTTAAGATAAAATTTACGAGAAAAAACATACGTGGGAGTGAGAGCTTGAGCAGGAGAGATATGACCACCGGGCCGGAGTGGAAGGAGATACTGCTTTTCTCCCTCCCCATCATGGCCGGGCAGTTTTTGCAGCAGCTGTACAACACCGTGGACGGCGTCGTCGTCGGACGCTACGGCGGGGCTACCCAGGCAATTTGCGAGAATATGATAGCCGCAGTCGGCAGCTGCGTCTCGCTCATCTTTCTCTTCCTGGCTATATCCATCGGCCTGGGCAACGGCGGCGCCGTGCTCGTCGCCCAGCTCTACGGCGCACGCAGGACGCATGAGCTCCGCCGCGCGGCCTCGACGCTGCTCATAACCCTCGTCGGCCTCGGCACCTTCCTCACCGTCGCCGGCAGCGTGTTCGCAAAGCCCCTCGTTGTCGGCCTCATGCGCGTGCGCGACCCCGATATCGTGGACATGGCCATAGAATATTTCGCCATCTATTCCCTCGGCCTCATCTTCCAGTATGTCTACAACGCCGTCGCCGGTATCCTCCGCGCCATCGGCGACAGCCGCGCCACGATGTACTTCCTCATCGTCAGCGCCGTGCTGAACACCATCCTCGACGTCTGGTTCGTCGTCAGCTTCGGCTGGGGGGTCGTCGGCGTTGCGGTCGCCACAGTCATCGCCCAGGCCGCCTCCGCCGCGGTCAGTGTGGCGTATATGTTTATAAAATACCCCATTTTCCGCTTCAAAAAGGGCGAATTTGTCTTTGACCGTGAGAAATTTGCCATCTCCCTCAAGCTGGGCGTCCCGGCGATCATCCAGCAGGCCGTCATCTCCCTCGGCAACGTCTTTATACAGCGACTGGTCAACAGCTTCGACTCCACGACCATGAGCGCCTTCACCGTCGGCAACCGCATGGAGGCCTACGCCCTCGTGCCCATCTTCGGCTTTAACTCCGGCGTCGCCACCTTCACCGGCCAGAACGTCGGCGCGCAGAAGTACGACAGGGTCCACCGGGGCTGGCGGGTGTCCACCATCATGTCCTGCGTCTCCAGCGTGGTCATCGCGCTGACGATAAACCTCCTGGCCGTGCAGTTTGCCAGACTCTTTAACCTCGGCGGCGTATCCATGAACAAGGCCGTCGAATACCAGCGCTACATGAGCTACTGCGTAGTGCTCTTCGCGGCCTACATGCCCACCTCGGGCCTGCTCCAGGGCGCGGGCGACGCCATCTGGGCCTCGGTCACCAGCCTCGCCACGCTCTCGGCCCGCGTCGCCGTCTCCTACCTGCTGGCCTATGCCTTCAGCGTCGGCTACGCCTCCTGCTGGCTCTCGCTGCCCGTGGGCTGGGCGCTGGGCATTGCGATCACCTATCCCCGCTATTTCGGCAAAAAATGGATGTCAAAGCGTGTCGTGCGCGATCCCGTCCGCGTCGTCGAAGCGGGGGAAGAAGAGGAGGAGCTTTTGCTGTGAGCGACTTTTTTGCCCTCATCTCCCGGATGCGCTATATCAGCCGCTGGGGCCTCATGCGCTCCAGCATACCCGAAAATGTGCAGGAGCACAGCCACATGGTCGCCGTGCTGGCCCATGCCCTGGGCGTCATCAGGCGCGACATATTCAAAGCGCCCTGCGACCCCGGCCTGCTCGCCGCCGCCGCGCTCTACCACGACGCGCCGGAAATACTCACGGGCGACATGCCTACCCCCATCAAGTACCACAGCGGGCGCATTAGCTCGGCTTACCACGAGGTGGAGCGAGCGGCAGCCGAAAAGCTCATTGAAATGCTGCCGGTGGAGCTGCAAGAAGTTTATGCGCCGCTTATCAGCGGAGAAGTGGGGGAAGACGAGAAAAAGCTCCTCAAAGCCGCGGACCGGCTCTCGGCCTACGTCAAATGCGTGGAGGAGCGAAAAGCGGGCAACCTTGAATTCCTCTCCGCCGAGGAGCAGACCAGGCGGCGCATTGAGGATATGCATCTGCCGGAGGCGGATTATTTTCTGGAGCACTTCATGCCGGCTTTCGGGAAGAATCTCGACGAGCTGGGTACGATGACCTGAGGAGGACTAAAAATGAAAGCGATAGTCACAGTCATAGGCAAGGACCGGGTCGGCATAATAGCCGACGTCAGCCGCATCCTCGCTGAGCGGGGAGTGAACGTCCTGGACATCAGCCAGACCGTTTTGCAGGAGTACTTTACCATGATAATGCTCGTGGACGCCTCGGCCTGCACCGTGCCCTTTGCCGAGCTCACGGCGCTGCTGCGGAGCGAGGGCGAGAAGCTTGGGCTTGAGATCAGGGCTCAGCGCGAGGACATCTTCAACGCCATGCACAAGATATAAAATCCAAGGGGGACTAGTCCACCTTGGATACGCGGCCCCGCCGCGATGATCGTACGGAGGAATACTCGACATGATAAACAGAGGCGAGATCTTACAGACCATCGAGATGATAGACCAGCAGCATCTCGACGTGCGGACGGTGACGATGGGCATCTCCCTGCTCGACTGCTGCGACGCCGACCCCAAGGCGGCCTGCCGGAAGATATACGACAAGATAACCCGCTCTGCCAAGGACCTAGTGAAGACCGGCGAGGATATCGAGGCCGAGTTCGGCATCCCCATCGTGAACAAGCGCATTTCCGTGACGCCCATATCCCTCGTGGCGGGCGCGTCGGAGACGGAGGACTACGTGCCGTTCGCGCGGGCGCTGGACGCGGCGCGGGCGGAGACGGGGGTGAACTTCGTCGGCGGCTTTTCGGCCCTGGTGCAGAAGGGCATGACGCCCGCGGACCTGCGGCTCATCCGGGCCATACCCCAGGCCCTGGCGGAGACGGAGCTCGTCTGCGCCTCGGTGAACATAGGCTCGACGAAGGCGGGCATAAACATGGGCGCCGTGGCGCTCATGGGTGAGACGGTGAAGGAGACTGCGCGGCTCACGGCGGACAGGGGCGGCTTCGGCTGCGCGAAGCTCGTCGTGTTCTGCAACGCGGTGGAGGACAACCCCTTCATGGCCGGCGCCTTCCACGGCGTGTCGGAGCCGGACAGGGTGATAAACGTCGGCGTCTCGGGCCCGGGCGTCGTGCACCACGCGCTCAAGGCCGTGAAGGGCCAGAGCTTTGACGTCGTGGCCGAGACTATCAAGAAGACCGCCTTCCAGGTGACGCGCATGGGCCAGCTGGTGGCGCAGGAGGCCTCGCGGCGGCTGGGCGTGCCCTTCGGCATCGTGGACCTCTCCCTGGCGCCTACGCCGGCTGTGGGCGACTCCGTGGCGCGCATACTGGAGGAGATGGGCCTTGAAGTCTGCGGCACGCACGGCACGACGGCGGCGCTGGCGCTCCTCAACGACGCTGTGAAGAAGGGCGGCGTCATGGCCAGCTCTTCCGTGGGCGGGCTCTCCGGCGCCTTCATCCCGGTGTCGGAGGACGAGGGCATGATAGCCGCGGCGAGCTCGGGCGCGCTCTGCCTCGACAAGCTGGAGGCCATGACCTGCGTGTGCTCGGTGGGCCTGGACATGATAGCGGTCCCCGGCTCGACGAGCGCGGAGACGATAGCGGCCATCATCGCGGACGAGGCGGCCATAGGTATGATAAACCAGAAGACGACGGCGGTGCGCCTCATCCCGGCCCCGGGCCTGGAGGTCGGGGACACGGTGGAGTTCGGAGGCCTTCTGGGCTCCGCGCCGGTCATGGCGGTGCATCCCTTCTCAAGCGCGGACTTCGTGCGCCGCGGCGGGCGCATCCCCGCGCCCATCCACTCCCTGAAGAACTGAGGCGAGAGCATGGAAAAGGAAAAGATGGAGCGCATCTCGGAGCTGACGCGCCTCTCGCGCGAGCGCGAGCTGACCCCCGACGAGCTGACGGAGCGCGCCGCCCTGCGCGCGGAATATATCCAGGACTGGCGCAAAAGCACGATAAACGTGCTTGAAAACACCTATATCGTGGACGAAAAGGGCAATAAACGCAAGCTCGGCAAAAAATAAAGCGCAGGAGTGGGTCTAAGGGGGAACCCTCGCCGGGGATTCCCCACCTTGCTTTAAGTAAATAGTGTAAACAAAAAACGCCCCCATCGGGGGCGTTTTTGCTGTCTGCTGTTCTCAGCTGTTCAGGTAATCCACGGCCACCTGCGCATAGAGGGCGGTACCGACCTCCATGGCGCTCTCGTCGATGCAGAACATATCGCTGTGCTGCGGGGCCTCGCCGCCGCCGCCGAGGGAGACGAAGGCGCAGGGGATGTGAGCCGTGTATTCGGCAAAATCCTCGCCGCCCATGTTGCGCTTGAAGGGCTGTATCTTATCCCCGGGCACCAGCTTCTCCGCCGCGGCTCGGGCCAGGGCGGTCATGTGCGGCTCGTTCACCAGGGACTCGGTCTTGAACTGGTAGTCCAGCTCCGCCGTGCAGCGGAAGGCGGCCGCTGTGTCCTGAGCGATGCGGCCGATTATCTCCGGCATCCGCGGGTGGATGTCCTTGTTGAAAATGCGCACCGTACCCTCCAGTACCGCCTCGCCGGAGACGATGTTGAATCTCGCGCCCGAGTGCAGGGTGCCGACGGTGACGACGACGGGGTCCAGGGGGCTGAACTCCCGGCTGGAGATGGTCTGCAGCGCCATGACTATGGCCGAGGCCGCGACGGTGGCGTCGCAGCCCTCGTCGGGCAGGGCGCCGTGGCTGGCGCGGCCCTTCACCGTCAGTTTGAAGTAGTCCGCCGCGGGCAGCAGCGCGCCCTCAGAGATGGACAGCGTCCCGGCGGGGATGCCGGAGAAGATGTGCTGGCCGAAGGCCGCGTCCACGCCCTCGATGGCGCCCTGAGCCACGATGTGCTTCGCGCCGCTGGCCAGCTCCTCCGCCGGCTGGAAAATGAGTTTCACCGTGCCGCAAAGCTCCTCCTTCACGGAGGCGAGTACCTTCGCAGCGCCCAGGAGCATGGCCGTGTGCGTGTCGTGCCCGCATGCGTGCATGTAGCCGTCCCGCTGCGAGGCGTAGGGCAGGCCGGTCTTCTCCTGCGTCGTGAGCGCATCAATGTCCGCGCGCAGGGCTATGCATTTGCCGCTCTTTCCGCCCTTTATCTCGCCTATGAGGCCCGTGGGCTCAAACAGGCGGCAGGCTATGCCCATTTTGTCCAGCTCCTCGGCTATGCGCTGCGTCGTGCGGAACTCCTCGAAGCTCGGCTCCGGGTGCATGTGGAAGTCGCGGCGCATCTCCACGACGTAGGGGAAGACCTCGTGAGCAAGTGTCTTTATGTCCATGCTCAAGCCTCCAGTATCTTCAGCGCCGTGGCGCACATGGCGGCGACGCCGCACTCAAGCGCCTCCTCCTGGAAGGTGCAGCGCGCGTCGTGCAGGGAATGGGGCGCGTCGCCCAGATAGCCAGCGTTAAGCAGCAGGAAGAGGCTGGGCGTGCCGGTGGCGTTGCCGTAGTAGCTGAAGTCCTCGCTGAAGGACAGCGGCTCCTCCAGGTAGTGTACGTAGTCGGCTCCGAGGGCCTCCGTTATGGCCGCGTCAGAGAGCTTGAGCAGCTCGGGGTCGTTCTTCACGGAGCCGTAGCCCTCTATATGCTCAACGTCGAAACGGCAGGCGCTCAGCTCGCCGATGCCGCGGGCAAGGCGCATGACCTCGTCGTAGATGACCTTGCGGGTCTCCTCGCCGTAGGTGCGGCAGACCATCTCCAGGCTCGCCGTGCTGGGGATGATGTTTACGGCCTCGCCGCCCTTGATGACGCCGATGGAGACGATGGCCGTCTTGAGCGGATCGACCCTGCGGGCGACTATCTGCTGGGCGTTCACGATGAACTGCGCCAGGGCCAGGATGGCGTCGTGGCCGTTCTGCGGCTGGGAGCCGTGGGCGTTCTGGCCGGTGACGGAGACATTGTAGAGGTCGAAGGCCGTGGTCACGATGCCTCTGTAGAAGCTGACGGAGCCCACCTTCGGGCCGCCCGGCGAGATGTGGGTGGAGAGTATGGCGTCCACGTGGGGGTTTTCCATTACGCCGGCCTCGACCATGGGGCGCGCGCCGCCGCGGGGGGCCTTCTCCTCGGCGGGCTGGAAGATGAGCTTCACCGTACCGGGCAGCTCCTCCCGCATGCCGCACAGCAGCTTCGCCGTCGCGAGCAGCATGGAGATGTGCGTGTCATGGCCGCAGGCGTGCATGACGCCCGCGTTTTCGCTGGCAAAGGGCAGGCCGGTGGCCTCGGTGACGGGCAGGGCGTCTATGTCCGCGCGCAGGGCGACGCATTTGCCGGGCTTTCCGCCCTTTATGAGAGCGACCGCGCCGGTGGGCAGGGGGCGCTCCACGCTGTCGCAGCCGAAGCTCTCAAGGAGCTCCACTATCTTTTCAGTGGTCCTGAACTCGTTGTTGCTCAGCTCCGGGTGGGCGTGGAAGTCGCGCCGCCAGGCGAGCATCTCCTCGGATAGCTCATGCGCTTTGGCTCTTATGTCCATATCGTTTAGTCCTTTCTAACTAATAAAACGGCTTCAGGGGAGACGAAAAGCGTCTCCCCTTTATGCGGTTTGCGTATTTCAGAAGACGAGCAGGTTCACCATGTAGCCGGCGATGAGGACGCTGGTGATGGAGACGGAGACCATGCCCGCGATGAGCATCTTGGGCATCATGTGGTCGAGCATCAGCTGCTTCTCCTCGTCGTTGGCGGCGGTGGCGTTCACGACCTCGTTCGTGACGATGTAGGTGCCGGGGAAGCCGAACAGGCAGGTGCTGCCTATGGCGCAGCTCATCTGCCAGCTCACGCCGAAGATCTTGCCGACCAGCGTGGAGATGATGAGGAAGGTCACGCTGCCGGTGACGACGACGACGAGCAGGGGCCAGAGCATGCCGGCGACCATATCGGGCGTGGACTGGGCCAGGTTCGTGAAGATGGACAGGGTCACGACGACGAGCATGAAGCCGTCCGCCCCCGCGCGCTTCATCGGGTTCTCCTCAATGAAGCCCAGCTCCTTGGCGATGATGCCGTAGATGAGGGCGAAGATGAGGGCGCTTATCGAGAAGGCGGTCTCAAAGGTGGAGGCGATCCAGCCGTTTATCGCGTTGGCGGTGATGGTGGCGAGGAAGGCGAAGAAGGCGACCTTGGCCATCATGATGTTGGGGCCGTTGTACTTGTCGGGGATGTAGGGGATGAGGCGCTTCCTGGGCGCGGCGTCGGTGACGATCTTCGCCGTGACGCCCTTGAGCTCCTGCCCGGACTCGACGAGGCTGCGCACGCGCTTGGCCTCAGACTTCAGGCAGAGGGAGCAGACGGGGTAGCCCACGAAACCCTGCACGACCATGACGAGGGCCGCAAACACGCCCAGCTCGACGCTGTGGCCTTCGACGGCCGTCTGCATGGTGATGGTGGCGACGACGCCGCCGGAGAGGATGGGCGCGCCGACGACAACGTAGTTCTTGTCCGCGACGATGAGGCCGCCGATGAAGTAGATGCCGAGGCTTATCGCGATGCAGGCTATGCACGCGATGATCACGGTTTTCCACTGGTCGGCAAAGTCGCGCAGCTTGATGGTGGTGCCCATGTGGACGAGCAGCATGGAGACCAGCACGCCGGAGACGAGCAGCAGGGTGGAGTCGTCAAACATCGTGTTCGGCAGCACCTTGGTCCAGAAACCGGCCAGGAAGAGCACCGAGGAGAAAAAGAGCATGGAGACGATAGCCCTGGTCTTCGTGGCGACCATGTCGCCAAGACCGAAGATGAGCAGGATGATGAATACTGCGAGGATGGACAGCATTGGTCCTTGCATAGATAGCACCTCCGTTTGATTTTCACAAATCCCCCCAGACTTGTGAAGACCCCCTCTGTTTTGGGAATCACGGGCTAGATGATACTACTTTTTGTTCGCGAGTGCAATGCGTTAAATCGAAATACAGCAGAATTTATGAAATTTTTGTGAACACGCACGATTTTTGCTGCCGTTTTACTCCAGATAATTTCAAAAAATCACAAAGGCGGAAGCCTTTGTGATTTTGAGGTTTTTTGTTTAGTTTAAGCTATCTGCCGTAGATGGCGGCCCTGGTGGGTTTTGGTCGGTATTTTATACCGGAAACGAGGCCCATGGCTGCGAACATGGAAAAGAGGGAGGAGCCGCCGTAGCTGAAGAAGGGCAGCGTGATGCCGACGACGGGGGCGATGCCTATGCACATGCCGATGTTCTCAAAGGTCTGGAAGACAACCGTGGAGGCGACGCCGAAGCAGACGAGCATGGACATCGTGTTGCCGGAGCGCAGGCCGATCTGCACGCAGCGGATGACGATTATCATGAGCAGCAGGATGACGAGGCAGGCGCCGATGAGGCCCAGCTCCTCGCCGACGACGGCGAAGATGAAGTCCGTGTGCTTGCCGGGGATGGCGTTTGATTGGCTCTGGGTGCCCTCGCCGAGGCCGGTGCCGGTGAGTCCGCCGGAGGCGATGGCGATTTTGGCCTGGTGCGGCTGCCAGTTGATGCCCTGGTTGGTGGGGTCTATGCTGGGGTCGTAGGGCGCGAGGATGCGGTTGCGCTGGTAGTCCTCCAGGAAGTAGGTCCAGAGGATGGGTATCATGCCCGCGATGGCCGCGGCGCCCATGATGAACCAGTAGAGCTTGACACCCGCGACGAAGAGCATGACGGCGAAGATGAAGAAGTACACGAGCGCGCTGCCGAGGTCCTGCGCCGTCACGAGGATGAGGCCGAACATTAGGATGAAGTGGCCGACGATCTGCGCGATGGAGACGACGGAACTGAGGTTTTTGTATTCCTTGAGGTAGGCCAGCTGCTTGGCCAGGACGATGATGTAGGCGAGCTTGACTATCTCCGTGGGCTGGATGCCTATGCCGAAGAATCGCAGCCAGCCGTTGTTGCCCGTGTCGCTCTGGGCGCCGAAGAAGATGAGCGAGATGAGCAGGGCGGCGCTCAGGCCGTAGAGCCATATCCAGTGCTGCGCGAAGATGTCCACGTCTATGACTGTGATGGCGATGAAAAGCAGGATGCCCAGCACCAGCGCCAGGCCCTGGACGATGACGTACTGCGCGCTTCCGTTGTCGTAGGACTTCGTAGCGCTCGCGATGACTATGATGCCGTATATAGCGCAGATGACGCTGACAGTGAAGAGAAACATGTCCGCCCGGCGCACGAAGTCGCGCAGCTGGGGCAGGATTTTTTTCAAGGCGCTCACCTCGGTACAGGGAAATGTGGTAATATGGGATTATAGCATATTCTTTGGCTTTACGCAACGCCGAAGCCGGTGTATAATAAGTAGCCGCAGAAAAAAGGAGGCGGAATATGCGGGAGATTGTTTCAAACAGCGAGAGGGACACGGAACTTGCGGGGGAGCGCTTCGGCGCCTCGGTGCCGGACGGGGCTGTCGTGGCCATGTACGGGGAGCTCGGCTCGGGCAAGACGGCCTTTGTGCGCGGCATGGCCCGCGGCATGGGCATAGACTGCCGCGTCTCCAGCCCCACCTTCACAATAGTTAACGAATACCTGGGCGCGCGGGAGCTCATACACTTCGACATGTACAGGCTCGCCTCGGCGGACGAGCTCTGGGACATCGGCTGGGAGGACTACCTTGCCCGCGGCGCCGTCTGCGCCGTGGAGTGGAGCGAAAACGTCGAGGGCGCGTTCTACGGGGACGAGATCCGCGTCGTCTTCGAGAAAACGGGCGAGAATTCGCGCCTCATCAGGATAGAGGGGGACTGAAGCCCATGCTTATACTCGGACTGGAATCCTCGGCGAAGGCGGCCTCCGCCGCGCTCTGTCGGGATGGGGAGCTCCTTGGGCAGTATACCCAGTGCTCCGGGCTGACACACAGCCGGACGCTGCTGCCCATGGTCGAGGACCTTTTGAAAAACACGGAGACGAAGCTTGCGGACGTGGAAGCTGTGGCCGTGGCGCGCGGGCCGGGCTCGTTTACCGGCATACGCATAGGCGTCGCCGCTGTGAAGGGCCTGTGCTGGGGCGCGCAGAAGCCGGCGATAGGCGTCTCCACCCTCGCGGCCATGGCCTGGAACGGCGTTGCCGCCGGGGAGGGCTCGATCATCTGCTGCTGCATGGACGCGAGGCGTCAGCAGGTATACAACGCCCTCTTTGAGATAAGAGACGGCAGACCGGTCCGGCTTGTTCCCGACAGGGCGCTTTCGGTCGAGGAGCTGGCCCCGGAGCTGGAAAAATACGAAAAGCGCGTTTTTCTTGTTGGAGACGGGGCGCGGCTGTGCTATAATCTTCTGGGCGGGCTGGGCGTAGAGAGCACCCTTGCCCCGGAGCCTCTCGTGCAGCAGAGCGCCTACGGCGTCTGCCGTGCGGCGGAGACGGAAAAGGCGGCCCCGGCCTCGGAGCTGCTGCCCGTGTACCTGCGCCTCTCCCAGGCGGAGAGGGAGCGGCAGGCGAGATTGGCCAACTCATAATAGAGAATATAAAGGAGACGAACCCCCATGAGCAATGTGCACGTATTCGACCACCCCCTCATCCAGCACAAGCTGAGCATCCTGCGCGACAAGAACACCGGCGCCAAGGCCTTCCGCGAGCTGGTGAGCGAGATAGCCATGCTGATGTGCTACGAGGCGACCCGCGACCTGCCCCTGGAGGAGGTCGAGGTCGAGACGCCGCTGGCCGTGGCGAAGTGCCGCCACATCGCGGGCAAGAAACTGGCGATAGTGCCTATCCTCCGCGCCGGCCTCGGCATGGTGGACGGCATGGTGGCCCTGATGCCGAACGTCAAGGTCGGCCACATCGGCCTCTACCGCGACCCCAACACGCTGGAGCCCGTGAAGTACTACTTCAAGATGCCGCCCGACATCCAGGAGCGGGACGCCATCATCGTTGACCCCATGCTCGCCACCGGCGGCAGCGCGGCGGCGGCCGCGATGTTCCTGAAGGAAGTCGGCGTGAAGCACATAAAGCTCATGAGCATCATAGGCGCTCCCGAGGGCGTGGAGCGCATGCAGGCCGAGCACCCTGACGTGGATATCTACGTCGCGGGCATGGACGAGTGCCTGAACGACCACGGCTACATCGTCCCCGGTCTCGGCGACGCCGGCGACCGTATCTTCGGCACGAAGTAAAGCTCTGCCGCGCCTGCTGCGGCTTGCTCCAAAAACCGCGGAAAAGCAAAGGGCCCCCGGAGAGGGGGCCCTTTTTTGCGTGCCGCCGCAGTTCCTGCGGGGCGGGGGAGTATGTTCACCACTGTAGTGACGTCCGAGCGCGAGCTGCGGGCGGCGGGGGCCGCCCGCAAAGGGGGGACCCCCGGCGAGGGTCCCCCCTTTGACCCCCTCCTGCGCTTCTTTGGCGATGGGGTATTCCGCGCGCTGCGGCGCGCGGCCAGGGCTCCGCCCCTGGACCCTGCCCGCTTTTTTGTAAAAAAGCGGGGCAAAAAACTTTTAAACGCTTTGGCCTTCGCCGTATCTTGACGGCATGCGGCGCTTATGCTCTGTGACGCGGTGCATGCGCTCTATCTTGGCGCGGGCTGCCTCGTCCACCGCGCGGCCCAGGACCACGGCGTCGATGTCGGCATAGCTCAGGCCCATCTCGGCCTCGTCCGTCTGGCCCTCGAAGAGGCCGGCGGAGGGGGCCTTCTCTATCACCGAGCGGGGCGCGCCCAAGTGCTCCAGAAACTCGTATATCTCACCCACCGTCAGGTCGGCTATGGGGTTCAGATCGTAGGCGCCGTCGCCCCACTTCGTGAAATAGCCCACGTAGGCCTCGCTTGCGTTGCCCGTGCCAGCCACCATGCGCCCCTCGGCGTGGGCTATGGCGTAGAGCGTCAGCATCCTCAGCCTGGGCGCTATGTTCGCCACGGCCATCTCCGTCAGCTCCGTCACGCCCGCGAGCGCGGCAAGCTCCGCCTCGCGCACAGGCGTCAGATCCACCGTCCGCGTCTCGATGTGGAACTTCTCCGCGACCTCCATGCCGTCGTCCCTGTCCATGCCGTAGTTGCGTTTTGAGGCACAGGGCATGATGATGCCCACCGTGTCCTCGCAGGCCAGCTTGCAGAGGATACCTACCAGCGCCGAGTCCTTGCCTCCGGAGTTTCCGAAGACGATGCCCCGCGCCCCGCTCTCGCGAAGGTAGGCGCGTATATACTCCACACGCGCGGCGGTTTCTTTGGCGTAATTTCTCATGAACCATCCCTCCTTACCCGGATATTATCCGCTTTTTCGCCCCAAAGTCAAGCGAGTCCTTGACGCCGTGGGGAATTTGCGTTAATCTTTCAGGTGTATTTTTTGCTTGAAAAAGGTGATGAGCTTTGTCCGGCATTGAAGAGATATTCGGCACCATGGTATTTTCCGACGCGGTCATGCGCGAGCGGCTGCCCTCGGAGACCTACGCCGCCGTCCAGCGCACCATGCGCAGCGGGCGCCGCCTGCACCCGGACACGGCGGAGGTCGTCGCCGCCGCCATGAAGGACTGGGCCCTCGAAAAGGGCGCGACCCACTTCACGCACTGGTTCCAGCCCATGACCGGCGTCACCGCCGAGAAGCACGACAGCTTCCTCGAACCCGACGGCGCCGGCGGCGTCATCATGGAGTTTTCCGGCAAGGAGCTCATCCACGGCGAGCCCGACGCCTCCTCCTTCCCCTCCGGCGGCCTGCGCGCCACCTTTGAGGCCCGCGGCTACACCGCCTGGGACCCCACCAGCTACGCCTTCATCCGCGACCGCGTGCTCTATATCCCCACGGCCTTCTGCTCCTACGGCGGCGAGGCCCTTGACCAGAAAACGCCCCTGCTGCGCTCCATGGAGGCGCTCTCCCGCCAGGCGCTGCGCGTCCTGAAACTCTTCGGCACCGAGGCCTCCCTCGTGCTGCCCATGGTCGGCGCGGAGCAGGAGTATTTCCTCGTCGAACGCGACATGTACGAGCGCCGCCAGGACCTAATCTACACCGGCCGCACCCTCTACGGCGCCATGCCTCCCAAGGGCCAGGAGATGGACGACCACTACTTCGGCACCGTGAAGCCCCGAGTCGCGGCCTTCATGCGCGAGATAAACGAGGAGCTCTGGCGCGTCGGCGTCTCGGCCAAGACCGAGCACAACGAGGCCGCCCCCGCCCAGCATGAGCTCGCCTGCGTCTATGACACGGCCAACATCGCTGCCGACCACAACCAGCTCGTCATGGACGTCATGCAGAAGACCGCCAAGAAGCACGGCCTGGTCTGCCTGCTGAGCGAAAAGCCCTTTGAGGGCGTGAACGGCTCCGGCAAGCACAACAACTGGTCCCTCGCCACTGACACGGGCATAAACCTCTTCGACTCCGGAGAGACCCCGGGCGAGAACGCGCAGTTCCTGCTCTTCCTCTGCGCCGTCATAAAGGCCGCGGACGACTACCAGGACCTGCTGCGTATCTCCATCGCCTCTGCCGGCAACGACCACCGCCTCGGCGCGGCCGAGGCGCCCCCCGCCATCATCTCCATGTTCCTCGGCGAGGAGCTCACCGGCATACTTGAGGCCATCGAGAACGACACGGCCTGCGACGTGAAGGAAAAGGAGCTCTTCAAGGTCGGCGTCCACGCCCTGCCCCGCTTCCCCAAGGACACGACGGACCGCAACCGCACCTCTCCCTTCGCCTTCACGGGCAACAAGTTCGAGTTCCGCATGCCCGGCTCTGCGGCGTCGATATCTTCCGCCAACATCGCCATCAACACCGCCGTGGCCGAGGAGCTGCGCCAGTTCGCGGACGAGCTTGAGGCGGCGCAGGACTTCAAATCCGCCCTCCAGGGCCTCATAAAGCGCGTCGTGCGCGAGCACAAGCGCATCATCTTCAACGGCAACGGCTATGACCCCGCCTGGGTGGACGAGGCGGAACGCCGCGGCCTGCACAACCTGCGCTCCACGCCCGAGGCCCTGCCCCACATGCTGGATGAGGCGAACGTGGAGCTCTACTCCCGGCACAAGGTCTTCTCCTATGCCGAGCTGCGCTCCCGGCTGGAGATCAGGCAGGAGGAATACTGCAAGCTCGTCACCATTGAGGGCAAGACGGCCCTGGCCATGGCGCGGCGTGAGATCCTGCCCGCAGTCAGCACCTTTGCCGCGCGGCTGGCGGCTTCGGCTGTCTCCCTGCGAGCGGCCCTGCCGGGCTGCCGGGCGGAATTTGAGCTCGGCACGGCGGAGAGCCTTGTCCAGCTCTCGGACGCGGCCTACGGCCTGGCAAGGCAGCTGGAGGACGAGCTGACGCACGCCGCGCAGCTGCGCTCCCCCGAGGAAAAGAGCTTTTTCCTTCACGACCACGTTCTCCCCGTCATGGGCGCCCTGCGCGCCGCCTGCGACGATATGGAGACCATCACCGGCGAGGACAGCTGGCCCATACCCACCTACGGCGAACTGCTCTTCGGCATCAAATAAAATATGCCCACATCTGCGAAAGGCGCGGCCGTGGCCGCGCCTTTCTTTTTTATATGTCCCCGTGCGGGATGGACTCACCTGCCTCCGGGCCTAACTCCTCCTGGACGGCGGCGGCAAAGGCCTCCGCCGTCAGCTCCACAAAGGCGCGGCGGCGCGGCTTTTCCGCGAGGCTCTTGTAATAGACGCCGTAGGACAGAGGCTGCGCGTCCGCTATGGGCAGGAGCACGAGCCCCGGCTCCCGGCCCCGGAAGAGGTCCGGCACGACAGCGGCGCCGAAGCCGCCCTCGGCAAGGACGGCGGCGGTCTCCACGGACTCGCAGAAGTAGACCCGCTCCGGCGGCAGGCCGTCCAGCAGGGCGTGCAGTTGGCTGCGGTAGCCCTCCGGGCTGCGCTGAGGGCTGAGGGCAACTATGGGGTGCTCCCGCAGGGAGGCAAACTCGACCTCCCCCGCCCCGGCCAGGGGGTGGCCGGGATCCACAAGGGCCACCAGACCGGGCCTTGCCAGCTCCCGGTAGCGGATAGACTTCCTCAGCCCGCCCTCCCGGAAGGCCACGACCACGTCCACCGTCTCCTCCAGCAGCCGCTGGTAGAGGCGGCGGAAGGGTACGACCTGGAAAACGGGGTAGAGGTCCGGAAAGCGCCCGGCCATGCGGCGCAGGGTCTCCGCGAGGCGGAACACGTCCGCGTCTGCGTGGCAGCCGATGACGAAAGGCTGCCGCAAATCCTCGACGGCGTGCTCCGCGCGGAGCCTGGCCCGCTCAGAAATCTCCAGCATCAGCTTTGCGTCCCCCAGGAAAATCAGGCCCGCCTGAGTCAGCTCCACCGTCCTGGTCGTGCGGCGGAAGAGCTGCGTGTTCAGCTCCGACTCCAGGGAGTGTATCTGCTGTGTGACAGCGGGCTGGGTAACGTGGAGCTGCTCCGCCGCCCGGGCAAAGCTCAGCGTCTCCGCCACGGCCAGAAAACAGGCCAGCTGCATGGTGTTCATCCCCCTCGCCCCCTCTTAAATTAATAAGATTTACTTATTTATAATAACATAGTCTGAATTCACTTTCAAGGAAAAAACCTTATAATACATCCATGGAGGCCTGACGGCCTCTGCCGGGCGGCATCCTGCCGGCCGGCTGTTATTATCGCATGAAGGAGGATGTATATCCGGAAATGATAGAGCTTTTAAAACACCTGAACGAATACAGGAGAGACGCCGTGCTGACGCCCGTCCTCGTGGCGCTGGAGGCCGTAGGCGAGCTCTTCCTCACCCTGACCATAGGCCGCTTCATCGACGAGCTTTCGGCCTCCGGCACGGGGATGGACACCATCTGGGCCTACGGCCTGCGGCTGCTGCTTTTCGCGCTGTTGTGCCTAGTGCTCGGCACTGTGGCGGGCCTCAGCTCCACCCGGGCCGCGGCCGGGCTCTCCCGGAACCTGAGGGACGGGATGTTCAGCCGCATCCAGGACTTTTCCTTTGCGAACATCGACAAATTCTCCACCAACAGCCTCGTCACGCGCATGACGACGGACGTCATGAACGTGCAGAACGCCGTCATGATGATACTGCGCGTGGCCGCAAAGGCACCCATCTCCATCGTCTGCGCCCTCATCATGGCTTTTGCGACGAACTGGCAGATAGGGCTCCTCTACCTGGTCGTCATTCCCGTCCTCTTCTGCTGTCTCATGGTCATCGCCCGCGTGACGCACCCCATATTCCGCCGCGTGTTCAAGACCTATGACCGCCTCAACGGTGTCGTCCGCGAGAACCTGCACGGCATCCGCGTGGTGAAGGGCTTCGTGCGAGAGGAACATGAGGCTCAGAAATTCAAGGAGGTCTCCGGCGATATCCGCCGCGATTTCACAAAGGCTGAGACGGCCATCGCTTTCAACCCCTTCCTGATGCAGATGGGCATCTACACCTGCCTCACCCTCATAGCCTGGCTGGGCGCCAAAGCCATTGTCGGCTCCTCGAACGGGACTGTTCTCGCCGGCATACCCATGACGACCGGTGAGCTGCAGAACCTCATAACCTATTCCATGATGATACTCATGTCCCTCATGATGCTCTCGATGATATACGTCATGCTCATGATGTCGCGCGAGTCCGTCAGCCGCATACGCGAGATTTTATCCGAGCAGCCGGGCATAGCCGCTCCGGAACGCGCGGCGACGGAGATACGCGACGGCGAGATCGTCTTTGAGCACGTAGGCTTCAGCTACGTGGGCGACGCCGGGAAGCTCTGCCTTTCCGACATCGACCTGCGCATAGAATCCGGCGAAACCATAGGCATCATAGGCGGCACGGGCTCGGGCAAGTCCTCCCTCGTCCAGCTCATACCGCGGCTCTACGACGCCACCGTCGGCAGCGTGAAGGTAGGCGGCCGTGACGTCCGGGAGTACGACATCGAGGCCCTGCGCGATGCCGTGGCCATGGTGCTGCAGAAAAACGTGCTCTTTGCCGGGACTATCAAGGAGAATCTCCGCTGGGGCGACCCGGATGCCACAGACGAGGAGCTGGTCGAGGCTTGCAGAATGGCCCAGGCCGACCCCTTCATCAGCCAGTTCCCCGAGGGCTACGACACCTATATCGAGCAGGGCGGCACCAACGTCTCCGGCGGGCAGAAGCAGCGCCTGTGCATCGCCCGCGCGCTGCTGAAAAAGCCCAAAATACTCATCCTGGACGACTCCACCTCCGCCGTGGACACCAGGACCGACGCCCTCATTCGCCGCGCCCTGCGGGAATTCATGCCCGAGACGACGAAGATCATCATAGCCCAGCGCATCTCCTCCGTTGAGGATGCCGACAAGATAATAGTCATGGACGGCGGCCGTATCGACGCCATCGGTACCCATGAGGAGCTGCTCCGAAGCAACAAGATATACCGGGAGGTCTATGACTCCCAGCAGAAAGGAGGCGGCGAGGATGAATAAGTCCCGCAAGGGCACCATGGCCCGGCTCATGGAATACATAACGGCAAGGCACAAGCGGGAGTTTGCCCTAGTCATTATCTGCATCCTCATTAGCGTCGTGGCCGCGATGGTGGGCAACTCCCTCATGCAGGTCATCATCGACGACTACATACTCGAGATGGTCGAGACGGGCGAGGACCTCTTCGGCGGCCTGCTGCGCATCGTCCTCGTCATGGCCGCAGTCTATCTGGCGGGCGCGCTCGGAACGCTCTTTTACAACCGTGTCATCGCAATCATAGGCCAGAAAGTGCTCAAGGAGATACGTGACGATCTCTTCGTGAAGATGCAGACCTTCCCCATCAGCTTCTTCGACTCCCACACCCACGGCGACATTATGAGCGTCTACACCAACGACACGGACACCCTCCGGCAATTAATCGCGCAGAGCCTGCCCATGATGATATCCTCACTCGTGACCATCCTCTTCGCCTTCTGCTTCATGCTGCGCTTCAATCTCATACTCACGGCGATAGTCGCGGCGCTGTCTGCGGTGATGGTGCTCACGGCGCGCGCGATGGTGCGCTACAGCAGCAAATATTTTTCACGCCAGCAGGACTCCACAGGCGCGGTGAACGGCTATATAGAAGAGATGTTCGGCGGGCTCAAGGCAGTCAAGGTCTTCTGCCACGAGGAAGCGGCCAAAGCAAGGCTTCGGGAGCTGAACGAGGAGCTTTACTCCAACACTCTGCGCGCCAACGGGGCCGCCGGGGCCATGATGCCCGTCATGTCCGGCTTCGGCAACCTGCAATACCTGACCGTAGCCATTGTCGGCGGTGCCATGGCCCTCTTCGGTCAGGGCATGTTCTCAACCACGCTGGGTACCCTCATCTCCTTCCTGGGCCTCATACGGCAGTTCACCTCCTCCATAACCCAGACGGCCCAGCAGATGAACAGCGCCGTTCTCGGCTTTGCCGGCGCGGGACGCATCTTCGAGCTCATGGACAACGAGCCTGAGCGCGACGAGGGCTATGTCACCCTGGTCCGGGCCCGGGAGCAGAACGGGGAGCTGGTAGAGTGTGCCGACGGCGACGTCTACGCCTGGAAGCACCCCCACCACGACGGCAGCCTGAGTTATACCAAGGTGCAAGGCAGCGTGGTGTTCGACCACGTGGATTTCAGCTATGACGGACGCAAGCTGGTGCTGCACGATATCAGTCTGTACGCCGATCCCGGGCAAAAAATCGCCTTTGTAGGCGCCACCGGCGCAGGCAAAACTACTATCACGAATCTCGTGAATCGCTTTTACGACCTGGCAGACGGCAAGATACGCTACGACGGGATAAACATCACCAAGATACGCAAACCGGACCTGCGCCGCTCCATGGGCATCATCCTCCAGGACGTGAGCCTCTTTACCGGCACGGTGATGGACAACATCCGCTACGGCAAGCTTGACGCTACGGATGAGGAGTGCATCGCAGCGGCGAAGCTCTCGGGGGCCGACTCCTTCATCACGCGGCTGCCGGAGGGCTACCAGACTGTGATCAGCGGCGACAACAACAACCTGTCCCACGGCCAGTGTCAGCTCATCTCCATAGCCCGCGCCGCCGTGGCCGACCCGCCTGTCATGATAATGGACGAAGCGACCTCGTCCATAGACACGCGCACGGAGGCAATAGTCCAGGACGGAATGGACGCCCTGATGTCGGGCCGGACCGTCTTTGTGATAGCCCACCGTCTCTCCACCGTCCGCAACTCCAAGGCCATAATGGTCCTGGAGCAGGGCCGCATAATAGAGCGCGGCAGCCACGAACAGCTCATCGCCCAAAAGGGCCAGTATTACCAGCTCTATACCGGCGCCTTCGAGCTGGAGTGAAAACTGCAAAACGCCGCAGGCCATGAGGCTTGCGGCGTTATTATTTACCGGCTTTTCCCGGGCGCCGCCACATTGGGCGGAATACGTGGTATAATGGCGTCGGCACAAATTGTGCCGCAAGGGGGAGGTGAGCGCGGTGAAGATACACATCATAGGCGGCAGCGGGAGCGGGAAATCTCACCTGGCCGAAACTCTGTCTGCAAAATATGGGATACCTCACTATGATCTGGACGAGCTGCAATGGGACAGTTCAGGCGCCTATGGGCAAAAGAGGGCCCCGGAGGAGCGCAGGCGGCTTCTGGACGAGATACTGGAAAAACCAGATTGGGTCATCGAAGGGGTATATCACAGCTGGTGCCTCCGCTGCTTTGAAGAAGCGGACATGATCTATCTTCTGAGCGTTCCGAGGTATAAATACAGATACCGCATCCTGCGCCGTTTTGCCAGGCGGAAGCTCGGCCTGGAAAAGGGCAAAAAGGAGTCCCTGCGCTCGGTTGCTGAACTCCTGAAATGGGCGGACAGGTATCAGGAAAAAGACATGCCGGAAATACGGAGTATACTTGCGCAGTATTCGTACAAGGTGGTAGAGCGTTAAGGGTGGAGATATATCCAGCCGTCACATTATGGGCGTGCCGATGTGCATTTCCCGCCGCCGCGGCGAGTTCCCTGGCCCTGCGGACCCCAGGTAAACCGGCGGTTCAGCGGATTCTACCAACCGCTCATTGAAACAGGCCGAGGCCTCCGCTATGATAACGCCAGAGAGGAGGTATTATATTGAACCCAGAAATACTTGGAGTGAATATTGACGAACTGCTGTCCGCTCCCCCGGCCGGCAAATGGTGTCCTTTCAAAGAGCTTAATAAGAGCGACGTAAAGGATATGCTCACGCTGCTGTGCCGCTGCGTGTGTCTGGCTCTTGCCGCCGGCGGACTTATCATCTATCTGATGGGCAAAATCACCATTTCGGATCTGGGGATAATGCTGTGCATAGCCGTTATCCTGTTGAGCATAGACCGCCTCACCCGCTAGGAAGAAGCCTCAGCCCGGCCCATTTAAGACGCAAAAAACGCTGCAAGCAAGGCTTGCAGCGTTTTCATGGCACCCCCGGCGCGACTCGAACGCACTACATTCCGCTTAGGAGTATGGCGTGACCAGTGACGTACGGACCGGATGTAACTTCCCACTATCTCTCTTTCAAAACATATCTCTGGGTACAAGGTTTTTGTGATGAAACTTGCACAAAAGGCTGCATCATGACGCGCTTTTTAAGGCGTCCTATTAGCAAATTCTTAGCAAGAATCAGCTTGGATGCGGCGCTGTTTTTCTCACTTCAAGCATTGTTTCCCGAGCAGATCATGGAGGTTAAACAATGGAAAATCATGAAAAGCGTCCGCTGCCGGAAGCACGCACTTACACCGTAGAAGATGTGGCTGCCATCCTCAACATTGGGCGCACATCGGCCTATACGCTGGTAAAGGAAGGTCACTTCAAGACCGTGCGTATTGGTACGGCAATTCGTATTTCCAAAAAGTCGTTTGACGAGTGGCTGGAGAAGTTGGAGTTGTAAAGCAAATCGTTGAATATTCAAAGGGCCGCCGTAGCCTCAAGACTACGACGGCCTTTTCGTATCGGTTACTTTCCAAACAAATCACTATGGGTCCCTGTACGGGTCAGGGTCAGTACCAAAACATCATCCTCAATCCGGTAGACCAAGAGCCAATCGGGCAGGATGTGACATTCTCGATGTCTGACCCAGTTGCCGGTAAGTGCGTGATCTTTATTCTTTTCTGGTAGAGATTTCCCCGCAGCCAAAAGCGCAACTATATGTTCCAGCAATTCGATTTTCAAACCACGCTTCATCGCCAGCTTGTAATCCTTCCGGAATTGCGTGGTGAACTTGACCACATATTTTGTCTGGCTCATTTCTTCAAATCCGCAAACAACTCATCCATATCGGTGTACCCCTTTACAGACGGATCCTTTGCAATCCTTTCCGCCTCCAGCATGGCAGCAATCGTTTCCTTGTTGGGCTGATTCAAATTGATCTCAAAAGGAATCCCGCCCTCCCGAAGAGACTGCCGGACAAAGATGTTGAATGCGGTGGACAGGTTCATGCCAAGTTCAGCAAACAGTGCGTCGGCCTGTGCTTTCAGTTCAGAATCCATACGAATGCTAATATTGGTAGTAGAACCGGCCATAGAATCATCTCCTTCTTACTGGCACTTATATTATATGTCGATTGCACGAAGAAAACAATACAATGCACGAAAATTTACAAATAATTCATGGCGCTGGAAATCGGGAGATTGATTCCCGTTTCGTGTAGTACAACCTGCTTGTCAGGTGTTTTCACCTTTTATGCATAATTACCTCGATTTTGCTGAATCAGATAGCATCGCCCATAATGAAATGACACGATGTGGCTCATATAGAAAAGACGCGAAATACAGCTTGGACTTAGGAGTACGGCGTACCATTTCGTAAATTGTTCATATCATATCTTCCCGTGTTATTTCTTCGCAAATTGTGCTGCCTGGAGGCAGGTCAATTTGCACAAATTCCCCTGA
>ENA-OPDJ01000752-OPDJ01000752.1-human-gut-metagenome-genome-assembly--contig:-NODE-752-length-22702-cov-5.280479_pt1 | contig 22702 bp, 25 predicted proteins | sample MGYA00241621_ERZ501505 | MGnify/ENA primary metagenome ERZ501505 (study PRJEB25962, sample SAMEA2042624) | human gut metagenome | biome: human gut; feature: human-associated habitat; material: faeces... | reverse complement strand
TTTTATACCTTTTTTTATCTTACATCCGGAAAATCCCACGGTTGTCATGTTTTATCATGTATACTTTTTATAACTTATACTCATAATCGGATCGATTTTTCACTTATTATGATAAATCCATGAACTAAATCTCACTCAAAATTCGAATTAATAATAAAAAAATAAGTACCAGTAGTTACTGACACTTATTTTTTTATCATTATTATATGAAATTATTTTACTTTTGCTGTTGTTGCAATAACTTCCACTGCTTTTTTCATTGCAATATCATGTTTAAGCATATCAACTGGAAGAAGTTTTTCAACTTGTTCAACAGGCATGTTGTATTGACCAGCAAGATCTTCAATTTCTGCTTTAACTTCTTCATCTGAAGTTGTAAAGTTTTCAGCAGCAGCAATTGCTTCGATTACCAAGTTTGTACGCACGCGTTTGTCAGCGTCTGCTTCATATTGTTTATGAAGATCATCTTCAGAAGTTCCAGTAATTTGGAAGTACATTTCTGGAGAGATTCCTTGTTGTTGCATTCCACCAAGAAATTCGTTCATAGCGCGATGAACTTCTTCGTGAATCATTTCTTCTGGAATTTCTTTGATTTCAGCATTGGCAACAGCAGCTTCGATTGCAGCAGTTTCTACAGCATCATTATAAGCTTCTGCTTTTGATTCTTCAAGTTCTTTACGGAATTTAGCTTTAAGCTCATCCAAAGTTTCAACTTCTTCGTCAATATCTTTAGCAAGTTCATCATCAAGTTCTGGTAATTCTTTTGCTTTTACTTCATTAACAGTTGTAACAAAGAGTGCTTCTTTACCAGCAAGGTCTTCAGCTTGATAGTTTTCTGGGAATGTAACTTTAACTTCTACAGTTTCACCAGCTTTAGTTCCAACAAGTTGTTCTTCAAATCCTGGAATGAATTGACCTGAACCAAGTTCAAGACTGTGGTTAGAACCTTTTCCACCTTCAAATTCAACACCATCAACTGAACCAACGAAGTCAATAACAACAGTATCACCATTTTCAGCAGCAGTTTCTTTTACTACAAGTTCAGCTAAATTGTTTTGAGAGTTAGTCAAGCGTGTTTCAACTTCTTCGTCAGAAACTTCTTTTGTTGCTTCTACTTCAACTGTAAGGTCTTTGTAGTCACCAAGTGAAACGGTTGGTTTTACAACAACTTCTGCAGTCAATTCCCAGTCAGAACCTTTTTCCATTTTTGCAACATCAATTTTTGGTTGTGCAACTGGTTCGATACCAGCTTCTTTTACAGCTGCATCATAAGCAGTTGGAAGAACAGCGTTTAAAGCTTCTTCAAAAAGTGCTTCTTCACCGTACATTTTATTAAACATTTGACGGCTGATTTTACCTTTACGGAAACCAGGAACGCTAATGTTAGCTTTTACTTTATTAAAGGCTTTGTCAAGCCCAGTTTTAATTGTTTCTTGGTCAATTGAAAATGAGAGTGTACCTTTAGTATCACTAGTTTTTTCAAAACTTACAGTCATTTTTTTCTCCTTATTTTGAGCCTGAGCTCAGAAATTCATACATTTCAAGAATAGCATAAAATCCGCTATATTTCAAGAAAGACTAGCTTTTTTGACTTATAAAATGTAATTTCTTAGCAAAATAAAAGGCCTGATTTTTCCGAATCAAGTCTTTTATTATTTTGCAGGGCTAAGTTTATCCATAACTTCTTTCCATAAATTATGGTTGAAAACGTTGGAAGGATTTCCTCCACCTAGAAAACCATAACCAACCATAAGTCCTAAAACGGCGGCAAGAACTAGTAGAACTATAACAAAAATAATAATAGAGAGTCTTAGTCCTAAAAATTTTATGGTTTTCTTAAACATTAGCCTTCTCCGTCTTCGTCTTCTACACGAATAATATCAGCTCCCAGAGCTTTTAATTTTTCATGGAATTTATAGTAACCTCGGTCTAAATGACTTAATCTTCTAACAGTTGTTTGCCCTTTGGCAACCAATCCCAAAAGAATCAATGCGGCACTTGCCCGTAAATCTGTTGATTTTACCGCAGCGCCTTGTAAATTTGAATTTCCTTGAATAAGCGCTGTATTTCTAGTAATGTCAACTTCCAATCCCATACGACGCATTTCTTTCAAATGTTGGAAACGATTTTCAAATACTGTCTCTACCATCACTGATTCTCCCACGGCAACGGCCTGAGCAGCTGTCATTTGTGATTGCATATCTGTAGGAAATCCTGGGTGTGGTAAAGTCTTAACGCTTGTTGCTTTTAGTTTTTCAGGCCCAACAACTCGAAGTCCAGATTCTTCTTGGGTAAAATTAACACCCATTTCGCTAAGTTTTGAAATCAATGGACGGTTATGTTCAGCAATCGCATCTTTGATTAAAACATCACCTTGTGTCATTGCGGCCGCAACCATGAAAGTTCCTGCTTCAATTCGGTCTTGAACAACTGAATGGTTTGCCCCATGCATTTTTTCAACACCTTTAATAATAATTGTATCTGTTCCGGCCCCCTTAACATTTGCTCCCATTTTATTTAGGAGGTTTGCTAAGTCAACAATTTCTGGTTCACGTGCTGCATTTTCAAGTGTCGTTGTCCCGTCAGCTAGTGTCGCAGCAAGAATAAGATTTTGAGTAGCTCCTACTGATGGAAAGTCAAGATAAATATGAGCTCCTTTTAATTTATCAGCCTTAGCTTCAATATAACCAGCATTTTGAGTGATTGTTGCTCCCATTTGTTCAAAACCGCGTAAATGTAAATCAATTGGTCGAGATCCAATGGAACATCCACCTGGCATTGATACACGTGCTTGTCCGTTGCGGGCTAAGATTGGTCCCATAACAACGATTGAGGCACGCATTTTGCTGACATACTCATATGGTGCAGTTGTTTTTATTTCTGAATTTGATTTAGCAATAATTTTCTTTGCTTCTTGGTCAAAGCTAATCGCAGTTCCAAGATGATTTACCAAATTATTCATCATAAAAACGTCGCTTAAAATAGGGACATTAGTAAGTACAACTTCACCCTCACTAGCGAGTAATGTTGCTGCAAGAAGAGGAAGAACGGCGTTCTTTGCTCCTTCAATTTCAACTTCACCTTGAAGTTTTGTTTGCCCACCTTTTACAATTATTTTATCCATCATTTAAATCCTATTTTTCCTCTAAATTTTATTTTATATTTTTAGATTATAACACAAAAGTACCTTCCATTTTTCTGAAATATTTCACTCTGTTTATTTTTTGATGTATTTTTGTATTTCAGAAATTAAGTATGAGGGAGCAGTGAACACTCGCTCTCTACAGTTAAAATGGGGACTTTCACCCGATATGGTCAATGTAACATAGCCAATTCTTTCAGCAATAATACTTCCGGCTGCATAATCCCAAGGTTGAAGACTACTGAAATACCCAATTATTTTTCCTTCCAGAAGCTGACCATAGCTGATACCTGCACTGCCAATGATACGAACCCCTAAAGTTTGATGGCTTAAATCTAACAAGCCTCCACTATTAGATCTATACATGTAACTATTCACTCCAAGTAAACTTTGAGCCAAAGGTCTTTCTTTGAGTTCCAATTCTTTTTGATTACAAAAGGCTTTGTGGCTATCACACCAATAAAGTTTATCCTTCATTACATCTAGTATCAGACCAAATTTACCAACACCATACTCATAATAAGCAAGCATCACGGCAAAATTATCTTTTTGAACAATAAAATTTGTTGTTCCATCAATGGGGTCTAAGACCCAGAGATGCGGAATTTCTGAATCGAACTTTATTTTTTCTTCGTCTTCTTCGGCTAAAATTTTATCTTCCGGGAAATGATGGAGAATATTGGCTACTATTTGCTCTTGGACTTCTTTGTCAAAATTTGTCACTAAGTCATCATAGCGAGTCTTTTCAGTAATTTCCAACGGAGCAGCTATATTTTCTTTTAAGAAATTTCCAGCATCTCTTACCCAATCTTTAGCTAATTCAAGCCTTGTCAGCACTGACAAATCGTTTTCCACTAGCTTTTACCTCCTTGACTGCATGATAAAGTGAGTAACCACTGCTTAGTTCAAAATCACGCCCAAGCTGTTTTTCTTGCATTTTTGAGGGAACAATCTTTTTGAAAGCATTATAGGATTCTAAAAAAACTTCTTTTTCAACTTTGCTTTCATAAAATTTTTCAACTTGATTGAAAAAAGAGAGCACTTCTGTCATTTCAGTAGTACTCCAACTTAAATCAAGAGGATAATTATAATTTTCTTTCATGCTTCTCCTGCCCGTTCAGGCTAAAAAATCTATAAAATTCAGCAAAAATTTACTGACAGAATTGTTGTCAGTAAATTTTGCTGCCTAAATCTTAATCTATTGTACTTAACATTTCTGCTCGACGATATTCACGTGGCAAAAATGCACGAATTTCATCCTCGTTAAAGCCAATTTGTAGGTGTTTTGAGTCAGTAATAATTGGACGTCTTAATAGATTTGGAAATTCTGTTACCAAGTCTAATAATTCATTAATAGTCAAATTATCAACATCCACAGCCAATTTTTGAAAAACTTTTGACCGTGTCGAAATAATATCTTCTGTTCCATTTTCCGTTTTCGTCAAGATATGACGCAAATCGTTTGTTGTCATCGGTTGTGTCAAAATGTTGTGCTCTACAAAGGGAACCTTATGGCTTTGCAACCAAGCGCGCGCTTTACGGCAACTGGTACATGATGGCGACAAATATAAATCAATCACAGTCCTATTTCCCATCCTTTTAAAATTATCAGTAAGTTTATTTTTCTCCTCATTGGATAAAAACTAATTTACATCTGCTAAGTATTATATCAAAATTAATATCGCAAAAAAAGTGACGTTATGATTTTTAGTAATTATTTTCTTCTAAAAATTACGAAATCACTCATTCATTTCTTCAAAAGTTTCTTGTAAATCTTCAAAATCAAGCAAATAAACTTCATAATTAGTGTTTTGTTTCATTTTTTCAACCATATATTTTAATTTTGTCTCATTTTCTTCATCGTAAAAAACAAAAGCTCCCTCGGTATTTTCCAGTATAAAATCATTGTACTGGCGGAATTGGCTTGGACTTTCATAAGTTTCAAAAGCATATTTCACAAAATCTACTTGTTTGAAAGCTGCCAACTTAACTTGATTACTTTCGTTCCAATTTTGGCCATGTGTTTCAAAAGAAAAAATTGTCCCAATTTGAAAGTCATAATCTGTCTGAAGTTCCTTTGCTACTTCCAACGCCCAGTATTCAAAACCCAAATTACCTGTAAAAATAATCCAACGAAGGCCTTCCTCCAAAAAGTTAATTAATTTTCTTCTAATTGTTTTTTTTATTATTGATACTTTTATGTCTTTTTCATTGAAAATACCTAGGTCAAAACTTGTATAACCCATGATTAGTAGTGAATTCATAAATATTTTCCCCTTGTAAAATTTATGTTATAATAGACATTATATAACTAACTGAGAATTTTATAAAGGTAGAAAACAGAATGGTTAATTATCCTAATGGAAGGTCGCGAGCTTACAGCACTGTTCCTAAGAAAAAAAAATCACTGACAGAGCTGTCAGTAACTAAAAAAAGCACCTCAAAAACCAAAGGGATGGTTGCCTTCGGGAAGCGGGGAATGAATTTTGAAGCTGAAATTAATGCAACAAATGAGTATTATCTTTCTCGTGGACTTGCAGTTATTCACAAAAAGCCAACACCAATTCAAATCGTTAAAGTAGATTATCCACAAAGGAGTCGTGCAAAAATTACAGAAGCTTACTTCAGGCAAGCATCTACTACTGACTACTCTGGAGTCTATAAAGGTCACTACATCGACTTTGAAGCAAAGGAAACACAGCAAAAAACTGTTTTCCCTCTAAAAAATTTCCATGAGCATCAAATTGTTCACATGAGTAATGTTCTCGCTCAAGGGGGAATTGCTTTTGTCCTCTTGCACTTTGCAAGGTTAAATGAAACATATCTTCTTCCATCTTCGTGTTTGATTACTTTTTATTACGAAAAAGGCGGTTTAAAGTCAATTCCGCTTTCTCATATTCGCGAAAATGGCTATAAAATTGAAACGAACCACATTCCTAGAATTCCTTATCTAGAAATTGTGAATAAACTTTGTGAGGTACAGTAAAATTTCTACTAAATCTAAGAAAAATAAACAAAAAAAACGTACGAAACGCGGTTCCGCCAAATCTAAAATGTGGACGGCAGTAAAATTATTTTTAATTGCTTTCTTTTCTTTAATTATCCTAGCCTTAGCCGCTGGGGGCGCCGTTTTCGTTTATTATGCTAAGGATGCACCTGCACTCACTTTGGACAAACTTGAATCTAAACCTTCTACTAAAGTTTATGACTCTAGCGAAAAAGTGGTGGCAACTTTAGGAGCTGAACAAAGAAATCTGGTTAAAACTGATAATATTCCAGTAATGTTGGTTAATGCGGTTACTTCTATTGAAGACCATCGTTTCTTCAATACTCGTGGAATTGACCCCATTCGGATTGCTGGAGCTTTTGTTAATAATTTAAAAGGTGGTTCTTTAAACGGTGGTTCTACACTTGATATGCAGCTCATTAAGCTTTCATTCTTCTCAACCGATGAATCAGACCAAACTTTGAGTGTTAAAATTCAAGAAGCTTGGATGGCCTTAAAATTAGACCAAAAATGGACCAAGGAGCAAATTTTTACAGCTTATGTTAATAAGGTTAATATGGCAAATGGTTATTATGGAATGGGAACTGCTTCCCAAGCCTATTATGGCAAAGATTTAACTCAGCTTTCAATCGCTCAACTTGCCCTACTTGCTGGAATGCCTCAAGCTCCTAATACTTATAATCCATATACTAACCCTACTTCTGCTAAATGGCGCCGTGATATGGTTATCCGTGCAATGCGTCGTTACGATAAAATTACAGCTGAAGAAGAAAAGAAAGCACTGGCTACCCCAATTGATGATGGACTTCAACCTTTAAAACAAAGTGTAACTATTCCAAGTTATGCTGATAATTTCCTCAAACAGGCAATTGCTCAAGCTAAAACTTTGGCTGGAGATGATATTTTGACTGAGGGAGCTAAAATTTATACTACTCTTGATACAACAGCCCAACAAAATCTATATAATATTGTTAACACTGGCAACTATATCACTTATCCAGATGATACAATGCAAGTTGCTTCAACTGTTACTGATGTCAAAACAGGTGCTGTAATTGCACAAATTGGTGGTCGTAATCAACCAAGCAATGTTACTTTTGGCTTTAACCAAGCCGTGCAAACAGACCGAGATTGGGGTTCGACCATGAAGCCAATTGTCGACTACGGTCCAGCTTTTGAAAATAATATTTATACTTCAACTAATAATTATGTTTCCGATTCCCCAACTACTTATCCAAATGGAACGCCTTTAAAAAACTGGGATAATACTTATTTTGGTTCAATGACTGTCAAAAGTGCCTTAGCACTTTCACGTAACATCCCAGCTGTTAAAACTTTAATCAATGTTGGACTAGATAATTCTAGCAAATTTGTTAATGGTCTAGGAATTACTTTAGATCCTCTGGAATACTCTAATGCCATCTCTAGTAACTCTAAAAATGGTGGAGCAAGTTCTGAAAAAATGGCTGCTGCTTATGCTGCCTTCTCAAATGGTGGGATTTACACTAAACCTTATTATGTTTCCAAAGTTGTCTTCCCCGATGGTCGTACAGTTGAATACAAACCGGACCGCTCACGAGCAATGCAAGCCTCAACCGCTTATATCATGACCAATATTCTTCAAAGTGTTTTAACATTGCCACTTTCTGAATCTGTTGGTTCTTACGCTGCTGTTCCCGGCTTAGCAGCCGCTGGTAAAACTGGTACATCTAACTATACAGATAGTGAAATGGATCAAATCACTGAGAAATACGGTTCCCTTCCAGGTATGGTTTCTCCAGACGAAAACTTTGTTGGTTATACTCCTCAGTATTCAATGGCTGTTTGGACCGGTTATTCAAATCGAATGACGCCAATTTATGGTACAAGTACTCAGATTGCAACCAAAGTTTTCTCATCTATGATGACTCAACTTACTCCTGATCCTTCATCTGTTGCGACATGGACAATGCCTGAGGGTGTTAGTCAAGAAGGAACTGCTCTTGTTAAAACAGATAGTTCTGGTCAAACAATAAGTCAATCCTCCGCTAATGGTAGTTAAATGAAAATTGAAAAAATTGTTAATAAAATTGCTCAGGAGAATACATATCTCCTGAGCAATTCTACTTCACATCTCATTATTGATCCTGGAAGTGATTCGTCAGCACTTCTTGAACGTCTTAAAATTACTGACAAAACAATCTCCGCTATTTTACTGACACACGCTCATTTCGACCACATTATAGGGCTGAATGAACTAAGGAAACATTTTCCTGATGTTCCTATTTATCTTCATTCAGCTGAAAAAGAATGGATGAAAAATCCTAAATTAAATGCATCATTCTTTTTCCTAGGAACTGCTGTGACTGGCCCTGAAGCTGATTATTTTTATGAAATTAATCAGTTTTACGATATTGATGCTTTCAAGTTTCAAGTGCTCGAAACGCCGGGACATTCTATTGGTGGAGTAAGTCTGCTTTTTAAATTGGAAAATGAGTCTTTTGTATTTAGTGGAGACGCACTTTTTAAGAATGCTATAGGACGCTGGGATTTACCTACTGGAAATCAAGCGCAACTTTTAAAATCAATTCGTGAGCAGCTCTTCACACTTGATGAAAATACTCAAGTCTTTCCTGGTCATGGTCCCAAAACAAGTATTGGTACTGAAAAACAAAATAATCCTTTTTTCCAATAAAAAAAAGTTACTGATTCTATTGTCAGTAACTTTTTTATTTAGATTCTAATTGTTTGTCCTGGATGAATCATGTCATTAATTCCAAATCCATTGAGGGCTGCTAATTGGTCAGCTGTCATACCATTTGCTGTGGCAATTGAATAAATGCTGTCACCATTTTGAATTGTACAACTGTTTGAAGTCGTTGTGTTTGAAGTTGTTGCACTAGTACTTACAGTTACTTGCAATACTTGTCCTACTTGAAGCATTGAATTAACATCATAAATTCCATTGGCTGACATCAGTGATGAAACAGTCATTCCATATTGTTCCGCAATCGAATATAAACTATCTCCTGATTTGACGGTATAAGTAGAACTTGACGATACATTGGAAGTTGTATTGGTACTTGTTGTAGTTGTGCTAGCACCAGCAACTTGCAAAACTTCTCCTACATGAATATCGTTCGCATTTTCTAAACTATTTGCTGACACAAGTGCATCAACAGTTGTACCATATTGAGCAGCGATTGCTGATAATGAATCACCCTCTTGTACTTTGTATGTGCCAGCTGAATTTGTTGAGGCTGATGAACTAGTTGTAACAGCAGTTCCTCCTGATATTTCTCCTCCTTGGTCATAAACACTTAAACCAAGTTCAGAAATCACGCTATTCAATTTAGAAGCATAAGTTGGATCCGTGGCATAACGTCCTTCAAGCCAAGCTGTCGCATCTAAGTAAGAACTTGTATTTTCACGCCAAGCCCCAGAATAATATGATGAAGCACGTAACATTTTAGCTTGGGCAACACATGCGTCATAAACTGAGCTATAAGCTTGGAAGGGTTCAACAACATTTGTCATTGTTCCATTCAAATACTCTTGTGTTGGTAGATAAACAGGTGTACCAGAAGTGTATTTAACTCCAAAAATATTATTATAATTGCTTGCTAAGGCACTTTGTCCACCACTTGATTCTAAAATCCCTTGGGCAATCATTACTGATGGATAAAGTCCGTAGTCATTTGCCACTGGTACCGCAGCGTTAATAATTTCTTGAACAAATGCAGCTTGTGCTTTAATCCCACCAAGACTTGCCAAAGCAACAATTGACGCACCAAGCGCTAATTTATGTTTCTGTTTCATCGAGTCTCCTCTTTAATATTAGATAATTTTTTGACTAAAATATGCCAATTGTATTTTTATTGTTACTTACTAGTATAAAAATTTTCTGGCGATTTGTAAAGTCTTTTCTTTATTATTTTTTAAATTTCACATCATAAATTTTTTTTAGAGCCATGATTATAATATTAGGAGGCAAATCTTTTTATTTGAGCTATAATAAAGTAAAAGGAGCGAAAAAATGACTAAAATTTATGATAACATTACTGAATTAATCGGACAAACTCCAATTGTTAAACTTCAACATGTTCCAGCAGAGAGTGCTGATGTCTATGTCAAACTTGAAGCTTTCAATCCTGGTGGTTCTGTGAAAGATCGGATTGCCCTTGCAATGATTCGGGCGGCTGAGGCCGATGGACGTTTAAAACCTGGTGGAACAATCGTTGAACCGACTTCTGGAAATACAGGAATTGGACTCGCCTTCGTTGGCTCTGCTTTGGGTTACAAAGTTGTCATTGTCATGCCAGAGTCATTCTCACTTGAACGTCGCAAATTGATTCAAGCTTACGGGGCTCAATTAGTTTTAACACCCGCTAGTGGTGGAATGAAAGCAGCAATTGCTAAGGCAAAAGAACTCTCAGAAACAGAAGGTTATTTTCTTGCCATGCAATTTGAAAATCCCGCAAATCCTGAAATTCATGAAAAAACAACAGGAGCTGAGATTATTGATGCTTTTGGGCCAACTGGACTTGATGCCTTTGTGGCAGGTGCAGGGACTGGTGGAACGATAACAGGAGTTTCGCATGCCCTCAAAAAAGCAAATCCAACTATCAAAACTTATGTTGTCGAAGCTGATGAATCTGCTATTCTCTCGGGTGAGGCTGCTGGCCCACATAAAATCCAAGGTATTTCTGCTGGTTTTATTCCTGGGAATCTTGACACTAAATCTTATGATGAAATCATTCGGGTCAAAGGAGATGATGCCATTTTAACGGCTCGTCATCTTGGAGGAAAAGAAGGATTTTTAGTTGGAATTTCTTCGGGCGCAGCCATTTATGCTGCCCTTGAAGTAGCTAAAAAATTAGGTAAGGGTAAAAAAGTGTTAGCGATTGCTCCTGATAATGGAGAACGCTACTTATCAACGGCTCTTTATGATTTTGAGTCTGAAAAATAAATAATTTTCACTGACAGAAAGTAAAAAAGTTACTGACAGAAATTTGAGAAGATAAATCAGCTAAAAAGGTTGACAAAATTTTCTGATTTTCCTGTCAGTATTTTTTATCTAAAATCCAAACAACATATTTTTATATTTCACTATTTTAGGGTAAAGTTATTTTGGGAGCGCTTTGCTCTTGGAAAATTTTAATAAGGAAAAAACAATTTCATGAATAAATCAAAAATTTTTGCTTTCTCTGCATTTTCACTTTCTGCTGCCCTTTTACTGACAGCCTGTGGAAATTCTGTCAGTAAATCTGAAGATTCCGCTCAGGAAGCCAAATACAGCTTTGCAAGCAATATTTTAACCCTTGACACTAGCATGGCTGCTGACGTCAATTCCATTGATGTTCTTCTCAATGTTGATGCTGGACTTGTCCGTTGGAATCCCAAAGCGCAAGTTGTCAACGATTTGGCAAAATCAATTGACATTTCAAAAGATGGCAAAACTTATAATGTAACTTTGCGTGACGGTTTAAAGTGGTCAAACGGTGCTAAATTAAGAGCTGCTGATTTTGTTTATGGTTGGCAAAGAACCGTTGACCCAAAAACTGGTTCACAATACGCATATGCCTTAACACCTGTTGCTAATGCCAGCGAAATAATGACTGGCAAAAAACCAGTTGATACCCTTGGAATTAAAGCTGAATCTGATACGAAATTAGTCATCACTTTAGCAACACCTACTCCTTACTTCAATAAATTGCTGACACTTCCAGCTTATTATCCTGTCAATGAAGCTTTCGTTAAAAAAATGGGAAATAAATATGGAACAAGTTCAGACACCAGTCTTTATAATGGTGCTTTCAAATTTGTCAAAGGAAAAAATAATTGGACTGGTTCAAATGAAACTTTTTCAATTGTAAAAAATGATCAATTCTATGACGCCAAAAATGTTAAGCTTTCTGGAGCAACTTATCAAATTGTAAATAATCCTAACACCGCTGTTAATCTTTTCAAATCTGGAAAACTTGATGTCGCTAATTTGGCCACTCCGGAATTAGTTTCTGCAAATAAGAAAAATAAAGATTATAAAGCACTAACTTCACCAAGAATTGATGTTTTAGAATACAATCAATCTGGTAAAGTTCCCGAACTTTCAAACTTAAAAATTCGTCAAGCTTTAAACTTAGCAACAAATAGAAAAAACTTGTTAGAAATTGCGGCGCCAAGTTTTTCAATTACGAATACTGTGACTCCTAAAAAATTAGATCAAGCACCAAATGGAGAAGATTTCGCAACTTACGCTGCCCAACCTTATAAATATGATGCCACAAAAGCCGCTGAACTTTTTAAAGAAGGTCTAAAAGAATTAGGAAAAACATCAATTACTCTTGAACTTGAAGGAGCAAATGACAATTCCTTTGCCAAGGCAGCGGTTGACTATCTTAAAGGCAATCTCGAAAAAGATTTACCAGGTTTAACCATTAATGAGAAACTCGTTTCTTCAGCTCAACGTCAAAAAGATGCTCAAAATAATAATTTTCAAATTCTGCTGACAAGTTGGGGTGCAGATTACAATGAACCCTCTGATTTCTTGATGAATTTTGTATCAGGAAGTACAATGAATCATGGATTAGTCAAAAACCCTAACTTTGATAAAGCCTATCAAGCAGCGACTACAGCTCCTGACGTTCTGTCAGCTGATAAACGTTATGCTCATTATAAAGATGCTGAGAATGCACTATATGAGGCCGCTAATGTCAATCCCTTAGCCACTGAATCTGTTTCTTTATTATTAAATCCAAAACTTAAAGGAATTTCAACTTATAACTCAGCCATGATTTTTGATTTACGTCATGCTGAAATCGCTAAATAATAAAAAAATTTACTGACAGATTTTTGTCAGTAATTTTTTTATTCTGTCAGTAAATTTTAAACTTCACGACGAACATGTCCTGGCTCAAAAAGTTGTCCCCAAGTCATTGTTCCTAAAACTTTCTTATTGATGACCTGATTTAAACGACTAATGCTCACTCCATTAGTACTTGTTGAGTCATGTAGAATAAATCCTCCGCCAAGATAGATAGCCGCATGTTGCTCATCCTCACTTGCATCGTCAGCTGTAATTAATAAATCACCACGCGCCTTATCTGAACAATCTTCAGCCTCGCCAGTTTGAGCTAGCAAGGAGGTTGAAGCCGCAAATTGATAAACCAAAGATTGACCGCCTAACCGGAACATTTGAGCAATAAAACTCGAACAATCAAATTCATTGGCAGCTACCGAATCATCAGTACGCCCTCCACCATAAACATATGGACTTTTCCCAACCAGTTTCATTCCTGATGAAATTGTTTTTTCAATCACTGAATTATCAGATTTCAATTGGCTGGCCACCGCTTCATAAGCTTTAACCACATCATCTTTACCCGTCTTTTTTGTAAAATAGTAATAATAACCATTAATTTTTTGTAATCCATAAACCATTTTCCCCGTTTGTGGACTGAAATAAACCGTTCCACCATCCAAAGTCATCAAACCTGTCTTCATCACACCTGTTGTTGAATCAAAATAATAATTATTCCCATTAATTTTTTGAAGACCCGTTAATTTTTTTGACCCAGAGTAAGCATAAGTCTCATTTGATTTATTAACCAATTTAATCGTTGAAGCCTGAACATCTTTACTATGATATATTTTAAAGCCAACAAAGAAAATTAGAAATGCTAATAAAGCTAGAATAAGTACTTTCCCTTGTTTACTCATTTTTTTAGAGCCATTTTTTTTATAATCTCTTGTTCTTTTTTCCATATCTAGTTATACCACTCCAAGTTTAATGATAACTTAATAAGAACAATTTAAGATTTGGATAAGAAAAGTGGTTTGAAATTATCTTCAAATCACTTTTATAAAATATTTAACCACTTACTTTTTCTAATTCTTGATAAATTTGTCGAAAAACAGTCAAAAATTGTTCAACTTCAGCCATATTATTTGTTGAATCAAGAGAAATCCTGACCGCACTTGTTGCTAATTTTGAAGGGACATTCATCGCAACTAAAGTTCCAGCCGCCGCATTTTTCTTTGAAGAACAAGCTGAGGTTGTCGAAATATAGATTTCATGTTGTTCAAAAGCGTGAACAACGACCTCACCTCTAACCCCACGAATCCCAAAGGTCAAAATGTTAGGAGCAAAATTCTCCACTTTACTAAAAACATGAACTTTTCGATGCTTTTCTAACTCTTCTAAAATCACCTGCTTCATTGCTCGTACTTTTTGACGTTTAAAGTCATCATCATCTAAAGCTAAACGAAGGGCTTTAGAAGTCGCAGCAATTCCAGCTAAATTTTCTGTAGTCGAACGCCAATTATGCTCTTGACCTCCCCCATGTAAAAGCGGAGTCAGTCTTTTCCCTTTTTTTGCAACAACAATTCCCACACCACGTGGCCCATGAAATTTATGAGCAGATAAAACCGCGAAATCTACCCGCTCTGTCAACCAAGCCTCTAATGGAATTTTACCAATGGCCTGTACTGCATCTACATGAAAAGAAATTGTTGGCTTATCAGCAAGTAGGTCAGAAATTTCGCCAATCGGTTGAATGGTTCCAACCTCATTATTGACTGCCATAATTGAAATCAAAATCGTTTCATCTCTAATCAATTTTTCAAGCTCAGAAACAATAACAAAACCATCCCCATCAACAGGTGCAAAATCAACTTCAAAACCTTGCGTTTTTAACCATTCTGCTGTATTTTTTACAGCTGGATGCTCTACATTAGAAACAATGATGTGATTACCATAAGGACGCTTTTCAAAAGCGACACCCTTTAAAATCCAATTATCTCCTTCAGTCCCTCCACTTGTAAAAAATATTTCTTGTGAATCGACTCCCAACAGTTCAGCAATTTGTCGTCTTGAAGCCTCTAATAATCTCGTCGCTGTTGTCCCCAAACCATGTAGACTTGACGGATTTCCCATAATTTTTGTTGCAACATCTGTATAAGTTCGTAAAACCATTGGATTAACTGCTGTCGTAGCAGAATTATCAAAATATATCATTTTTTATCCTTAATATTTAAAAATCAATCTTATTTTAACACAAAAAATACCGAAAAGTTTGACTAAAATATAAGAATGATGATTAAATTACCATAAAAAACTTTTGACATTCGCTATTTCTGTCTATTAAATCTTTTGACAATTTTCCGATTTCTGACGATTGAATAAAGATATACCAAAATAAAAATGAGCAACCAAGTAATAGTAAAACTCCAAATATGATGTTGCCACGAGCTATCAAAAAGCCAAGTATTAACTAATAAGTAACCCCAAGCCAGCAAATAACTTGCTAAAGCTTGACTAACAAATTCAAGCAAGGCAATTGTGACATATTCATCTATCACTTTGGACATGGCCCCCTGAACAAAACCATAAACAAGAATTAGAGTCATTGATTCAAAATCAATTTCTCCACCAAAATACAAAGTAAGCAAGACTCCACATACTATAGCAATGAAGGCACCTTTGAGTCCCGAAATTACATATTTCATTTTTTAGCTCCTTCTTCTAACTTCTTGTTGATATTTGCCAAGTATCTACGACTGACAGGCAACTTTTCATCTCCGAGATAAAGCAATACTCCGTAAACAAAGTCTGTTTCCAAGCGCCTTATTTGTTCAAAATTAACCAGAGTATTTCTTGATATTTTAATAAAATTCAAAGCCAATTTTTTCTCATAAAAATAGAGAGGAGATCTTACTCTTATCACTCCATCCGTCATATGGAAATCTAGATAATTTTTTTCTGATTTTAAATATAAAATTTCTCTGATATTAACAATCTCAAAACCTTTATTTGTTGCCAAATAGAGTTTTTCGTTATCTATAGAAGACAAATCTTCTAAATGATATTCTTTTACAATAGCCGAAAATTCTTCTTGCCTTCGAGCAACAATGACAATTTCCGCTTCTTCTATATTAGGGTCAATTTGTTTTTTTAATTTCACTTTTTCATTATATAAATAAATACTCACTTAAACAATTATTTAACTGACAAAAGCTAAAGTATTTAGGCCTTCCTTCGATAAACTAATAGGGCTAAGAGACAAATCAATCCGACACTTAAAGATATTCTTGACCAATTTGGAACGACTGTATAGTTGGAAGTTAATGTATGGTTTAAATCAGAAAGTAACTGAGTGAGGAAAAAATTGTCAGCAATCTTACGAATTCCTCCTGAAAGTTGTGCTAACGGAATCATCATTCCTGAAAAGAAGAAGGAAAGAAACATCAGAGGCATAGCAATCGCACTTGCTGTTGCCGTGTTTTTAGCAAGAAGTCCAATAATCATTGCTAATAAACAAAATGGAATTGAATATAAATAAAGTTTTAGATAAAAAAGAATTAATAAACTCAACTTAGGAAACTCATAATCATAAGCATAATGAGCAACTACTAGAATAACAAGCGTTGAGCAAAAGATAATAATCATAAAACTAACAATTTGTGCAATAATATAAAATAATTTTTTTATTCCTCTTTGGACAAATAATTGGTAAATTTTTCCAGACTGATGGTCAGCAATTTGTACTGACAGTGAAGTCAAACTAGCTGATAGAACACTGTATAATAATATTGATGCAATATTATTTTCAATATAATGTGGTATGCTTTTTCCAAAACTTGATGAAAAAGCAAACATTAAAAATAAGGGAAAGATAAATACAAAGAAAATTTGTGAAGGATTCCGATAGCGTAAACGTAGTTCAAATGTAAAATATTTTAGAAATTTCATGATAATAGTTCCTCCAAGTTGATACGGTAAGTCTTTTGATATAAAACAAGTTCTTTATTGAATTTAATGATGGCTTGTTCAGCCAATTCCTTTGGTAATTTGTACTGTTTTTCTTTTAGTTTATAGGCTTCAAATTCTGGAACTTCTACTAAAAATTCAACAAAAGAAAATTCTTCTTGAATTAAATCTGATTTTTGTAAATCTGCAATAATTTTTCCATCTTTAAGAATGATAAATCGGTCGCATAATTGCAATGCTTCTTCTAAATAATGGGTTACCAAAAGTAAAGTTGAATTTTTTACTTTCAAATTTGAAGATAAAAATTTAAAAAGCTCTCCTCTGCTCTCACTGTCAAGACCCGTTGTAATTTCATCCAAAAAGAAATATTCAGGACTATTTTGTAGTGCAGATACTAAAAAGAGTTTTTGTTTTTGACCACCAGATAAATTTGAAAATCTTTGCCTTAAATAGGATTCCATTTTAAATTCTTTGACCAGTTTTAAGCCATATTCTTTAGATTGTTCATCATTTGAAAACAAAGCTAAAACTTCACTGACTAAAGCATCAGGAGGTAAGGTCATATTTTGCATGATATAACCAGTATTATTGGAAGTCGGTTTCATTTTGCCATATTCAATTTTTCCTGAAGAAGCCTTGACATTTCCATTAATAATATTCATTAATGTTGATTTTCCCGCACCGTTATTACCTAATAAAGCAACCTTAGCGCCAGCTTTTAATTCAAAACTGATATCATTTAGCACTTGATTGTTACCATAGGATTTTTTTATATTTTTTATTTTCATATTGCTATTTTAACTCAATCTATCAAAAGTACTGACCAAAAGTCTGGGATAAATTAAGCAATTTTAGGGATAAAAAAATAAGAGTTTTTTCTCCTATTTTTTGGAATTTATATTATAAGCTTTACGGTATTGATTGGGAGCAAGTCCATAGCGCTTTTTAAAAGATTTTATAAAATAAGGAGTATTCATCATTCCAACGTCACGCGCAATTTCAGAGATTGCTTCATTTCCTTTAAGCAATCGTATTCTTGCTTGCTCAAGTCTTATTCTTGTTAGTTCTTGCTGTGGAGTTAGCCCTTTTATTTTTTTATAAATATGGCGAAGATAAGACGAAGAACCATGAAGTCTTTGTCCAAGCTCCTCAAGACTTAAGTCCTCATCATAATGATTTTTTAAAAGTAAATCAATCTCTTCTACCCAAACCTCATTTGGTATAATTTTATCCATTGGTCGACATCTTTTGCAAGGACGATAACCTTCTTCTAAGGCTTGCTCAGCTGCTTGAAAAATACTTACATTCTCTCTTTTTGGTAGTCTAGAGACGCAGGAAGGACGACAAAATATTTTGGTCGTTGCTACGCCATACCATAACTTATTATCAAAGTTTTTATCATTATTTTTAATGATTTCCCAAGTTTCGTCAGTAATTTCCAAATGAAAACTCCAATTATTTTTTTAAATGTGCTTGCTCAAGTGTCAAAAGAGCTTTTTTCTTCTCTAGTCCACCAGCGTATCCTGTCATGGAACCATCGGTCCCCACAACTCGGTGACAAGGGATAATGATTGAAAGTGGATTATGTCCAACTGCTCCACCAACCGCCTGTGACATATTTCTTTTTTTCTCTTCATTAACCTGAAGGAGATTTGATATTTCTTTATAAGTAATTAGACTACCATAGGGGACATCACTTAATATTTTGAGTACTTTTTTTCTAAATTCCGTTACTTCTGGTTTCAATTTTATTTTTTTAAAATCAGGGTTTTCTCCTTTAAAATAAGCGTCCAACCAATCTATAGCATTAATAATTGGAAGACTCTTATCCTCTTTTGCCTGATTTAAATCATAATTGGCCGCAAAGTATTTTTGCTCTTTAAACCACACTCCTAATAAATAAGTTTCATCACTTAAAAGCGTTATTTCTCCTAAAGGTGACTGATAGTTTTTTTTAGTTAACATTTTTCCCTCCTCTTCGTTCCGACTTTTTTATATTCAATAGTATAACAAAAAAATAAGGCAGAAAACATCACTATTTGGCTTTTTCATTTTTTTGAATATCATTCTTGATAAATGATATAATATAAAAAAAGATTAAGGGTCTGACAATGAAAGTAATACTAAGAAAAGCACTCCCAGATGATTATGAGCAAATTGCTTTTGTTCACTATAAAGCCTGGTTAGAAACATACACTGGACTTCTCCCAGAAAGTTTCTTAAAAAACAGAACGCTTGAATCAAGCATTAATATTTTTAAAAATAATCTTTGTTCAAATACAGTGGTTGCCATTGTTGAAGGCAAAATTATTGGTTTTTGCGGCTGGGGCCCTCTTCGGAATAATTCTTTTGAAGAAAACTTTGGTGAAATTCATGGCATATACTTACTCGACTCCTATAAAAAACATAAAATAGGTCGAAAAATGCTTGAATTCGCCTTAGAAAAACTTTCAACAAAGAATTATCCAAAAGTTGGTCTGTGGGTACTAAGTAGCAATGAAAATGCCATTCACTTTTACAAGAAACTTGGTTTTTCTGACACAGGAATTGTTAAGGAAGAAAATTTAGGGGAAATTATCACTGAATCTTTTTTTACAAAGGAAATCTAAAAAAGCATATCCCGGGATATGTTTTTTATTTTAATGACAGACAAGAAAAAAACACCGTAAAATTACGGTGTTTAATGCTTAATAGCTATAATTATTTAACTGCGTCTTTCTGATATAAATATATTTGATTTTCATAAAGTATCCTAAAACATTGATACATAAGCCTTAATAGATTTAGAACATTTTCAAAAAAATGTCATATTCACATAGAAGTTTAAGACTTATGCCCCTTTTTTGCCCCTCTTAAATCATGGTTCTTGCTGGACTCGAACCAGCGCTAACCCCGTTATGAGCGGGGGACTTTAACCAACTAAGCTAAAGAACTGTTAGGCAGCATTACTGCCGCCTATGTTTAAGACTTTTATTATAACATACTACCTTAATTAAAAACCACTCTATAAAAGGTGGCCCTAATTTACGCAAAGGGAAGTGTGTGTTTCCTCTTGCTGGCTAAGTATAACATACTATCCTAGAATTACAACATCGTATTAAAAAAACTGAAGCTACTGCTCCAGTTTATGCACGATTTTCAAATATAATTATGCTTTTGTGATATTGACTGCTTGAAGTCCACGTTGACCTTCTTCAACATCAAATTCAACTTTTTGACCTTCGTCAAGTGATTTGAATCCATCAGATTGGATTGCTGAGAAGTGAGCGAACAAATCTTTGCCTTCTTCTGAAGTGATAAAGCCAAATCCTTTATCTGCGTTAAACCATTTTACTGTTCCATTTGCCATAATATTTATTTCCTTTCGACAAAATTGTAAATCTCATTTTGCGAAAAGTGAATCTATAAAACATTTTACTCATGACAAAATCTACTTTCTCATAATAACACTAATTATACTCAATGTCAAACTTCCTATTTATTAATAAAACCCACATCATTACGACATGGGTTTTATGAACTGTAAGGAAAGCAACTAATCTTTCCGTCCAACAAGTATAACACTAAGGTTAGTTAAAGTCAAACTCACTATTAATTGAAAAATAAAAAGCCGCTCACAATTGAGCAGCTAAAGATGACAGGCGGTGCTTTCGTTGTACCAACCTTACGCTAAGTATATCACTTTAATAAGGTATTGCAATGATAAACAAAAAGCCACCCCAAACGCAAGAGGGCAGCTCTGATATATAGTAAGGAGTCTACTAAGCTCCTACGCTAATCATAACACTTTAAAATTTAAAAACAATAGCAAAATAAAAAAGCCACTCCGAAGAGCAGCTTAACTCTAGAAATAGGATGAAATCTCACAAACATCCCGAATACATTATAACATAATATCATTGACAATTGTTCATAAAATTGTTAATATTATAATAGTTAGTGCAAGTTAATCTAGTTTTATACTATATTATTCATACCTTGCTCTAATCACGTTTCGGCACTGGCTTAATGCTAGTGCTTTTTTATATAAAAAAATGCCTCATAAGGGGGAGGAGGCATTTAAGAAAAATTTTATAACGAGCTTCTCATGGATGAAGAAAGCTCAAGGAAATAAAATATCATGATGATTTATTATAGCGCTATCATTATTTTTTGTCAAGAAAAAAGCGCCCCAGTTAGGAGAGGAACGCTAAAGAGTAAATTTATGAAAAATTATATATTTTTGGGTAAATATAGTATATATCTACTTCCTTAACTAGAACAAAAAGCCCTGTTTAAGGGCAGACGTCATCTTATATAGGTAAGATGAATTCATTCTACTACTTTTTGTATTCGTTTTCAAATAAAAAACACCGTCACTTAGTCAAAACGATGTTCTCGGAGTTATTTATAACCTTATGTAAAAGGATAAAATTATTATACAATTTACTGTTTCCGTTGTAAAGAAAAACGCCCCGGAGGGCGAATATTAATCATTTTTATTTTCTTCTTCGGAAAGCTTCATAAGCTCTGAAACATTTAAAGTCGGAAAAACAATTGCCTCATTTTTATCTAAAACTGTCACCATAGAAACTATAGCTCTCAGATAAGGTAATAAAATAGCAGTTCCGTTAACACCAAGATATTGATGTTTTTCTTTGTCAGATGTTAAATCTTCTCTGAAAGTAAAGTAACCGGATATAATAACATCTATTTTTCTTTTTTGTTCCTTTTGAGGAAGGCTTATATCCAATGTCACCACACCTACCTCTGAATCGTCTGATAAAGCTCCAGAAACTAAAAACTTCATTTTAGATTTAGTGCTTTCATCCTCATTAAGGATAATATAATTTATTTTTTCTACTTCATATCTTTTAAATTGAATAACTGGAGCGTCCATTTTTTCTCTCTATAATCTTTATAACATTACGCAGCCATCACTGTTTCACTTGAAATCAATACGTCATAAAAACCAAATGGCTTAGCATTTAAAAGCCCTGATTTATTTTTCACATCTTTATCATTAGAAGAATCATCTTCGATACTGTAAACAACTTCCAATAATTCTACTTTGTCAAATTCATATATATGTTTTTTTTCCAAAAATTCTTCAAAACCCTTAGAAAATTCACTAGCAAAGATTGGATCGTCCAACTGATTAGATAGTTTTTTTAATTTAGTTAACATGTCCATCACGAAAACACCTCCTTATGCTTTTTCTTGATTATATCATAATGAGTAGGCTTTATACAATAGATAACCTTATATTTATTTGTTACTTTACTTCTTTTCAATAGCTCAGTTTGAGGAGTATTAGGATAGTAGGTACTAAATCTGACTAATTTACAACCTAACACTTCACATAAATAGTCAACTTTTTCACCCAAAGATTTCCCTCTAAATTGTACAAGTTTGGACACCTTGGATAAAATATCTTGATACTCTTTTTCTTGAGCATAATCCATTAAATCTAACATATGATCAGAGGAGTATTCAGCAGATACAACCAAGAGACTTAAATCTTTCTTTTCTTTATATTTTAATTTTTGCCCTAACCAATAATCAGCATTGCCTCTATTATCCCAAAAATACATTCCTATACCTGAATATTTACTATCCGATTTATGCTCACTAATAATCAACTCATTATTTTTAATTAAATTATCAATCTTTTCGTTTGTATTAACATGATACAATGTTGTTTTCTCTTCCATACGAATGTTATTATATCATATAAATTAATAATAAAACAAAAAATCCCGCCGAAGCGGTGTTATACTTTAGTTTGTTTTTTAATAAAGTGTCTAATTAAAGTAGAAGCTTCAAA
>ENA-OPDJ01000750-OPDJ01000750.1-human-gut-metagenome-genome-assembly--contig:-NODE-750-length-22735-cov-13.558422_pt1 | contig 22735 bp, 15 predicted proteins | sample MGYA00241621_ERZ501505 | MGnify/ENA primary metagenome ERZ501505 (study PRJEB25962, sample SAMEA2042624) | human gut metagenome | biome: human gut; feature: human-associated habitat; material: faeces... | reverse complement strand
ATTCCAATTAACCTACTGATTTACAACTAATTATAAATAAATTTAAACAGATTCTTAATATCACTTATGTTTATAGGATGTAACCATACTTCCAACAATGAAACACCCGAACCGAAAGAATGCCGGGCAGGTAAGTTTGACCTGTGTATCAACTCACCTGAATATACTGTTCAAAATGACACACTGACCATCTATTGTCAGGAAAAAACCGACTTCTTCAACGCTCCCGACGGTATCCCACATACAGCAAACGCACCCTTGCTGCTGAAGGAAGTGGACAACACGAAACCTTTTACCTTCTCTGCACGGGTAGAACCAACTTTTCACGAGACGTATGATGCAGGAGCCATTTATATCTTCCACAGCAACCTGCTATGGCAAAAGTTTGCTTTCGAAATGGACGAACGGAAGCAGACAAGGCTTGTCACTGTACGGACGGCAGAAACATCCGATGACAATAATCATGATGCGATTACAGAAAAAGCTGTCTATATGAAGATTTCGTCGGATACGAAGCAGGTGGGTTTCTATTATTCCGTTGAAGGAAGCGTATGGCAACTGGTTCGCCTGTACCGAAACATATATCCTGCAAAGATTTATATGGCTATCAGCGTCCAATCGCCGATAGGCAAGGGTACCCGGGCAACTTTCTCCAACATAGAATTTACAGAGAACTGCATCGGAAACTTCAGGCTAGGTTTGTGACAGATTGACATTTTGACGCGCCGACCGCCTGAGAATCGCTCCGTTCGGCCCGATGGTAGGGCTGATGCAAAAAAACGAAGAGCGGAAGGTCTTATCCGTTCATTGTTAATGCGATAGCGAAATCCTTACAAAAATTCTGGAAGAAAAACGAGGCGGAAAGCCGCTCTATCAGGAGTCGGAAGCCCTAAAACGAAGGCTTTGAAGCCCGAAAACGGGGAAAATATAGTCTTTTCCCTCGTCAAACATTGCTTTTGCCGAGGGAAAACATACACTTTGCCGAGGGAAAACATGCAATCTGATGTGGGAAAACATGCACTTTGCCCCGCTTAAACATGCATTCTCCTGCCGGAAAGGGAAGCAGGAGGGCTGTTTTTCCCTCCCGTTTGCCTGATTTAAAAAAGGAACGTGCCAGCGAAAAGCGTGTTTTGCTGGCATTTTGTATCTGTTTCTGCTCGAAACGATGACACATTGAAAACAAAAACTCCGACATTCACGAGGAACATCGGAGTCTTTGTTCGTTGGACTACCAGGATTCGAACCTGGACAAACAGAACCAAAACCTGTTGTGCTACCATTACACCATAGTCCAAACTTTAGGTGCTTTCTGTTAAAAAGCGGTGCAAAGATAGGGGTTTCGGTGATAGCTTCCAAATATTCGGCTGTTTTTTTCAGAGGATTTGTTGATTTTGTCCTATCTTTGTGTTAGAAAATATATCTTATCAATGCATTTTTTATGAAAAGACTGACATGCTCTATGCTGTTGGGCCTCACTGTTGCAGCTTCGGCTTTGGCCGGAACTCCGCTTTGGATGCGTGACGTACGCATCTCGCCCGACGGTACTCAGATCGCCTTTTGCTATAAGGGCGACCTCTACAAAGTGAATGCACAGGGAGGCGAAGCCGTAAGGCTCACCTCGCAGGTCTCTTACGAATCGTCGCCCGTGTGGTCACCCGACGGCCGTCAGATAGCTTTCGCCAGCGACCGTGAAGGCAATATGGACGTCTATGTGATGTCCGCCGATGGCGGAAGCGCGCGACGCCTCACCTATAACTCGGCCTCCGAAGTGCCCACGGCCTTCTCGCCTGATGGTCAGAAGGTCTATTTCAACGCTGCCTTGCAAGATCCCGCTTCGAGCGCTCTTTTCCCTACCTCGGCCATGACGGAGCTTTATGCCGTGCCTGTTGCAGGCGGACGGACGGAGCAGGTACTGGCCACACCTGCTGAAATGGTTTGTTTTCTGAACGACGGCCAAGGTTCCTTCCTCTACCAGGATCGCAAGGGTTTCGAAGACGAATGGCGCAAGCACCATACGTCGTCCGTCACGCGCGATATCTGGCGCTATGACGCCACCACGGGCCGCCACACTAACCTGACCAACCGTGCTGGTGAGGACCGTAATCCAATCTTGTCGGACAACGGCACGGAAATTTATTTCCTGAGTGAACGCGACGGAGGTTCGTTCAACGTGTGGCGCATGGGACTGAACAATCCACAGGCCGTACTGCCTGTTACTACCTTTAAAACACACCCAGTGCGCTTCCTTTCGCAAGGTAAGGGTACCCTTTGCTATACCTATGACGGTGAAATTTATACGCAGACCGTAGGCGGAAAGCCACAGAAAGTAAAAATTAGTCTGACGGAGGATGACGCTGATAATGTGGCTCGCCTCACTTTCTCGAGCGGAGCTACCTCGGCTACACCCTCAGCTGACGGTGAGCAGGTGGCCTTTATCGTCCGCGGCGATGTATTCGTTACTTCGGCCGACTATGCCACCACCAAGCAGATTACCCATACCGCGGCAGCCGAAGCCGACGTCTGCTTCGCTCCCGACGGACGCACCCTGGCCTATGCCAGCGAGCGCGGAGGCAACTGGCAGCTCTACCTGGCCAAGATAGCCCGCAAGGAAGACCCTAACTTTGCCAACGCCACCCTGATAGACGAGGAAGTGCTGTTGCCCTCCACGACTGTAGAGCGCACTATGCCAACCTTCTCGCCCGACGGCAAGGAGCTGGCCTTCATTGAAGACCGTAACCGCCTGATGGTCCTCAACCTTGAGACGAAGAAGGTACGCCAGATTACCGACGGCTCCACTTGGTACAGTACCGCAGGCGGCTTCACCTACCGTTGGTCGCCGGATGGCAAGTGGTTCGCCCTCGAGTTCATCGGCAATGGCCACGACCCCTATACCGACATTGGCTTGGTGAGCGCCGACGGCAAGGGACAGATCTTCAACTTGACGGGCAGCGGCTACTTCAGTTCTTCGCCCCGTTGGGTGATGGACGGCAATGCACTCCTTTTCAGCACCGAACGCTACGGCATGCGTAGCCATGCTTCATGGGGCTCGTTGGAAGATGTTATGCTGGTATTCCTCAACCAGGATGCCTACGACAGGTACCGCCTGAGCAAGGAGGACTATGAACTCCAGAAGCAGGAAAAGGCCGAAGCCGACAAGGACAAGAAAGACAAGGACGATGATAAAGATAAGAAAGACGGCGATAAGAAGGACGAAGTGAAGCTCATTGAGGTAGAACTGGACGGCATCGAGGACCGCATCGTGCGCCTTACGCCCAACTCCTCACGCCTAGGCGACGCGATTCTTTCGGCCGACGGCGAAAGCCTCTACTATATGTCGGCCTTCGAAGGGGGCTTTGATCTCTGGAAGATGGACCTGCGCAAGCATGACACCAAGCTGCTGAAGAAGATGGACGCTGGATGGGCCTCGCTCACGCTGGACAAGAAAGGCGATAACCTCTTCATCCTAAGTGGACGCAGCATGCAAAAGATGAATACCAAGAGCGACAAGCTGGAATCCATCACCTACCGTGCTGAAATGAAGATGGACCTGGCCGAAGAGCGTGCCTATATGTTTGACCATGTCTATAAACAGGAAAAGAAGCGTTTCTACAACCTGAACATGCACGGCGTGGACTGGGACAAGATGTCGGCCGCCTACCGTAAGTTCCTGCCCCACATCAACAACAACTACGACTTCGCCGAACTGCTGAGCGAATGGCTGGGTGAATTGAATGTGTCGCACACGGGCGGACGCTACTATCCCTCGCTGGCTACCGACGCCACCGCCAGTCTGGGTCTGCTCTACAGCTGGACCGACCGTGGACAGGGGCTGCTGATAGACGAAGTGGTGGAGAAAGGGCCCTTTGATACGGCCAAGTCTAAGGTAAAGGCCGGCGACCGCATCGAGAAGATCGACGGGCAGACGCTGGACGACAAGACCGACATCAGCCAGCTGCTCAACGGCAAGGTAGGCCGCAAGACGCTCGTCTCCTTTTACAGCCCTGCTTCGGGCGAACGCTGGGACGAAGTGGTGAAACCCATCAGCAGTGGTGCACTGAACGGCTTGCTCTACCAGCGTTGGGTGAAGCAGCGTGCAGCCGACGTAGAGCGCTGGTCGGGCGGACGCCTGGGCTACGTACACATCCAGTCGATGGACGACGGCAGCTTCCGCACCATCTATTCGGACATCTTGGGCAAGTATAATAAGTGCGACGGTATCGTCATCGATACCCGCTTCAACGGCGGCGGACGCCTGCACGAAGATATAGAGGTGCTGTTCAGCGGAGAGAAATACTTCACACAGGTAGTGCGCGGACGCGAAGCCTGCGATATGCCTAGTCGTCGCTGGAACAAACCCAGCGTTATGCTGCAATGCGAGGCCAACTACTCTAATGCCCACGGTACACCTTGGGTATACAGTCATCAGAAGCTGGGCAAGCTGGTGGGTGCACCTGTACCCGGTACCATGACCAGCGTGTCGTGGGAAACGTTGCAGGATCGCTCGCTGATATTCGGTATTCCTGTAGTTGGTTATCGTTTGTCCGATGGTTCTTACTTGGAGAATTCCCAATTGGAGCCTGATATCTTGATACTCAATAATCCTGAGACCATCGTCAAAGGTGAGGATACGCAGTTAAAAGTTGCTGTAGATGAATTATTGAAGGAGATTGGAAAGTGAATTATTAGTCCAGTGAAAATTTCTTAGAAATAGAAAGAGCCATATCGAACTCACTTAGAGTGAAGATATGGCTCTTTTTTAATCCTTTTAATATGATTTCTCACGTCGTTTTTTTGTGTGTTGTTTTGCCACGACGTGTTTTAGGTTTATTGGGGTCACTTTGGATTTTAATTAGATCCATACAAGCTTGTAGGTTAAGATCTTCAGGCGTAATGCCTTCAGGAATTTTATAGTTGCTTCCCTTATATGAAATGTAAGGGCCGTAGCGACCATTCATAATTTCAAGCTCAGGATCCTCGTCAAATTTCTTGATGTGGCGTTTGGCTTCTGCTTCTTGTTTCTCTTTGATGAGAGCTACAGCTTCATTCAGTGTGACGGTCAGTGGGTCGATACCTTGGGGTAGGGAAGCGAACATGCTCTTCCACTGGGCGTAGGGACCATAGCGGCCACTACTTACTTTGATTTCAGCTCCTTCGTATTCGCCAAGTGTGCGAGGTAAACGGAATAGCTTTAATGCTTCGTCCAGTGTGATGGTCTCAATGGACATTCCTTTCTCTAGGCGGGAGAAACGTGGCTTCTCGCCATCATCAGCACTACCTATTTGTACTACGGGTCCGAAACGACCTATTTTTACCGATACAGGTTTACCGCTTGCAGGATCTGTACCCAACAAACGTTCGCCTGCTTTATGCTCGTTTTTGGTAGCAAGTGTTTTCTCTACTGAAGGGTGGAATTTACGATAAAAGCGGTCGAGTACGGTAGTCCATTTTGTTTCACCTTCAGCAATTTCGTCGAACTGCTTTTCAACTGTGGCTGTGAAGTTATAGTCAAGAATATCAGGGAAATACTCAGTGAGGAAATCGTTTACTACCATGCCGATATCGGTGGGGAGCAATTTGGATTTCTCGGCACCAGTCAGTTCTGTGCGAATATCTTCGGTTATGTTCTTTCCTTTTTCTAGGGTCAGTACTTCGTATTTACGTTCTTTACCTGGCTTTTCGCCTTTCACTACGTATTCTCGTTGCTGGATAGTAGAAATAGTAGGGGCGTAGGTAGACGGACGTCCGATGCCCAGTTCCTCTAGTTTGCGTACCAAACTAGCTTCGGTGTAGCGTGGAGGTTGGAGGGTAAAACGTTCGATAGCGGTCACACTGCTATAGTCCAGTGTCTGCCCTTGCGTGAGCGGAGGAAGCAGCCCTGCTACATCGTCGCCTTCAGCTTCATCATCATGTGATTCGCGGTATACGCGTAGAAAACCATCAAATTTGACAACTTCTCCTACTGCGGTAAATTCTTCATTGGTATTGCTGAGGCCGATAGTGACGGTAGTCTTTTCCAATTCGGCGTCAGCCATTTGTGAAGCCAGTGTACGTTTCCATATCAGGTCGTAAAGACGGCGTTCCTGAGCGGTAGCCTCTATTTTGACATTCTCCATGTAGGTGGGGCGGATGGCTTCGTGAGCTTCCTGTGCACCTTTGGTTTTAGTTGTGAAGTGGCGTGAGTGCAGGTATCGTTCACCCATCTTGGCAATGATGGTTTCGCGAGCGGCGTTGATAGCTAGCTCAGAAAGGTTTACCGAGTCGGTACGCATGTAGGTAATGAGTCCCGATTCGTAAAGGCTCTGTGCTACCATCATAGTCTGTGCTACGGAGAAACCCAGTTTGCGAGCTGCTTCCTGTTGAAGGGTTGAAGTAGTGAAGGGGGCAGCAGGACTTTTTTTCAGTGGGCGTGTAGCAATGTCTTGAATAGTGAAAGTAGCATCTTTGCACTTTTCAAGGAAATGACGTGCCTCTTCCTTGGTTTTGAAGCGGTGTTCCAATTCTGCCTTCATGTCTACCAGCTTACCGTTAGCATCGGGCACGGGGAAGATTGCTGTTACGCGGTAGGCTGCTTCGCTATGGAAAGCCTGAATTTCACGTTCGCGTTCAGCGATGAGGCGTACGGCTACCGATTGTACACGTCCGGCTGAAAGAGCAGGTTTTACTTTACGCCACAATACAGGCGAAAGTTCAAAACCTACGATACGGTCCAATATGCGTCGTGCTTGTTGGGCGTCCACCAGATTCAAGTCTATCTGTCGTGGATTCTCAATGGCACGCAAAATTGCGTTTTTGGTGATTTCGTGGAAAACAATGCGCCGTGTGTTTTCTGGTTTCAGGTTCAGCACTTCATACAAATGCCAGGCAATAGCTTCTCCTTCACGGTCCTCATCGGAAGCTAACCATACCGTTTCGGCATTGGAAGCTTCTTCTTTTAGTTGCGCTACAAGTTTCTTTTTGTCCGCTGGTATTTCGTATTGCGGTTCGAAATGGTTGTTTACGTCTATACTGAAATCTTTCTTCCGTAAGTCACGGATATGCCCGTAGCTGGACAAGACTTCAAAGTCCTTTCCCAAGAATTTCCCGATGGTCTTGGCCTTGGCAGGTGACTCAACAATGACTAAATTCTTCTGCATAAAATATTACTTTGTAGCGGACATATCCCGCTGATTTTGTCCGCAAAAGTAGGAAAAAACAAATTTCCCACCTTAATAATATAAAGAAAAAAACTAAAAACGGAAACTTACGCCTCCCAAGAAGTTAATACCTTGGGCTGGACATCCTTCATAATATTGGTAGTCCTTGTTCAACAAATTGTTGAGTCGGGCGTAAATAACTATGTTTTCAAAAACTTCGTAGTTGGCGGATAAGTAGAGATTGCTGACAGCATCTGCGCGTTCACCTTCCACTTTGCTACGTTCGATATGCTGATAGCCTAACGATAAACGGAGTGCCGAAAGTGGAGATACATCGATTCTTACATTGGCTTCCAAAGCAGGTTTGAAACCAAGAATGATACTTTCGGTATAAGTGGCGTTTTCATTGCTAGGTGTATTCCAGTTACGGTAGACAGCCGATGCGTTGAACCCAAACAATTGCTTGTAGCTGTAGGTAATCTCACCGCCTGCATAGACGTTGCGTGCATCAGCCTGTCCGAGGAGCAGACGTGTTTGTGGAGAAGAACCTCCTGTTATAAAATCGGGTACGAGGAAAAGGTCACCTTTTAAGTCTTGATAGCCGGCATACAGATGGAACCACAAATCATTAATGGGACTGGCTTTGAAGCCGATGGCTGTGTTCAGCTGCTCGTAGGTGGCATCAAGCTGGTTTTGTAATAGTCCGTAAGGATTGTAGCTTTCCAGTTGTCGGAAGTCGTTCTGTCGCTTGCCTCCTGTATCTTGTACGTAAAGCAGGTAGCTGTCCGAGAAATTATATTGTATCTGTACATCAGGGGCTACGCGGACTTCTTTGCCGAAACCGATTGCAAAGTCAACGTGTGCACCAAGTTTCAGTTTCCAATCGTCATTTTGGAATTGGTAGCTCGGATTCAGTCCGATGGAAGTGCAATTCTCGAAATTGGCTTTTTGGTAGAATGCGTTATCCATGTTGAATACGATATGGATAAGTTGTTCGTCCGAGATATTTCCAGACACTTCGGCTTTGGTGCGTATCATGCTTTCTCCTGTATTTTCAGCAGCAGGGTCATATTGGCGCTGGTAAAGGAGAAGATTGGTTTCAACGGCATAGTCCAACGGAAGATCCTTATTGCGGTTCTTGAAGCCGAGGTGTACGTCACCAGAGGTAAACTTCTGTTTATTGGCATCCCATTCAGGCATGAAATTGAAGTTACTTAGACCGAAATGACCGCCTAGATTCAAGTCCAGTGAGCGGAAACGATGCTGGTAGTCTATGCCTGCACGGGTGCGATAATAACGTGATTCCCATTTCTCTTGTCCTTCACCCATATTCAGTTTGCCGTTCATGCCGTTCATATCGAGGTGCAGATTCAGCCGATCGTTGTCTGAAAGGGTGAACAGGTAGTTGGCCAGCAGGTCGAGATTATTATAATTGCCGTATCCCAGACGTGCATATCCTCCCTTGGCTTTAGCCAAAGTCTCAATGCCGGTATAGGGTTGCATGGTCGTTGCGGGGATTTGTGTAGCAGGCATCAGTGTCTCGTTGTATTCCACTGCTTTCTTGGTCACAACTGGTACTTCTATCTGTGGAAGAACATTGATTTTCGAAGCATCCATGATGTCTGGATTGTATTCCTGCTCTACCACCACAGTGCGCACCAGCGTAGTGTCCTGCGTTTGCTCCTGTGCTTGCAAGGTCAGAGGTAGTCCTATCAGGGCTGCTCCTCCGAGTATATATCGCATATTTTTCATATTCGTTTGTTATTTATGAGGAAAATCTTGTTATTCTTTCAGTTTAGCCAGTCTTTCTTCGATCATGCCGGCAATGTCATCGTCAGCCTGGTAATTCTGTTGCAGGCTGAGGAGGTATTGGCGTGCATCGAGCTTCTTGTCCATGGCTACATATACGTCGGACAGGAGGATAAAGCTGCGTGCCAGCCAGTAAGCATGCGGAGTGCTTTGTTCAATGAAATCGAGCACTTCCTTTTCGGCTGCTGTGTAATCGCCATTGTCATACAATTGTTGGGCAAGCAGATATTTGGCTTCGGCACCATAGAGTGTACGTGTGTCTTTAGCCAGTATCTGCAGGTCTGCGGTTGCCTTTTGCTGTGCCTTTTGGTTGAGGTAAGCCTTGGCACGATAGTACAGAGCTTCGTTTTGCAGCTCAGGTGCCAGTTTGCTCTCGGACAGCAAGGCAGTGGCTGCATTGATGGTTTCTACATCGTCTTTCAGGAGTACGCCACAACGCAGTACGCCTGTAGCCCCTAACTGTCTGTGCTCAGTGGTAGTAGCGCGAGCCTGTAGTTGTTTGTAGTCGGCCAACGCCAAGTCGTATTGCTGGCGGTTGAAGAGGATTTCTGCATGCATGGGCAATGCTTCTTCAGCATAAGGACTGTTGGGGAATTCGAGCAATTTGCCTGCATGTAACAATACGGCTTCGTCGTCTTTCTGTTCTTTGCCGATGAGGCAGAGGTAATAGTGGGCATTCAGACGGAAGGCACCTTCTGGATAGCTCTGGATGTAGCGTTCGAAGCTTGCTTTGGCAGGTGCGATTTCCCCTTTCATGTATACTTTCTCGGCGGCAATGTAGGTCAGTGAATCTTGTTCGCTGGCTTCGAAACGTATTTGTCCTGGCATCTGTGCCGCCAGGGCAGCATATTCGTCCACGCGGTTGGCATCCACGTAGATGGATTTCAAGTCGCGCATGGCCAGGCGAGCCTCTTCACTGCCGGGATATTGCGTGATGACGTGCTTGTAGGCTTCGATAGCACGGTTGTAGTCTTCATTCTGATAATAGAGAAGGCCTATTTCAGCGGCAGCCTTGCGGGCTATAGGACTTTCGGGGTATTTGGATAGTAGCTCGCGGAAGGTTGCGATAGCTTGGGTGCTTTGATTGTTTTGTACATACGAACGTCCCTTTTCATATAGACCGTTGATGGCATAGGGCGAATTGGGATATTTTTGTGCCAGTCGGTCGAGCAGCGTTATCTTACCGTTGTAGTCCTTTTGCAGACCGGCTACCAAGGCCAATTGGTAGTAAGAATAGTCGCCCGAGGCTGTTCCCATATTCTCTGCACGGGTGTAGTAACGGGTGGCTTCATCGAAGCGGCGTGCGTGGAGGCAGCAATCGCCCAAGCGGTTATAGGCGTCGGCCAAGGCTGCCGGATTCTGTCCTTTCTCCAGTTGGGTATAGCGATTGAAATAGCTTTCGGCACCCGTGTAGTTCTTGCGATGGAAAGCGATGTATCCTAAGTTGTAGTGAGCCAGCGCATACATCTCATTGCTCGTGTCGGGGTTGTAGTTCAGATAGCGGTTAAAGTCGTCGGCTGCCTGTTGTAGTTGTCCCAGGCGATAATAGGATTCTCCACGCCAGTAGGCTGCTTTGCCTTGTTCTCTTTGGCCTTGCTGGCCGAAAAGGGCCGCATACTGGAAGGACTGTCCAAAATAATCGATTGCTTTCTGGAAGTTGGCGTTGGTAAAGGCTTGTGTACCCAATTGGAACAGGATGCGCACTTTGGCTTTCTGTATGGCTGAATTAGGTGACTTGATGCGGTTGATGGATTTCAGGGCTGCTTCGTAGCTGCGTGTCTCCATATATACTTCCACCAGATAATCGCTCACCTTGTCAGCATAGGCCGATTGTGGAAAATCATTCAGGAATTTCTCGAAGACAGTGACCGATTCGCCGAAGGCAGAATAAGACGTTTCGTGGATGCAAAGGGCATAATTGTAGTATGCCTGTTCTTTTATGGCTCTGTTGGCGTCCGAAGCGGCAGCTTGCTCGAATGCCATGCGGGCTTTATTCTTTTCAGCCAATTTGAGGTAGGCCAAGCCCATGTGCAGGTAGGCGTTTTGGCTCAGCGCATCTTTTTCCTGCGTGACGCTGGACAACAATACGGGCACCTGACTATAGACACCGCAATGATAGCTGGCCAAACCATACATGTACCGGGCGTCGCGACGGGTGGCGGCATCATTCTGTTCGAACGCCTGCATGGCTTCATGGTATTTTCCCATGTGGTAGCAGGCCGATCCGATGATGCGATACATCTCTGCCGTATTCTCGTTGCCAGGGTAGGCGGAAAGATAGTTTTGCGCCACAATCTCCGCTTTGTCGTATTGTTTCTTTACCAGATAGATTTCTGCGATATAGTAAGGAACCAGCGCTTGGTATTTGTCATTGTCCTGTAAGGTAAGAAAGCCGTTCAGGGCCTCGTCGTAGCGTTGCTGGGTGTAGCGGATGTAAGACAGATAGTAGGTACAGTCTGTTTCATAGCGTGTGCTGGTGTTCTTCAGCGTTTCGAACCAGATAGCTGCTTCTTTCACTTTGCCTGTTTCCAGGTAGCACATAGCCCTGCGGTATGTCATGTCATCACGTTCATTGTCTGCCAGCAGGGATAGATCGGAAGCGTTGAACAAGGCCAGTGCATTGTCATAGTCTTGTGCGAAGAAATAGTTGGAAGCCATCAGCGCGTAGATACGGTTGGCATGAGGTGTATCGGGATGATTGTCCAGGAAGTTCTGTAGGAATTCATTGCTGCGTCCGTCTCTCATTTCATAGGCGGAACAGGCCAACATGTATTCGGCTTCCAGTACTTCACCAGTATGTGACGGCTGAGAGCCTTCGGCTTCAGCTTTCTGTAAGAAAGCCCGTAATGGGGCAATGGCAGCTGAATAGGCTTTTTCTTGGAACAAAGTCTTTCCTTCCTGATAATATTGTTGCAGGGGAGCAGCTTTTTCGTTGTTCTGTGCCGCTACAACTAGCGGAGCACAATACAGTGCCGCACAGAGTATACGTGAGAATTTATGCTTCATGTTCTTTATGGTGTAATAAGTATATTTACAAAAGTACGTTTTTTGACTGGCATTTGTTTGCCCTGTTGATATTTTTTAGGATATCACACAAATTCTTTCAGGAATTTCTTCAATCCTTCTCTGATGGAGGCAAGTCCGAATTCCTCTGGTTGTAATTTCTCAAAAGGAACAAAGAAGGTATCTGCCGCATCGTCCATAGCCTGAAAATGGAGTGTGTCTTTTACTTGACAGCGGAAAAACATGTCGAGCGTATGGACTGTGAAGCCTGAGTAAAGATACAGGTTGGGCAGGGAGAACAGATATTGTGCTTGTGTAACAGTCATGCCGGTTTCTTCCAGAACTTCACGTGCTACACCTTGTTCGGCCGTTTCATACATGTCGACAAAGCCTCCGGGCAAGTCGAGTGTTCCCTTGGCAGGGTCCTTGGCACGTCGGCATACGAGCAGCTCGTGTCGTTCATTGACGATAAAGGCCACGGTGGCCGAGGACGGGTTGAAGTAATAGACAAAGCCGCAATCGGGACATTGTTTGGATTTCCCGTTATGTATCCCGAAACGGGAAGAACCACATTTGGGACAATAAGTGAATTGCGAAAGAGGATGCTCAGTCATGCTCATCAAAGTATTTGGAATGTTGGTATATGCCTGCAAAGGTAAGCAATTAGTAAAATCTTGGGATATATTCTTTGGTAAATGTGCAGGAAACCGCTATTTTTGGTTGAATTTAAGAACTGGGATATGGATAAATTGGAATGGCTGACAGGGGAAGTCTGTCGGATAGCCCGGAAAGCCGGACATTTCTTGAAGGAAGAGCGGAAGAATTTTCGTCGGGAAGCGGTGGAGCAGAAGAATGCTCATGACTATGTGTCGTATGTCGACAAGGAGTCTGAACGACGGGTGGTGTCGGCATTGCGTGCCTTGTTGCCCGAAGCGGGTTTTATTACAGAGGAAGGCTCGGCTGACTATCACGAAGAGCCTTGCTGTTGGGTTGTCGATCCGTTGGACGGCACGACGAACTATATTCACGACGTGGCACCTTATTGTGTGAGTATTGCCTTGAGGAATCGAGACGAGCTGTTGTTGGGCGTGGTCTATGAGCCTGTGCGCGACGAATGTTTCTATGCCTGGAAGGGTGGGGGAGCTTATCTGAACGGAGACCGGATACAAGTATCCGATGTCGCTTCTTTAGACGATGCCTATGTCGTGGCAGAGCTTCCCTACAATGCCCGTCAATATGCCCCTACGGCGCAACATCTGATACAACGGCTTTACGGGAAAGTAGCCGCTATCCGTATGAACGGGTCGGCCGCTTTGGCACTCTGTTATGTAGCGGCAGGGAGATATGACGCTTGGCTGGAGGCTTTTATTGGAAAGTGGGACTTTTCGGCTGCCGCATTGATGATACAGGAAGCCGGAGGACGGGTGACTGATTTTAAAGGGGCTGTTTCGTTCTTGGAAGGACACCATATCGTAGCTACCAATGGTGCCTTGCACGATACCTTCTTGGAAGTTGTGCAGGAATCTCTTCCCGAAGGTCTTTAATGGTAGGAAAGGTAAAAGTGGGCAGTTGGAGATTCTGGTTACAGGGGTTGGCACACCTGTTTTTCCCGCGTCGATGCGTTGTATGTGGGAATTGTTTGCACGAAGGCGAAGAGGTGATTTGCCTGCGTTGTAATATTGACATGCCCCGCACAAACTGGCACCTGGAACGGGACAATCCCGTGGAGAAACTGTTTTGGGGAAAGATTCCGTTGGAGCGTGCCACCTCTTATTTTCTCTATCACAAGGGAAGCAATTTCCGCCATATCCTCCATCTGCTGAAATATGAAGGAAGGTCAGATATTGGACGGACGATGGGGCGCTTTATAGCGGAGGAAATTGCTGGAAGCGGTTTTTTCGACGGGATAGATGCCATTGTGCCGGTTCCTTTGCATCCTCGTAAACTGCGGGCGAGAGGTTATAATCAAAGCGAATGCCTGGCCTCCGGTATTGCGGATGTGACGGGAATTGAACTGGATGTACAGGCAGTAAAAAGATGTGTACACAGCCAGACACAGACACGCAAATCGGCTTACGAGCGTTGGGAGAATGTGGCAGGAATTTTTCGGGTAGACCATCCCGAACGCTATGCAGGCAAGCATATTTTGCTGGTGGACGATGTGCTGACTACCGGTTCTACGGTGACAGCCTGTGCCGATGCTTTTGCCGGTGTTGAGGACTTGCGTATCAGCGTGCTGACGCTGGCGAAAGCTGCGATTTGACGCTGCACTCCAGTTCCTTCCGTTACCGTATTTTCTTGTGTCCTGATACTATATATCCTGAGGGTCTCATACAGTGCTTCCTCACCTCCTCATAAAGCACTGTATGAGAGGGTGAGGAAGCACTGTGTCAGGACCTCAGAAAGCACTGTGTTGCGACGGCATCATTCGCCACCTCCACCACCGGTAGCGCCGCTGCCGCCACCCGACTTCACGTCGTCGTTCGTAATGGTACGTGCGGCTTTCTTTACGCTGGCTTTCAGTTCACCAATGCGGTAGCTGACACTAAGTCCGAAGCGCATTTGTGGGTACTTGTTCCAGCTGTCCTGGATGAATCCCTGTCCTTCGATGTGCGACTTAAACTTATTGTATTTCTGGAAGAAGTTGCTTGCAAAAGCTGACAGCGACAGGCGTCGGTTCATGAACGACTTGTTCAGATTCAGGCTGTAGCTGAAGAAGCTGCTGCCTTTACCCTGCAGCATGATCCACGGTGTTTGGCCAAAGATGTTCATACTCAGGCGCCAGTCGTGTTTGAAAGTCTGCTGTGCACCACCATAGGCGAAGAGGTTCCAGCCGTCGTTTTCCAGTCCATTGGCACCTTTCAGGCTGGTATAACCGCCGAACAGATTGGCGTAGACGCGGGTGTCTTTCGTAGCGTTCCAGTTGACATAGGCGCTCAGGTTGAGGTTACGGCTCTTGCCGATGTTCTGATAGGTCGTGTAGAGTACGTCCTTACCTGTTTTTTTGTCTTCGGAGAGATCGGGAATATCATCTTCGGATACAAGACTGGTAACAGACTGGATGCTGTTGTTCGTAAACGAATAGCGGGCAGATACATTGATGTTGAACTTCGGCGTAAAGTTGCTGTAACTTAGGTCAAAAGCATGGCTTTTTTCACTGTCCAGTTCCGGATTACCCTGGCTGAGGCTGGACGGGTTACTATCGTTCAGATAAGGATTCAGATACCAGATGCCGGGACGATAGATGCGCATGTTATAGCCCAAACGTAGGTTGGACAGGTCGGTCATTTTCCAGCCCAGCGAAGCGGAGGGTACTACGTCGTCATAGTTCTTGCGGAAGTCGTCACCTCGGCCCAATAGGTATTTTACGTCTTCGATGGTATGCTCATAGCGTACGCCCAGACGTCCAGACAGTTTCTTCCATTTCAGACCGTAACCCAGATAAGCCGCGATGATATCGTTCTGATGGCGGTAGTGCGTGCTGTATTCTTCATCGAACACATAGTCCGAGTTGTCGGCTGCTGTCCGCAAGTAACGGTCGTTGTCCGAAGAGTTGTTACGTAAGATATACTTTACGCCCGATTCGATGGTATGCAGTTTGCCGATGGGGGTTGTGTAGTCTGCCTGGAACGTGTGTTCGGTTGTATTTTGGCTTCCGTCGTTGTGCTGGTCCTGCAGACGGCGCAGGTAGTCGGTCCAGTCATCATGGCCATAGGCGATGTCATATTCCGAATAGGAATCCGATGTCTGTGGACGGGTATTCACCTTATAAGACAAGGTAAACATGCGTCCTTTTATGGTGGGGGAAAGACGTTGGTAATCGATTCCGCCATCGATAGAATACCAGGATGATTTGCTGTGACTTCCGATACCGTACTGATAAAGCAAGTGGTTGTCCAGTGGTGAATTACCCACATAATTGCTTCTGCCGTTACTGTTGTTTCCGCCGCCCCACAAACCGAATGAGGCAGAAATCAGGTTCAGTGAATCGATTTCATAGCTGGCTTCCATACTGCCCGACTGGAAGGAACCGTCGCCTTTGCTGCTGCCTTCATAGTCCAGGTTGGCAACCTCTGCACTGGTATCTGTAGCCCGTTGCGTTCCTCCTGAATAACTGCGTGGACTGTCGTTGTAATTGTAATTGTAGCGGGCGCTCACAGTAAACTTGCCTTTCTGTACCGTACCGAACAGACCACCGCCTGCGCCACGGTTGCTTACGTTACCGCTCAGCGTTACGGTATAGCCTTCAAATCCACCGCCTTCGGTCACGATGTTCAGGATACCTCCCACACCTTCGGCATCATACTTCGGCCCCGGGTTGGTAATGACTTCAATATGTTTGATGGTATTGGCGGGCATACTTTTGAGTACTTCCGTCGGGTTGTTGCTCATCATGTTGTTGGGCTTTCCGTTTACGTAGACCTTGAATGAGCTACTACCATTTACCTTGATGTTATCTTCTCCGTCTACGGTTACGAGTGGTACCTTACGGAGCATTTCGAGCAAAGTATTGGTTTCCGAGTCGGGATCGTCTTTTACATTGTATTCAATTTTGTCGATATCAGCTTTTACCAGCGGTTTCTGTGCTACGACTTCCACTTGTCCCAGTTCATTGGAGGCATCAGTGACATATAACGTACCAAAATCCACCAGTTTTTGACCGGCTTTGACAGAGAAGTCCTTTACAATGGGATTGCGTCCTACTGAAGTGATGGTCATAATGAAACTTCCGGTTCCTTTTACATTCTCCTGAAACCGTCCTTTCATGTCAGAAACCATCATTTTTACCGGCTTATTGGGTGCCGATTTACGTGCCACACGGATAGTAGCATAAGGTTCTCCTTCCTGCGTCAACGAGTCGAGCAGAATTCCTTTCAGCTGAAAAGAAGAAACAGCTGAGTTTTGTGCTGCTGCCAGCCCGGATATAAAAAGTATCCACAGCAGCACGGTAGCTTTTAAGTTCATGCGTTTTTTTAAATTTATTTGACTATTCTTGTTATCGTCTTATTAGACGTTGCATGTGCTCCTAAATCACATGCGGACAGCAAAAATAGCTGCTTTTATCGCAATTACGATATCTTCGGAGTTAAAAAAGGTCAATAGTGGATGACTTCACCGTTTCCGTTATCTGTGGTGGCTGTTGGTTACACCAGATAGAAGAACAGGAGTAGGAACAGATTTATGGTAATTACAATCCCGAATCCTCGTAAGATCCAGGGGCGGAGAGCACTTTTTCGTCCGGCGAAAGCCCAACCGTAACACATATTTACGATGATATTACTGATGATGGCTTGCATACTGCAAGCTGTGATAACGATGGTGGCAACTCCACCTGTACCTTGCAGTAAGTTGAGGATAAAAGGGGTTATGTCACTGAATCCGGAGATGAAAGAAAGTAGGTTCAATCCTTCCGTTCCGGCATAAATCAAGGTATAATGAGTGGCTATTGTGAATACGACGAATAATACTGCGAAGATTAGTGCAACTTTAAATTCCAGTGGATTGCTACTTTCTTCTTCTACTTTACCCATTACAGATGCTGGCAATCTGGAGTGTATATACCAGGCTACACCAGCTGTGACCAGTGCCATAATCAGTAGATAAGGGTAGATACAGGCTAATGTTTCACGGCTGAAGATACCGATCAGTATCAGGAAGCGTAAAAACATCATACTCACAGCCATTAACATGGAAGCTACATATTCAGGCGCCTCTTCTGCGGTAGCCGTACGGCTTTTACGTGCCAGTACGGAAATGGTGGCCGTACTGCTGTATAGTCCGCCTATGATACCGGAAACCAGCAAGCCTGACTGATGGAACACATACCGTCGCAGCAGATAAGAAAGGTAGGAGATGCCCGAAACGACAACTGTTGCCAGCCAGATGCTGTAAGGTGCCAGGTCGATACCTGGTATCAGGTTTTCTTTGGGGAGCATGGGGAGGATGATACCACTGATGGCTAGAAACTTGGCCAAAGTGGTCATTTCATCGTTTTTCATGCGTTGGGCCAGTTCGGTGAAAGTATGCTTTAGTTCGGTGAACAGCAATACTGTTACGACTACCATTACATAAAACCAGGAAGGTTGGGTTGCTACGATAGGAGCCAGGCAGTAGGTAATCAAGGCTATGACAATAGTTGTCACGCCAAACACATGGTAACGTGTCTGTTTGACATAATAGTTTAGAGCCAATAGCAACCCTAATATTGCACCTCCTCCCATGAACAGCCGATAGTCTGTAGGATCAAGAATGTAGAGCAGGTAGCCCAGAATACCGATGAAGGTGAACGTACGGTCGGTTCCGAAAAGTGTAGTCTCACCCTCACGCTTCAGGCTGATTCTTCGTTGTGAAAGCCCGATGAGCAAGGAAAAAAGGGTTACCAAGACGAAAGTAACCAATTCCTCAGGCAAGTATTGATACAATTTTTCCATAAACGGCCCTCTGTCCCTGCGGTATTCTTGTCAGGGGAATTATAAATATATAATGTATGCAGGCCCTTTGCCACTACCACTGTGTATAGGGGTGTTTCATCAGTTGTGAATTATAGTAACGTATGTCACCGGTCACCTCTTGTCCGATAAAATCCGGCTTTTCAAAAGTTTCATCTTCTGAGGCAAGTTCTACTTCTGCGATAACCAGTCCTTCGTTGTCACCGTAGAACTCGTCCACTTCAAAGACATGTTTTCCGCTCTGTACCAGGTAGCGCGTCTTGTCTATGACTCCCGGTTCACAGAGCTTCATCAGTTCCTGTGCCTCATCGAGAGGTATTTCTTTCTCCCATTCGTATCGGCTCAAGCCTGTGGCATCCGATGCACCTTTGATGGTGAGGTAACCTTTGGTTCCACGGATTCTGACACGTACAGTTCGCCCCCTTGTGCTACAGATATAACCTTGCACAATGCGGCTATGGGCATAGGCTTGCGATTTGTATTCTCCTTCAACCAGGAATTTGCGTTCTATTTCTTGTCCCATTTATGCCAGATAAGTGAAGGCAACAAACATTAGGATTGCTAAAATTACTGCTGCTACTCCCAGACCGATCATTACCTTTTTACCTTGTTGTTCTTCCTTGCGGGTGTGCATCACTTTCTTTTCTTTCTTTCCCATAATACTGTTTCATTTAAAGTTCAACGTTGAACAAAGTAAGAGAGAATTTGGGAAGAATGCAAGCGAAACGGGATATTTTTTCAAGAACTCATTTTCTTTGTTATTATGCCTCCAGTTCGTTTGCCGGCAAATATCTGTTTTCTATCTTACTTTTTTTGTTCGAACAGCCAGCTCATGAAGTCAGGAAGGTTGAAAGCAGGATTCCAGCTTTCATGCATACATCCGGGGAATTCTGTGTACTTCACGTCTACCCCTAGTTCCTTTAATGCCCGATAGGCGGCGCGCGAACCTTCTACAGGCACCACGTTATCAGCGTCACCGTGGAAGATACGGAACTTTACTTGCTTCAGTGCCGGAGTGAAACGGGCAGGATTGACCGTACCGCAAATAGGAATGGCAGCGGCAAATAGGTCGGGGTGACGAATCGCCAAATCATACGTGCCCATGCCTCCCATTGAGAGTCCCATGATGTAGATGCGGCTTTTGTCTATTTCAGGCTTTGCCAACCAGGTATCGAGCAGTTCTTTTAGCGTACGAAGCAACGGGGACAGAGGTACATCCACAGGCATATCCGATGGTTGCAGCGAAGTTGGGCGTCCGATATAAGCCCAATAGTCGTCTGGCGGACATTGAGGTATCAGAACGAAAGCGGGATATTGTTCGCGGTTTACGGGATTGAGCCACATTTGTGCTCCGTGTTTCAGTTGTTTTTCATTGTCTGTACCCCGTTCACCAGCTCCGTGCAGAAACAGAACCAGCGGATATTTTGCACCGGGCTCCAAAGTTCCCGGCTCCAGCAAACGATAGCGTAACGTGTCTCCACGATCGGAAACATAATCTTTACGTAAAAAGGCCTCCTGCGAGGAAGCGGCTGCCCATACCAACAACAGGCAGAGAAAGTTTACCACGCGTTTCATAGTCATAACCTGATTTTTTCCGTAAAAATAGAAATAATTCTCCGCATAACAAGAGTTTTCGAACAAAAGGAACTATCTTAGTCGAACTAAACTTTACCTGTGATAATCATGAAAACGTTCAATCAATTTATTACTCCCTGTCGGGTATGCCTTTGTTCGTCTGATGAACTTAATCGCTTGTACGAACAGAATATTGGGGGTAATGGACAGGATGAACGATAAACGGTATTTAAAACTTGCTGAATTGTCGTCAAAATCCTATTTTTGTCTTTATAAATAGAATTCTTCAACTAATACCCTGAATATGAATCAATCATTTTTAACCACCTGGTACAGGTTTATCATAAAAAACTGTACGTCCCGTCAATTAAGTAATGTCTATATTAAAATGGGTGCTACACTGATTGTCCTTCTGACAGTTATTCTGCCCGTCGCGGCCCAGCAGCCGACGGATTATGTCAATCCTCTGATAGGGACCAACGGGATGGGGCACGTCTTTCCCGGGGCCTGCACTCCCTTCGGCTGGGTACAGCTCAGTCCCGATACAGACACCATCCCCCACAACGTAGACGGAGTGTATCAGAAAGGCACGTATGCCTATTGTGCCGGATACCGTTACCAGGACCCCACTATCGTGGGCTTCAGCCACACCCACCTCAGCGGAACGGGGCATTCGGACCTGGGCGACCTGCTGCTGATGCCTGCTACCGGCCCGCTGAAGCTGAACCCCGGCCGTGCCGACCACCCCGACGAGGGCTACCGCTCGCGTTTCAGCCACGCCACCGAGAAAGCGGCGCCGGGCTACTACGAAGTCATGCTGGACGATTACGGCATCCGGACGCAGCTCACCGCCACGCAACGGGTCGGCATCCATAAATATACGTTCCCCGAAGGAGAAAAGGGCCATTTGATTCTGGACCTGGTGCACGGCATCTACAACTACGACGGCAAAGTGTTGTGGAGCAACCTCCGCGTGGAGAACGACACCCTGCTGACCGGCTACCGCATCACCAACGGATGGGCACGCACCAACTACACGTACTTTGCCATTTCCTTCTCGCAGCCCATCCGCGACTATGGTTACCAAGAAAAGGGGAAGACGTTGTACAACGGTTTCTGGAGACGCTTTGATGTAAACAGAAACTTTCCCGAAATGGGCGGCCGTAAGGTGGTGGCTTACTTCAACTTCGATACCGACCGCCAGTCGGAATTGGTTGTCAAGGTAGCCCTCTCGGCCACCAGCACGGCAGGAGCCCTCAAGAACCTGCAGGCTGAAGCTGCACAGAAGAGCTTCGGGCAACTGGCCGCAGAAGCCGGAGAGGACTGGAACCGGCACCTGGGCATCTTCGAGATAGAAGGCACGCCCGACCAGAAAGCCATGTTCTATACCTCGCTCTACCACACGATGATCAATCCTTCGGTCTACATGGATGTAGACGGTTCCTACCGCGGTCTGGACCACAACATCCACCAGGCCCAAGGATTCACCAACTATACCATCTTCTCCCTGTGGGACACGTATCGGGCGGAACATCCGCTGTTGAACCTCATCCAGCCGGCCCGGAATGCCGACATGGTGAACTCCATGATCCGGCATGAGCAGCAGAGCGTACACGGCATGCTCCCCGTATGGAGTCTAATGGGGAACGAGAACTGGTGCATGAGCGGTTACCACGCCGTGTCCGTACTGGCAGACGCCATCGCCAAAGGCAACTATGCCCCTACCGACGAAGCCCTAGCTGCCATGATCAGCACCTCGACGGTGCCTTACTACGAAGGACTGGAAGCCTATATGAAGCTGGGCTACGTGCCCCTCGAGCAAAGTGCCACCGCAGCCTCCACGACGCTGGAGTATGCCTACGACGACTGGACCATCTACCAGACGGCTCTGAAAGCCGGCAACGAGGAGGTAGCCCGCACTTATCGCGAGCGCGCCCTCAACTACCGCAACCTCTTCGACCCCAGCATCGGCTTTGCACGTCCCAAGCTGAAGGACGGCTCGTTCAAACCTGACTTCGATGTACTGCAGACCCACGGGGAAGGCTTCATCGAAGGCAATTCCTGGAACTTCTCCTTCCACGTACCCCACGACGTGGCGGGCCTCATCCCGCTGATGGGTGGCGAAAAGGCGTTCATCGACAAGCTGGACAAGCTGTTCACGATGCACCTGCCCAAGCAGTTCTACGAACAGAACGAGGACATCACGGAGGCATGCCTCGTAGGCGGATATGTGCATGGCAACGAACCCAGCCACCACATCCCCTACCTCTACGCATGGACTTCGCAACCGTGGAAGACCCAATACTGGCTGCGCGAAATCCTGAACAAGATGTACCGCAATGCGACCGACGGACTGGGAGGCAACGACGACTGTGGGCAGATGTCGTCCTGGTACATATTCTCCGTCATGGGCTTCTACCCCGTATGCCCCGGCACCGACCAATACGTACTGGGAGCCCCCTACCTGCCGTACCTGAAGTTGAAGTTGCCTAACGGGAAGACACTGGAAATCAAAGCACCCGGAGTGAGCGATAAGAAGCGCTACGTACGTTCGCTGAAAATCAACGGTACCGTTTATGACAAGATGTACATCACCCACGAAGGCCTGATGAAAGGCGGTGTCTTCGAGTTCAGCATGTCGTCCTCGCCCAACAAGCGCCGCGGACTCTCCGACCCGGATAAACCTTATTCATTAAGCCGACAATAATCTAGCGTCAGCTCGGCATAGAGCGGACGGCAGCGGCGGATCCAGGAGGTGAGACGGCG
>ENA-OPDJ01000749-OPDJ01000749.1-human-gut-metagenome-genome-assembly--contig:-NODE-749-length-22743-cov-17.398581_pt1 | contig 22743 bp, 19 predicted proteins | sample MGYA00241621_ERZ501505 | MGnify/ENA primary metagenome ERZ501505 (study PRJEB25962, sample SAMEA2042624) | human gut metagenome | biome: human gut; feature: human-associated habitat; material: faeces... | reverse complement strand
TTCACCATCCGCAGGCCATTCTTCATTCTTCATTCTTAATTCTTCATTTCCAAAAAGCCTCTCTTCGTCCAGGTAGAGCACATACTCGCGCGGCACGAGAAAAGAGCAGCGTGCCAGGTCCTTCACCGCCCCGTCGTAGGCGGCGTCGCCCAGGCGGGCGGACATCCAACGCTGGGCCTCGTCGGGCGCCATACCGACGCGGGGGATGACGAACAGCAGGCGCAGGCCCTCGGTGCTGGGCGTGACGTGTGCCAGGACGATGCCCAGCTCGGCTTCACGTCCACGCACTTTCTCGTCGTAGTAGCCGCGCGGATCGGGGATGTGGTCCACGTCGTACATCGACAGGCCGCTGGCGACGGCTTCGGCGTTCGTCCGCCGGCCACTCCGAAAAGTAGCGTGCGGGGTGATGACGGGGAGCATCTTCTTGCGTGCGGCTTTCAGGGTTTCGAAGTCGTCTTTCGACATTTCGCCCCGGCGCACGGCCTCGAGGGCGTCTTCTATCTCGGCGCAGACACGGGCCACGAGGGGCGAGTCCAGTGCCTGGCGGAGCAGCTCGGGGGTGCATTCGCGCACCACCCGGCTCTTTACGTTATTGCTTATTCCGAATTTCATTGCTTTAATGGATAATTGAGAATGGATAATGGATAATTACTCAGAGCCTCGCATCGAACACGTGGTCCACAAAGTCGCTCGCCTGCCGGCTCTCGTCCATGAGGATGTCTGCCGGCGTGATGCCCGTCTCGTCCAGGGCGATGTTCAAAGCGAGCCGCACCCGTTTGGGGCCCACGCTGGCCCGTCCGTGGCGCAGGCGGATGTACTTGTAGTCACCGTTGCCGTTCGAAGTGTGGCGCACATGTTCGTTGAAGTTTCCCTCGTTGGGGTTTACCAGGCCGATAGTGCCCTGCAGGCGGCTGCCCGATGCGAGAAGGCGCTCGTAGGTCTTGTCGCTAAGTTGTAATTGGATAATCATAGTCGTGTCAAAATAAAGTTTTAATGTTGTGAATAGGGTTTACTAATTGAAAATCGTCTTTTTGGGGTTTTAATGGTTGGAAGCCCCAATACGGAAAGCTCCCGCAATCACGAGGGGGGGGGAAAGGGTTGTTTTCCTCGTGATTGCAGGAGCAAAGTTAGTGTATCGGAATGAGATTTACCTGGTACGTACCTGGTACGCGTACCTGGTACGGTTGCCTGTAACCATCTGATTTACAGACGCGTTTGCGATATCGTTTTTTGGGGGAAGCTATTCCTCCAGCGCCCTGTTCACCCGCTGGATGAAGGCGTTCGAGCGGGGTTGGTCCATCCCCTTGTTGTAGGCCGAGCGGAGGTTCTCCGGCTTCATGCCCCACAGGCGGCCGAAGGTCTGCCACAGGTTGTCCACGCCCAGCCGGTCGGCCAGCAGAGAGGCCAGCACGCCCTTCTCGGCGTTCGAGAGCGAGAGCGGCTGCCAGTTGGCGTCCACGAGGTCGGCGTCCACAAGACGGGCCAGCAAGGCTTCGGCGCGGGGCGTGCGTAGCGCGTCGGACAGAGCATCCTCGGGCGCGCGTGCGGCAGGCGCAGGCTGGGCGTCGGCCGAGGGCTGGCTGATGGTTTGGATGGTGGCGTTCGGCATCGAGCAGTTCTGAAACGTGATGCCGTAGTAGTTGTGTACGATGGTCGGTGTCGGTTCTTTGGTTTCCATAGTGTCCTCCTTTCGTGTTTGTTGTCAGATTATTTGGGGTCCAGTTTGTGCTCCGTCGGCGCGGGGTTGAAGCGCGCGTCGGGCAGGTGGCTTCCGCTCACGTGGAGCGAGCCGGGGTAGTAGTTGTGCTGCGCCACGACGGTCGGCTTCGTCGTACCGGCGGCCTGCTGTACGAACTCGGCGCATTCGCCGTAGAGGTGGCCGATGGCGGTCCTCAGGCGCTCGTTCTCCCGCTCGAGGGCGGTCAGGCGGTCGGTCAGGCACACGAGGCTGTCCTTGTGGCGTTCGTGGTCGGCCTCCAGCCGGGCGTTCCGTTCCTCCAGCTCGCGGCATCGCTTCAGCCTCCTGGCGGCCAGCGCGCGGGCCTCGTCGCGCTCCCTCCGATACGTGTCGCACCGCGCCTTCACCTCGTCCAGCTTCTTGCGCAGGTCCATGAAAATGTCTTTCATCATCTCGTCTGTTTCGTCTTCGAAAGGCGCCTCAATCTCCCGATTGCTCCCTTTCGTTTCGGTTAACATCTCTGTTGTTGTGTCGTTAAAGAAAAAATACATAACCATACATTTTTTACCAAAACCTTCGTTGGCTTTGGATTTGCGAATGTAGCATAATTCTTCCAATCGGAAAAGAAAATGGCAGAGAAGTTATCAACAGGTCGCTCCGTATATCCCTGCGCCCGCTGCCCGCTCGTCCGACGTCACAATGATCACAAATCACAAATCACAATTACCCGAATCGGGTAGTGCGGAAGTCTGAGAGAAGAAAGTGTTAAATATTTTAATATTATATATATTATATAATATATAATATATATAATATTATTTTTCGCTCCCGCTCCTTTCGGCTGGTTGAAAACTCATTTTCGATAATTGTGATTTGTGATTTGTGATTTGTGATGTGTGACGCCTCGTCTTCCCCGTCGGCCGTCCCGTTGCGTGAGTCCTCCTGCCAACTGCCCTTCGCCGTCTCCGTCCGGGGCAGCTAGTCGGGGCAGGATCCTTCGGGCAACTTCCGCGAATAAAGTCTTTCGCCGTTAACATATTTTTAGAGTTTACACCCCTCCCGATTTTGGCTTTCCGTCCCCTTGGCGATATCTTTGCATCGGGAAAGGGGAGACAAAGTCTCGGGGAAACAGCGATAACACAACGAAATGTTTAACACACAAAACTTTTGACAACTATGGCATTCTACAAGAAACAGCACAACGAAAAGTACGGCGTGTGGTATCCCACCGCCATCACCGTGGGCCAGCCGGTAGCCACGAAGAAAGTGGCCCAGCGCCTTTCGGCCATGTGTACCGTGACCTACGCCGACGTCATGGCCGTTCTGGGCGAGCTGCCGGGCGTCATGGCCGAGCTCATGTCGCAGGGCCGTTCGGTCCGTCTGGACGGACTGGGCACGTTCCGCTACACCCTTGCCACGAAGGGCGTGACGAACGAAGACGAGTTCGATTTCCAGAAGCAGGTGCGGGCCGTCCGCGTCCAGTTCGTGCCCCAGCGTGAGGGCGCGCAGACCAAGGGCAGCACGTCCACGCGCGGACTGGTGCCGTCGGACATCGAGTGGATGGTCTACGACGCTTCGCTCGAGGCTTCGGGCGGCGCTTCGGCCGGCGGCGGTACGGACGAGGGCGAAGGCGGAAGTCCGCTTTAAGAATTGAAAATGGGGAATTGCGAGTTGAAAATCAAGCCAGCGGACGGGGCATGCTCAACGACCAATTCTCCATTTTTCAAGGAACAAACATTCTCAATTCTCAATTAATCAATTAAAAAAAAGAAACATGGACAAGAAATCTATTTGGAAACTGGTCATCCAGACGTTGGTGACCATCCTCACGGCTATTGGCACAACGCTGGGCGTCACTTCCTGCCTGTAAACAGGGCAGGGGCGGCGCGGCGCTGGGGAGGGGCGGAAGGGGTGTTTACTTACCGATGCAGTATGTGTACATCATTGATTATCAATAGTATAGCGCTCTAAAAGGTACAACCAGCAGGTTGGCAAGTATCTGAGAATGTGTAAGTTAGTGATTTTTAGCACCATTCTCGGCTTGTACCTCCATTTTGGAAAGTAAAAGTAAGTGTAATTTCTTGAATATCAAAATATGCGGTACAAAAACTTGTGAAAAATGGCGATTTTTGATGAGAAAAGGTACAAAAATGGCTCTAAAACCGAGAGCCACATTATGATTATTTTGCGAAGTATTCAGTCTTCAACCAATAGGCATAAATCGGGTCCTGGAACGAGATTTCAGCAGCCTTATTATCCAATATATCATTCTTGATAAGGGCAGCCTTTGAACGGGATATTGAGGTCGTTGAAGAGATTTGATAGCGATGCATCACTTCAGTCGAACTGATGGCCTTTTCGCAGGCAATAAGAGCTTTGGGACAGTTCAATTGCTGTGTGGTCAGTGTTTCGGTGATTGTCACAAACAACAGCCTTATGTGGCAGCGGTCGCTATTTCTTAAGATTGTCCGAGTAGTAATATTTTGAACAGAAAAAGAAGTATTATTTCTTTTATTGTTCAAAATATTACTATATTTGCAGTATGGACAGGCAATTAAATGAAATAGGAACCATTCCAGTAACGACTTCAATCATTGAATCGTTATATCCAGAACTTAAGTCTGCTGACAAGAAAGTAACCTGGCTCGAAAAGCAAGGGATTATCATCAGATTGAAGCGAGGACTTTATGTGATCAACCCCGAATATTCAGGAAAGACCCTATCGAGTGAGTTGATAGCCAATCATCTCTATACACCTTCGTATATTTCAATGTCTACTGCACTACGATATTATGGACTTATCCCCGAGGCTGTATATGTTCATCAATCAATGACGGTAAAGCATTCGCGTAGCTTTCAAACTCCGGTCGGCTGTTATGACTACAAACATATCTCAAAAATAGCATTTCCAATAGGAGTAAGGAGTATGTATAAGGATAATTATGCTTTTCTTATTGCATCACCGGAAAAGGCTTTGTGTGATTTGATTGCCAATTCCTCGCAGGTCAATCTTCGCTATATGAAAGATGTGGAAACATATCTTGAACAGGATATTCGTATGGATATGGATGAGTTCAATAAGATGGATAAAACCATATTCGAAGACTACATAAATGTTGGCAAAAAGGCCGATTCAATTTCGACACTTTTAAAATTCTTAAGACGATGAAAAATGAAATATTCGACAATATGCTCTCCCGTTATGATTTAACAACAGAGCAACAGAAGAGAAACGCTATATTTGAAGTGAACCAACAAGTGATACTTGCTGGCTTGTATGCCGGAGGCTTTTTTGAGTCGGCGGCTTTCTATGGTGGAACTTGCTTGAGAATCTTTCATGGCTTACAGCGTTTCAGTGAGGATATGGATTTTTCATTGCTTACGCAAGATGATAAGTTCGATTTTACGAAATACTTTCCTGCTATCGTTGATGCTTTTACAATGGTAGGCCGTGAGGTTGAAATAAAGAAAAAAGACAAGAGGAATTTCGGAAAGGTCGAATCGGCATTTCTTAAAGATAATACCGATGTGTATGATGTGACTTTCCAAACAGAGAAATCTATAAAGATAAAGATAGAAGTAGATACTTGCCCACCGTTGAACTTCAAGACGGAACAGAAGCTATTGCTTCAGCCATATTCATTTATGACCCGTTGTTTTACACTTCCCGACTTGTTTGCAGGCAAGATGCACGCCTTAGTATATCGTGCGTGGAAGAACAGAGTAAAAGGTCGTGATTGGTACGACTTTGAATGGTATGTACGCCATAATATTCCACTTGATTTTGCTCATTTGGCAGAACGATGCAAGCAGTTCAACAATGAGAATATCACTCCAGAGTTATTCAAGGAGAAACTCATTGAGCGTCTCTCTTCAGCTGATATAAAACAAGTGAAAGAAGATGTATTGCCTTTCGTGCGCAATCCAAAAGAACTTGATATTTGGTCAAATGATTATTTCGTGCAGTTGGCCGGGATGGTAAGAATAGAATAATACAACATTAAGCTTTCTCCAAGAAATAACTACTAAAGTATTTATAGCTTTAGTAAGCCTGCACCTTTTCTTATTGGCGAAGTCAATCCAAGTAAGGTTATACTTATTCATAGTCTTATTATTTTGCAAAGAACTCAGTCTTCAACCAATAGGCATAAATCGGGTCTTGGAACGAGATTTCACCGGCTTTATTATCCAATATATCATTCTTGATAAGGGCAGCCTTTGAGCGGGATATTGAGGTCGTTGAAGAGATTTGATAGCGATGCATCACTTCAGTCGAGCTAATAGCCTTTTCTCCAGCTATAAGAGCCTTGAGGTAGTTCAGTTGCTGTGTGGTCAGTGTTTCGGTGATTGTTACAAACAACAGACTTAACTGCTCCATCAATGCTGTGTGCGCCTCACGTACAATCTCAACAGTACATACATCCTTTGTTCTGAGCCATGAAAGCTGTGCCAGCTGCTGTGCGTAGTATGGATGATTATCTACGAGCTTTGCAATCAAATGGCTTGCTTCATCGTCGATGTTCTTGCCGGTATCAGCGAAACGACTCTTGAAAAATTCCACAAGGTAAGGTGTGTCAATCTTATTGAGAAACATCAGATTGCCGAACTTGTAGAATGGTTTGGATGAGTCGGTAAACACTTCCATCATCATGTGGCGCTTGCTGCCATAGAGACAATAAGCCACACTTTGATGCAGCTGCCAATGTGAACGCAATTTTTTCTGGGAATAGTCTGGGTCGGTAAACGTCGCGATATTTTGGAACTCATCTACGCAAATAACGATTTTCAGGCCCTTCTTCCTGGCAATCTTTTCGGCAAGATCGAGCACTTCGTCGGGATTACGCTTTACCTCCTCCCAATCAAAATCGATTGAAACCTCGTTAGTAGAGTCCGTACCGATTGAAATCTTGGGAACAAGATGCGAAAAGAAACTCTTCGCACTCTCGATTGCTTCCTCCCATTTTGTGGAAGTGGCGGCAATTACTTTTTGGGCGAGCAGCGAATAGAAATGCTCCTCGCTACGCACATTGAAAAGATCGATATGACAGATTCGGAGGTTGCTGTTCTGCGCCATCGCTAATTTTGCGGCTTTATTTACAAGCGAACTTTTACCCCAGCCACGAGGAGAGATAATAATGGTATTGATTAACGATGTGAAGTACTGGACCAAATCGGCTGTTTCTCTCTCACGATCGGTAAAATTCTTCTCGGTAGCAATCTTGCCAAATATAAACGGAGTTTCCATAACGCTCTATTTTGATTTTCAATACAAATATAATACATAAAATGTAATCACAAAAATTGTTGCAACAAAAAGTGTATATACATTTATTGTAGTATTTTACTGATTCGTGTCTTCTTTGTATAAATATCAGGGTAAAAGTTGTACAATCATAATGAGTTTCGCTTCCTAGTAAGAAATAATATATTGTTTGTTATAGGTGAAATACGAACTCTACGAATAATATAATAGCATTTAATGTCTTAACGTCTAATGATGTGGTCAAGCAGATTACGGTAAGAGTAAATTCGAAAATTTATTCCTGTAACACATCATAAAATAAAGTAAAACTGCTATATTTGTATATTATATGATAGGTTGAACTATGACAAAAAGTACAATGGGTACCAAGTTGCCAAGAAAATTGCAGCAGAAGATGCAATGGGAAAAGCTTTGCAGGATTTGAGCCTTAAGAAACGGGAAAGATCATCCCAAAAGAATAAGGTATGAAAAGACTTATCTATGTACTGATTTTGATTGGCTAAAGAAATAAGAATTGACTGGAGAGCTAAATTACGAATATTTTCGATGTTAGGATATCGCAGGATTGCATTTAATGTTTACATTAGTAATACAATGATTATTTCCGAAGTCATGGTTTTCTTTTGACAGCCAAGGGAATGGATTTTAGCTTCGGCTTATGATATGCCAATTGTTAAATAAGCATCAGAGTCTATTGATCAATTGCTATTCTAATAAATCAGATTTGAATAAGTTGCTAAAATACATGTAAGCTAATAGCTATCGTAATCTATCCGTTGATTGTTCCTCAAGATGCATAAAAATGTATTAAGGAAAAGTTTTGGTAAAGAATTTCTTTTCGTTCAGAAATCGAACGAAGAATTAAAAGGGACTGAGAATAACATCGTTAATTAGTATAGAAGTAAAGATATGAAACCAAATTCAATATTGTATTATCCTCATATTGAATTCCAAAATGAGGCATGGGTAAAATCAAGTTTATTACTTTGGGACCACGTTTATAGGATTGTTCCTGAAGGCTATTCTCCTAATGATAGTGATGAAATCAAAGCGTTGGTTGATGAAGACTTAGTTAGAGATATCAAGTTGGATGACAAGGATAGAGAGGACACATTTGAAGAATTCTTGAAACTATGTGATAGGATAGAAAATCGTATGCCTGCAGGCCTTATTCCTTCGGATGAAGATAGAATTCATCCCGGAAAAATTGATAATAGGTTATATCCTTTTCTAGATTTGATAGGAGAACACTTTATTGATGAAAACAATTGGCTTCATTTATCAAAAGAGCTTGCAAGAGGATATATGTTTAAGTTATCACAAGTGGTTGCAAGAATACGTAATCTTAACAGAGGTACTGATGATTTGGATGCGTGGTCAATAAATCCTTACTTCAGTGAAAATGCGAATTTCGGTGATTTTCTTCAAGATCCCACGGCCAAAGGTTTTTTCTGTTCCGTTACATTAGAAGATATCGTACCTCAAAATATAGGGGAAGTAAGTGCACGTGAACTTGTTACATTCGTTAATAAAAGGAAAGATGAAAGAAAGTTGCTGAGAGAGAAATTTGATGATTTTACAAATCATCTTGCCAAGATTTCAAATATCCAACATGCAGGACAAGTAAATGAAGATTTCGTGAAGGAATTATTAGATTCGAAAGAACAATACAAGAAAAGCATGGATCGTTGGAGGAATATAAAATGTTTGCCCATTACAACGGGAGTTCCTGTTTCCCTTACGGCTTTGGGTACCTTTGCTACTCTTACGGAAGATCCGTTTGGCATTGCTTCAATAGCAGGCAGTCTTACAATCGGAGCGATATGTTCATATGTTGATTTCTATAGAGCAAAAAAGAACAGAGACCCTTCTTATGCATCATATTTAATCAGTATAGACAAACTTTGTAAAAATGTGACATGGCAAAGTTATGTACGACTAGAGGAGTTTATTAACGACTAAGTATTGCACAAAGAGTCAGATACAAAGATCCTTTAAGGACAAGCGAATTAAAGTAAGCACTCGATAAACTACAGGCATTGAACCTTCATATACAACAATAGCGATTGTCATTAAAAACCTAATAGTTGTAGTTGCTATCGTTTTGTTGAAACCTATATGTTAGAGGCAGTATTAATTACCGGATTCCGAGCTTTGCTTGATCAATAGACTTCCCGAATGGTGCAACTTCATTTGTGCGAGAGCTGACTTAAGAGTCCCTTATGGCTGTCTTTTTATGTTAGGATATTGGGGGGATAATGTCATTCAAGTAATCCTTAGGGGCGACATTGTGTGACTTATAGATGGCTAGCAGAGAACAAACAACATGCTGACTGTTACTTCATGATTGCCGCAGAAGAAGTAATTTTTTCTTTCGAGAGTGATAAACTGCCAAAAATTACAGATTGTAATATTATACTTAAAAAGGACCATATCGAGCTCTGCATTGAGTAATGATACGATCCTTTCTTTAGTTTTTGAGATGCTATTGTTACAAATTATAAGTTCAAAATAAATAAGTATTGATGTACCCTTATTCTATTTTTATGAGTTTAGGAAAGCAACAATTTCATTACTGCAAGTTGCTGCATGTTTGAATCCTTTTGGTAATACCATTAGGCATCCATTGTCACTGTATAAGGCACCTATTTGAGAATTTTCGTTTTTATATAGTTGATGAATAACTCCGTCGAAATCACCACAATTGGTCATGCGACAAAGAAATTGTCCTTGATTCTGACTTAGCCAATATCCTCCATGCATTCCTTTGGGAATATCCCAAAAATCAATAAGTACGATACGCTTTTGGTTGCCATGTAAGAAATTCATCCGTTCCAAAAGGTTGTTGCAATACAAATCTCCAAAGCTATATCCTGCAATTACCAGTTTGTGATTTCTGATAATACAGTTGGTCATATTGGCATGATAAAAGTCAAATGGGACACAGTTTAGCTTATCCGTTTTACGCAATCCTGTAACGATAGGAGAAGAATAGTATGTTTCTCCTGATTGAGTGCATGGCTGGCTTTGTCCTCGTCCTGTCATCAATCCTTTAACTGTTGTATAGTCAGGATATTTATATAAGTCATGGAATAGAAAAGTATAGGTATCTTCATTAATATTTTTATATGATTGGAAGTAATAATTTATACATCCATGCAGATGATTTATCGTAGATAAGCCATTAGGATTTTCAAACAGCCTTTTGGGATTGAATCGTAGAAATACATTTTGAATACCATCCGCTTCAAATCCATCCTCGTAAGTACCAATTGCCTTTTCTATTGTGGCGTCATAGTTTAACACAAAGAAGTCACTGTCTTTAGCAAACTGTTGATAAAATTTCCAATACCATTCATTAGCGTGATAATTTAAGAAATTAGAATCATATCCATTCACAATATCCATTATTCTAAGGATAAATTGGTCCATGACAGAACTAAGTGTATTAGTGTCAAAACTTATATTAGGTTGGACAAAAGGAGCGAAAACCGGATATAGATTTGGGGCTTTACTGTTTCTGCTCCATACCCAACTGTAAGCATCTAACATCTCTAATACGTGAAACAAATGTTCAAAATGAATATAAGGGGTAGGTGTTCCACCTACATATGGATTAGAACGGTCTGGTGGATAATTTTTCATTAGCCTGTTGTAGATATCGTCTACAATAGTTATTGTATCATCTTGAGTAAGATAATCTGTGTAGACCCTACGAACATCATTCGTGATTTCTGTAGTTGAAGGTTTAATCACATCTTGTGGTAAAACCAAGTCAAGCGGTGTTCCTGCGCCTATCAAAAATGTTGTACGATTATTTTCCATAATTCGCTATATTTACTCATTGAAAAATTTCAGGAACTATATCTTCAATTTCAATTCCATCTATTACATTGGCCGAGATTTTTTTGCCAAAGTCGCGGACTTTATCACCTGCATACTTATCAAAGATATAAGTACTTTTGTGGGCGAAATCAAAGTTCTCCAATATCATTTTGTTAATTCCTTCGTCTTTACATCCATATCCTATGATTATCAGTTTTTCTGCTTTTCGCAGGTTCTTTCTGAATCTTTTGAAGAGTTTCTTGAAAAGTAATGGATTGTTGTATCTTTCTATTTTAGAGGTTGTGCCAGTCAAAAAATCTGCGTGGTAAGCAATTGGGCAACTTTCATAGCCCATTTTGCTTCGTATTCCTCTTAATAAGTCACTCACGGCAATACCTTCCCTTATTTTCACATACTTGATAGGTATCATGAAATTATTTTCAACAGTCTTGTAATAAGGCACATAATCTAAGCTGCCATGTAATTTATAAAGCCTTATAGGAGCGTCGTATCTGGCTGTGTATCTTTCTAACCGGCAATGATAAGTAGTATTGTCTCTATTTAATATTCCGTAAAACTCAGAACCATATTCATCAAAGCCGTCGGAAATGCTACCATTGATATATTCAGTCTTATTAAAAGATTCAAAAAGTAAATCATGGTTCAGTGTATGCACATCAATGATGTAATCTTCTTTCAAGTGACTTAGGTATTTCAGAAAGCCATCGTAATGTTCCACAAAACCTATGTGGAATGGCTGGTTTTCATAAAAAGAATTACCATCTTTGTCTCTCAGCAAATATCTTACCATCTGATTATAGATGTCGGGCAAACTGAAGACAAAACTTCCGTAATCCGTATATTCGTCTAATAAATCATCACACAATGTTTCGTAGCATGAGTTATATACTTCTTCACTTTTTATAAAGTCATAAAACTCTTCATAGTCAAATTCATGTGTCTCTGCATACTTTTTTATTAGACGCTTGCAAAATACAAAATGTTTTTGATGCAGATTAAGTATCCCTTCTCCTTGAAAAGTAGGTTTTTCTCCAGTTGTTGAACAGCACAGTACCCCACTTGGTGAAAAATCTGTATTATATTTCTCAAAGTTTAAAATATTCTCATTCATTGTATTTCCTATCGGATACCCTTGAGGTGCAGAAAAACCGGCTCCTATTAAAATAGAAATGTGTTTTCTACCAGTCAATGTTTTTTCTGGTATTTCATAATCCAAATCTATATTTTTCATATTGAATCCTCTCCTTATTAGTTTTATATTACACTTATTATTATGGACAAAACCATTATTTCACAAGATTCTGTTTCGCTTTCTCCATCATTGTGATGATATCGAAATGCAATTTCATAATCTCATTATAATTTTCTTTATTCTGCGGTATATGAATATATTTAAGATTTTCTGTTATAGGATACATTAAATCTACATAATCATTTGTTTTTAAGAAAAAAGAGGTTTCATCATACAACTGTTGGTATCTAGTTAGTAATATATTACCAGGTGTAGCTTGCAGATCATCACAAACGATGGAACTAACACGTGCGGCAAAGCCTAGTAAAGACTTTTTTTCTACCACAGATAAAATACCAAATGCATTTGAAATACCAGTTCTAGATAAATGTATTTCATTTGAAATGGTCGCTTTATATAATTCTAAATCTTTACGTTGCTTTTCAACTTGATCTATTTGCTGTTTTAAGTTGCGTAGCTCAAAAAAACTAGCAATCTGAAAACCAACAACTATTGTAGCACAGACACCAATTAATGAAGCTATAATTCCTATGTATGAATCAGTCGTTATAGTTCCATTATTTTTTATTTGTCCCCAGAATGTCAAAGCGACACAAGTTACACTACTTATTATACAAGTTGAGGTGAGTATAATATTATTTTTGCAAGCCATACTTATTATATCAAATGTGTCACATTAATTTTCTTATACTTATTCCCCATGCCAAGGGCAAAAGCCATCTGGTCTTTTATAATCAGCTCACCCTTTTGAAGCCCGGCTATAGCAGTCCTGATTTCCTGGAGTTCCTGACCACTCACGCCAAACAAGTCTTTGATGACCTTATCGTCAATAGTCTGCTGCTTCATAATCAGAGGATACTGAGCATTGGCATAAAAGTCAAAACCTTTTGATTTGAAACTGCTCATATTCTGAGTAGCAAGGATAATACTCAGACCTTTATTTCGGCCTACAGCAATTAGATTACGAAGAGGGCGATTGTCAAAGTCAAGCATATAGTGAGCTTCATCAATAATAGAAAAATGACGTATTTGTACAACTTCGTCATTTACTGCTTGCTTATCCAGTAGCTCATAAATGTTGTTAAGTTTAGACATCAAGAAATACACAATAGCTTTGGCAATAGGGCCATCTTTGGGATATCCATCCATTTTAATGATGTAGCTGTCATCAATCAAAGAAACTTTATCTTCTGATTCAAAGATATGCGCATTAACCAATTGTTTCAGAACAGAAGAAATACTATCATCATTATTTGCATCTTTCATTCGTGATTGATAGCATTTCAGCATTAATTCAAATGAAATAGGGGCGCCATTTGTCGATTTGTAGGCTTCTACAATAGCTTCACTAAGACGGTTGTTCATGTTGGCACTCGCACTTACTCGGTCTATAGAACATAAAGCAGAAGACATTTCTGTAGAGTACAGATTAATTTCATTGATAGAGCGTCCAGTGAAATCCTTAAATGGAGTAAAAGGCAATGGCTGTGTCAATGGATCCAGAATACAAGAACGGTCCACATCGAAGAGAGATAACCAATGGTTATTCTGTATATCGCTGAACTCTCCTTTGTAATCAAACAAAAGGAAATTCACGGGATATTGTGATTCTGTGGATAACATTCTGAATTGCTGAATCAAGACTGCCAGCAAATTGGTCTTTCCGGAACCTGTGGCTCCCGCAATAATAATCTGTGAGTTGGTAATGGAACGACTGTTTATATCCAAAGTTGCTTCCATTTCTTCATCACCATAATTACCAATCAGAAGATTCAGAACTGGAATATCTTTTGCCATGGCTACTTTGTTGTTCATGGCGTATAAGAAGGAATCCAGATTGTTGTCAGCCATCAGATAGTCACGCCCACGAAGCATTTCTGCTGCGATAATTCGAGAAAGGGTGGCGTTTTGAGTCCAATCAATGTTCAAGTCTGCGTATCTTAGTTTTAACAATGCTGAATATAAGGTGCTTAAATCATGCATTGTGAAAAAACTGGGAGTAATTCTTATGGATGATACAGACAATTGTATGTCCTTGTAATCATCCATGGAACGCTTTGTAGGCAAACTTAGTCCTACGATGAAGCAGATACGCATTACCTTATTCTGATTCAAGTTTATACGTTTCTCCCGATCAGCCGTTCTCGAAAGATTGATTTTTGATTCAATCAGTTCCTTGATTGGATTGATTGCATCAAACAATCCTTCCATTTGGCGCGTATTTGAAAAATTTATGATACTCATTTCTTTTACTGATTAAGAGTTAAACCAAAATAACCGTCTTCAACCGTAGTATTCTGTGCTTCTACATTGCGATGAAGTGTATAGGTTTTAGAGATAAATGGTTCCAGTTTAATGTAGTCGCTGTCTGTTCTGATTTCAGAGGTCGTACAAAGCAAAATCGTTTGTTCTGCCAATTGTGGAAAATATTCTTCCATCAAGGCATCACGACTTTCATTGTCAAGAACACCCATTACTGTATCAATCATTACAGGTGGATTATAATCTCCTAGGTTTCGCAATACTTTCAATAAAACTTGGATAAAGATTTGTTTGGATGCAGCATTAAGCTGATTCAATGAAATCTCATTTCCGGCAGTATGATAGAGTTTTATATTGAATTGTTCAATGCTGTCGGACAACTCAACTTTGGCTACATGACCTTTATATGAAACCAGTAACTTGTTGAGTTGCTGCTGCATTTCACTTTCAATCTGGGCTTTTTTCTTCTTCAGCAAACTGTCTGCAATCTTTTCAAACAGAGGCTTAAGCTTGACCAAAGTGTCAAATTTAATATCAGGTTCTTGCTGGATTTGTACATCAAACTGATGAATCCGTTTCTCAAGACGTTGAATGTCTGCTTTCAGAGTCGCTTCCTGACCTTTCAGTTTCTCTATCTGTTTTTGAGCGGCTTCATAATTTTGAATTAGATATTCGTTACCACCGGCTTGCGTTTGTTCCAAGGTCTGTTTTTGAGAACGTAAGTTATCCAACGTCGAAAGTTGAATCTCCAGTTCCTGGCGCTGGCGGTCAAGTGCAATGAACTGATTAGAGCCAGTTCGTTTTACCAAATTAGATAAAGCGGTTACTTCCGCTTCGTCAAGATAACCAAAAGGATCTTCTTTATTAGTACTATTTTGGATAGCTACAATATGAGATACAACCTGTTCTTCATCCACAGATTCACTGCACAGTGACAAATCTTTTAAGTAAGTTATAATTTTATTTGTCACGTCTTTCAATGTCTCCAACGGATAAGCACCGGTATTCTCTTTCTGAAGCTGTTCTTTTATGTGTAGGATATTATTGATTTCTTGTGCCAGGTTTGAAGCTAATTTAGGCAAGAATAAATCAATTTCTATGTTGTCAACAAATGCTTTCAGGTCCTCAGCATAAGTTGCTGCACGCTTTACAATATCGTCAATTTTGCCGGCAAGCTCTTGTATCTTCTTGTTAAGGGCAGATGCTTCCTGGGCACCGTCTTTTGCCCGTTCATATTCCACTTCTACCGACGCAAGATACTTATATTTTGTATCTTGTTCTGCTATACAAGTATTTAAGTCTGCGGTCAGCTTATCCTTTTGTGCGCACAGCTCATTATACTCCTGAGCTTCTTTTTCTGCTTCAAGACGTTGTTGAGCCCATTCCTGTTGTAGTTTTTCAGCGGCACGCTTTAACTGAAGGTATTTTTTGAATCCCAACACATTCTCGAAATTATCACGAATGGTTTGGGCAAATACATTTTTCTTCAGCAATTCACTCGATTGCATTGCATCAAACAGGAAATACTGGCTCAGTTCCTGAGGCAGATTAGCTTTGATGATTTTATTGATTTCCTGTTCGGCTTTTACCCGGTCCTTGGGAGCTGTCATTGTACCGTAAACATACATGTTCCCGTTCATATTCAGCGATACGCTTTCCAATGGCTTTCCTTGCGGATTTAACTGATAAACACGCTTTAATATGTACTTCTGTTGCTGACCGAGTACTTTCCCTACAAATGTTATCTGTAAGGAAATCTCAGGTTTGGCTGTGTTTAAGGCTCCCTGATTGAGCAATTCCATGAAATGCTCTTTGTTTTCAATTTTCAAACCATAAAGAGCTCCGCTTATGGCCTCGAATAAAGTAGTCTTACCGCCACCATTTGCACCACCAATCAAAATAATCGGGCGATCATCATCGACTGTCAAATCCAGATCAAGTGACAAGTAAGTCTTATAATTGCTTATTTTAATTCTCTGTATCAGCATAATCGTATTTATTGACGTATTTTTTGGATTGCATTACGGATGATGTCTTCCGTTTCATTATCACTCATTTCTATCACGTCAACTTTCTTGGCATGATAGGCTTTCAGAATATCTTCACTTAACCAGTCAAAATCTACACCTTCCGCTTCACAGATTGCTTCTATCATCGCTAAATCATCTTTGCGGATGCCGTAGTGAACAAATTTCGGATCTATACCTTTAGCCATAATCTTTATGCGTTTTCAGGATAAAAAGTATCCCAGTTTAACAAATCTGTAGTATTCTCAATAGTTAGTTTGGAATATAGCCAGTTACTTCCATCTTGAATGATAACTCCTCCATAAAGAGGTGTTTCTTTAGTTGAATGTTCCTGGATATATTTTAACAAGGCATTATGCTTCTCCGGAGCAGTAACATCACTTCCGGCACTTTTCGTATCGAAAAGATATACATGTCCATTCTTCATACGGATAACGAAATCAACATAAAATAAAGATTTTCCGTATGCAATGGCGTAATGTTGTTTTCCTTTATCCCCATTCTTATACCACCAGTCAATCCATTGTGAATGTTCTTCCAAATATTTCACAAATTCCTTCTCCGGATTAGAAGCTTCGTTCAGTTGTACGAATGGCAGCAAAGCATGATTTTTTGCAGTCTCAATATGATTGGTTTCACTGTCATAGACTCTTTCTTCCGGAACTTCCCAGTTGTATTGTTTTAAATCTCTGGATCTTGCGGATTTTTTCTTTGCTTGTTCTCTTTTACGGGCGTATGTTTCTAAGGCCATGTCCAGCAAACGGTCAAACTTTGGTTTGTTATCATAATAAAGGACTACCTTTTTTGCATCAGTATCGAAGACTCCAAAATAGTCAGCAAGCATTTCAAGCAGGTAGTTGGCTATTTTATCAGCTCTACCTTTACTCTCAAATTGATGTCCTTTACCGCTTATATATGCCATAAATACGCGGTCTATTTCAGATGCTTTACGGGCAAAGCGCACCTGATCTACTTTCAATATCTGTTCTTCATTCTGGAAGTGTACATCTTTCGGAATCTCCACATTGATTGTCTTGACATCCAAACGAATTGAATTCTTTACCCGTCTTCTGTTTTCATTTACTAAATCGTCATCACTTTCCGGCAACGGAGTAAATTCATCATTATCGTTTCTTAAAGCGGCCAATTCAGCGATAGAAAACAATCCGGCACCTCTTTCCAGTTTCCAGAATTCATCAGCTATTTCATACAATGTTTTTTTGAAGTCGGGTCCTAAATAATTTCGTTCTACATTAGGGCGTTCTGAATAGTAAGCCGGTAGAGATACGTTCTCAAGATTTTCACGTCTGCATGCCGTAATCGTATTTTTCAAGATATAGTCGGAATCGGCTGTGACAATCTGAATTTTATCTTTTGCAATATCGGTATAAACATAGCCGATATTAAGCTGTTCTTTCGGATAATGTTTCTGTTCCGGCATTCTCAGAATACGTCCTACAGTCTGTATCGTAAACTGATCGCTTTGCAATTTTCTGAAGATTAGCAGTACTGCTGCACGAGGGCAGTCCCAACCCAAAGCAATTGCTTCTTTGAATAGCAATACTTGTGTCATATTATCGGGGCGTTCCAATCCGGCGAGATTCTCTTTTTCGTTGGCGAGCCATACAGCCAATAATCCATTTTCGGCTGTTATTCCACAAATGGCTTCCAAATAGGTTTTCACTTGTTCTGCAATAGCTTGGTCTTCCGATGTCATGGATTCCTTCACATCGTTGGGTAGCTGGATAAGTAATAGAGGATTGATTTTGACGCCCAATTCCTGATAAAGCTCTGCCAACTGATTACGTTTTGCCAATGCCGCCTTAATCAGATTTTCGTTCAGTGTACGTTCTTCGCTGAAATCCAGTTCTATATCCGGATTCAGCACAACTTCTTTCTTTATCATTTCAGCTGCAATAACGTCCTGCCGGTAAACTTTTACTTTTTCATCAGGATGAAGTGTTTTGGGTGTGGCTGAAATACGCAATTCCACAGCCGGATTGATACGTTCCAGCACCGCAGCCGATTTATCGGCAGTTTTTGACCAGAACATGTGTTCCTCATCAATGATGGTCACAATGGGCAAATCGTATTCTTCTTGTGTCCGTCGTGCAATTTCATACAAAGAAGCAAAGCTTTCGTTTTCGCGTACCATGACATTACTTTCTTTGTTCACACTTTCCCAGTTGACAAACAATATTTCTCCAGGTTGTATGCCTTCACTCTGGTCAATCTCGTCAAACATTACAGGCCGAAGTTTCCGTGTTTCGCCAAAGGCATTCTTTAAGCTGGCATAACTTTGCAGGTGAAGTTTACGAGGTGCAAACCAAATATAGGCAACTTCCTGATAACGGCTGTCACCACGTTCTTTCAATTCGTCGGTTATATTTGCCAAAGCCTGACAGGTCATGACCGTTTTTCCCGCACCTGTTGGCGCTTCAAACACAATTTTGTGTCGTTTTCCACCGAGGTTTAACAGACGGATCGTTTTATCTGTCAGTTCATTGATAGCGTTCTGCTGGTATGGTATATTTTTCATTATTCCTTTTTTATTTTAAGTGTTTATTATGGAATTACCTTTTTCCAGAAGCAATTATTCGAAAATTTCGAATAACTTAAACCACATATCATGTTTCTATCTGATATATGTTTATGCTTCCTCATCGTATTCAAAGTCCAACATCCCGTTAAACAGGTCTTTATCTTCTTCAGGGGTTGCCAGTGCATCTTCTTCCGGCATAACGACGGTATCCTTTTTCTTGGGTAGGATTCTGCGGTAAGTATTGTAGATGGCTTGTGGCAGAGCGCACAATTCTACCTTATCACTGACATCATCAAACGAACCATCCCAAGGATCTTCACTGGGTGAGAACACATAGACTTTAATCGGCTGTGGTACGTCCATATCATAGATTATATCAACCAACTCATCAATAGCTTCTTCACGATAAATTACAAGCATCTGTTTTTTCCCATCATCGAAATAGCGGAAGATACCTTTATAGGTTTTCTGACCTCCAAAGGTGTTTTGTTCCGTATAAAGGTCTTCTTTGATACAAAGCATATCAGTAGCAAGATTAACCAGTTTTCGCATATTCTGCATCGAGCGGTTGCGACCAACAAATCCGGTACGGTAGTAGCGGAGATTATTCTTGGTCAAACCTGGTACATCTGTACCTTTGGGAGTTTTATATCCATTTATTACTCGTTTGTTACGCACGTAAGTTACTTCTTCGCAAATATTATTCTCGTTATTCGTAACAAGAATGCATTGGCGATGACCTCCATCTTCTGCATTCAGTTGCATAGTGGCATGTAAGGTTGTTCCGCTACCTGCAAAGAAATCAAGGCATACTGAATTCTTCTTTGAAAAAAGGGATAATAAATATTGAATTAATTTTAGAGGTTTAGGGTAATCAAAAGAAACTCCCATACGTTCCAGCATATACTTATTTTGCTCAGTTGTACCCATATTTTCTAAAACAGTTTGAACATAATGAGAAGATCTTCCTTCTCTCCTATAATATATTACTCCATTTTTTGATAAATAGAATCTTAAGGTAGTTTGTGTTTTAGATTCAAAAATAGGATTACAATCATTTTTAATAAATTCTTTTAACTTTTCAGGATTCATCCAGCCTGAAAAAAACTCACATTCTTCTTGCAAAGAATAATTAGATACTATAAGATTGCTAAATCTTACAGGATATTTCATATTATATCGCTTTGTTATTTCTCTGCTAATATATAAGTTGTTTTTTACATCAGATAGAAACTCTGTGAGATTTTCGGATGGAGATAGATTTAGCGATTCAACCTCACATGGGAATCCGACTGGTAATTTTATTCTCGTTGGAGGATTTTTAGCTCCATTTTTTATGATAGAATTTTCTGCAAAATCTCTTTGAATCTTTGAACTCTCATCAATATTAGGATCTACAATATTGTTGGGTTTAATGTAATTTTTATTAAAAGAATAGCATAATATATATTCATGGACATTTGTAAAGATGTCTTGATTATCGGTATGCCCATCTGTATACCATATAAAATTACATATAAAATTATTTTCAAAAAAAATAGAATCGCAAATAGACTTTAATTGAGAATATTCATGATCATCAATTGACAAAAAAATAACGCCGGATTGAGACAATAGTTTTTTGGCAATTTTTAATCTCCTATTAATATAAGAACACCATTTTGTATGCTTAAATAAATCGTCTTTATCTACCCATGAATCATTATACTTAAATTCATTTTTTTTTCCTGTATTATATGGAGGATCTATATAGATCACATCGATTTTTCCTTCATGTGTATAAGCCAAGGTAGCAAGAGCTTCTAGATTATCTCCTTCAATCAGAATATGGTTTGGTGCATCTTTATCTTCACTAATAATGGCACGTTCCGGCACCTCTGTCAAAATAGGTAGTTCATCGCGAAGACGTTCTTCTACGTCTTCGGGCTTATCTTCCCATATTAAACCATAAGTTTTATTCTTTCGCAACAGACCTAATAGGGCACTACGTTCCTTATCGGTCAGTCCTTCTAAAGTGTTGATACGTTTTATAAGATCGGCTCTATCATTACTGTTCATAACATTACTTAGCTTTACTGTTTTTGAATTCTGACTAACTGAACATCGTCACGTGTAGAGTTGTTCAGCAGTTCTTTAATATCTACATCCAGAACACGTGCAATCTCCAGCAGTGTTTCTAGTCCGGGTTGTGATGTGTTTGTACACCACTTTGATACCGTGGCAGGGTCCTTGCCCAATTGTTCGGCCAACCATTTGTTGGTCCGTTTCTTCTCCACAAGCACAACCTTGATGCGGTTTATGTCTTTTTCTCTTTCCATAAGGATTTTCTTTCGTTACATGCAAAGATAAGAAAGCCTATCTATTTTTCATCATTTCAATAGGACTATTTGCAATAAGATTTGCGAATTAGTTCAATATTGTATATAAAATACTATGTTTTCGTTATCTTTGTAAGATAGTATAGTTGTGCTTATAAATAAAAACTTGGTTTACTTACGAAAATGGAGCTACATACATTAGAGAATTTGCATGAGGATTTTGAGACAGGAGTTTGGAAAGTTCGAAAATTCGTTTTGCCAAATGCGTCTGAATATCTGTGGGATATTGATAATATCAGATGGGCTGAGACTGGTTTAATCAATGCTTTTGGGTCAAATAGATTTTTTGATGAAGCATCTCAGATGATAGCTAATTCAATATACCTTTTTCAAGAAGGTTTTTTTGATGCCGCATTTTATTCATTACGTCAATCTATAGAAATTTCAATTGGGACTCTGTATTTAACTGCAAATCCGGAAAAGATGAATGAATGGAAAAAATTAGAACCAGGCTTTGAATCGGGAAAAATGGCTAATTTTTTACGAGAGCATGAACCTGTTTTTAAAGAAATCCGAACCAAAATGTCTACTTTTTTTAACAATATTCATGCTATCCAGAAAAAGACGAATAAGTATGTACACAAACAAGGCTTTTTCTCTTTTTATACCACACAACGATTGTCTTGGTCTGATCATCGAGAAGAGAAAATTTATAATAAGATTATTGCTGACTTCGAAGAAACTCTTAAAGTTGCAATTGGAGCTGTTGGCGTATATCGCTTAGCAATAGATCCATTGCCTATTATATTAATGGATGCAGAATTAATGACGCGTTCTGGCGATTTTGTGACAGAACCATATTCAAAAGAATTTGTTGATAAATATATTGGTCTTGAAAATATTGAATTATACAAACAAACAGAAATTTATCAAGATTATAAAGAATGGCTGATGTCTCAAGAAAAACAAAATGAAGCAGTTTATAATATTATTCATTGGCAAATAATAGATAGGAATAAAATTAATGACATTTTAGAGCAAATACATTTATTATCATTTACAGATAGAATTGCAGTAGCAATTATAATGTCATCAATAAAAATTCCGCAAGTATATATTGCCGGTTGTTTTCATTATTGTTCAGAGGTGAAGCCATTACATTCAGATATGGTAATAGGGGAAACATATTATAATGATTTATTAAGTAAAACGGAAAAGGATTTTAATGTGCCATTCAAGGGTGGAGCTTATATTTCTAGGATTAAAATCAATAATCAATTTACTTATATAGAGTCGAATGACATGTTTGATGAATCAGAAATTAGAGTATTAAATAATATTGCAGAAACATTTGAAAAAGAGTATATAAAAAAAGAAGAAGAGGCGCTAGAATGGTATGAAGAGCAGAAAGGGAAGGAATAATAAATATTGTAGCAAAAAATTGAAAAGTAAATAAAAAGGAGAGGAAAATCCTCTCCTTAATGAAGAAATCTACATTACACCTCCAACTCCTTCAACGGCAACCCATAATTATATTGTCTGAAAAATCCTTTAT
>ENA-OPDJ01000748-OPDJ01000748.1-human-gut-metagenome-genome-assembly--contig:-NODE-748-length-22751-cov-12.652670_pt1 | contig 22751 bp, 26 predicted proteins | sample MGYA00241621_ERZ501505 | MGnify/ENA primary metagenome ERZ501505 (study PRJEB25962, sample SAMEA2042624) | human gut metagenome | biome: human gut; feature: human-associated habitat; material: faeces... | reverse complement strand
AGCCAAGTCAAGCAAATATTCATAATCATCTTGTATCTCTTTACTATCGTCAACACCTTCATTGACATAAATTGCTTTCGTAATCAAACCAGCATTGATCACATCCTCTTCACTAATCTCATAGTACTCCTGATGAGGTACTTTGTTTGCTGTTGCTGAAACACGAATAATATTCTTGGCTGCAAATGCATTTATTACATCATCCGCCTTTTTGGTATTATTCAAATGCTCTTCATCAATAATGACAACAAACGGTCGTCTTGTCTCTTCATATACATCCTGCATTGCCTCGATCAGATCATTTTCATCAAAATAATCCACATCCGGATACTCTCTTTTCATATCGCGAAGCACCAGTTTTTTCATCCGCTCCAGCAAGTCGTATACATCCCTGCTTCTGCTCAGAAATTCCTGCATATTAAGAGAAATCGTATTATAATGATTCAAATATTTTTCAAAATCTTTGTCTTTTGCAATTTTGAATCCCGAAAAAAGTGCTTTAGAATCACACCCACAGCTATAATATGCTGTAAGCATATTTGCCGCTGTCGATTTTCCAAATCTTCTCGGACGGCTAACGCAAAGATATCCCTGCATTGTATTCAGTACCTGATTCGTATAGCTCAGCATACTCGTTTTGTCCACATAAATTTCAGAATTAACAATCTTACCAAATCCATCTGCATTGGAATTTAAATATCTGCCCACGCATCTTCCTCCTGATTTTCTTTTTGCATACTATTTTTATTATACACCATATTCGGTGTTATTTTCTATTTTTTCAGCAAATCCTGTTCGTTTTCATAATATCCTGCTTTCTTTCATGATACACCGCTTTCTTTATACAACGTGCTGTATTTTCAGCGATTTTTTCCTATTTCCATGAGAATTTGCACTCTTTTTGATCATTTTCACAAGAATTTTTTCAATTCTTTTTCTTTGCCGTTTCTCACGAATCAGCCTTAATAGTTTATCATTTTCGCTTTCACTTGTCAAGAACTTTTTCATCCTTTTTCGGCATTTCAGCGTTGTTTTCCAACTGGTGAAAATCCCTTTTCTAAACTCAGTCTTAAACAAACGGAGAAGGAGGGATTTGAACCCTCGCGCCGCTACTAACGACCTACTCCCTTTCCAGGGGAGCCCCTTCGGCCAGCTTGGGTACTTCTCCAAACTAATCGACTTACGTCTTACTATATTTATAACTGAAAACCACCGCCGCTGCCGCCTGGTAGTTTCCAAGCGGAGAGGGTGGGATTCGAACCCACGCGCCCTTGCGGACAAACGGTTTTCAAGACCGCCTCGTTATGACCACTTCGATACCTCTCCATATCAAAATCCGTCGTTTCTCTCAGCGACAATTGACATTGTACCACACCAAAAATCCAGCGTCAATACAAAATCCTTATTTTTTGCCACAAATCGCCGCCCGCCGCCTGCAGGCTAATTCAGGGCGGTTTCAAAACGTCTTTTCAGAAAGACTTCCGCGATCTCCAGGTCCTCCGGAGTGGTGATCTTGATGTTCTCATAGGAACCCTCAAAGAGTTTCACCGGGACATTACTGGTCTGCTCCACCACCATCGCGTCGTCCGTCACCTGGACAGTTTCCTGCTTCATCAAAGCGTCATACGCGTCGATGATCAGCTTGCTTTCAAATACCTGGGGCGTCTGGATCGTCCACACCTCCCGCCGATTGGGCGTCACACGGGCGAATCCCTTTTCATCTGCCAGCTTCACCGTGTCTTTGCTGGGCATTCCCGCCACGCAGGCCCGGTACTGATCCACCGTCTCATAGGCTCTCTTAAGGATCCCCTCATCCACAAAGGGCCTCGCCCCGTCGTGGATAAAGATGTAGCCATCCGGATAGACTTCCGGGACCGCTCCGTTTTTAATGATCTTCAGCCCCTGCCATACAGAAGCATACCGCTCCTCTCCGCCTCTTACAATGGCCCGCACCTTATAGAAATGATATTTCTGCACGATCTGGTCGTAGACATAATCCTCCTGGCCTTCTCCAACCACCAGGATGATATCGTCAATGACCTGCGATTCCTGGAATGCCGCCAACGTGTAGCAGATCAGAGGATTCCCCTTCAATTCAATATACTGTTTCTGTACAGAGGCTCCCATCCGTTTGCCCTGTCCCGCCGACAGCACAATAGCCGTGCAATGCTTCTTCTTCATATCTACCGCTCTCCCAGCCTGAGATTCGGTATGGCGTTCAGATCCAGCCCGTGCCGAACCCCTTTCCGATATTCATAGTAACCCGCCACGCCGATCATCGCCGCGTTGTCCGTACAATACACCGGCGACGGGTAATACAGTTTTACGCCCCGCTCTTCACAGGCTTCTTTCATAGCCTGGCGAAGCGCCGAGTTGGCCGCTACTCCTCCGGCGATGGCAAACCGGTCCGCATGGTATTCCTCCACCGCGCGCATGGCGTTTCCCACCAGCACATCGGTCACCGCCTTCTGGAAAGAGGCGGCGATATCCGCCTGCCGGTATTCCTGCCCTTTCATCTGGCAGCCGTTGATATAATTCAGCACCGCCGATTTCAGGCCGCTGAAGCTGAAATCATAAGGCGCGTCTTCCATATGAGTTCTGGGAAATGCGATCGCCTCCGGGTCTCCTTCTCTGGCAACCCGGTCGATCTTGGGGCCTCCCGGATATCCAAGCCCGATGGCCCGGGCAACCTTGTCAAAGGCCTCCCCCGCCGCATCGTCTCTTGTTCTTCCCAGGATCGTGAATACCCCGTAGTCTTCTACCCGCACCAGATGGGTGTGTCCGCCGGACACCACCAGGGACAGAAAAGGCGGTTCCAGTTCCGGATGCTCGATAAAGTTCGCCGCAATGTGTCCTTCGATATGATGTACGCCCACCAGCGGTTTCCCCGCCGCGTAAGCGATGGCCTTCGCCTCTGCCACGCCCACAAGCAGGGCTCCCACCAGGCCTGGGCCGTAGGTGACCGCCACCGCGTCCGTCTGTGCCAGGGAAACCCCCGCTGTGCTCAGCGCTTCCTCGATCACCTGGTTGATCCGCTCAATATGTTTCCTGGAAGCGATCTCCGGCACAACGCCGCCATAGAGAGTATGGAGATCGATCTGGGAGGAGATCACGTTGGAGAGGACTTCTCTTCCATTTCTGACCACCGCCGCCGCCGTCTCGTCACAGGAACTCTCAATTGCCAGGATCAGTGTATCTTCCATCTCTTGTTCCTCCCTGCTCAGTCTGTAAAAACAAGTTCCATCGTACGCCCGTCTTTCGCCGCCACCGTCCGGGGAAAGATGGCCCGCACTTCATCCATATATTCTTCCGGCTTTGTCAGGGACGGGCTGTAATGAGTAAGCCACATCTCGGCCACATCCGCGTCTTTGGCGATCTGCGCCGCCTCGTAGAAGGTCATGTGCTTATATTCTTTGGCTTTCTTCTGCTTATCCTTCTCCCCGTACATCCCTTCACAGATAAAGAGATCCGATCCCGCCGCATTTTCCCGTATGGAATCGGTAGGCCGGGTATCTGTGGAATAGGTCACCTTCAACCCTTTCCTGGGAGGACCCAGCACCATGTCCGGTGTGTAGACGTTCCCGTCATCCTCCACCGTCTCCCCTTTCTGCAGGATCCCCCAGAACCTCTGCGGGATCCCGGCCGCGTTGGCCCGCTCCACGTCAAACTTGCCGGCCCGGTCCACCTCCAGGGTGTACCCGTAGCAGAGCACGTTATGGTTTACCCGGAAGGCCTTCAGCCGGTAACCGTTCATCTCGAAGGTCTGCTCCGGCCCGTTGATCTCTATACATTTGATGGGAAACGGCAGCTCCGGCGCGATCACCCTAAGGGCGTTCACCACCCGCTCCAGCCCCTTGGGGCCGATCAGGGTCAGAGGCTCCGTCCGATCCGCATTTCCCATGGTGAGCAATAATCCCGGGAGACCGCTTACGTGATCTCCGTGATAATGGGTAAAGCAGATCACGTCGATGGGCTTAAAGCTCCATCCTCTCTCCTTGATCGCGATCTGCGTCCCCTCTCCACAGTCGATCAGAAGACTGCTGCCGTTATATCTCACCATCAGCGCGGTGAGCCACCGGTAAGGCAGCGGCATCATCCCGCCTGTCCCAAGCAAACATACATCCAACATTTTCCTATTAATCTCCTATCTTAACGCGGAAACTCTTCACGAACGCGTCGTAACAATCTTCGCACAGATCAAACCGGTCTGTCCGTCCGTCCTTGCGGGAGAAATATCCCCAGTGCTTCTCCACTTCCAGCACATCCTCCCTGGGAACCCCTTCCACCACCGGGATCTCCCGGCCGCATTTATTACATACGATCTTCGCGATCTCTTCCGTCTCTCTTACTTTTGTCTCATACTGGCGCATATGCTACCTCCTGTGCGTATCCATTGTAATCATCTGTCTGGTACGCCTCTATTATATCTGCCTGGCAGTCCCATTCCTAGTGGGAACTGCTGACAGCGCTGCCAGTTCTTTTCCACATGCATCCTGTTTATCTCGTCAGCTCCTTGCTCATCAGCACTGCGTCTTCCACAGGATCTTCATAAAAATTCTTACGCCGGCCGTCTTCCTTAAAGCCATGGCTTACATAGAAACAGCGGGCCGTCTCATTTCCTTCCCGGACTTCCAGAAGGAGCCGCCCCACCCCAAGATGGCGGCAGCGTTCTTCCAATTCTCCAAGAAGGGCAGATCCCACCCCTTGATCTCTGCACCATGGCGCCGCCGCGATCCGGGCGATCTCTCCCTCGTCCAGCACATGGTAGAAGATCACATACCCGGCCAGCGCCTCTTCTATCCAGGCGCCCAGGATCAGCGCCTGCTTCTGGGCAAAGGTCTCTTCAAGCCCCTTCACACTCCAGGCGTCCGGGAAGATCTCCTGCTCCAGCCTGGCCACTGCTTCCAGGCCTTCTCTTTCCATCTCCTTTGTCCGGATCATCTTAAAGCTCCCAGATGTCCCGGATCAACTGATCCACGGCTTCTTCCGTGGTCGCCCAGCTGGTGCAGAACCGCACTGCCCGGCGGTCGTCATCGGTCTCGTCCCAGCCGCCGAAGGCATAGTTCTCCCGCAGCTTCTCAATATGTTCCTTAGGAAGAATGGGGAACTGCTGGTTAGTGTAGGAATCATAGCAAAGCTCATACCCCTTCTCCAGAAATGCGTCCTTCAACCGCATGGCCAGTTCATTTGCGTGTCTTCCAAGCTGAAAATACAGATCGTCTGTAAACAGCGCGTCAAACTGCAGGCCCAGAAGCCGCCCCTTGGCCAGCATGCCGCCCCGCTGCTTGATAAGATACCGGAAATCCTTCTTAAGCGCCGGATTGGTGATCACCACCGCCTCGCCGAACAAAGCGCCCACTTTCGTGCCTCCGATATAGAAGACGTCGGTCAGCCGGGCCACATCTTCCATGGTCAGATCGGCCGTCTGCGCCGTCAGGCCATACCCCAGCCTGGCTCCGTCCAGGTACAGCGGCAGTCCCAGTTCCCTGCACACCTGGGAAAGTTCCGTCAGCTGCGCTTTGGAATACAGGGTTCCATTTTCCGTGGGATGAGAGATATAGACCATCCCCGGCTGCACCACATGCTCATGGTTCTCATCATTCCAGTGGGCCTCATAGGCTTCCCGCACCTGGGCGGCGCAGATCGTCCCGTCTTCACTTGGAAGGGGAAGCACCTTATGACCGGTGGCCTCGATGGCTCCTGTCTCATGCACATTGATATGGCCGGTATGCGCGGCCAGCACGCCCTGATGAGGGCGAAGGATGGAACTGATCACCGTAAAATTCGTCTGCGTCCCGCCTACCAGGAACTGAACATCCGCCTCCGGATCCTTGCACAGCTCCCGGATCTTCTCCCTTGCCGCTTCACAGTAAGGATCCTCCCCGTATCCTGCCGTCTGGACCATATTGGTCTCTTCCAGCCGCTTCAGGATCGAAGGATGGGCTCCCTCTCCATAATCACATTGAAACCGGATCATCTTTCATCCGCTCCTTTCTCTCTCTTTCCGCCTGGGACATCCGCAGATAGTCCGGCCGGTGTTCCGCGGCAGATTCCGTTCTGCCCTCCTGATAGTAACGCAGTCCCAGCATTCCCACGGAAGCTGCCCGCTGCCGGTTCAGACTGGCCGGCGCAAAAGCAATGTCCCTGTCTTTCAGGATGGTATCTGTCAGATCTCTGCCAAAGACCGGGACTCCGTCCCCCAGAAATGTAATCTTCCCTTCATAGTTCCCCAGATGCTCTCCCAGTTCCTCGATCCCCACAGCCATCTGATCTTCCAGGACAGTAAGCCGCCCCTCGTCAAACCGGTAGATCCCTGTGTAAACCTGCCTTCTCCTGGCGTCCATGATGGGACACACAATCCCCTCGCACCCCCACAGGTTACAGGCAAGCCCCTCCAGGGTGGGGAGGTGGATCAAAGGCTTCCCCAGGGCAAGCCCCAGTCCCTTTGCCGTGGCAGAACCGATCCTGAGACCTGTGAAAGATCCCGGCCCCGCCGCCACCGCAATGGCGTCCACCGTCTCAAGATCCGTCTCTGTCATCCGGACAATTTCATCCAGCATGGGCAGAAGCGTCTGAGAATGTGTCTTCTTATAATTTACCGTATATTCCGCGATCACCTGCTCCGTTCGCAGGTCGCCGTCTCCTTCCACCAGGGCCACGCTCGCCACCAGCCCTGAGCTGTCCAGCGCTAGAATTCGCATATGCTGATCCTCCGATAATCAAATCCTTTGTCCAGATCCTTCTCGATCCGGATCTCTTTATAATGTTCCGGCAGGATCTCCCGGATCAGATCCGCCCACTCGATCAGGCAGACCCCGTCTCCGTAGAAATAATCCTCGTACCCGATCTCATCCATCTCTTCCACATCCCCAATCCGGTAGACGTCAAAATGATAGAAGGGCAGACGCCCTTCCTCATATTCCTGCAGGATCGTAAATGTGGGACTGCTGACAGGCTCCTGGATCCCAAGCCCCGCCGCCAGTCCTTTGGTAAAAACCGTCTTGCCTACGCCCAGGTCGCCGATCAGGGTATAAACCTCCCCCGGTCTGGCTTCCCTTCCCATGGCAAGTCCCAGTTCGTAAGTTTCTCTCTCACTGTTCGTCTCCCTGATCATCGGAAGCTCCTTTCTCCATCCCCGGCTCGTTCTTCACCGGATGGATCTTCATCGCTTGCGCCGGCATATGTGTGCGGATCATATCCACTACCGGACGGTACTGGTCTCCCAGCTCGTCCACCGGAAGCACAATGGCATGCCGCTCTCCGTCATACAGGATGATGATCCTCTTCCTGGAAAGGGCTTTCGTAAAATGGGCCCACTCTGCCTTCCCGCTGTCATCCGGCGTCACCGTCTCGATCCCTTCCTCGTCAAAGGTATACCGGATCGGCGCCCGCAGCCGTTCCGACGCCTCCACCTGATTCATTACCTTCTTGCGGATCAGATAGGGGATCCCTGCCAGCACAAGGATCGCGAACGCCACGAACATCCCTGCCAGCCCGAATCTTCCTCCGGATATAAACGTAACGGCAAAGCCCACATTCAGGCCTCCCAGGACCAGGGTCAGGATCCCTGCCTTCCCTGTGAAAATGTGATATACCATAAAATCGGCCATGGACTTGGCGTCCAGCCGAACTTCAACTGTAACAGACATGCAACCTCTCCTATTCCAACTGTTGTTTTCTGATTATAACACATCTTTTTTTCTTCTGCCACAGATGATACACTTATTTTATATCCATTCATCAGGATCGCATCTAATAACAGGAGGAACGATAATGGCTTTATCCGGAGGATATTTATTTGTAACATTCGCGGGGGAAGGAACACAGGGCGAAGAAGTCTATTTTTCGCTGAGCACAGACGGGCTTCACTGGAAGGATCTTAACCAGGGCAGGAGTATACTCCGCTCCCGGCTCGGAGAACAGGGCGTCCGCGACCCCTTTATCCTGCGCTCGCCGGAAGATGACATGTTTTATATGATTGCCACGGATCTTTGGATCGGAGGCGGCACGAAATGGGAAGATGCAGTCAGGCAGGGAAGCCGGTCGATACTGGTCTGGGAGTCCCGCGACCTGATACACTGGACAAAGGAGAGACTCTGCCAGATCGCCCCGGAAAATGCCGGATGCGCATGGGCGCCGGAAGCCGTGTATGATCCGGACCGGAAGGCATACATGATATTCTGGGCCTCCTTTGTAAAGGGAAAACACCGGATCTTCCGCGCCTGGACATCCGATTTCCGAAGCTTTACCCCGCCGGAACTCTATTTCCAGCGGGTCTGCGATGTGATCGATATGACGATCATCCGTTTTAATGGAGAGATATACCGGTTCTATAAAGATGAAACAGAAAAATATATCTGCATGGACTGCGGGCCGACCCTGGACGGTCCCTTTAAGAGAATCTCTTCGCCTTCCCTTGACAGTCTGAAGGGAGTAGAGGGCCCGGCGGCGTTCCAGCTCAGAACAGGAGAACTCTGCCTCCTGGCAGATCAGTTTGCGTCAGGCAAAGGCTATTGCCCTCTCATCAGCAGTAATAACGCACCCGGGGAATTCCGCATTCTTGACAGCAACGAATATGACATGGGGCAGACCTGTAAAAGACACGGGAGCGTACTGGCGCTCTCGGACAGAGAATATGACCGTATGCAAAAAGCATGGCCAAAATAACAGCTATAAAATCATCAGCACAGCTTGTTCCCGTTAGCCACCAGCTTAAACCGGCAGCCCAGCACTTCCGCGGCGCGGCGGCACATCAGCATCCGCTCAAGGAAAATCTCAAAGTAATCCATCACCGTACAGATGGCATCGTCCAGCTCCAGGTTCATCTGGATCACCTTCTTCTCTTCCTTCAGTTCCAAAGTAGCCTTCAACGCCGCGTAATTCACCCGGTCATGGATGTCAAAGTTGGCCGGGTTCCGGTTCTGCACCCGGTTCCTTCTCACATCTGTCTTGTCCGCCAGGATCAGCGCCGCGGAGACGGCGTCCACCGCCGTCCCGGTGGCCTCATCGTGATGTCCGATGGCCGTCACTACTGTGAGCACATCGTCAATGGACAGATCAAATCCCCGCAGGATCTGAAATGCCAGTATCGCACCGCTGTGGGCATGATCGTTCCGGTTCACACAGTTGCCGATATCATGCATATACCCGGCGATCTTCGCCAGTTCCACTGAATGCTTGTCATAATCCAGTTTCTCCAGGATCTCTCCCGCCCTCTGGGCAACCTTTGCCGCGTGTTTTCTGGAGTGCTCTGTATACCCCAGTTCGTAGAGCACGTGATTTCCCTTTTCGATCAACGCATTGATCTCTTCATTTTTTCGTATATCTTTATAACCGATCATTTAAAATTCTCACTTCCCTAATCCTATAATCTCTGAACTGCGTCCATCGCCAGTTCTGACCGCTCACACTCCTCCTGCGTCATGGTGATCTGCCAGCACAGCGGGCTTCCCTTCATATGCTCCGCCGCATAACTCAATCCGTTGGTGCGGTCATCCAGGAAAGGACGGTCGATCTGCCCCGGGTCTCCCAGAAGGATGATCTTGGTATCCTTCCCCGCCCGGGTAATGATCCCCTTCACCTGTGCCGGCGTCATATTCTGCGCCTCATCAATGATCAGATAGGTCTTTGCAATGGATCTGCCCCGGATAAAATTCATGGCCTCCGCCTGTATGATCCCCCGCTCAAAGATCTCTTCGATCTTACCAGACAACTCTACTTCATTGCTGTACCTTTCCTGTTCATCAGAATCCACCAGCTGCTCCAGATTATCGATCACCGGACGCAGAAGCGGAGAGATCTTCTCCTGTTCACTTCCAGGCAGAAAGCCGATTTCCGAATCAAACTGGGCGTTTGGCCTGCAGATCAGGATCCGCCGGTATTCTCCAGTGTAATGATTCAACATCTTTTCCAGTCCCACCGCCAGAGAATAGAAAGTCTTGCTGGTCCCTGCAATCCCTTTGATGATCACAAGCGGCGCCTTCTGGGCCGGCTGCATAAGCGCTTCCTGAATAAAATACTGCCCTGCATTCCTTGGCTTGATCCCATAGGGCGAGCTCTTCTTATAATCCAGTTTTCGGATCACTCCATTTTCCACACGGCCAAGCTGGGTTTTTTTATGAGACTGATCCGCTTTCAGGATCACAAACTCATTTTCAAAAAACTCCGGCACGTATGCATTGCCTTTTTCGTCTATGCAGTAGGCTGACTCCACAGGGATGCCTTTTTTCTTAAAATCTTTGAATACTTCTTCCGGCACATACACTTCGATCCGCCCTGGATACTGAGTCTCATGTTCTCCCACCTGCTCCGTGGTAAAATCCTCTGCCTTAATCCCCAGAAGCTGGGCTTTGATCCGTAGCAGGATATCCTTGGTCACCAGGACGACCTGCTCTTCCCGGTTCTGCGCCAGACCCTTGCAAACCTTCAGGATCCGATTATCCGACTTATATTCTGGAAGATCCGGCGGGAGTTCCACATCCAGATAATTTTTCTCCACCCGGAGAATGCCTTCATTCTCCATCACGATCCCATCCGTCAGGTTCCCCTTTGCACGCATCTGCTCCAGAAACCGGATGGCTCTGCGCACGTTGGCTCCCCGCTCTCCTTCATCCTTCTTCAGGTTATCAAGCTCTTCCAGTACCACCAGCGGAATCACCACTTCATTTTCCTCAAAACATGACGGCGCATACGGAGCCTGTATCAAAACATTGGTATCCAGTACATAGATCTTTCCCATTCAGAGTCCCTTTCTGTTCCTGTAATTTTCTGCTTTCGCTGATTTTACTATACGCCGGCTCTGTTAGCCTTTTCCCCTGCCCCAGGTAAAATCTATGTAAAAAAGGCGCTGTCCGTCTTCTGGACAACGCCTTTTCTTATGTGCTCTCTTCTTTAATTCATAACGATCAAAAGGATTCCCAGTCCCCAGTTGACCACTGCTACCACCAGGCCGATGATGCACAGGATCTTTCCTACCTTGGCCATACCAGCCTTGCTGGACCCGGAACCAAGTCTTGCGCGGGTAAATCCCAGCGCCGCCAGGATGATCCCGCCCAACGGGAATAGAAGCGCCAGAATAATACTGATGATACCAAACACCAGCGCCAGCGTCGCCGCTCCTGAATTATCCACCGTCTGTACCGGGATGGGCTGCGGACCTCCCTGAGGACCCGCCCCCTGAGGACTCATATCCTGCGGTCCGTTCGCCGGCAACGGCTGCTGCAAAGCTGCGAAAAGCTGTTCCAGGCTCTCTCTGTACGGCTTTTTCTGCAGGGTTCCCACAAAGCCATCCAGATCCATCTCTCCGCCGCCCACACTTTTCAGCCAGGCTTCCAGATGGAATACCCCGCCGTTGTAACTCCACTTCAGATATTTGAAGCCTTCCACCATGGCATCTCCTGCGCGGTATGCGGCCTCTCCTTTCCAGTCGGACATCTCGAACTGGTTCTTCTGAAGAAAATCATTCATAATAAACTGTACGAAGTCATCCGGCTTGTTCAACACCAAGTCTCTTGTAAATCTGGCCATAGTCTCTCCTCCTTTAACCGATAACTATATCTTTTTCTATTATAGTCCATAACGAGAGAAAGCACCAGTAAAGTTTGCGCAAAATCCTCAGGAAATCTCACTGGTCACTTTAAATTCCTGTCCCTCTTTCTCCACATTAAAGTGAAACGTTCCCTCTCCGCCTTGTTCCTGCCACTGATAATAGGCTTCAAGAAAACCTTCGTTAATTATTTTCTCCGCTTCCAGCCTTACCTGAACAGCTTCCTCAAACTCCTTATACGTTCCCAGATAGAATCGCTGCTTCTTGAAACCAATGCTTACCCGGTAACGCCCATTTTTCATACGGAAAACTCCGCGAAAACCACTGGTGTTATCCCGTCTGCTTTTTCTTTTTTTCCAGCCAGTCTATACATACGCCGTCTACCCATTGAAGCCTGGTCCTGATTTTCTTCTGTCCTTCCCGCTTCATACAGCCGCAACTCTGGCAGCTTCCAAAAACCAACGCGCTTTCCGTCACTTCTCTTGTATTTCCACAATCACAACGGCAAAACCAATACACATTCCCTTTCTTATCTCTTTTCTCCATTGGATATACAGCCGTAAGTCTTCCAAATTTCTGGCCGGTCAAGTCACGTATCCCACGCCCTTTCTGACGTTCTTTGCACCCGCAGCTTTTTACCTTTCCCGCCTTAAGATCCCTGGAAAAAACAATACATTCTTTTCCGCAGGTGCATATACATTTCCAACAGGTTCTTCCCTTTTTGTTCTCTGCCGGGCTAAGTACCATCAGATCTCCAAACTGTCTCCCCGTGAGATCTTCCCTTTTCCGGCCTCCGCCCGCTCCCTTCTTCGTCATTCTTTCTTCCCGCGTTTATGCCTGTTCTACAAAAAACTAAAGCGACGAGGCAGATTTCACCCGCCTCGCCGCCTTTCTGTATTTCTATCTATAGAATTTCCATTTTCTTATTGCCACAAACATCAGACCTCCGCCTGATATTGCCAAAAGCACTAACCAGAGCAGACATTTTCGTTCCGCCATGTTATAATCCAAAGCATGGGAAAGTCTGTGAAAAGGGGGACTGTTTTCCCGCAAGATATTATGTAAAAAAGTTGATCGATATTTCCTACATTTTCCTGACTTTCATTTTCAAAGTTATAAATTATTGACCTCGTGTCCAGCGCAGAAACGTATCCTGAGAGATCCCCAATCTGCGCGCCGCTCCTCTGGAAGTGATCTTCCCTTCTTCCCAACATTTCTTTAAATAGGAAAATTCTTCCGGTATTTCTTTCCGCGGGCGGCCAAACCGTACTCCCCGCTGTTTGGCCGCCGCGATCCCTTCCCGCTGTCGCTGCCGGATATTTTCCCTTTCCGTCTGTGCCACGTAGGAAAGAATCTGTAATACCAGATCCGCCACAAAAGTACCGGTCAGATCTCTTCCCGTCTGCCTCGTATCCAGAAGCGGCATGTCCAGAACCACAATATCCGCCTGCTTTTCTTTCGTAATGATCCTCCATTGTTCCAGGATTTCGTCATAATTACGGCCCAGCCGGTCAATAGATTTAACTACAAGAAGGTCTCCGGCATTCAGCCTGTTCAGGAGGCGTCTGTACCCTGGCCGGTTAAAGTCTTTTCCGCTAAGCTTGTCCATAAAAGTATTCTTCTCCGCCACAGGAAATTTCCGTAATGCTATTATCTGCCGCTCTTCACACTGTTCTTTTGTCGATACCCTGACATAGCCATAAATGTTTGACTGCATAAAAATCCTCCTATCGTTGTATTTCGTAAGGATTATTGTATATCTGCAATTTCATTATTTTGATTTTTCACGGCAAAATATACATCTGTGGTGAAGACAACAACCAATTTCGTCAACAAACTTTTCAAATATAAAAGACCGGGCAGCATTTACGCCACCCGGCTCTTACAGAATACCAAAATCTTAAATACTTTTAATTAATTATAGAAATTCTATTCAACAACTTCAGGTTTATCGTGCGGTTTGTCGAGAGGCGGGGGCCGGCGATTGCTCCGAGGCTGACGCTTAACCTCCGCAATCATCCGCCCCCCGCCTTATCGCCAACTGTCCCGACAAAGGCCTGATCACAGAAAATGGAGTCAGCCCCTGCAGCGAATTCGTATTGGAGCATTAGAATCCGTTACAGAAAAACACAGAAGATTTCATGGGAAGATTTGACTTCCAGTCAAATCTGAAAAGAGCCTGAGCAGGGAAATCATCAGATTTCCCTGCGAATTGCTCTGGTCATGAAATCTTCTGTGTTTTGATGTTAAGGATTCTTCGCGAACAGTTTCGGATTTGCTGCAGGGGCTGATGCCGTTTTCGTGCGTTTGATCACTGTCATGTCATCCCTGCAAACCTGAATTTACCCTGCCACCCAGAGTTCTGCTTTACCTCTCCCCTGATACCGGATTTCCTTCTTCAGCCCATACACTGCATTGCTGATCACATACTCACCGTCATTGACAAACACCTCAATAAAATGCTCATCCACGATCACCTCCAGATGACAGCCGTCCTTCAGTTCCGGTGTCTCTGATCTTAAATGTGCTCCGGCAAAACCGGGATATACCCTGCTCCGGTCCGTACAGACCCGATTGCCTTCCCGGGAGATCCGGTAACCGCCAATCTCAAGCTCTTCTCCGTCTTCCAGATCAACCACAACCATATACCCGTCTTTGCCGATCTCACATACGTCTGTTGCTTTCCTGGAATATGCCTGCCGGACATTCGGATGGAGCCGGAAATAAACGTGTCCGCCTTCTGCCTCTACAACCCGGGGCGAACAGAACATCCCGATCCATCCTTCCTCTGTTACTTTCGGCATCCGCACCCAGGCGATCATAGTCCGCCTGCCTTCTTTATCCAACGTGGTCTGGGGCGCGTAGAGATCCATACCGTAGTCCACAAACTGATATTCATCCGGGATCTGGATCTTGCAGGTATCTTCCTGGAAATCCACCGGGAAACAGATGGACTGGTTCTTCTCCTTCTCTTCGTTGGTGAGAAGCCCCATCGCCGATACCAGCAGCACATCCCCTCCTTCTGTGGGGAAATAATCCGGGCACTCCCACATCCATCCATAGGCCGGCCCCTTGGTTGCCTGGCTCACATACGTCCAGTGGTGCAGATCTGCACTCCGGTAGAAAAGAAGCTCTCCCTGCTTCTCACCCAGCGTACTTCCAAGAACCATATACCACCCGTCTTTTCCTCTCCACACCTTGGGGTCCCTGGTGTGAGTCCGGTCCCCGATCCCGGGATCCATGATCGGCGGTATGACCACTTCTTTTCCATTCTGATTGTCAAATTGAAATCCATCCTCTGAAGAGATCAGGATCTGGCAGGATTCAAACTGATCGTCCAGGCAGGTATGAGGATCCTCCGGATTGACTACCTCATAACGTACGCCTGTGTAAACCAGATAAAGCTTTCCTTCCTCTTCTACCGCACTTCCTGAGAAGCAGCCGTTCTGATCCCCGTGGATGGTGGGATAGAGCGCAAGCCCTTTATGTTCCCAGGAAACCAGGTCCTGACTTACCGCATGCCCCCAGTGCATGGTCCCCCACCGGGGACCATAGGGGAAATACTGATAGAACAGATGGTACTGCCCTTTGTAGTAGATAAATCCGTTGGGATCGTTGATCCAGTTATCCGGCGCTTTTAAGTGTAATCTGTGCTGTCCTTTCATACTGCCTCCGTACTTTTACTCTTCTGTGTAGTTAATTCCTGTCTCTTTGTCAAAGAAATGCAGCTTCTCCGGCATAAATACGAAATCGATGGTGTCGCCCACCTGGGCAACCTCATACTTGGATACCCGTGCAACTGCCTGCGTACCGCCAAACTGGAAGTAAAGGTTGTTCTCATTTCCCATAACCTCTGTATCCGTGATGACCGCATGCTGGATATTTTCCCTGTACTGCTCCAGATACCGGTCTTCAGTCTTGATATCCTCGCCCCGGATACCAAGGGTCATAGAACCTTCATGTCCCTTCAGAAGCTGCAGTACATTTTCAGGTAAGGTGATCTTGTTTCCATCTGCAAATGTTACAACATTATTTTCCACAGTCACATCAAAGAAATTCATCTGCGGAGAACCGATAAATCCTGCCACAAACTGATTCTTGGGATGATCATACAGTTCCATAGGCTTCCCAACCTGCTGGATCACGCCTTCCTTCATGATCACGATCCGGTCAGCCATGGTCATGGCTTCTACCTGGTCATGGGTCACATAGATGGTGGTAGCTCCCAGTTCTCTGTGAAGCTTACTGATCTCAGTCCGCATGCTGACGCGGAGTTTCGCGTCCAGATTGGAAAGTGGTTCATCCATCAGGAACAGTTTCTGATTCTTCACGATCGCTCTTCCAAGAGCAACTCTCTGGCGCTGGCCGCCGGAGAGATTCTTGGGCTTGCGGGTCCGGTACTCTTCCAGTCCCAGCACTTTGATGGCCCAGTCTACTTTCTTCTTGATCTCATCTGCAGGCAGCTTCATATTTTTCAGTCCATAGCCGATATTCTTCTCCACCGTCATATGGGGATAGAGGGCGTAATTCTGGAACACCATGGCAATGCCTCTGTCTCTTGGAGCCATCTCATTGACTTTCTTCCCGTCTATGTAGAGTTCTCCTCCGGTGATCTCCTCAAATCCCGCGATCATGCGCAGGGTTGTGGATTTCCCGCAGCCGGAAGGACCGACGAACGCGATAAATTCCTTTTCTTCAATATTCAGATTAAAATCGTCAACTGTATTGACTTTTGATCCCGGATACATTTTACATACATTTTTAAATTCTATAAAGCTCATCTTTTTATCCTTCCTTTGAACCTGTTGAAGTAACACCCTCTACGATCTGCTTGGAGAACAGAGAGTAGATGATGATGACTGGTATAGTTACAAGTGTGATAACTGCCAGGGTCTGACCCATGGTGGTGTTTTCATTGGACGTGATGGAATTCAGACCGATCTGCGCCGTCAGAAGATCGCTGGAGGTAAACACCAGGGAGGGCCAGAGATAGTCGTTCCACACATTCAGGAATGTAAACACGCTGACTGTTGCCACAACGGTCTTGGACATGGGCAGGACCATGGTGAAAAAGTATTTCACCGGGCCGCAGAAGTCCAGCTGGGCCGCCTCGTACACATCATCCGGCAGACTGACAAACACCTGGCGGAACAAAAAGATGTTAAACGGATTCACGATCAGCGGCAGGATATAGCCCAGGATGGTATTTAAAAGTCCCGCCTTGGCAATGATCAGGAAATGAATGGTTATGACCGTCTCTGTGGGCACGATCAGAAGCATGATAATGATCATCAGCCACTGCTCCCGGAAGGGGAAGCGGATCTTGGCCAGCGCGTATCCGGCAAGGCCGTTTACCACGATACTCAGCACGATCAGGATCGCCGCATAGAGAAGGGTATTCCCCATATACCGCAGGAAGCTGGTGTCCGTGATAATGGAAATATAATTGTCAAAGAAACTGCCGTTTAAGGCCGGCGGGATAAACGCCGCAATGGTATTCATGTCCGCTGTGATCGCCGCGTCCGGCTTAAAGGAGTTAGCCAACATCCAGATCACCGGGAACAGGAAGAAAATGGAGAGCACCAGCAGCACCGCCACAAGGATCCAGTTAATTCGCCTTTGCTTTTTTGTGAACATGCTTTTCTCCTCCTTCCTTATCCTTTGTCAACATATTCTGGATGATCGTCAGGACTACCACAAATATCGTAAATACAATGGCCATTGTGGACGCCAGACCCATCTCCCAGTTGACTGTACCCGTCTCGTAAATATCATATACCAGCGTGTAAGTAGAATGATCCGGTCCGCCGCCTGTCATGACCATAGGCTGTACCAGCATCCGGAACGCACCGATGGTAACTGTGATGAACACAAACACACACAGTGGCTTTAATTCCGGCAGGGTAATATCCTTGAATTTCTGCCAGGCGGTAGCGTGATCCATCTCTGCCGCTTCATAGAGCGCAGGGCTGATGTTCTGCAGACCTCCCAGGAAAATGATCATCTGATAGCCCACGCCCTGCCATACGCTCATGATGGCAATGGACGGCAGCGCCTGATCCGCACTGTGGATAAAAGGCTGGGTATCAATCCCCACATTTGCCAGCAGCGTATTCAGGATCCCTTCCGGGCTGTAGATCTGCATCCACAGCGTGGACACAACTGCAAGCGACATAACTACCGGCACGAAAAACGCCACTTTAAAATATTTCTTGCAATGGGCCGCCTTATTGATGGCAAGCGCCAGGAGCAGAGCGCCGCCGCACTGCAGCGGCACGATGATAACTACAAATTTTACGGTATTTAAGAACGACTGTACAAAAAGGTCGTCTTTAAAAATGTTGATATAATTTTCCAGACCTACGAAATGTGTCAGTTCCGGATTCAGCGCAAAATAATCGGTAAAGCTGAATCCAAAGGTAAGCAGCATCGGCAGGAACAAAAACAGCGTCAGCAGCACCAGCGCAGGTCCGAAAAATGCCATTCCCATGATTGAATTTTTTCTTCTCATCTCTTATTCCCTCGCATAACGTTCCAATTTCGAGTTGATCCGTTCCACAGCCTTGTCAAGCTCTTCCTGTGTGTCCTTTCCTCCCAGCGCCACACTCTCCAGTACTTCCTGGAAAGAAGTGCTCACCTGGGGATAAGCCGGGGTCTTCGGCCGCGGATGTCCGTAATTGCTCAACTGGTCGTACAAAGCCTTGTAGTTCTCGTCCGTCTGGAACACATCGATATTCTCAAATGCCTTGTAGGTAGACGGGAAACTCTTCGCCATTTCCCAGATCCTTATCCCGCTGTCCACGCCGCTCATCCATTTGACCAGCTCTGTGGCGCCTTCGATATCTTCTGTCTCAGATGAAGCCGCAAATGCCCAGGAGCCTGTGGGCGTATACCTTCCGCCGTCCCAGTCGTCGCTGACCACATAGGGCGCGACTCCCAGATCAAGATCCGGATAGCTGTTGTAAACTGTATTGACTTCCCATGCGCCGTCAAACTTAAATGCAGCCCGGCCGCTTTCAAACAAGTGATCGATGGGAGCCTCTGACATATAGCCATTTTCAACCACAGACCGGAAATACTCCATGGCCGCGGCCGTCTGCTCTGAGTTGAAGTATCCGTCCGCCGTAAGGCCGTCGTCGCTGACCAGTTCCCCGCCGCCGGACCAGACAAAGGGGGCAAAGTAATAAATACTGGTCTCGCCTACCGGGAAGGTCATATCCAGCGGATATCCGTCCTTTTCCTCCATCAGCGGCTTCAGTTCCTCAAGGATGTCTGTAAACTCTGACCAGGTCCAGGGATGATCGCTGTCCGGCACTTCGATCCCCGCCTCCTCAAGAATGTCCTTATTGTAGTAAAGGCCTACACTGGACTCCATTACGCCCAGGGCATACAGGTCATCATCTACCGTTCCCTGTTCGATGATGGAGGGAAGATATTCACTTTCTTCCTCCTCAGTTAGATCTGCCAGTGGCTGGATGATCCCGTTGGCCGCATAAGCAGATATATTCGGGCCGTCCACCGTAAGCACATCCGGAAGCCCTCCTGCCATAACAGAAGCATTTACCTTATCTGAGTAACCGCCTCCACTGTCATTCCTGGGCACAAACTCGATATCCGCAAAATAAGTTCCGTCATATGCCTCATTAAAACTGTCTACAGACTCTCTGTATGCCTGTCCTTCCTCGGTGTCTTCGATCGAGTGGACCCAGATGGAAAGATATTCTTCACCTTCATCATATCCTGCCACCTCGCCGGGTTCCGGATCTTTCTGCTGACAGCCTGCAAGGACCGACACAGCAAAAAGAATCCCCAGCAGGCACAGCAAACGCTTTCTCATTTCATCTCCTCCTTCTTCATAACAATCCATTGTAACCGTTTTTGTTACCGGTTAAGTAACCGGTTCTTTTATAGAAATCATAGAACGGAAATGCCTGACTGTCAACAGGAAAAAGCACTTTCGTCACTTCTTCCATTTTCCCATTCCTTTTTCTGTACAACTTTCACAAAACCGGTTTTGTTACCGGTTACTTTATTGATTCCAAACAGATTTCTCTGCTATACTGTAACTGTCAGATATCTATTTACAAAAAGGAAGGCAATATCAATGAAATCCAAAAAAGTGACCTTTGCGGATATCGCCGCTTATACAAACTTTTCAAAAACTACCATATCCCGATATTTTAACGACCCTGATTCCCTTACTCTGGAAAATCAGCAGAAGATCGCGGACGCGCTGGTAGCGCTGGATTATAAAGAAAACAAAGTGGGACGGATCCTGGCCAGCGGCAGGACAGAATTCGTAGGTGTGATCGTCCCCAATCTTTATATGCATTACTATTCAGAAATGCTCAACCAGCTTCTGGACACTTATGAATCTTTTGGCTATAAATTCCTTGTTTTTGCCGGAAATGCCAAGGCGAATATTGAACGCAGATATATTGAAGAACTTCTTGCCTACAATATTGAAGGCATGATCATCTTAAGTCCTACCATTTCTTCCAGGGAACTTGCCTCCTACAACATTCCCGTTGTGGGCATTGAACGGGAGGACCAGTACATCTCCAGCGTCAACACCGACAACTATATGGGGGGCGTCCAGGCTGCAAGCCTCCTTCAGAAAATCCAGTGCGATGTCCTGATCCATGTAAACGCGGATATCCCCGATTCCATTCCCTCTTCCGGGCGGATCCATGGCTTTGTAGATACCTGTGAAAAAGCTGATTCCCCCTATGAACTGATCCTGACGGATCTGGGGAATTCTTTCGCAGAAAACAAAACCAGGATCTCGGAACTTCTGGATACGCTGGAGAAAAAATATCCCAATAAGAAAAAGGGCATTTTCATGCCCAATGATACTCACGCAAACGTCCTTCTGAATCTTTTATTCCAGCGATATGGGAAACTGCCGGACACCTACCGGATCATCGGGTTTGACAACTCCCCCATCTCTGAAGAGGCCGTCATCCCCATCAGTACGGTAGGACAACAGATCTCCATCATCGCCCAAAAGGCTATGGAACTGCTTTCTTCTCAGATGGAAGAACGTAAAAAACGCAGGCCCGCGCCTTTAAAGGAACCGGTCCACGAGGTCATCACTCCCGTCCTCATCCGCCGGAAGACCACAGAATAAATTCCCTGGCGGGATGTTTACCCCAGATACACCACTTCTTCTTCCGGTTTCTTCGCCGGCTCCATCCGGACCAGATAAAGCACGGGCTGCCGGTTTCCGTAGGGCGGCACCGGCTCAAACTCAAACCGGGCAATCACGCGGATCCATTTCTTAAGAGGAATCTTCGTCCCTTTCTCAACCTTGCAGGGATATCCATAGAACCTCATATCGTTGGCGCAGCAGGTCATAATCTTGCGCACCGGGACAAACATATCCTCCCCCATTCCCTTGGGGCGGAACGCCTGGGCTACAAACTCGATCTCCTTATGAAGATAAAGCCCCGCATGATCGTAAGCGTCCACGTACCAGACGCCAAAGTCGATGTCCTCGATCACGATCCGGTCGCCTTTCACATCATAGGGAAGATCCTCCGCCGAAGGCTGTATGATCTGTCCCTCCGGATCTTCGAAGATCAGCTGGGCCAGCGGATTCTGCACCTTCAGCGCCCGGCGGAATCCGGAGCGATCCACCGACCGGTCACAGCGGTTGACCACGATCAGACTGGATTCTGTCAGCTGCTCCATCAGAAGATTGCGCATGTTCTTCAGATACATGTCCAGGGTTTCTCCGTTTACAGTGGAATAGATCCCCTGGATCTCCCAGCCTTTGGGATATTTCTTACTCAGAAGCTCTCCCAGGTTCCACATTCCATTGTACTCGATGACCACCTGGGAGGGATGATAATTCTTCACACAGTTGACAAAGAACTCACGGTTGAGCTGCTCCGGCTCCTCCACCGTCAGCATCACCATCTCATGAGCCTCCAGATATTCTTTGGAGTACTCTTCTTCTCCTTCCTCGCACACGATCAGAAGGGTCAGGCCCGGCTCGATCCAGTCCTGCTCCATCAGCGTATCCTTAACAAGGGTGGTCTTTCCACTGTCTAAAAATCCTGTACACACAAATACCGGTGTACTCATATGATCCCCGCCTTTCTAAATATGGAACAGTTTCTCCAGTTCCTCTTCTTTCAGATCTGTGCCGATCACACAGATACGGCCGGTATAGTCCGGCTGGCCTTCCCGGACCTCATATTCCTCCGGCACCAGATCAAACTGCTTCCAGCTTCCGTCCGCCATCCCGATGATCCCTTTGGAACGGAGGATGGTCCCGTAGCCCTCCGTCTCTGACAGGGCCTTCAGAAGGAAGTCCAGCTCCTCTTCCGTATATCTGTGAGCAGTCTCTCTGCCCCAGCTTGTAAACACTTCATCTGCGTGATGATGGTGATGGTCATGACCGCAGCAGTGATCATGCTCGTGATCGTGATGATGGTCGTGGCAGTGATCATGCTCGTGATCGTGATGATGGTCATGACCGCAGCAATGATCATGGTCATGCTCATGATGATGGTGCTCTTCCAGCAAGTCCTCGATCTGGGCTCCATGCTCCAGCGCACGGATGATGGCGTCTTTGCCAAGTTCCTCCCAGGGGGTGGAGATAATGGCGGCCTCCTTATTTTCCTCCCGGAGCATATGCACGCACTCCTCGGTCTTCTCCGGAGTCATGGACTGGGTCCGGCTGATCACGATGGTGGAAGCGTGGGCCACCTGATCCTGGAAGAATTCCCCGAAATTCTTCAGATACATCTTCGCCTTTTTCCCGTCAACCACCGTGATCCTGCCGCTGATCTCAATATCCGCGTCCCGTTTTACGTCTTCGATGGCTTTCACAATATCCGACAGCTTGCCCACGCCGGAGGGCTCGATGATCACCCGGTCCGGATGATATTCCTCCAGCACCTTCTGCAGGGCCTTGCTGAAATCTCCCACAAGGGTGCAGCAGATACAACCGGAATTCATTTCCGTGATCTCGATCCCTGCGTCTTTCAAGAATCCGCCGTCAATGCCGATCTCGCCAAATTCATTCTCGATCAGCACCAGCTTCTCTCCCACAAAGACTTTATTAATCAGCTCTTTGATAAATGTGGTCTTCCCGGCTCCCAGGAATCCTGAGATAACATCTACTTTTGTCATTGTCAACACTCCTCGTATAATAAGTTTATAGATACCTAGTTCTTTGATAACTGAATAAATAAAA
>ENA-OPDJ01000746-OPDJ01000746.1-human-gut-metagenome-genome-assembly--contig:-NODE-746-length-22803-cov-12.356954_pt1 | contig 22803 bp, 20 predicted proteins | sample MGYA00241621_ERZ501505 | MGnify/ENA primary metagenome ERZ501505 (study PRJEB25962, sample SAMEA2042624) | human gut metagenome | biome: human gut; feature: human-associated habitat; material: faeces... | reverse complement strand
ATATCCGCTGTCTTAATGTCCGCAACCTCCTTGAACATCGCCATAAGTTCAGGCAGGTTATAGAATTTTGCGAACCTTGTCTTTGCTCTGTATCCCGTTCCTTCCGGTGTAAGTTCCACTGCCGTAATGGTTTCTCCGAAAGTGGAAGCCCAGGCATCAAAGTGCTGCAACCCATTTTTCACAAGCGTGTTGTACTGCAAATATCGCTGTATCGTGTAGAGTTCCACCATACTGTTTGAGATAGGTGTACCCGTTGCAAATACGGTTCCTCGCCCTCCGGTAATCTCGTCAAGGTAACGACACTTCATAAAGAGGTCGGAAGATTTCTGTGCTTCCGTCTGTGCGATACCGCCCACATTACGCATTTTCGTATAAAGATAAAGGTTCTTGTAATAATGGCTTTCATCCACAAAAAGCCTGTCTACACCAAGTTCCTCAAAGGTTACAACATCATCTTTTTTCGTCTGGTCATTGAGTTTATCAAGTTTCTGCTTGATGGATTTCTTTGACTTTTCAAGCTGTTTTATGGAGAAGTTTTCCCCTCGGTTTCGCTTGAGTTCTGCAATTCCTCCGGTTATCTCCTCAAGCTGCTGTTCTAAGATTGCCCTCTGTCTTTCAATGGACATCGGGATTTTCTCAAACTGTGAATGTCCGATGATAACTGCGTCATAATCTCCGGTTGCAATCCTGCCGCAGAACTTTTTACGGTTCTTGGTTTCAAAATCTTTCTTTGTTGCGACAAGGATATTCGCCGCCGGATAGAGCTGCAAATACTCAGCCGCCCATTGTTCGGTCAAGTGATTTGGTACAACAAACAGTGACTTGTTACAAAGCCCAAGCCTTTTCGACTCCTGTGCTGCCGCTACCATTTCAAAAGTTTTTCCTGCTCCGACTGCGTGTGCAAGAAGCGTATTTCCTCCGTAAAGGATATGGGCAACCGCATTTTTCTGATGTTCCCTGAGTTCAATTTCAGGGTTCATACCATTGAAGATGATATGACTTCCATCATACTCACGAGGTCTGACGCTATTGAATTTCTCATTATAGGATTTGCAAAGTCTTTCCCTGCGTTTAGGGTCAGACCATATCCAGTCCTGAAATTCCTGCTTAATCATTTCCTGCTTCGACTGAGCAATCGCTGTTTCCTTTTTATTCAGGACAGCCTTTTTCTTTCCCTCATCATCTTCGATATAATCAAAGATACGCACATCTTTTAAGTTCAGTGTTTCCTCGATAATCTTATAGGCATTGATGCGGGAAGTTCCGTAAGTGTTATATGCCCTTACATTTCCTTTGTCGTAAGATTTGCCCTCAATATTCCACTCACTCGTAAATGGAGAGAAGTGAACTTTGATATTCCACTGTGCATATCGTGGTGTTTCAAGCAAATGAAAGATAAACTCCTGCACATCGTCCGGTGGCAGCCAAGTTGCACCAAGTCGCACGGAAATTTCACTTGCAGTCAGGTCTTTCGGCTGCACCTTTTGAAGTGCTTCTACATTGACCTTATAATCTTCCGGATAGAGTTCTGCCGAGTTCTTTGCAATCCTCAGCTTTTCCCTGACATTACCCGAAAGGTATTCATCAGCCATCAGATACTTCGATTCGTAAGCATTACCATACTCATAAAGCGGATTTAAGAAGATAACGCCCTTTAAGTCCTCAAAGATTTCATTCTCCGATTTACCGGAAAGCTCCATCATATAGTCCATATCAATCGTGGCTTTTTCTCCAAGAGATACCGCCAATGCTTCGCTTGCCGTATCAACAGAAGTAACCGGAGTATGCGGCTTAATTGTCCTCTTAGAAAACATATCAGCCTTACGTTCCAGTTCTCCGTCCTCTCCGATTATCTCCAATGCGGAAAGCAAAGAGAATGAACTGTCCTGCGAAAAGGCAGAGGTATTTGCACGGCTGTTAATGAGTCCGTACTTACCTGAAAAGGTATCATAAAGTCTGTTTAATCGCTCCTGCTCCGCTTTGATTTCGCTGTCAGGGTAATCTTCTGTCTGCAATTCAATCAGCGTTCTGACGGAATTTCTAATAGCAATCATACCCTTAATTCGGTTCTCTGCGGTTGCCGACACTTCCACCGGAGTCATACGGGAATTTTCACGATAGTAGATTTTATCGTCTACCACCGTATAAGAAAAGTTTCTCACTGTCGGGTCTGCCGGAATAGAATTATCTTCCTCCTCCAGTTCTTCCTCAGTTTCATATTCCGTGATTTCTCCGTGAATGTTTGCTACTGCTTCATCAAGCTGTGCTGCAAGGTCTGCATTTTCATACGGCACACAAGTTGCTTCCATACCGAAACGCCCCGATACCATTTTCATTTCTCCAAGTACCATTTCGGGGTGCTGCACAAAATAAGAGTTCATCTTAATTCCGTTCTCATCGGTATCAAGATGAACCCAATCCGGCTCAATATCTATCAGTCTGTCACGCTTTTGCAGGATAAGAATATCCGAAACGACTTCCGTTCCTGCATTACCCTTAAAGGTATTATTCGGCAATCGAATTGCTCCAAGAAGCTCTGCTCTCTGTGCAATATACTTTCGTACTGCTAAAGTTTCCTTATCCATTGTGCCTTTGCTCGTTACAAGAGCCATCACACCGCCGGGTCTTAACTTATCAAGGGACTTGGCAAAAAAGTAATCGTGTATCAGGAACTTATGCTTGTCGTACCTTTTATCTAACACCTTAAAATCTCCAAAAGGCACATTTCCGACAACGCCATCAAAGAAGCTGTCCGGTAAATTGGTTTCTTCAAATCCCTGTGCCGCAATGGTTGTTTTCTGGTAAAGCTGCTGTGCAATGCCTGCGGAAATCGTATCAAGTTCCACACCGTAAATCTTACTATCCTGCATTGAGTCAGGCAGCATACCGATGAAATTACCAATACCGCAGGACGGCTCTATGTTCCTGCTGATTTTGATACAAAAGAAAAAGCCCTCTCCGGGGCAAAAGCCGCCGAAAAAGGCTTGAAATAAGGGCTTCCGAGGTCATGCTCTGACTTTGGAAGCCCTTGTTTTATGTGTTCATTTGTCCTGCTGCCGCTCGGTAATGTGGCGGAGTGACAGCCTTGCGGTGTAGTGATTTTGGAATAATTAAAAGGTGTGGAAAAATTAAAAGGTTTCCGCAACAGCCCATCTGTCATTCCACATAAGAGACCGTACATTCCTTAGTTACAACTGTTCCTCAGATTTGTTTCAGTCCATAACCATGTTGCCGAACATCCATGCGATACCGTGTACGATGTTTCCCACATTAACTGTTCCATCATATCGGAGATATAGATTAAATGTAAAGCCAAGCGTCTCTACCACAATATCACAGTTCGGCTCATCTGATTTGGCTGATGGATTCCACTCCACATCAAGAACTCTGCCAGAAAACAGGATATGTGGACTCTGCTCAAAATGCTCCCAATCGTTATTCGCTGGGAATGTCCCCATTGGAATCATAGAGATGGATGCCATTTTATTTTTCTCGTCTTTGCAGTAGTCTTCCTCGGAATTAAAAATCCGTATATCGCTCCCCACACCACAAATATCGATGGCACACGAGCCTTCTTTCGCATCCGTGTATTCATCCGCATTGTCAATAAAGATGTTGAATGGTATCTCCAGGCCCCCATCATCACTGGTTTCTACCCTGGCAATTTCCCCATCTTCGTAATCCATAAAATACAGGAATTTCAATTTGGCCATGAGACACCGCCATCCTTCCTTCGAACCGTTTCTGGTAGTCCATGACAGCCGTCATATAGCGGATGTCATTCGAAAAACAGTTTTTATGTTTTGCCGATAGTATTTCCTCGTCATCGAAGATTCAAGTCTTGTATGTCCAACTTAGTGTTTTTGAGGTAGTGTGTAAACACTGTTTTCGCCGGCAAAAGACGCACTTGTATGTCCTCCAATCCCAGCCTTTTCATCATGGCAAGGGAGACAGAGCCCTTTTCGATAATTTCCGACATTTCTGTCGGCATAAGGAAACAGTTTTTTACCGTACCTATCTGGTGAGCATCCACAAAAGGCTGATAGACCAACTGGTACAGATACTGCTTGGTGATGGACTCAATACCAGGCTGACCGCGCAGCTTTTTATTATGTTCCAGTTGAATATTGTAGTATTTTGCATCAAAAATGATAAACTGACAGTGCCCATCGACATTAACGATTGAAATGAGGTCTGGGATGAGCGTGTCCTCGGCCTGCTTAACAAACGGTTCCCCGTTCGGTGCAGTTCCAGACCACTGCGGTTTATCAATCAAATCGATGAGTTTCTTATACCTCATATCGTGATATTGCTCAGCCAATGGTACAGGTAGTCGCAATCCACCGATCGGCTTCTGTAACTGATTGTCCAACACCTCTGCACATACTTTTTCCCACACCATATTAAAACTGTTCGTTCCGAACATGCTGAAGCAGTCCAGATCATCCAGGGCACTGCTGTTGGCAATGTAGGCATACAGCGTTTTCAGCAGAAGCTGTTTGCGAGTATTAAACTGGACATTGAGTTCCTTAATGATACGCACCAGAACATACTCTTTGTCTCCAAAGTCCTCGATCTGCTCATCGGAAATATCTACACCCATGATGTCAAACAGATCTAACAGGTCGGCATCTCTCAATTCCTCCGTGCAACGGGTGAGGATAGACTCATGTAGGCGCTTGAAGAAATCGAAATCGTCATTCACACGCTTCATGGTCAACAATTCCGGGTAGTACGGCCGGTTGTTGCTTAAGAGGGTGAAAGTTTCGTTGATGGTCTTATCCCAAAGAATGTCACCGGCTCCGTTGGATTCGATGATGTCCTGCGTGTTGGTGTAGGCACCGTACTCGAAATAATCCTGGAGGAGGAACAGCATAACAGCCAGCATATTGAATGCGCTGCTGTCACTCGTATCGTTGTACATACGAATAATTTGTTCCTTGGAATTGTACTTTTCCAGAACCTTCAACACCTGTTTCAGTTCTGTTTTGGGAGCCGTGGTATCGAGCAGATATTTTGGATAGCATTTTAGCACACGACCCTCAATGGTAATAACGCCCACAAAGGTGAACACATAAAGATACTCATTTTCGCCGACCTCAACATCGGCGATTTCGATGTCCTCATCTACCAGATCGGTAAGATCCTTTTGGATGTCGTTTGCTTTTACTGCCTTCAACACGCCATATTCTTTCAGACGTTTCAGAATGTGAACAGTCTTTTCCTCAGAGCAATGGAACTCTTTAACCAGGTCTTCCTGGGTATAGCGTTTTTGTTCTCGTAAAAATACTGAAATCATTCTCCATCATCCTCTGGGACACTATCAATAAACTGGCTACTGATTCCCTCGCAGAAAATATATACACCCTTGATGTCAAATTCTCTGCAAATCTTGGAATACTGAGTCTTTGCCTTTTCGTCGCAGCCACCAAACAGCGTAATACGCTTCTGTTTTGCGGCATCATCAAACAGGTACATAATGACTTTGTTCTTAAAGACACGAGTGAAAACAGTGGGATCGATTATTTCACCTTCCGGCAGATTCTTTTTGGAAATGAAATATGGGCCCAGCAACTTATCCTCGTTCACTTTGTAGGTAAGTAGTTCGTTATTGATAGCTTTGCGGAGCGCATTCCATTCCACAATGCGGCGATAATCACCCTGACCGAGAATGACCTTTTTTCCAACGATTCCGGCTTCACTATCATCAATACCCAAGTAGGTAAAATCCCATCTGCGCTTGAAAGCAGTATCCATCGGAAATACACCCTGGTCAGCACTGTTCATGGTAGCCCAGATGAACATATTGTCAGGGATACGGATTTCGGAATAATCGTTGGGATTGCCACCGAGTTCTCCCGCCAGATACTTTTTGATGTCCTCAGATGCCTGGATTGGATATTCACTGACCTCATCACCACCACGGTCAAGCAACTGAAATACATCACCGAACACAGCAGCAACATTGGCACGGTTAATCTCCTCAATTACAAGCAGGAACGGCTTAGGAGCATCAGTCCTACTGTTCTGGAGGGCTTTTACATAAATGCGCATGAATGGCCCCGGTACATAGGAATAAGTAATGGCATCTTTGCCCTCGCTGTCTTTGCAAGGTACCGGCTTATATGTACCGACAAAATTGGCGTAGGAGTAATCCGGGTGGAAAGTTACACGCTCGCATTCGCCGCCATCTGCAAGTAGCTGCTCCTTTTCGTAGTTCAGAGTGAAACTTTTACCAGTACCAGGAGCACCGAAGAGGATGCGGTTCCGTTCAAAAGAGGATAGGTATCCCGTATTGAACTTAATCGGGATATAATCATCAACCAAAATTGGAGACTTCTCCGTTCCTCGCGACCAATAATACTTTTTATACAAGAATAGAAGATTTTCAGGTTTTTTTATCTCATAACATGTAGTTAAGTATCCCTCGTCTTCCGGAAGTCTATCGGATTCGTCAAACGAAGAATGCCACACACCAGATTTTTGATGTGCCATATCTTCATTCTCTTCATAAAAATATGGGGAGAGCGAATCTACAAAAGCTATTAATTGTGAACCATCCATCACAGTAATAACAGAAGTCGATGATGTTTCATAGAAAGCTTTTATTTCTCCAGCTTTTCTTGAGGCTGTTTTTCTATCGTTCTGATAGTAATGCTCTAACAGAGCTTCTGTCACCTTGTCTCTGTCAAGAGAGCCATTTTTGATGTAGTTGAGCAGGTTGCCTGTCTCTTTCCATCCGATGGCTATAATTCCCTTACTCATCCATTTCTCAGCATAGTGTTCAGACTCATCAGAAGAACCAAGCCTGAAGAAATGGCGGATTTCTCCAAACATTGCATAACAGACATCTTGAAAGTTAGGAGACATATAGTTTGTTCTCTTTTTAATAAGTGCAAGCTGCCCGTTCATACCATAGTATTTTTCACTTGGTTTTATTCCAAATCCGAACAAAATATGCTTAAGCCAATCAGTTACATACCAACCGATAAACTGGTCGGGAAAAATCATGTGCAAATATTTCTGCACCCATGCGTAGGTGGCAAATTTACCCATTAATGCGTTCAAATCATCATCCAATTTCTCATAAGCTTCGACAGAGTCGAGTGTTCTGGATTGAATCATCTCACAAGCACTCACAAGGTTGTCGCGGATTGTTTTACCAAATTGCAACGCATCTGACTCTGAAAGAACTTGAGGTGTCTTTGGAGCGCCAGTAGTCCATGACCCATCTTCCTGACGTTGAAAAAGACCGAACTTGAATGATGAGCCGCCTGAAATACTTCCAAAAGTGCGCTTCAACTTCTGATTAAACTCCAAATGGTAGCAAAGACTATCATTAGTTCCATCTGCCGTTAGGAAGAGGTAGCTTAGCAATTCATCGTCACTTAATTTTTTCAAAACGTCAGGGCCGAATTTTTCTTTGAAATCATTAAGCAGACTTGTTATTTCGTCTACAGGAGTATCAAACCTAACGGTGTGAGTCTTGGGATACTCCATAACCAAATTTCCTGCTCGTTCATATATCATAGCTTCGTCTTGCATGACTTAGTCCTCCTCTTTTAGTCCGCCTTAAGGATATATTCAATGCTATTATCATAATCGCCGTAATAATCGAACCAATCCTGTTTGAAATTTTCTTCCTTATATATCCAAAAAGAGGACGAGTCCGAAAGCCGCTTACACACACAATCTACTGATTTTCGTTCTTTTATCGAATATGCGGATAGGGCGATATTATTTCCATCCGAGCTGACATTAAAAAGTAGCGTCTGTGAAAGAAGTTTCATCCAATCCGACATATTTCTTCTTGCTCTCGTTAGTGGCTGAAGTTGTTGACCGCCATGCCGTGATGCTATGATGCTCTCAGTACAAAGTGAATAATCCAGCATAGTCGTACATCGTACTGCATATGCCTGCATTTCGTCCAATGATAATATGGGCTGTTCACCGCTTTCCCACAACTTATATAAAATCTTCCATATTAATGCCGCTGGTCTTATTTGGATATTGTAATGCGCCTGCAGTTCCGTAAAAGATTCATAATAAATTCATTACCTAAATAACAAAGTGCTGATATATCGGATGCTGGATCTCCATATTTAGCGTTTTCGAAATCTATAATTCCAGTAAGTTCATCATTATCATCTAATATATAATTCTCATACCATAAATCACCATGAATAAAATGATAATTATCAAACTCACTTAAATATTCAATATATTCATTATACCAATTTAATAATAATGAATATTTTTCATCATCTAAATATTCTCTTAACAACTCTAAATTAATTTTTGCATTATTTAGTTCTTGTTCAACATATATTTTTTTATCAAAGACTACTGGAACTTCATATAATTCATTCATAAAATCAGCAAGTTTTTTTGCTAATTGTTCTTTATCAACTTTATCGATGTATGACTTTGTAAATGTATGACCTTTAATCATTTTATAAACCATAGCTCCATTTGGAAACTCATTATTAGGCGCTATTAATTCAATGATATTAGGAATTTGAAGTGATTTAACATCAACAAGTTTATTAAGACTTTCGGAATACTTTTTATAATTATCATAGGAATTTTTATTTACACCTTCTAGAAGTATATACTCATCATTAATTATATATGCTTTACTATTAAATCCCTCATTAATATATTTCTTGCTTTTAATCTCCATTTTTATCACAACCTATATTATTTATTTTTAATACTTATTTCACAATATTCTTTTAACTCTGATAATCCTTCAGTAATCCAATCATTATAATTATATTCATAACCATAAATTATTTTTTCAAACATCCAATAAAATTCGTGAAAATCTGATTTTCTCAACATTTTTTCAATGTTGTCATAACCATAATAATTTAAAACTTTTATACCAAAACATCTTCCTAATTCTTCATCTGAATCTTCTAATAAACAATAAAAATCATTATCAGTATCAGAAACACAAGAATCCCCAAAATCAATAATACCTGAAATTCTATTTGTTGTAGTATCAAATAAAATATTACCACAACTAAAGTCGTTATGAACAAGAGATTTATTTATTGTTAGCATATCATCATTAGATAAAATGCTATTATAAATATTATTAATTACCATTTTTTCATTATCATCTAATTTATCAAAAATTAATTCAACTAATCTTGCATAATCTTTTTTGTAATTCTCAATTGTATCGACTTGGTATTTATTATAATTGGAACTATGTAGTTCTTTTAAAAATCTTGCTAAATCTTGTGCTAATTTATCTTTTTCTTCATCAGTTAATCTTTCATATATTTCTTTACTTAAAGAAACACCATTAATTTTTGTAAAACAAGCAATACAATATTTATAATTCGAATTATCATTATTAACATATAAAACTTTAGGTATATTAAAAGTTGTTTTATTTTCTAAATATTGTAGTATTTCAATTTCTTTTAATAAATTTTCATTTGCTTTTTCGTGTCTAGGAAATTTAAAAATCATATTATCATTAACTTCATAAGCAAACGAGTCATTACCATTACCAATTAATTTAATAGAGGTTATTTTGATATCAAAACTATGTTCAATTATATATTTTATTGCTTTAACATTAGTTTCATTATCATCATATCGATATTCCATTAAATAACAATCTTCTTTTTTACCTTCGTGAAGTTCGTGTTCTGGTAAATCTTCAATAATTCTAAATCCTGCTTTTTGATACATTCTAATTGCTCTTGGATTATCTTGGTGTGGGTCCAATATTACAGCATCTGCATTTCTTTCTTTTTTTAAGAATTCAAAAATCATTTTTGTATATTTTGTTCCTATGCCTTTGCTCCAATAATCAACTTCACCAATAAATTGGTCCATACCATAAACAATATCATTACTTCTAGGGTAATGATAATCATCATATAGTTCATCATACATTTTATATATTTGTCCATAACCAATAGGTTGACCATTATATTCAATAATTACTCTTATAACTTCATCTTCCCAAGGTTCTGTATAATGTTCTTTTAAAGTTTCTAATGTATATTTTTTATCTCTACCACCATAAAATTCTAATACTCTTTCATCGGTAAGCCATTTTAACATTAATGGAAAATCATTATCATTTAAAGTTCTAACCCTTATATTCTCATTTTTAATATCTATCATTTTTCATCACCTTCAAAATCATATACATAGCAAATTTCATCTTCAAAATCATTTTTGCCACCTAATTTTTCATATACATGACACGCTCTAGGATTTCCTTTATCAGTAAGAACAAACATTTCAAAGAATCCATTAGAACTAATATAATCTTTAATAAATCCTAATAATTTAGTTCCATAACCTTTATCTTGATAGTCTGGTAACATTCCAATAGAATAAATAAAATATGCATGTTTTCCATTTGGATGAATAATATCATATCCATAAGCAAATCCTACAATTTTATTTTCAGCTTTAGCAATAAACCCAATAACATTTTTATCATTAATTAAAGTTTTCACCATAGCTTTGCATTAAGGATGGACTTAATTGAGACTTATGCCCGTTCGGGTACTGATACCTTAGTAATTGTAAGGTAATCAATTCTGGATAAGAAAGGTTTTTGTTCAAATAAGCCATCGCTATAGGCGTAAGCGTTAGTACCTTGGTTATTCTCGTAGAGTATATGAGTCCAAATTCGCTCAATATCTGCTGATAATCTCTCCAGGCATCAACCTGATTGCTATCTGCTCGAACATTGGCTGTAAGGATTCCGTTATTGACGAGATATCCGTTTATTTTCTTCGCATCTATAGTTTCTCCTTTGCATAGGAGACAAGCATTCAGCAGACCATCAAACACCTCGGCTTTTAAGACTCCGGCGTGTTGAGTAATTGGCCACGATAAGCCTTCATATGGAATATTAGGATACATTTTGCGCCTCCAACACTCTTTTTATTGCCGACAGTATTTCATACGCTAATAAAGGCGGCACGGCATTTCCTACCTGTCGATATTGCTCGGTTCTTGAGCCTGAAAACTCATACCAATCGGGGAAACTTTGTAAACGCGCAGTTTCTCTAACTGTCAAAGCCCTTGGCTCATATGGATGAATAAACGGTCTTGCGCCTCCTGCAGAAGAACCAATCATCACTGTACCCGATGGCATATCCGGTTTTAGTCTGTCCGAATAAGATCCGCGATCCCTTCCACCTTGGGGGACTGCTTCAAAACGCTTTCTTACAGCATCCGTATGAACTCTGATCACTTGATTTGGCAATCCCTCTACACTTTCCAGAGCATACTTGCTCGGCATCTTATCGGGGAGCTGATCGTGAAAAGGACCTGTTGCATTTGTTGGGAAAGAAAAGGATTCACACGATATATCAGGTCTAAATCCAACAATAAAAATCCGTTCTCTTTCTTGCGGAATGCCAAAGTCAGATGCATTTAATTTGGTTCTATACAATTGATAGCCCGTTTTGTTTTCAATGAATTCCAAGAGATTAGTAAAATCCTCTCCATGATTTACTGTCATCAAACCAGGAACATTTTCAAACATAAACACCTTCGGTCTCAACCCAGATACAAGCTCAAAATACTTTATAGTCAATTTGCCTCTTGGATCATCCAAAGACTGCCTTTTGCCCATAATGCTAAATGCTTGGCAGGGCGGACCGGCTATAATCAAATCTATATCTCCTTTAATATTAGCCAGGCTCCTGATTTTTTCAGCGGTCAGATCCATTGCATCATCGTTATATACAGAAACATGGGGCAGGTTGGCTTTTATTGTTTCTGTATATGTCGGAATGATATCACTCACCAAAAGCGTCTTGAAACCAGCAAAATGAGCCCCAAGATCAAGACCGCCGCCACCGCTGAACAGACTGATACAGTTATATTTATAATCAACTTCTTTGCTGAATGAGTTCAGCCTCTGAAGATATATGTTCGTTTTCTTTTCACTCAAAATAGTCACTCCTCCTGATAGCCAATTGCCTCCACAATATCCCTAAAAACAGACTCAATTACAGGGGGACAGACCGCATTGGCCAATTGTTTAGCTGCATCCGTTCGAGAAACTGCCGTAAAATCATAATTATCCGGAAATCCCATAACTCTTTTCATTTCGTTAACGCTCAAGTGCCTACGCTCTTTTGAAAGAATCGGAATATGTGCTCCACCGCCCGAGTTCAAAACTGTAAGGGTAGGTAAAGGATTATCAATCGACAATGCTCTTACGCCACTCGACCTCACCTGAAAAACACAATCACTGAGGTCACAATTTGCCGCGACACGCTCCAATGACTTTCTTGTCCGAGGAACATCAAACGACATTTCATCTATGGTCTTAATGCCCAGATAATAATCAATGTACTCATCCCATCTTTTGGTTATTGGGATAGAGCGATCGCCGTGAATGACGAAAGGTCGAAAAGCTGTTTTTTCTGTCCTCTTCTTTGTAAATTCAACTATACACTCTCCGTAAATATCCTTACGAAGGCCCACAATATAGATGCGTGAACGGCTTTGAGGGATTCCAAAATATGCACTATCCAATATAGCGGAAGATACGCAGTATCCAGCATCCGTCAGCTTTTCAGTAATAACTCGAAATGTCCTTCCTTTATCATGCCTTACCAGATTCGGAACATTTTCCAAAAATACTATTTGGGGCTTCTTTGCCTCAATTACGGACATCAGTCTAAAAAAAACCGTTCCTCTCGAATCCTTAAATCCAAGCTCTTTTCCTGCAGCAGAGAATGGCTGACAAGGAAATCCTGCGCACAGCATATCAAAATCAGGAAGATTAAATGGATTAATCTCAAAAATATCTTTTGAGTCAAAACCAATCCCGAAGTTCTGCTTATAGGTCTTTTCGCAACTGTCATCAATTTCGTTTGTATAAACGGGCTCAGCCCTTATTCCTGACACCTCAATTCCAAGTCGGAAACCGCCGACTCCCGTACAGAATTCTGCATATCGAATTGGTCCCAACATGGTTCTACTTCCTCTCATTAATTCCTCACTCTATCTTTTGATGATGGGGATAAAGCATCGCTCTCTTCATCGTCAATAAATTCCATAATATCACCAACATCGCATTTTAGCGCACCGCATATACGTAGCAGAACATCAGTATTCACATTTCCGCCTTTTCCGAGCTTGGCAACGGATGTGGCGCTAATACCGCTCATCTCCCGCAAAGTTTTTTTATTAATCCCGCGGTCAATAAGAAGTTTAAAGAGTTTGTTATAGCTAAAACGCATCTGCATTACCTCCGTGATTTCTCTCTTTCTACATTCTACATAAATTACTTCACATCATTTAGGAATCCATATCGTGTTCCCGGAATCAATCCTTTGCCGAAGGTTTCAACGACCGCGCCATGCTTCTCGTATTCAAGGGAAGGGATATGGTCAAGGTTCTCTATAATAATAAGCTGTCCCTCGTCTTGATGATTCATGAAGTAGCGGTAAAGCCCAGCTCTCATACTATCCGGCATCCTGTCATCCACCCCATCATCGAAGCCGTGAAGCGGAGTATCAATGATAAAAATGTGAGGATCGAATTTAGCATTTAGCGCCAGATATTTCCGCAACATCATTATCATCACTGTATTAAGGTAAGAGCGGTAGCCTTTGCCGTGGCTCGTTCCTTTATCCTCGCCATTTACCTCAATATCAAACGTTGTGAAATTGAAGTGCGCTTGAAGCAAACCGTAATAATTGCATTCCTTAAGAATGGAGTGGGCATATTCAGACATCGTGGTGGCAAAATCATCCCCAAAGTAGTCCTTGGGATGATACTCTAAAGTCCTATCATTTTTCTGCTCGTTTTCTAAAGCAGTCAGATCGTTTCCAAAGTCCGTGGCATAGGCTTCAATCAATGCGATCTCACTGGCAATTCGGAGATATGCCTTATAAGCATCGACTGTGTTTTGCTGCTCACTTTCCTTGGGGCGTAGTTCTGTTTTAATTTTAGATTCGAGAGCATCACGCTGCCGCTTAAACTTATCAAGTTCGGCCTTGATTTCTTTCTTCCGTTCCTCGACATCTTTCTCCGTATCTTCAAGACCGGAAAGTTGAGCCATCGTCCGCTCCATTTCTACTTTGGATGCGGCAATATAGGATATCCGCTTACGAGGAGTAATCGTTCCTTCGCAGTATGGACATTTGGTGACTTGTGGAACTTCATGATAGGCTTCTTCTCCCTCGACAATGAGAGAAAGCCGTTGAATATCAGCTTTATACTGCGCGGCAAGCCTGTGGTATCTCGTCAAAAGAACATCGCACTCCGCAGCTCGTTCCTCTGCTTCCAGAATGGAAGAGAGAATTATTTGGCTTTCAGCAAGCGCACGGTCAATTTTTTCCCGTGTATCCTGCAATGCAGCGGTCGCTTGGGCTATTTGTGCTTCGACATCCGCGCCATCAAAAATGTGCAGATCTTGTTCAAGCTGCTCCTTGCGCTCCGCAGCATCCCGGATTTTCCGATTAACATACTCGGCTACAGCTTTTCGGCGCGCTTTCTTTATTTCCTTTTTCTCTTGGGCATCTGTCTCTGTAAAAGTCCTGCCGGTTATTAGATACAAAAGTGCCGAAAGGAATAGAGTGTTCTCCATATAGCGATGTTTTGGCTCTACAATAGAGTCAATATCATCAATTCGGTTTTCGTCTAAATAAAATACACGCAGCAAATTGCGCCAGGTAAGCCGCTTCTTTTCGAACCTTGCGTTCGTTACAATCATGGTTTCTTGCTCGATTCCAATGAGCTTCAGCCATACTTCGTTCAGAGGTGGATTCTTTGCTCCCTTACGGTAATTGACATCATAGGTGCCGCTATCTATACCGTCTATGGTGCTGGTCACCTCTACCTGATTCTTTCCCACATTCCTATGAAGAGTGACTTCGCCATCACGGTCATTTGATCCGACAATCATGGTCACGCCGTCATATTTTGCCGTTTCCTTAAACGGCTTGTCCACGGATCCACCGAAGATAAAGTCAATACAATTTGCCACGCAGGTCTTTCCACTGTCAGAGCGTCCCTGTATGATGGTCAGTCCTTTACCGAAGGAAACGCTGGCATCGCCCTTGGCGGTGCTTTTCGCTATAACTTTTTTAATGTAAAATCCCGCCATCGCGTTACCTCCTTAAGGATTTCGTTGATTGCCGACTAATTTCGTTGAACAGCTGGACATCGCTATAGTTCCCATACTTCGCAACCACAAGCCGCATCAGTTCTTTGTACCGCTTGGCATATTCTGATTGGAAACTCTTGCTCATGTTTCTTCCACTTTCTGAAGCGGAATAAAGGATGCCTGCTTCATCATCCGTGGCTATAACCAGCCCATCAACTACCAGATTCTTTATTGCAGTTTTTATAAGGTTCCGCCTTGCTGATAGTTCACTGAATGCAAAACCGTTTTCCCCATTTAGAGATTTATCTGCAACGCCGAAGTCCTCACAGTAAATCGCCATGAAGTCATAAGCGGCAATTCTGTCGAGTGTAATTCCGGCATTCGCCACATCAAGAAGTAGCACCACGTGGAGAGACAACTCAAAGGGCGTATTGAAAAGTCTGTTACTCATCAATGTTCACCCACGACTCAATCACACCGTCATTCACCAATATATGGCAGATGCCTTTCTTCTCCAAATTACCAATCAGATTCCGCATCTGGCTGAGTACGGAACTGTCGAGCGTGGTACTTGTTATTTTTTCAAGGACGGCATTCAGCCTTGCGTAACCATCCTCGTAATCCCTCCAGTATGTGGTATTAATGCCGTGCCACGCATCATCCTTCAGTCTGCCGAACTCATCCTCTCCGTCATCGAAGATATCCCGGACAGACCGTTCGATACTTACTGCGCTATAATATGCCATACGCTGTTCCTTATAGTTCTCTGCATATCGCTTCGGAAGGGAAGGAACATCGTCAGCAGTAAAAGTCTCCTTGTTTAATTTCTGAGCATATGCCTCATACAAAGCACGAATGTAATCAAGTTCATGCTTGCCTACATCATCAGGGACAAGTGCCTGATGAATCGTTATGACCTCACCGGATATATGTAACTTATCGCCTCTGCGCTCTATTGTCGCAGGGGCTATATTTTTTAGACTTCTTCCTGTCTCCATGCGCTGATAGTTCAACGCAGTCACATCATCGGATAATCCCTCCGAACGGCGTCTGATGATTTGAGCCAGGATATTAGCGCAGGCCTGCCCAACTTCGGAAGGTTCGACATCGAATCCGAACTCAGCCAGCTTGTCCTTCATGTGGTTCAATGCATCGAAGGAGTATGTATTTACGAAATCAGCAAACTTTGCCTCATCCAGTCGAGGCGTAAGTGCAGATGCCTTTTTCTGCGAAATTGGCAGCCTGCCACTGTAATATGCCTCCAGTGTGGATTTTCCAAGCCCATAAAGTGGATTCGGAGAATCCTTTTCCAATGCCTCATCATCCAGGATGGCATCCGTCAGAATCTTCACAAATTCTGCGGCGTTCATTTTTGTTTCGTAATTATGATGCATGAACTGTACAAGGTCGCAGAACTTCAAGTTGACACCATCCTTTCCAATGTAGGCATTTATGTAGGCAGATGTAGGCAAACCTACGAGTTTTGGAAGTCCTATTTTCTATAATGAAATCGTGATAAGGCAGAAGGAGCGCACAGTCTGTGCGAAATCCAAAACGCCTTATATCACATTATACCACGATCAAACGCGATAATCAATATAAATTTGTGAACGCAAAACTTATTTTCAGAATAAAGCTATTGATTTGCGTTTGCGAGTGGTGCGATCCCGCCCGACACCGCATCAGCTGATCACTGATGGCTCAACGGTATCCGGCGGCACAACTCAATATCACAGCTGCCTTTTGAGCGGGTTAGCTGCAATCCGAAACGGAGAACTCCGTTAGGACTGCGGTTAGGTTTTTGCACCCTTTTTGCGGCAGCACCCAGAGTCCTCCGTTTCGAGAAATCGAAAATCGGAGGACTTTTTATGAAAACCAATGAAAATCAGACCACATCAGCCATCTACTACCGTCCGCTCAAGCAGTGGATTGATGTCACCCCGGAACAGAAACGGGACTGGGAGCGGTTCGTAGGAACTACCCGCAAGGCAAAGCAGAGAGCCGGAGCCTGCTGCATTCCGTACAAAAAGAGCTACAAGTGCGACGGTATTTGCGATACCTGCGAGTTCCGCTGTATCCCGAAGGACGCTCCCCAGCAGCTCTCCATCGACACGGAGATGGAGAACGCCTATGAGAACGGCGTCTCCCGCACCAGCTTTCTTGCGGACAGCAGGCTTACCACGGAGATCGATATCGACTCCCTGATCCTGAACGGCCTGCTCACAGAGCTTCAGTCATCCGACCCGGAAAGCTACGAGATCCTCATGGCAATTGCGGACGGGCTTTCTGAACGAGCCGGTGCAGAGCGGCTGAATATGCCCCGTAACACCTTTGTGTATAAAAGAAATCAGCTGCTGAAGCGACTCAAGGAAAAATTCTAAAATCTTTCGGCCAACCCCTCCTTTCCTGTCCAGATGGGTCTGTGAAAGGCAACACAAGACGCCTTGGGAAAGGAGGGACCGCTGATATGAGTTACAACGCAAACCATTATGACGCCCGAGCCGACGAGGACATTGTTGATGTCCTGACCGCGATCAGCGTGGTGTCAAGAAGACTGGCAAGCAACCTGAACATCGCACGCCAGCAGAGCAAATCCAGGGAAGGAGGAAAATCACATGAGCAGAATGAGCGATATGGCGCAGACCATCGAAGAACTTCGCAGTGCTGCCGCTGCTATTTCGGATGCCGTTGACTGGCTGACGAAGGTATTCAGCAGTGAACCGCAGGCAGAGGATGCTCCTGCTTCTCCTCCCGAACCGGCTCTGACGCTGGAGCAGGTCAGAGCCGTGCTTGCGGACAAATCCCGCCAGGGACACACCGCCGAGATTCGCGCCCTGCTTCAAAAGTACGGCGCATCCAAGCTGTCACAGATCGACCCCGCACATTACAAGGCATTGCTCGCCGAAGCGGAGGTGCTGACTAATGGCAGTTAAGCACGCAGTCTTATCCGCTTCTTCTTCCGAACGGTGGCTCAACTGTCCGCCCTCCGCAAGGCTGTGCGAAGCCTACGAGGACAAGGGCAGCGATTACGCCGCCGAAGGGACGGACGCCCATGCGCTCTGTGAGTTTCGGCTGAAGCAGGCTCTGGGGATTCCGGCGGATGATCCCATCGAAAACCTCTCCTGGTACAACGAGGAGATGGAGGACTGCGCCGCCGGGTATGCTGCCTATGTATCGGAGCTTCTGGAGACTGCAAAGCAGACCTGCGCCGACCCCGTGGTCATGATCGAACAGCGGGTGGATTTCTCACGCTGGGTCAAAGAGGGCTTCGGCACGGCAGACTGCATCGTCATTGCGGATGGTGTTCTGAACATCTGCGATTACAAAAACGGGCAAGGATGCCTCGTGCTTGCAGATCGTAATCCACAGATGATGCTCTATGCCTTGGGCGCTCTGGAAATCTTCGATGGCATCTACGACATCGACACTGTCCGCATGACCATCTATCAGCCGAGGAAGTCCAACATCAGCGTGTATGAGATGGACAAGGCCGACCTGTACGAATGGGCAAACAGTGAACTGACTCAGAAGGCGCAGCTTGCTTATGAAGGTCAAGGCTCCTTCAGCTGTGGTGAGTGGTGCCGGTTCTGCAAGGCGAAAGCCGAGTGCAGGGAGCGCGCCGAAGCGAACCTGGCTCTTGCCCGGTACGAATTCCAGACCCCTGCGCTCCTCGCTGATGAGGAGATCGCCGATATTCTCGGCAAGGTCGACGCTCTGACCGCCTGGGCATCCGATGTGAAGGAATACGCGCTCCAGCAGGCAATCAGCGGTACGGCGTTCCCCGGCTGGAAGCTGGTCGAGGGCCGCTCCAACCGCAAATACACCAGTGAAGCCGCTGTGGCCGCAGCCGTTGAGGGCGCCGGCTTCAACCCCTACGAAAAGAAACTCCTCGGCATCACCGCCATGCAGAAGCTGCTGGGCAAATCCCGCTTTGAGGAGCTTCTCGCACCCTACATTGAAAAGCCGCAAGGCAGGCCGACGCTCGTGCGGTCGAGTGATAAACGGCCCGAATGGAATACCGCAAAAAATGATTTTATGGAGGAAATGTAATATGTCTAACAACACAAACAGAGTCAACAACCCTATGAAGGTCATCACCGGTCCCGACACCCGCTGGTCCTACGCCAACGTCTGGGAGCCCAAATCCATCAACGGCGGCACGCCGAAGTACTCGGTATCGCTGATCATCCCGAAGTCCGACACTAAGACAGTGGCGAAGATCAAGGCCGCCATCGAAGCCGCCTACCAGGAGGGACAAGCCAAGCTGAAGGGCAACGGCCGCAGCGTGCCTCCTCTCTCCGCGATTAAAACTCCGCTGAGAGACGGCGACGTTGAAAGACCTGACGATCCCGCCTATGCGAACGCCTACTTCATCAACGCCAACTCCGCCACCGCTCCCGGCATCGTGGACGCAGACCGCAATCCCGTTCTGACCCGCTCCGAGGTGTATTCCGGCGTGTACGGCAGAGCGTCCATCAACCTGTACGCTTTCAACAGCAACGGCAACAAGGGCATCGCCTGCGGGCTGAACAATCTACAGCTCATCCGTCCCGGCGAACCCCTGGGCGGCAAGGCCAGTGCTGATGCTGACTTCGCAACTGATGACGACGAGGATTTCCTCGGTTAAGACAAGGGAGGTAAACGGCCATGACAATGATTCAGACAATTCTGCTTTTTGCAGTTCTCGCCATCTGGCTGTGCATCAGCGCAGTCATTCTGATCAGCAGCATCCAGTCCTTCCTCTATGACCGCAAGCGCGAAAAGCGTGAGCGTGAGCAGGCGACACGTGACGCAGAGTATCACGAAAACCGCATGAAGCTGCTGGAGAAATAAAGCACCAAGCCCCAGGGCGGCGGAGCGATCTGCCGCCCTATTGGGGTATGGAAGGAAGTGACGAAATGCAAACCTTATCAATCGACTTGGAAACTTACAGCGACCAGCCCCTTGCCAAAACAGGCGTGTACCGTTATGTGGAGTCTCCCGATTTTGAAATACTGCTCTTTGCCTACAGCGTGGACGGCGGTCCCGTGCAGCAGATAGACCTTGCCTGCGGGGAGAAGATCCCCTCGGAGATCCTTTCCGCTCTGGAGGATGAGACTGTGACCAAGTGGGCCTTCAACGCCAATTTTGAACGCATCTGCCTGTCACGCTTTCTGGGCTATCCGACCGGCGACTATCTGGAGCCGGACTCCTGGAAATGCTCGATGGTCTGGGCGGCGTATATGGGTCTGCCCTTATCCCTGGAGGGAGTCGGGGCTGTTCTCGGATTGGAAAAGCAAAAGCTGACCGAAGGCAAAGACCTCATCAAATATTTCTGCCAGCCCTGTGCGCCAACCAAGACCAATGGTCAGCGCACCCGCAATCTACCGGAACACGCCCCGGATAAATGGCTGGCGTTCAAGCGATACAACATCCGAGATGTGGAGACGGAGATGTCCATCCAGGCACGGCTCTCCAAATACCCCGTGCCGGACAGCGTCTGGGAGGAATACCATCTCGACCAGGAAATCAACGACCGCGGCGTGGGGCTGGATATGGAACTGGTGTGGCAGGCCATTCAGATGGACGGGCGCTCCCGTTCGGAACTGACCCAGGCGATGAAAGAACTGACCTCGCTGGATAATCCCAACTCTGTACAGCAGATGAAACAGTGGCTTGCGGATAACGGCGTGGAGACCGATACCCTTGGCAAAAAGGCTGTAGCGGAGCTTTTGAAAACTGCGCCGCCGGAATTGCAAAATGTGCTACTCCTGCGGCAGCAGCTTGCGAAATCCAGTGTTAAAAAATACCAGGCAATGGAGACCGCCGTCTGCGCCGATGGCCGCGCAAGAGGTATGTTTCAATTTTACGGAGCCAACCGCACCGGGCGGTGGGCCGGCCGCATCATTCAGATGCAGAATCTCCCGCAGAACCACCTGGGCGATCTGTCCGAAGCCAGAGGACTTGTCCGGGCCGGCGACTTTGACGCTCTGGAAATGCTCTATGAGGATGTGCCGGACACCCTTTCCCAGCTGATTCGCACAGCATTCGTGCCGCAGGAAAACAGAAAGTTCATTGTGGCGGATTTCTCCGCGATTGAAGCCCGTGTCATCGCATGGCTTGCCGGCGAGAAGTGGCGGCAGGATGTATTCGCCGAGGGCAAGGATATCTACTGCGCCAGCGCGTCCCAGATGTTTGGCGTACCCGTAGAGAAGCATGGCGTCAACGGCCACCTGCGGCAGAAAGGCAAGATCGCAGAACTGGCTCTCGGCTACGGCGGCTCCGTGGGCGCACTGAAAGCGATGGGCGCTTTGGAGATGGGGCTTCAGGAGGACGAACTTCCCGCTTTGGTTTCCGCATGGCGCCAGGCGAATCCGAAGATCGTGCAGTTCTGGTGGGCGGTTGACCACGCTGTGATGGACGCTGTTACCCGTAAGACCACCACGAAAACACACGGCATCATATTCTCCGCCAGAAACGGGATGCTGTTTATCACCCTGCCGTCCGGCAGGAGCCTTGCCTATGTGAAGCCAAAGATCGGAGAGAACCGTTTTGGCGGCGACTGTATCACCTATGAAGGCGTCGGCGGCACGAAGAAATGGGAACGCATTGACAGCTACGGTCCAAAATTCGTAGAAAACATCGTCCAGGCAACCTCACGAGATATCCTTTGTTACGCCATGAAGACCCTTCGCTGCTGCTCCATCGTCATGCATATCCACGACGAAGTGGTCATTGAAGCCGACCGCCGGATGTCACTACAGGCCGTCTGTGACCAGATGGGCAGGACTCCGCCCTGGGCAAACGGACTGCAGCTTCGTGCAGATGGCTACGAAACTGATTTTTACAAGAAAGATTAACGAGGTAACGCCTATGAGCATCAATAAATTCAACAGCGAGGGCTACTACGACCCAACTACCTATGAAGCCCTCACCAATATAGAAAAGGAAGAACGCGCCCTCCGCGCTTTCCGCCCTATCGTCTACATCTGCTCTCCCTATGCCGGAGAGGTGGCCGCTAATGTGGAGAACGCCCGGAGGTACAGCCGCTTTGCCGTGGACGCCGGATACATTCCCATTGCGCCGCATCTGCTGTTCCCACAGTTTCTCAGTGACGACAACCCAAAGGAGCGTCAGCTGGGGCTGTTCTTTGGAAACGCCCTCATGAGCAAATGCTCCGAGGTGTGGGTGTTTGGAGAGTACATCTCTTCCGGCATGGAAGCGGAGATCCGCAGAGCCAAATGGAAGAACTACCGTTTGAGATATTTTACGACTACATGTGAGGAGGTAACCGACTATGCGTGAACTGAACATCGCCTACGGCAACAACCGGCAGGCAAAGAGATGGGTCAACAAGACCATACGGTTTGACGATCTGAAGGAACGGCTCCGAGTGCCTATCCGCACCACCGAGTCCGCCGAGGAATATGCAAAGATGAGCCGCGCCCAGCGCGACACTGCCAAAGACCACGGCGGCTTTGTGGCGGGTGTGCTGAAAGGCGGCAGACGCAAGGTCGATACCGTGGAGAGCCGCTCGATGGTGGCGCTTGACGGTGACCGCATCGACGCCGCTTTTCTGGAAGGCTATGAAACGCTCTGCCCCTATACCTCCGCGCTGTATACCACCCACAGCAGCACAGAGGAAAATCCCCGCGTCCGGCTGGTGTTCCCGCTGACCAGGGATGTGACCCCGGAGGAATTTGTGGCGG
>ENA-OPDJ01000741-OPDJ01000741.1-human-gut-metagenome-genome-assembly--contig:-NODE-741-length-22919-cov-4.887727_pt1 | contig 22919 bp, 15 predicted proteins | sample MGYA00241621_ERZ501505 | MGnify/ENA primary metagenome ERZ501505 (study PRJEB25962, sample SAMEA2042624) | human gut metagenome | biome: human gut; feature: human-associated habitat; material: faeces... | reverse complement strand
TGTCGGTGGCATGGTATGGAAAGTATAAGAAGTAAGCTCTTCTTTGTGCAATATAGCAATAATCCGGTAAAAAAACTGTAAAAGGGGTTGAAAAATCCGGCCCGGCGTAGTATGATAACGGGGCTGAAAGAAAAATCTTACACCAAGGAGGAGTTTGTTTCCATGTCCAGTGACCATACGGATCCCCCCAAACAACGCTTCTCCTGCGATGCGGGCCGTGCAAACGTGTTAGCCGCATCCTGAACTGCATGCCCTTTGTACACCGCAGGAGTTGTAACCAGACCGATGCGGTGTATTTTTTATGCCCGAAAACGGGAAACGGAGGGACCAAACCATGCAGAAGAAAAATTATGTGCAGGAGATTCTGGAGATCATCCACAGCGGTCTGCCCCAGGCAGAGCTGGCTGAAAAGCTGTCCGATTACCATGAAAACGACCTGGCCGATGCCCTGACGGCCCTGACACCGGAGGAGCGCCAGAAGGTGTACACCGCACTGGGCGTGGATACGGTGGCAGAGATCTTCTCCTATCTGGACGACGCAGAGCCTTACCTGAAGGAGCTGGACCCCGAGCGGGCCGCCCGGGTCATCTCCCACATGGATTCGGACGATGCCGTAGACATCATCCGTGAAATGGACGAGGACAAGCAGGAAGAGGTGCTTTCACACATTGAAGACATCGAACAGGCAGGCGACATCGTCGACTTGCTGAAATACGACGAAGACACCGCCGGCGGTTTGATGGGTACGGAAATGGTGATTGTGAACGAGAACTGGAGTATGCCCGAATGCCTGCGCGAAATGCGACTACAGGCAGAAGAAATGGACGAGATATATTATGTATATGTGGTAGACGACGACGAACGTCTGCGCGGCGTATTCCCGCTAAAAAAGATGATTACCAGTCCGTCGGTTTCCAAGGTGAAACACGTGATGAAGAAGGACCCGATTTCCGTCCATGTGGATACGCCCATTGAAGAGGTGGTGCAGACCATTGAAAAGTATGACTTGGTGGCCGTTCCCGTGGTCGACAGCATCGGCCGTCTGGTAGGGCGCATCACCGTAGACGACGTAATGGACGAGGTGCGTGAACAGGCCGAACGCGACTACCAGTTGGCATCCGGTTTGTCACAGGACGTAGAAACAGACGACAACGTGTTCCGCCAGACCACCGCGCGCCTTCCGTGGCTGCTCATCGGTATGCTGGGTGGAATCGGTAACTCCATGATTCTGGGTAACTTTGACTCTACCTTCGCCGCTCATCCGGAAATGGCGCTTTACATTCCCCTTATCGGTGGAACGGGAGGAAACGTGGGAACCCAGTCCTCCGCATTGGTCGTGCAAGGTCTGGCCAACAGCTCACTGAACGCCGAAAACACTTTCAAGCAGGTGCTGAAAGAATCCGTTGTAGCCCTTATCAACGCCACCATCATTTCCATGCTGGTGTATATCTACAACTTCATCCGTTTCGGAGCTACAGCTACGGTCAGCTATTCGGTATCCATCAGTCTGTTTGCCGTGGTCATGTTTGCCTCCATTTTCGGCACCCTGGTGCCCATGACACTGGAAAAACTGAAAATCGATCCGGCCATTGCCACCGGACCGTTTATTTCCATTACCAACGACATTATCGGTATGCTCATGTACATGGGAATCACCGTATTATTATCCTAAATTTTTGTTAAAGAAAAACGCAAGTGCGTTTGAGGTAAAACGCAAGTACATTTTACTTCAAACGCACTTGCGTTTTGATCAAAACGTCTTTGCGTTTTCTTTCAAACGCAAGGGCGTTTTTTTCACCCCCTCTACAAGCCCTTCTGAGCCACATTCCTCGTCTTTCTATTTCTAAAAATGATTCTTACCTTATAGTTTTTTTCTGAAAAAGTATGAAAATCAGATTTTTTTTCTTTAATTTGTAAGAACCTTTACTAATGGTAAAGAAAAAACTTGGATATTATACTCTTTAAAATCTATATACGATGGAAGTAAATGAAACCAACCGCCCATTAACCGAAACTCCGATGGAACAACCCATTGAAGCACCGGTTCCTACTGTTGAAGACACCGAAAAGGAAACATCCGCTCCCAAACAAACACTGGAAGAAGTGGTGCAACGCCTCAAGGAAATCAACGAGAAAAACGACCTGACTGACAAGCAGGAAATCGATTCACTTAAACAAACGTTCTACAAACTACAAAAAGCCAAATCAGAAGCGGCACGGAAAGCTTTCATCGACGAAGGGGGAAAGGCAGAAGACTTCACTCCGGAAACAGAACCGGCAGAAGAAGAGTTCAAAGCTGTCATGAACGCCATCAAGGAGAAGAGAAATGCCTTAGCGGCTGCACAGGAACAGGAAAAGGAAGAAAACCTGACCAAGAAACTGGGTATCCTGGAAAGAATGAAGTTCCTGACCGAATCGCAGGAAGATACCAACAAGATATACGACGAATTTAAGAAATTACAGCAGGAATGGAATGAAATAGGCCAGATTCCGGTAGCGAAAGTAAATGAACTGTGGAAAACTTACCAGCTTTACACCGAAAAATTCTATGACATGGTGAAGCTGAACAACGAATTCCGCGAATATGACTTCAAGAAAAACCTGGAACAGAAGACCCGTTTGTGCGAAGCTGCAGAAAAACTGGCTGAAGAGCCCGACGTAATTTCTGCTTTCCACCAGCTGCAGAAGCTTCATCAGGAATTCCGGGCCATCGGTCCGGTAGCCAAAGACCTGCGCGAAGAAATCTGGAGCCGTTTCAAGGCTGCTTCTACGGTTGTCAACAAACGCCACCAGCAGCATTTTGAAGAGCTGAAAGAAAAAGAACAGAATAACCTGGACCAGAAGACGGTGATTTGCGAAATCGTGGAAGGTATGGAATATGACACCTTCACTACTTTTGCCGACTGGGAAGACAAGACCAATGAAATCCTTGCCCTCCAGGCCAAATGGAAAACCATCGGCTATGCTCCGCAAAAGATGAACGTCAAGATTTTCGAACGTTTCCGCGCTGCCTGCGATGAATTCTTCCGCCGGAAAGCTGCTTTCTTCAAGTCTGTGAAGGAAACAATGGCAGCTAACCTGGAAAAGAAAAAAGCGTTCTGCGAAAAGGCTGAAGCCCTGAAAGAAAGTACCGACTGGAAAGAAACGGCTGAAATACTGACCAAACTCCAGAAAGAATGGAAGACCATCGGTCCGGTTGCCAAAAAGCATTCCGATGCCGTATGGAAACGTTTCATCGGTGCCTGCGATTATTTCTTTGAGCGGAAAAACAAGGCAACTTCTTCACAACGATCGGAAGAAGTGGAAAACCTGGCAAAGAAAGAAGATGTCATTAAGCGTATGGCTGCCCTGGAAGCTGCCGGAACTGCAGACGATGCAACTGCCGAACAAGTACGTGCCCTGATGAAAGAATGGAATGCCATCGGCTTCGTTCCTTTCAAGGAAAAAGACCGTCTGTATAAAGAATTCCATACATTGGTAGACAAGCTGTTCGACCGCCTGCACCTGTCAGCTACTGAAAAACGTCTGAGCAGTGTACGCACTAACGGAAACAAGGAAGGAAATCTCTACCGCGACCGTGAACGCCTGGTTCGCACTTACGAAGGACTGAAAAACGACATCCAGACCTACGAAAACAACCTTGGCTTCCTGAATTCTTCTTCCAAGAAGGGAAATACACTGGTGGCTGACATCACACGCAAGATTGAGCGCCTGAAGAAAGACATGGAACTGGTGCTGAAGAAAATCAAGGACATTGATGAAAGCTTGAAAGAAAAAGAATAAAAACAGCTTACTCAAACTAATTTTATTACCACAAGAGGTATCCATTCACCCATGGATACCTCTTTTTTTATTTTTCTTTCAATTTTTCACAAGAATTTCACTCGATTGTAAAATCTTCACGCAACCAGGCCATGTTTGATATTTTTTTGAAAAATAACCGTATAAATATTTTATTATTCCAAGAAAATATCTTAAATTAAAGCCAAAATTCAAGAAACAAACTTTCTTGCACCTTGTTAACCCGAATAAAATATAAGCAAAATATAATTCTGAATGAATTAAAAACATAAAATAAACTATTCTTAATATGAAAATGAAATCACTATTAGGGATTGTACTTTCCCTAAGTATTCTGCAATCTTGCCAGAATGACGAAACAAACATCATCCAGAATGAAGTGAATAACAAAGGCATCACATTCTCTTCTATCATAGATGATGCACAAAATTCCAGAGCTTACGATACGTCGTGGGAAGCCAATGACGTAATTGGTGTATTTATGCTAGCCAATAGTGATAAAAATGTACTGGCTACAAACATTCCTTATGTAACTTCTAAAGGAGACGGCTATTTCGTAAGCCAAAATAGTCCCATATACTATCCGGATGGTGCGGTCGACTTCATTGCATATTATCCTTATAGTAAAGCAATTAGTAACCATACTAACTATCCCATTGATTTGAGTAACCAGACCAAACAAAACGCCATCGACTTGATGACTGCAGTAAACCTGACAAACCGTCAATTGGCGTCCCCACAAGGTAACCTGCAATTCAAGCATCTGCTGGCTAAATTGGTGCTGAATTTGAAATCTACTTCCGGAAGTTCCCTGAAAGGTATCAAGGCCTCCATCAGCGGACTGAAAGTAAAAGGTACAGCCAATCTTTCTGATGGTAAGATTACTTCTTCCGGTGAAGCTACAACCTTTTCCTTATTTATAAATGAGGAAGGCACACAGGCCGAAGCCATTCTGTTGCCTCAAGACTTGAGCGGGAACCTGAAAATCAAACTGGAACTGAACGGACAAAGCAAAGAAATTGATACACAAATTTCAAGCAGCATCGAGCAAGGTAATAAATATATATATAATGTAAATGTGAATTATCAGGGGGGAGAGATTACAACCGATCCTCAGGCTAAATATACACGATGGACAGAAACTCCATTGATTACAGAGTCACAATTAGCCCAATCAAATATAAAGTATATTACCCACTACACAGGAGAGACTTATGAAGACAGTCGTCTCAAAAATATTCCGATTCGCAATTACAGCCTACTGTATGATACGGATTTAAAGATAGCATACTGGGTAGCCTATCCATTGTGCAGCTGGTACATAAATGGAAATGGACAACGTACTGATAAATGGGACTACGACCCCCAAGTATCTAAATCACTACAAGCCAACCTATCAAGTTCATATCCTGCCAAAAATTACGACCGAGGACATCAACTGCCAAGCGGTGACCGCTTACAATCAAACGCCATAAACGAACAAACGTTTTACTACACTAACATGACTCCTCAAATAGGTAAAAAACTAAATCAGGCTATTTGGGCAGATTTGGAAGAGGCAGTCAGAGGATGGAGCAGTGCGACAGATACACTATACGTCGTAACAGGAGCTATGCCTACTACCACTACAGACCAAACTATCCAATATACTACTGACATTGATAGTAAAAAAATAGCAATTCCCAAATATTATTTCAAGGCTTTGGCACGAAAAGTAAACGGACAATTCCAAACCATAGCTTATAAACTTGACAATAGAGATTATGATGATAGAAACTATAATCAGGGAATTATGTCCGTTAAAGAACTGGAAGAAATGACCGGATTTACTTTCTTCCCTGACAGACCGGAAATTACAGAAAGCATTAAAAGCCAGAAGACAGCCTGGTAATAGAATAATCACATTCTCAAAAATAAATTAGTATGAAAATCTCGAATCTACTGTACATGGGGGCATTATCAACCCTAGCTCTAGTGAGTTGTACAAACAATGACGACAACAGCGAATGGTACGGAAGTGAAGGCATCGTATTTACCACAGCTATTCAGTCAAGAGTTTCAGGTAACACTTGGAATGCAAACGACGAGGTAGGTATTTACATGATGAACGCAGGTAGTGGAATTGAAGCTGCAACCGCACAAAACAAGAAGTACATTGCACAGACCAACGGCACATTGACGGCTGCTCCTGGTAATGGCATTTATCTCCCTGAAAGCGGAAATGTAGACTTCATTGCATATTATCCTTATACCACAAGTGTAAGCGGCAATAAGCTTGCAGTGAATGTATCTGACCAAAGCAATCCAGCTGCCATCGACTTGATTTATTCAAACGGTACTAAAGGAGTAGCAGCAACTACTGCCACTACTATCAGCCTGGGATTTACACACCAACTGACTAAAGTAACCTTGAATGTAACCAAAGATGAAACCATTGAAACTCTTAACGGATTGGGTGTAAACATTAAGGGTATCAGTACAGAAGGTGAATTTAACTTGGCTGACGGAACACTGACTGCTACAGCAGGAACCAACAACAAAGATGTAGCAATGTACATAGATGCACAAGGTACAACAGCTACGGCTACAGCCATCATTCTCCCAACAGCTGCAAGCACCGACCAGACGTCACTCAACCTGACTTTTAATCTCAACGGTCAATCATTCACTCATACAATCAGTGACGCAAGTATTTTTGAAAAAGGAACAAATGTAAGCTTTAATGCAAAACTATCCATCAACAATGGGAAACCGGTTGTTACAGTAGGAAATGCAACAATCAACAACTGGACTGAAAAACCAGGCGGAGATATTAATGTTGATTTCGACGGTGGAACTCAACCAGGTGGAGAAACTGTGGTCTTTGAGGAATCATTCGCTACCAGCCAAGGCAACTTCGAAATAGACAACAAGCAACTCCCTGAAGGTGGAACATTTGTTTGGAAACACGATGCAGGGACTCCTGAAGGAGGAAATCCATATTATTATATGAAAGCCAGCGCATTTATCAATAAAGCCGCAAAAGCATCAGAAAGCTGGCTGATATCTCCTGAAGTAGACTTATCTACAGCTACAAATGCAACTTTAACCTTCATGCATATCATTAACTATGCAGGTGACATGCAAACTCAACAAACTTTGTGGGTAACCGAAACATCTACTGAAAACTGGCAACAAGTAACAATTCCAAACTATCCAGCTGGAAATAACTGGAACGAAGTTTCTTCAGGAAATATTGACTTATCCGCTTATGCCGGTAAAAAAATCAAGTTTGCATTCAAATATGTAAGTACCACAGCAGCTGCTGCAACATGGGAAGTATATGATGTGAAAGTCGTTGCCAATGGAGAAGGAGGAGGCACTGTTGATCCAGAGCCGGAACCAGGCACAGCTGAAACCATATTCTTAGAAACATGTGGTCAAACTAATGTTGGCAGTACTAAATATAAAATTAATGACTATACAGGATGGGATAACAATGAAACACTTACTTTCAGAGACGAATTCGCTGGAGAATTCCAAAATGCAGATGTCAGAGCTACTTCAACTTTAGATAATAATGTTTGGTTACCAGCTTATACCCAATCAATAGAAAAACCAGCAGGCCTCAAGATTTCTGGATTCAATGTTTCTAACTACACAAGTTTATCATTAGAATATGACATTGCGGCTAATGTAACTCCAGCAAATCAAAATATAATCAAAGTAAGAACAGATAAAGGAAATCTAACAATTGAAAGTAAAGAATTTGCAGCTAACAATAAATATCAAACTGTAACTGTAAGTTTACCTGATGATATTACCTATATTGAGTTTGTTTCTGATGCAGATAATACAGTTGGATTTAGATTAGATAATATCAAACTAACAGGTATAGCTAAGTAATACAATTTTACTCCTAATCCCACAAGAGAACATGAAAAAGCTCTATAAAACTTTTTCATGTTCTCTTTCACCCCCTATAAAATAACACTAAACTAATAATTATTTTTTATGAAACACAAATTACTGTTCTTCATGGCATTCTTCCTTCCTTGCCTTGTCTTTGCACAAGGAAATGTAAGCGTGAAAGGAAGTGTGATCGGAGCAGTAAGCAATGACCCTATTCCAGGTGTAATTGTGACGGTGACAGAACTGAATCGCCAAGTCACAACCGACGCGGACGGAAACTTCACCATCCGAAATATTCAACCGGGAACTTACGTCATTCAGCTTAACTCCGTAATGATTACGCCCAAGAGTGTCTCCATTGAAGTAGAAAACTTAGGCGTAACTGAACTAAAACCTATCCGAGTAACTGAACTTAACGCAAACGAAGACGTGTCTATGATTGGCATCATCGATGCCGGCATGGTGGATGACGACGTGGAGACCTCCGGACAGGATGTTAGCTCTACCGTGATTCTGTCAAATGATATTTTCCTGAATAAAGCTGCCTATCAGCTTTCACCCGCACGCTTCTCTCCACGTGGATACAACAGCACACAGGAGGTTAAATACATCAATGGCGTGGAATTCAACGACCAGAACAGAGGTGTATTCAATTATGCAGCGGTAGGCGCACTGAACGACATGACACGTAACGGTGATGTCACCAACTTCACAGCTCCTTCGTCCTTTACTTTTGGTGAGTTGGGAGGTACGGAAAACATCAATATGCGTGCCAGCAGCTATACACCTGGAGGAAAGTTAACCTTAAGCTATACCAACCGAAACTATTATCTCCGTGGCATGTTTACCTACTCTACCGGACTGAAGGACAACGGATGGGCATTCACTACCTCTATTGGCGGACGCTATTCGAATGAAGGTAACATCGACGGAACTTTCTACAAGAACGTTTCTTTCGCCTTCTCTGCTGAAAAGCAATGGAAAGGAGGAGAACATAGTCTGTCAATGGTAGCTTTCGTATCACCGGTACAACGCGGACAGCAAGGTAGTTCTTACCGCGAAGTGTATGAACTGACAGGAAACTACCTTTACAACCCAAACTGGGGATACCAGAACGGAGAGAAAAGAAATGCAAAGGTGGTTACAGCATTCGACCCGACTGCCATCATTTCGCACATCTGGAAAATCAACGATAATATGACGCTAACTACAGGTGTAGGAGCACATTATGCCCGCTACGGTAATACAGCCCTGAACTGGTACAATGCTCCTGACCCTCGCCCGGATTACTACCGCTACCTGCCTTCGTATTTTGAAGATGAAATGGTACAACTAAGATACAAAGAGTTGTGGCGTACTAACCAGACCAGCTTTACACAAATCAACTGGGATGACCTCTACCTGGCTAATGCCAACAACATTCGTAATGGTAACGGAGCAGCTGTTTACATGCTGGAAGAACGTCGCAGTGACTTGTTGGAAACTTCATTCAACTCTACTTTAAACGCACGCATGAGCCGTCATTTCGACATCACAGCCGGAGTCGGTGCACGCTACACTCAGTCACGCCAGTTCAAGACCGTAGCCGACCTACTGGGAGCAGAATATGTGCTGGATATTGATAAGTTTGCAGAACAAGACTTCTCTGGTGATCCTGACAAAATTCAGAACGACTTGAACCGCCCGCAGAGAAAAGTATACGAAGAAGGAATTTTCGGTTACAACTATAACCTGAACATTTACTCACTGAATGCCTGGGTAGTGAATCAGTATCATTCACGTTATTGGGATTACTATTACGGAATGAAGCTGACTTACACCAGCTTCCAACGTGATGGTAAAATGCGTAACGGACGTTATCCGGACAGTTCTTTCGGCAAAGGTGCGCGCCATCAGTTCACAGACTTAATGGTAAAAGGAGGACTGACCTACAAGTTCAACGGACGTCACATGATTAACGCCAACATCAGTTATGGAAGTGAAGCTCCGTTGCCCAATGAAGCATACGTATCACCGCGTATCACAGACCGCACCATTGATGACATGAAGAGTGGACGGGTTCTCTCTGCCGACATCAATTACATCTTCTCTACTCCTCACCTGGCCGGACGTATCGGAGTGTTCCAGACTAATTTCTATGACCAGATGGAACGCAGCAGCTACTATGACGGCATTGAAGGAACATTCATCAACCACGTGTTGTATGGAGTAAACCGCATTCACAGAGGTATTGAGCTGGGAGCTACTTACAAACTGGATGACCATTGGAGCTTCGACCTGGCTGGAACCGTAGGTGAATATTATTACAGCAACAACCCTGACGGTATCAAGAACTCCGAAAACGGAAAGATTGTGGAAAGAGAACAAGTATACATGAAGGATGTTTACGTAGGTGGAGTTCCACAGATTGCCGGTACATTCGGAATCCGTTACTTCATCAAATACTGGTTCCTGGGAGCCAACCTGAACGGATTTGCACGCAACTACATCGAAGCTGCTCCCCTCCGCCGTCTGGCTTCAAGCTACACAGAAGTAACTCCGTATAACCAGTATTACGATGCCTTCAAGCAGTTGACCACACAAGAACGTTTCCCGGCAGCCTATACATTAGACTTGTCTATCGGAAAAATTTTCTACTTGCCTGGAAGACAATCTATCAACTTCAATCTTTCTCTGAACAATGTATTGAACAAGAAAGACATTTGTACCGGAGGATACGAACAGGGACGATTTGACCTTGACCATCCGGAACGCTTTGGAGGAAAATACTACTACATGCAGGGCATCAACTGCTTCCTGAATGTGAGCTACCGTTTTTAATCATTAACCTACATAAAACTCAGAATATATGAAACTTTTAAGAAATATCAGTCTGCCACTCATTGCCTCACTCGCTCTCTTTGCTTGTGAACGAGACTATGATGCTCCTCTCTTGACAGAACCTGAATACACAGGTCCGGCAGCCAATATCACGATTTCAGAATTGCGTACACAAAATGCAGCAGCAACTGATAAGGCCCCTATCATCATTACGCAAGACCAGGTACTCAAAGCCGTCATCACAGGTAACGATGAATCAGGAAATATCTTTAAGAAAATCTACTTGCAGGATGAAACGGGTGCCATTGAAATGGAAGTAGACCAAAGCAGTGTGTACAACTATTATCCGGTAGGCCAGACTGTATATGTAGACCTGAACGGATTGAGCATTTCCGTATATGGAGACGAACAGCAATTAGGACATCCGGAAGGATACTTGTATCGTACACCGTGGGAAGATTTCGAAAAACATGTCAGCAAAGACGGATGGGCTAATCCAGAAAATGCCAAGCCTGTTGTAATTGATGACATCAGTACCATCAACGCTGCTCCCGATAACTATAAATTCAAATTAGTGCAATTTACCGGAGTTACTTTCCAGAACGGTGGTAAGGGTATCTTTGCTCCAGAAGATGGTTATGGTGAAGAAAACATTACCGACAGTCATGGAAATACTATCATGATTCGTACCAGCAATTATGCCAGCTTTGCAGGTAATAAACTTCCAGAAGGAAAAGGTAATGTAACAGGTATCTTAGGAAGATTCAGAGGTACTTGGCAGCTTACTTTACGCACTGCTAATGACGTAAGCGACTTTACCGGAAGCAATGAAGAAGGTGGAAATGAAGGTGGAGAAACTCCAAGTGGTGAAACTGTTTTATTCCAAGAATCTTTTGGAACTCCTGAAAAGAGTGGAAATTACTGGCCATATTTCAGTGATTATACTGGATTTGATAATCCTGCCAGCATGTTTGAGAACACATCTGAAGAAAAAGCATCTGTACGTATTGTAAGTAATCTTACGAATGTATGGTTCCCTGGAACAAAAGATGTAGCAATTGCTATCAAAAATATCAATGCACAAGGAAATACATCTGCTACTTTAGAATATCAAGTAGGTTCCAACGTATACAATGCTGGAGAAAAACAAGATTTAAAAACACTGAGAGTTAAATGCAATGGACAAGAATTAACCATTCCTAGTAAAGAAGTAACCGGTGATGACAAACAAGGAAATACTCCTTTCAAAATGACAATTGAAAATGTAACAATATCCGACAATACAACTTTAGAGTTCTATTGTACAACCTCAGAAAACACTTATGGTTTACGCTTATACAGCGTCAAACTCTATGTTCCAGGAAGTGGAAGTGGCAGCACCGGTAGTGACGGAGGTACAACCATTGAACCCACTCCAAGCAATTAATGCACACATCAAACCATGAAAGTTATGAATAAACGATTGCTTATTTTCACTTTGTTCATTACTTGTGTATATACCACCAGTCTGTTTGCACAAGACAGACTGGGTGTTTATGCAGCCGCATTCTATAATTTAGAAAACCTTTGGGATACGGTGGACGACCCTAACAACGAAGGGGATGATGATTTCACTCCGGAAGGAAAGTATGAATGGACTCAGACCAAGTATGAACAAAAGTTACAGAATATTGCCAAGGTTATCTCTCAATTGGGAAGAGATTACTGTCCGGCAGGCCCTGCTATCATCGGTATCTCGGAAGTGGAAAACCGGAAAGTTTTGGAAGACCTGACAAAAACAGCTCCCATCAGTGGAACGGGATATGAAATCGTACATTTCGAATCGCCCGACCACAGAGGTATTGATGTAGCGGCCTTGTACAACCCGAAACTGTTCAAGCTGATTGATGCCAGAACCTATCCTTTCAACAAGCCGGATATGCCGCACTATAAAACCCGAGACATTCTGCTGGTTAGTGGTATACTGGCCGGGGAACCGTTTCACCTAATTGTAAATCACTGGCCTTCACGCTACGGTGGCTCCGCTTCTTCTCCGCTGAGAGAATTTGCTGCCAGCATCGTGAAACACATTGGCGATTCTATCCATGCACAGAACCCGGAAGCAAAAGTGCTCATTGTGGGTGACTTGAATGATGACCCGTTCAACAAGAGCTGTAGCGAGGTACTGGGCGCTAAAAAGAATATCAAGGAAGTAAAACCTGACGGATATTACAATGCTACCTGGAAATTGTATGATCAGGGTATCGGTTCTCTCTGCTACCAGAACCAATGGAATTTGTTCGACCAGCAGATTATATCAGGCAACCTGATTGGCAAAGACCGCAGCACATTGAAATTCTGGAAGAGTGAAGTATTCAACCGTCCATTCCTGCTTCAAAAGGAAGGGAAATACAAAGGGTATCCACTTCGTACATTCTCGGGTACTACATTCCAGAATGGATTCAGCGACCACTTACCGACCCTCACCTATTTTGTCAAGGTAATGAAGTAAGAGAAAATATATCTTTTCATAAAGAAAGGCGTTCCGACAACACAATCGGAACGCCTTTCTTATTTCATTTAAAACCTCTTCAAATACCCTTTAAACTACTACGTAGTAATTCCTCCGTTACCTCGTAGTAACAGACCGACTACTACGTAGTAATTCATTCATTACTACGTAGTAAAATTTCCTCCAAATCTTCCGGTACATAGACCTTACCGTTAAACTGCGAAGCTGCTTCTGCCGTATAGCGCTCTTTACGGGTAGCCAGTGTCTTGTCTTCCGTGTGATACAACAGCAGACTCTTCACTCCGAGCTGGGCTGCTAACCGTCCAGCATCCAAAGCCGTGCTATGGTGCTTCTCGTAGGGTTTAAACCGTTCCCGGTCTTCATACAAGCAGAACGCCTCACACAGCAGCCAGTCGGCTCCTTCCACATACATCTGGTTGCATGCGTTATAAGGTTCATCACCCAGACAAACCAGCGATTGTCCATCAGGAAGACAGGTACGGAAACCAAACTGTTTCTCCTTTGTAGAAGCGATGTCAAAGCATTCCACTTCCAGGCCGATGGCCTGAAATTTTTCTCCGCTCTTCACCTCACACAACAGTATCTCTTCTCCTAAACGGGCCACAATCTTCTTGGGTAAAGTCATCCGGCAAATCCAATCGAGCACCTGTACCACCTTGTCATGCCCATATATACGTAGTTCGCCCTGGTACTCTCCCTTCTGAATAGCCTGAGCCACCATGCGAATCATCCATATCACACCCAGTATATGGTCGGTGTGTGCATGCGTCACAAATATCTCATGAATGCCCGACAACGGGATATGTGCTTTCTGCAACTGCGACAGAATACCGTTGCCTCCTCCGGCATCCACTAAAAAGTATTTATCCTCCCGGCACAAGGCAAAACAGGTATTGTAGCAGGCTACAGTGGCCGCATTTCCCGTACCCAGCATAATAAGCTTCATCGAATTTTCCATACAATGTATCCTTTAAACCACAGGACAAAGATACAAATTTCCTGCTTTTATTTTTTTAACACATAAGTATTCTTACCACTATCCCCTTCTTTACTCAAAATAAGGCACTGAGATTTCAACATAAACATAAAATACAATAAGCCCCTTGCAGGAGACTTTTCCTATTCCTCACGTAAGACATTGAAAATTCGATTTTTCGGGTTGTTGTACTTTTGCCAATAAGCCTGCACGGGAAATTACCTTTTATACATATTGTATGAACTACAAAAACATCGCATCATGATATTGTATCAAATAAGATATTTACCCTATTGAACAATAAGGCTTTACAACCCACAAAAGCCCTATTGCATATATCAATAAAAAAAACGTCCTTTGCGGTGTAGACAGAAAAATGCTTATGGAATACACTGAACAATTAGCCAATAATCACATCTCAGTAGACTGCGTGGTCATCGGATTCGATGGAGAGAAACTAAAGGTGTTGCTCGTAAAAAGAATGGGGGAAGAAAGTGGAGAAGTTTTCCACGATATGAAACTCCCCGGAAGCCTTATCTACATGGATGAGGACTTGGATGATGCAGCCAAACGAGTGCTTCGTGATTTGACTGGACTCAAGAACGTAGACCTGATGCAGTTCAAGGCTTTCGGTTCAAAGGACCGTACCAAGAATCCCAAAGATGTTCACTGGCTGGAAAGAGCTGAAAAGGCCAAAGTGGAACGAATTGTAACCATCGCCTACTTTGCCATGGTAAAAATAGACAAGACTCTCAACAAGAACCTGGATGAATACAAAGCAGAATGGGTGGCACTGGAAGAAGTGAAGGACCTGGCATTCGACCACAATCTGATTATTGCAGAAGCCATGAAGTTTATCCGGCAGCACATCGAATTCAACCCGTCGTGTATCTTCGAACTGCTTCCACGGAAATTTACCGCCCTGCAACTGCGCATGCTATATGAGGTGATTTACGGCAAGGCATTGGATGTACGCAACTTCCATAAGAAGATTTCCATGATGGAATACATCGTACCGACGGAAGAATACGAACAGGGAGTATCTCACCGGGCCGCAAGGTATTACCGGTTTGACCGGAAAATCTACAACAAAACAAGAAGATAATTTTAAAAGACTATATAACGATGTACGTATTAGGTTATGACATAGGAAGCTCGTCTGTAAAGGCGAGTCTGGTCAATGTAGAAAACGGAAAATGTGCCGCATCCGCCTTTTTCCCGAAAACAGAAGCGCCTATCCTCGCTGTCAAACAGGGATGGGCTGAACAGGACCCGCAGAGCTGGTGGGATAATTTGAAACTGGCTACACAAGCCGTTCTCACTGCTTCTGGTGCAAAAGCAGAAGAAATCAAAGCTATCGGTATTTCTTATCAGATGCACGGTCTGGTCTGCGTAGACAAGAACCAGCAGGTGCTCCGCCCTTCTATTATATGGTGTGACTCCAGAGCTGTACCTTACGGTCAGAAAGCATTTCAGACATTGGGAGAAGCGCAGTGCTTGTCACATTTGCTGAACTCACCGGGCAACTTCACGGCTTCCAAACTGGCTTGGGTAAAGGAAAACGAGCCGGAGGTTTATGAACGCATCTATAAGGTAATGCTCCCGGGTGACTATATCGCCATGCGACTGACAGGAGAAATCTGCACGACAGTTTCCGGATTGTCAGAAGGTATGTTCTGGGATTTCAAGGAAAACAAGGTAGCTGATTTCTTGCTGGATTATTACGGTATCGATGCATCCTTGCTGGCTGACATCCGTCCGACTTTCTCAGAACAGGGTAAAGTAACGGAAAAAGTAGCCGCCGAATTAGGACTGAAAGCCGGTACTCCGGTGACTTACCGCGCCGGTGACCAGCCGAACAATGCTCTTTCTCTGAATGTATTCAATCCGGGTGAAATTGCTTCTACAGCTGGAACTTCCGGAGTGGTATACGGAGTGAACGGTAGTGTCAACTACGACCCGAAGTCACGCGTCAACACATTTGCACACGTCAACCACACTGCTTCACAGACTCGTCTGGGCGTATTGCTCTGCATCAACGGTACGGGTATCCTCAATTCGTGGATGAAACGCACATTGGCTTCCGACCTCAGCTATGCGGAAATGAATGAGGTAGCTGCTCAGGCTCCTATCGGTGCTGCCGGCATCAGTATCCTTCCGTTTGGCAACGGAGCTGAACGTATGTTGCAAAACCAGGAAACCGGATGTTCTATTCAGGGTGTCAACTTCAACCTGCATAACCGCAGCCACTTGCTTCGTGCCGCTCAAGAAGGTATTGTATTCTCCTTCCGCTACGGTATCGACATCATGAAGGGTATGGGAATGGATGTACGGAAGATTCACGCCGGACATGCCAACATGTTCCTGAGTCCGCTGTTCCGCGACACGCTGGCCGGAGTCACAGGTGCTACCATCGAACTCTATGACACAGACGGTTCGGTAGGAGCTGCCAAGGGAGCCGGAATGGGTGCAGGCATCTACCGCGACAATGTGGAAGCTTTTGCTACTCTCGACAAACTGGCTGTCATTGAACCGAAGGCTGCCGACGAAGCGGCATACGCCGACGCATACGCACGTTGGAAAGAATGTCTCGAAAAATCAACAAATAATTAAATATAACAATTCATTAACTTATAAAACAAAGATATTATGGCAACAAAAGAGTACTTTCCGGGTATTGGAAAAATCAAATTTGAAGGTGTAGAAAGCAAAAATCCGATGGCTTTCCGTTATTATGATGCAGAAAAAGTCATCCTGGGCAAACCGATGAAAGAATGGTTGAAATTCGCTATGGCATGGTGGCACACATTGTGCGCTGAAGGTGGCGACCAGTTCGGTGGCGGAACAAAGAGCTTCCCATGGAAAGGAAATCCTGACAAAGTACAGGCTGCAAAAGATAAAGTAGATGCAGGTTTTGAATTCATGCAAAAAATCGGTATCGAATACTACTGCTTCCACGACGTAGACTTGTGCGACGAAGCAGCTACTATCGAAGAATACGAAGCTAACTTGAAAGAAGTAGTAGCTTACCTGAAACAGAAACAGGCTGAAACTGGTATCAAACTGTTGTGGGGTACTGCTAACGTATTCGGTCATGCACGTTATATGAACGGTGCAGCTACTAACCCTGATTTTGATGTAGTAGCTCGTGCTGCCGTACAGATTAAGAACGCCATCGATGCTACTATCGAACTGGGTGGTACAAACTACGTATTCTGGGGTGGCCGTGAAGGTTACATGTCACTGCTGAACACTGACCAGAAACGTGAAAAAGAACACTTGGCTCAGATGCTGAAACTGGCTCGTGACTATGCACGTAGCAAAGGTTTCCAGGGTACTTTCCTGATTGAGCCGAAACCGATGGAACCAAGCAAGCACCAGTACGACGTAGATACTGAAACTGTTATCGGCTTCCTGAAAGCACACGGTCTGGACAAAGACTTCAAGGTAAATATCGAAGTAAACCACGCTACTCTGGCTGGTCACACATTTGAACACGAACTGGCAGTAGCTGTAGACAACAACATGCTGGGTTCTATCGACGCTAACCGTGGTGACTACCAGAACGGATGGGATACTGACCAGTTCCCTATCGACAACTATGAACTGATTCAGGCTATGATGCAGATTATCCGTGGTGGTGGTCTGGGCAACGGTGGTACAAACTTCGATGCGAAGACTCGTCGTAACTCTACTGATCTGGAAGACATCTTCATCGCTCACATCGCTGGTATGGATGCCATGGCACGTGCTTTGGAAAATGCAGCACGTCTGCTGGAAGAATCTCCTTACAAGAAAATGCTGGCTGACCGCTACGCTTCATTCGACAACGGAAAAGGTAAAGAATTTGAAGAAGGCAAGCTGACACTGGAAGATGTAGTAGCTTATGCTAAGACTGTAGGTGAACCGAAACAGACCAGTGGAAAACAAGAACTGTATGAGGCTATTGTAAATATGTATTGCTAATACGCTGATTTATCAGTATCCGACCGGCATGCCCGTCGGCGAAAGTCTCTTTCCCGACCGGGTATGCCGGTTTTTATTTTCCATAAAAAACCTATTATCATGAATTACACAGAAAAAGGAAGCAGAAGTTATCTGTTTTCCATCGTACTGGTAGCCGTTTTAGGAGGATTGCTGTTCGGCTACGATACCGCTGTTATTTCAGGAGCGGAAAAAGGTCTTCAGGCTTTCTTCATGGGAGCAGACGATTTCATCTATACAGATACCTGGCACGGTATCACTTCTTCGAGCGCACTTTTAGGCTGTATTATCGGTAGTGCTTTATCAGGCTTTTTTGCTTCCCGTTTCGGAAGAAAGCTTTCTTTGCTGATAGCCGGCATCATGTTCTTTTTATCTGCTTTAGGCTCATACTATCCGGAATTTTTGATATTTCCGTACGGGGAACCCTCCTATTCGCTTCTGTTAGCTTTTAATTTTTACCGCGTCATAGGCGGTGTAGGTGTAGGACTGGCTTCTGCCATCTGTCCGATGTATATCGCTGAAATCGCTCCGAGCAGTATCCGCGGTACATTGGTTTCCTGGAACCAGTTTGCCATCATCTTCGGTCAGCTGGTAGTCTATTTTGTCAACTTCCTCATCTTGGGAGACCATCTGAATCCGGTAGTAGAGATAGTGGATGGCGTCAACCGCATCATGAATCCGGAAGCTGCTGCCTGGAGTATTGAAACCGGATGGCGACTGATGTTTGTCAGTGAAGCCGTTCCTGCCGGATTGTTTACCCTTTTAGTTTTGTTCGTTCCGGAAACTCCCCGCTACCTGGCCATGACCGGTCGTGACGAAAAAGCCTTGTTTGTATTAAGCCGTATCAACGGTCTGTCACAAGGAAAAGAAATCCTACAGGAAATCAAGGCTACTGCCCATGAAAAGACAGAAAAACTGTTCACTTACGGCTGGATGGTTATTTTTATCGGTATCATGCTGAGTGTATTCCAGCAGGCAGTAGGTATCAACGCCGTACTTTATTTTGCACCGCGTATTTTCGAAAGCATGGGCATGGGCAATCCGATGGTACAAACGGTATTCATGGGAATTGTCAACATCCTGTTCACTTTGTTAGCTGTCTTTACTGTAGAAAAGTGGGGACGCAAACCTCTACTCATTTACGGTTCCATTGGTATGGCCATTGGTGCACTTGGAGTAGCCCTCAGCAATGCAGTAACCGGTATCAGCCCTATGGTACCCGTCATCAGCATCATGGTCTACAGTGCATCGTTCATGTTCAGCTGGGGTCCCATCTGCTGGGTACTCATCGCCGAAATATTCCCTAACACCATCCGTGGCGCAGCCGTAGCCATCGCTGTCGCTTTCCAATGGATATTCAATTTCATCGTCTCATCTACCTTCCTGCCCATGTACAACATGAGTGCCGGAGATATGGGCGACAAGTTTGGCCACATGTTTGTATACGGGCTCTATGGAGCTATCTGCATCATTGCAGCTATCTTTGTATGGAAATTAGTACCGGAAACAAAAGGTAAAACCCTGGAAGACATGACACGTTTGTGGAAAGAACGGAAGAAATAAAGGAGGATAACTAAAAAAAGAGGCTTTCAGAAATTTTGAAAGCCTTTTTTATACTGATTCCCATTAGGATGGTCTACATAAAACAGGCACCTCATCAGGTGCTATTCGTGCAAATATGAAAAAAGCGATTACCTTTTTCAAGATAATCGCTTTTTTCTGAGTGATCCGCCTGGGGCTCGAACCCAGGACCCCAACATTAAAAGTGTTGTGCTCTACCAGCTGAGCTAGCGAATCATCCTATGCGTTACTTCTGTAATGCGGGTGCAAAGGTAGGGATATTTTTTTAATACGCAATAGATATGGCTATTTTTTTGCGATTAAATCTGAATTTATTTCCTCTTGTTTAGGTTGATGAGCAAGGCTTCTGGAATCTAACTCATTATATTCATGCAAGATAAATCGTTTATAATAAGATAAGCATAAGGTTGTTAATGGGAGGGCTATTATTAAGCCGATAAAGCCTAAGATCGTTCCCCAGATGGATAATGAGAGTAAAATGATGGCGGGATTCAATCCCATAGCCTTACCCATTATGCGGGGGGTAAGATATAAATCCTGTATACATTGTACGATACCCAAGACTAAAATAGCCAAACCAAAGATCAACCAGAAGTTCTCGCCTGTCTCGGCCGAACGCAATAAGCTCAATAGAATCATCGGGATGATACCGATCGCCTGCATATAGGGAATTAAGTTCAGCACGCCGATAAACAAGCCCAGCGTGACCGCCAACGGGAAATTAATGATCTTAAAACCGATCGCGAGGAGAATCCCGACGGAGAGAGCGATCAGCGATTGTCCTCGGAAATAACGGTTCATGCTGTATTCCACATCCTCAGCCAAACCTTGCAGGAACGGACGGTAACGCTCCGGTATCAAATCGATCCAACCATTCGCGATCTTCTCATAGTCCAAAAGGATGAAGATAAAATAAAGCAAGATCACGAACACGATCGTGATACTGAAAAGGATCGAGAAGGTGTTCGATAAGATAGACCATAACTGGGGTGCTATCTGCTTCACCGCTTTCAACAAATTCTCCTTACTCAATAACTCCATAATCTGAGCGAAGTTCACATTACTTTCCAGATATTCCATCCATGAATGCGGAATCAAAGGGACATGACCTTCACCGGGATCATGTGTGCGGATCAGTTCTAGCGTTTTATCCGCCTCAGCCGCGATGGAAGGAACGACCATGACTATCAGCAACGTTATCAACAGCCCTAAAGTCACCAATACCGCCATAATCGATAAGATACGGCTCTTAAAGCATAATTTATATTGGAAGAACTTTACGAACGGTTGCATCATGTAAGCCAGCAACCAAGCGATCAGGAAAGGTAACAATGCGTTCCGTAATAAGGCTATCAAATAGATAATCCCTGAGATGACCAGTATACCGAACACTATGCGTATTACACGGTCAAACGTAAAAGGCTTGTCAAACAGTGGATTCATATTATTTTCATATCTTTGCTTGCGACAAAGATAGAATAAAGTAGAATATATAAACATCATGATACGTAAAATATCCTTTTTCTTCCTCATTTCTTGCTTATACCTTTCAGTAGGGGCACAGGTTCCACAACCTATCAAGCAATTCCTGCGTAAGCCTTATATGGAAGGAGCCTCATTTTCCTTGATCGTGAAAGACGTTCACAATGGCGAGACGGTATTCGCTTACGATACCCTCCGGCAGCTGACCCCAGCCTCGGTCATGAAGACGGTTACGACCGCTACCGCCTTGGAGATACTGGGCGAGGATTATCGCTTTCCCACGACATTGGCATACGATGGCTCCATCGAGAAGGGCTTGCTAAAAGGGAATCTATACATCAAGGGAAGCGGAGATCCCAGCCTTGGCTCAGCGCATTTCGCCCCGTATCATAAGCGGTTCCTACAGGAATGGATCTCCGCCTTGAAAAAGGTGGGTATCCATAAAATACAAGGTGCCGTAATCGCTGATGAAAGTATATTCGACACGGAAGGCACTTCCTTTAAATGGGTTGGCGAAGATATGGGCAGCTATTATGGCGCCGGAAGCTATGGACTTTGCGTATTCGACAATCTCTATAAATTAGGACTGCAAACCGGGGCTCCCGGAAGCCGCCCGAAGTTGAAAGGAACCGAACCGGAATTATCCGGCATCCATTTCCATAATTACTTAACGGCTCAGCAAGTATCTTCGGATAGTTCTTTTATCGTAGGTGCGCCATTCGCCACGGACCGTTATTTATACGGAATTGTCCCCGCTAACCGGGAATGGTATCCGCTCAAAGGGGATATCCCGGACCCGGCTCTTTTCCTAGCGGATTATCTCACTAGGCAATTGGAACATGAAGGGATCACGGTCGGCGAATCACCGTCTTGTTTCCGTATCTTGCGGGAGGCCGGTAGGTGGCAACCCGGGAAACGGACCGAGATTGTTACCACTTACTCCCCTACGCTTCGGGAAATCGTGGAAGTGACCAACCATGTCAGCCATAATTTATTCGCCGATGCCTTGATCAAGACAATCGGCCTACGCTATACGCCCCGTAAGGGAGAGGTCATATCTTCTTTTAACCGGGGCATCCAGGTGCTTCGGGACTATTGGCAAGGGAAAGGACTCGACCTCTCGTGCGTCTGGATGTACGACGGTAGTGGCCTTGCGGTTACCAACAAGTTATCAACAGCTTTTGTGGCTGATTTATTGATTTATATGAGAACCCGTTCACAACAACACACAGCCTTCTACGAATCATTGCCCGTAGCGGGGGTAGAAGGCTCGGTGAGGAACTTCTTAAAAGGCTCATCCCTCCAAGGAAAAGCTCATCTTAAAAGCGGAAGCATGAGCCGGGTAAAAGGATATGCGGGATATATAAACAAAGGCGATAAGCAATACGCCATCGCCCTATTCGTAAACAACTATTCCTGCGACGGACGTCCTATGACCGTAGCGATAGAGAAATTATTGCTCCAGTTGTTCAACTAACCAGCGGTTATTTCGGCAGGATCGATCTACGCTCTATCATCTCTAGGAAATGCTGTTTATAATTGTCGGAGATCGGGATATACTCCTTTCCAAAGACAATCCGATTCCGCTCGATCACCTTGATCTTCTCCGGCTGGACGATAAAAGAGCGATGAACACGCACAAAGCGATCCGAAGGTAACATATCCTCCAAACTCTTCATGCTCATCAACGAAAGGACCGGACGGGGCTCATCCTCCACGAATATCTTCACGTAATCCTTTAATCCTTCAATATATAATATCTTGCGCAGCTCTATTTGCAACAGCTTATACTCACTCTTGACGAAAATACTCTCCATCCCGCCCCTCTCCGCGATTGACGCGGATTCCTCCTTCTCTTCCGAAGACACCGGC
>ENA-OPDJ01000737-OPDJ01000737.1-human-gut-metagenome-genome-assembly--contig:-NODE-737-length-22952-cov-8.956588_pt1 | contig 22952 bp, 19 predicted proteins | sample MGYA00241621_ERZ501505 | MGnify/ENA primary metagenome ERZ501505 (study PRJEB25962, sample SAMEA2042624) | human gut metagenome | biome: human gut; feature: human-associated habitat; material: faeces... | reverse complement strand
CTGCCTATGCGGCAGTGATCAATGATAGCCAGTGCTTTATCAGCGGCCGCCTTTTCTAAGCTGCCTATGCGGCAGTGATCATCAATCTTGACGATGTTCTCACATTAAATGATTTCTAAGCTGCCTATGCGGCAGTGATCGCGTAAAAGAAGACCCGCGCGCGGAATTGGTCTTTTCTAAGCTGCCTATGCGGCAGTGATCTGTAGCCCCTCATTATTCACGATTTAATAAAATTTCTAAGCTGCCTATGCGGCAGTGATCAACATATAAAACATTTGCAGGTGTGTCTACCATTTCTAAGCTGCCTATGCGGCAGTGATCAGACTGTTAGACGGTGCATTAGACACGTCCTGTTTCTAAGCTGCCTATGCGGCAGTGATCGCCTGGAAGATGCTGCCTGGAAGCTGATACCTTTTCTAAGCTGCCTATGCGGCAGTGATCTGTCACATGTCACTCACAAGTCAAGCACATGCTTTCTAAGCTGCCTATGCGGCAGTGATCATAAACAGTATATCATGTATACCAGGGACGATTTTCTAAGCTGCCTATGCGGCAGTGATCCAGTACTTCTCTTCGGCAGCTTCACTGGAAATTTTCTAAGCTGCCTATGCGGCAGTGATCAAAATGACCTCATTCCCGAAGCCTCTTTCCTTCTTTCTAAGCTGCCTATGCGGCAGTGATCGTAGTCTGAATCAATTACTCCTACTGAATTAGTTTCTAAGCTGCCTATGCGGCAGTGATCAAGAATTACGCAGACAACACGAAAGAGCGACATTTCTAAGCTGCCTATGCGGCAGTGATCGGCATTTATTTCAAGTATCCGATCCATCTGGTTTTCTAAGCTGCCTATGCGGCAGTGATCACCGGCGGCTATGGCTTTGAAGTCATGAGCAATTTCTAAGCTGCCTATGCGGCAGTGATCCCTCCACAACCTTTCCCTATTCCTAAATCCTTTTTTCTAAGCTGCCTATGCGGCAGTGATCGGAATAGAAAAACCACATGCTCGGCGGCGTGTTTTCTAAGCTGCCTATGCGGCAGTGATCATTCGTAAAAGCAAAGGCAATATTACCGTCATTTTTCTAAGCTGCCTATGCGGCAGTGATCGGCCATGGCATGCTTGGCCTTGCTGAAGGCCTTATTTCTAAGCTGCCTATGCGGCAGTGATCATACTCCCTTTCACGAGCTTTACCTTGGAAATTTTCTAAGCTGCCTATGCGGCAGTGATCAGGTTGATAAGCGCCTCGGCCTCGTCCCTCATTTTCTAAGCTGCCTATGCGGCAGTGATCCAGGGCTTCCCGCAGTGAAGTCGAAGATTCCATTTCTAAGCTGCCTATGCGGCAGTGATCAATGACACACCGCCTCTGCATATCCTCTTCCATTTCTAAGCTGCCTATGCGGCAGTGATCAATGCATGGTCAGGGCCTATGAGGATGAATTGTTTCTAAGCTGCCTATGCGGCAGTGATCAGCGCCCTTGTATCTCCTGCAGAATCTGTGTATTTCTAAGCTGCCTATGCGGCAGTGATCCTAATAACAAGATTGCTGAAGTTATTGCTCATGTTTCTAAGCTGCCTATGCGGCAGTGATCTATGCATGTGCATAGAGATTTCTTAGATTCTATCATACCATCCGGAATTACGTGATGCAAAACCCTTTTAAAAGGGGGCTTCGAAAAAAGTTAGATTTTATCGCTCTTTTTCCGAAGCCTTTTTTATTTGGGTCAAAATTCGGGTACTGCTGCACCCTTGCTCAGCCCGTAAGTTGTAAATCCGCCCTGGCCTTCTTCTTTCTTTTCTTCTTTTTTGACGAAAAGATTGAAGGTTTGCCCTGTAGATAAGCTCTTTAACTGAATGAAGGGAAGGTCATACTTTTCTTCTCTTTGTTTCAGCATCTTGAAAGCTGCTTTCTCGGTAACTTCAGGATGCCTTTTTGCATATCTACGGGCTTTTCTGGCAATGGAGCTGTCCGGCTGGTATCTTGCGAATTTTACATACCCTTTGACTTTGGACTCCGGTACTTCACGAATGCTTGTGATATGAACGTAATCACTCAATCGTCTCAGTGCTTTTTTCAGATCCAGTTTTTTCAGATCTGCTTCTTCCGGTGCAAAAACTCTTGCCTTTTCTCCCATAGATTCATCAGCATATTCAGGAAATGAGACTCCATAGATTTGTTTATGATCTATATTTTCCCGGTCGGCGAATGCCAAATGGATCTGTGCATAGACTTTTGTCCAGAGGAAATCCGGCGGAATTTCAGCATCCGGAATCAATGTAATTTCTTGATAGTATTTCATCATAATAAATTACTCTTCATCGTTCTTGCCAAAGACACCGCCGCGTACCAGGACTGCCATGACATAGTTTTTGTCATCATCGGAATCAAGATCTACGCCATTTGAGTAATCATCAAAGAGTGTGTAGAAGTCTTTCTTTTCTTTCGGTGTTCTGTAAGCCATGCCCATGTTTGTTACGGCGCCGTATGGTTCAACAGCAATTGGTCCGGTTTCTACTTCATCAAAGCTCGGATACCAGGTATCGATAGCACGGATAGCGTTGCCAAGCTTCTGTGAATGCATAGCTGCGATATCATTTACCTGATAAAGGATTCTGCTCTTCTTTTCTCTGCCTTCCACTTTATCTTTGTTCAGGATCATTTCTTCGCTGGGGTATACTTCCTGTCCCTGTCCTTCGAAGGCAAATGCAGTGACTTTCAAGAGGAGATAGTTTCTTTCTCCGCAAAGTGCCTCAGCAATGAGACCTGCAAGTTCTTCTACATCGTCAGATGTGTCACCGAAATCTTTCAGAGAGAAATCGTATGCATCAAAGATCCATTCTTTTTCCACGCCATCTTCTTTCAGCGCGACAACATGGACTTCAATTTTTTCTGCGCCGACACGGTTTCTCCAAAGGAAACGGCCATTTGCAAGGTTCAGCGCATAGCGGCGAGACAGTTCTTTGAATCCATTTTCTGCAATGAAATCTTCTCCCATTTTTTTGATGCTTTCATAATGTTTTGGATCATTGCACGCCGAAGGATACTGAACGCCAGAGAGTACTTTGACAGTGAATTCAAGTTTCAATGTATCTTCATCCATCGTCAAAGAAGCGCTGTCGACAGTCTGCAGGTTTGCTTTCTGAATTTCTTCATTCAGTTTAGCCGGATCATTTTTTACAGCACCTTTCAGACGATTAGAAATTGTGCCGCGAACTGATTTTTCCTGAAGTCTGACTGGAACAGCTTTGCCGCTTCTGTCTTCCCATGTCGTTCCATACATATAGCCGTCAGATACAACCAGTTTCTTTTCGAATGCGAGTACTTCACCTTTTTTTGCCATTTTACATTCCTCCCTAATTAAATTTTCTGATTTCTGCAAAGATATAATTCCTGATTTTCATCATAAGCATACCGCCACATCATATCGTCAATTGAATCGAAATGATACGGCATACGGAATTCACCGAGTGTTACGACACTTTCAGCAAACCGATGCTGCGTTTCTTTATCACGCTGATTTCTGCAGATTCCCAGTGGTGACAATCCCTTAAAACCTACAGAGATCGGGATGATCCAGCCTGTGCCTTTTCTCGAAAGATTCCATCCCGTAATTTTCCCATTTTCATCTTTCCTTGCGCTCATATTGACTTTCGTATAATCAAGAAGCGCATCAAGACCGTTAGTGCCATTTTCCATTTCCTGCTTAAGGATATCCCGTCTTTCAATGATGACATATCCTGGCATGAGCATACCTCTTACTCTGCGGATTGTTGCTGGATCATCTACATCGGTATACTGTATGCTCATACTTTGTATCCTGTTGATATCACCGCCAGCGATTTTCATCCGCCAGATTTCGCTCTGTACTTTTTCAAGAATGGCATCTTTATCATCAGGATCCAGTCCATCGATCTCAATTAAGATGGAAGCCGAAAGGTCAATGTGCGGTTCCTCAATCGTAGGTGGCCTTTCCCAGTCAGCTCCCTTTTTAATTAATGGATTCGCCGTATTAACAACAGCATTCCCATACGCTCCTTTAAACACATGCAGCCTTGTTTTATGAAAGCTGACTGCGACACCTGTGAAATGGATCTCTGAAAAATCAGTATCTTCTCTCTTTTTCTGATTCAGACCGCGAACTTTTCTTTCTAAAGCATGGACAGCTCCCAGCCATGCTGTCATAGCCGGAACTCCGATCGTATATGTACTGCTCATTGCATTTGCGTTATGAATCTGCATTTTCCTAATCACAAGATATGTACTCATAATCCCAGTCTCACCTCCTCACGCAGCTGATCATAAATGGTGTTTCTGAAGTAATCCGTCTCTGCATCTCCGAGAGTTACCTTTTCGTCTCGTTCAATTTTTTCATATGTACGAATAATCCAGCGCGCGAAATCCTTGCTGACAGCTTCTACCCACGCGTCTCCTTCTCTTTCACTTTCGTATGCATTGTCGAGCCAGATTTTCTGAAAACGTGGAAGCCCATTGTACTTTTCATCATCACTCCAGCCAGAAGGATTCTCTTCACGGATTCTTCCGGCAGTCATCATGGCCGTATCAATGATTCCCCCAAGGATCCGATCTCTCTTCTCTCTAATACCTGCATTATTCCAATTGATTTTAAATAATGCATGCAAACGTGATACGAAAGATCTGTATTCGGAATACGGAACGGATTCTTTAAAGAAATTCCTCTTTGGAAGAATTAAATCCCGTTCATTCAAAACAGGCGGAAGTGATGAAACCAGATATCCTTCCCCATGATGCAGCATGTTAAGCCCACTAATGTTCTGCGGCTTTGTCCCGCCGAAGGTGATGACCGTCTTATCCCAGACATTGCTGCAGTCCTTCCCATAATTAGGATCTTTAGGATCCCTTGCAGCAGAAAATTCTCTTCTAATGATGTTCAGCTTATCAAACAATGTTCCCAATTCACTAGTGCTTGGCATTACTGTCAAAAGATGATATTCTCCTTCACTTATTGGGAAATAAACCTGCCTTAAATTCTTATCTGTAAATCCCCTGGTTCCTGTCTTAAGGTCCTTAAATTGCTGATACAATTTCTCCGAGTCAATTCCATAAAGCTTCAGTTCATCGGCTTTTCCATCCTGGTTCAGAATGTGTTCCAATATAGACTGTCCGTCTTCCATTTTATACAAGAGAAGCATAGCCGCTGTCATGATATTGGCATTCGTATACACGATATCCGTCTCACATTGTGTATTTTCCGTTGTCAAATATCCGTCAGGCCTCTCTTTGCTCTCTACATAGAGATGCACAGTACTGTCAGGATTAGCAAATTTTCCCACATGTGTTGCTAATGTGTATTTAGATATTTGCTTCTCTAAGAGATCGCGTACCCAGACGCCTATCTTAACACGCCTGGCTTCTTCATCTAGAAAACCGTCTGGTAGTTTCTTGCGGTCTTCGACAATTTTCTTAGCGACTGCTTTACTTTCAAGAAATTCCGCAATTTCTCCCAAATTTCTCCCTTCCCTTCCTTCTTAAACACTCGTTTTCGAGAATAATCCGAATTGGTCAGAATAAAACCATTCTTTTTCTAAATTGTCAGGTATGATAATTTCTCCATACTTCTCAGACTTTTCAAAAAGAATTTCTTCTTCCTGCCTGAAATTTGAATCATTTACATAACGTTTCAATGCTTCTTTATAATCCCTCTTCAGCCATAAGTTTTTCTCGATCCCCTCCTTAAATTTTGGAAACGCTTCAATGCTTCTTTTCCTTCCTACTGAAACAAATTCCCTATCTATATACTCAGAAAACTTGATCTTATTATCTTCAAACAATGCGGTCAGGCGTACATCTGGATACGTTTTTTCTCTGAATCGGTTCAAACGCTGCGGCAATGCTGTCATCCACCAATATTCCCGGATCCATCCATTGACCGCTTTGGCTCCGCTGCTTTCTTTATCGTTGAAATCTTCCATCGCTTTCTGCTCGAGATCAATTAAATTCGTTCTCCAGGTTAGCGGGTCCTCTTTTCTAATACGCGGAATGGAATCAATCCTCTTTAAAACATCCTCTTTCAAAATACCTTTAAGATCATGACTTTCCAGCTTATTCTTTCCACTTTCATAGCCTGGATATATAAAGGCAGGTGCCTTTCCATTTAATCCTCTTAGATTCCATCGCATGACGGCTATATTTTTCTTCTCAATATTTTCGCTCATGATTCTATGACGAAGGACTCGTCCGGCAAGCTGGATAATCGAGCGATACGACGAAGGCTCAATCACTGACCAATCGAGATCGTGATCCCGTCCTACTTCTTCTACAGGCGTTGCAACAATAATGAAAACGACATAATCTGTTGTTGCTTGATCAATATGTTTTCGGAGAACCGGATCCTTGATGTCAACAGGCTCTCCATACAGCGTTTTCCTCTTCAATACACTATCCAAATACTTTTCCTGCTCATAACGAAGCAGCAAAATCTGCCGGCTGTGATAGGTCATAATGCGCGGTGTTATATCATCTTTATCCCAATCCGTATTCTGCAGTAGGTACAAGCTGACTTTTACACATGGATCAATATTTGCCATACGAACAACACCGATAGATACTTTTTTGCCTGTCTTCTCGTCTACAACGAAATTTTCTTTGGAAAGACGGACAACCTGTTTCCGGATGCTTTCGAAGTACGACTGCATCTTATCAGACTTGGCATCTTCAGTGTCTTCATCCTCACAATCTGCTATGTATCCTGACCTCTTTGTTATTTGCCGTGTTAATTTCGCGACGCGCTTTTCGATGAATGATTGATGAAATGCGCTATAGTCGGAATCATCATCTGTATTCATGAACTTCATCTCAGTTCGGAATTCATCACAGAGTACGACGCTGACACGTTTCTTGGAAATAAAGAAACTGTTCCTGCATTTCACACCGGCTATATAGGCTCTATACATGCCTTCTGCCAAATCGGGAGGAATTGTCGCTGAAGAAAGAACAACATTTCTTCCATACATTCCCGCCAGATGCACGAGCCGGGAAATGGCAGTCAGGTCTTTCTGCGTAAAATCATCGATTTCATCGATAACTAGATCAGAGGACATCAGCCGGAGCATCGGAAGAATGAAGCGTCCGCCCCGTATTGTTTCTGTCGCCCCCATCATATGATCGATTGTCGCAACGAGAACGGGCTTGTACAAGAAAGCACTGTTCTTATCTGCATCGATCCCTCTCGCAGGTTTGAAGAAAATATTCATGAAAGCTCGCTGCTCATCGTTCAAAGAGTCTTCATAAGCAAGCCCTTCAGCGAGAGATATATCTTCGCCGTCTTCATCTTCCATTGCTGATCGTTTTTCTTCCAGCTCCTTATCTCCTTCGTGAAGTTCCAGAACTGCTTTTGACCCGATCAATACAGCAAGGTCATCTTTGCTGAGTTTGATTCTTTCTCTGTACTCATCGCCGGTCTGCAGTGTCAGAGTACGGAGTCCTAATGCCAGAATGTAACGCAGGGAATCTCCTCCTGGAGAAAGCGCTCTCATAATTTTTGCATTGGCAAAAGTTTTACCGCAGCCAGTACTTGCAATATTTACAACAAAAGATACCTGATCTTCTCCACGATCTTTGCGGAAATTTCGTATTGTCTCAGCCGCCTTATCCTGCCAGGAAAACTTTCCAGGGCTTCTCTTCTTCAAAGCTTTGACGTCATACGTCTTTTCCATCTCTTCCGCAAATCTAGGCAGCTGATGCGCTACGCGAAGTGCTTGATCTGAAACGCCCGTCATATGCTCCTCCAGAAACTGGTTCTTCTCAGATTTTCTTTTCTTATTCCTGAAAGAAAAGGTATTTGCCCAAAGGTCTCTCGCGCTCCACTTCCCGTCGTCCTGCTTCGCATCGCCATCCAAAGAGGAAAAATAATGGTCTCCCAAAACTAATGCCAGGCGAGCGTTAAGCAGTATTTCACGGAAAGCCGGATCATAGTCAGGATCTTTCATGATCTGCTTCAAGGTATCGTAATCCTGAAGAAGTCTGCCGGTCCATTTCTTCAGATGCTTTTTCCAAATGTTTCCTTCGTTCCAAAGTATCCCATGAGAAAAGCGGAAACATTCCTGCCGCTTCTCTACAAAATCCGGATCATCATTTTCGTATCCCCATGATGATTTCAAACTTTTCATCATTTCATAAAAAGTTTCTCGTTTTTCATCTTCATAAGCGCGCCGGTCATCCTTATTTAAATCCGGAAGTTTATGATGTGAAAGAATCAGCCACGTGAGACATTCCGCGGCAGGCGGAAGCTTTTTTAACTTCGTTACATCTGATTTCCCCGCTTTAGCTTCATTTTTCAAGATATTTAAAACGATTTCTTCTTCAAATGTGCCATCAGCGAATTTCTTGAGCCAAGGTGTATCATCTTCAAAATCGCCTGATGCTTCTACGCATGCTTCAATCATCTTGCAGCTCATCCATTCGTGACGGAACGGATCCCGCTCTTTCGTTCCTGAGCGCAGCTTCTTTTGAAAGAAATCCGATGCTTTGCCCCAATCGTGAAAAAGTCCCGCCAGACCGGCCAGCTCTTTAATAATCGGCAGGTACTGCCAGTCGTTTTCCCATTCAGAATGGATGATTTTCTTTTTTGTCGTATTAACAGGTACAGCGCCTGCATCATTGAACTGGCTTCTGTCACCGACAATCCAGAGCAGATCGCTTCTTGCCCTCGACCTGATCCAATGACAAGAAACCGCCGTATTTTTTGTAGCATTTCTCCGAAGCGCAGTCCGCACTGCTTCCAGACCGTCCGAAGTTATGACCGTGCGCCAGGCGTCATCCCCAATTCTTTCCGCAAAGCTGTCCAAGATCGTACGGACCGTTTTCTGTGACTTACCGGTGCTTCGGCTGATCAATAATACCATCATAGGAAATCACCCGGCCCATATTTCAAACTACTGCGTTGGACGATTTCAAACATGTAATCCAGTGCTTTATGTTCTGTCAATTTATTCAAACACGTCATACGGAAATGCTTGTCATCATCGCCTCTGGCTGCTGAAATAAAACTCCAAGGCAGAATAATTGAGTCTTTGATCAGGTCCGCCACATCAAAGACAAGCGCGCCGCGCCTTGTTTTACCGTGCATGACCGCAAACCCATGCGGAATTCCCAATACCCAGAGAGTACAAGCTGCCAAACCATAGGCGAGGTAGTTTCCATGATTCAGGAAGATGTTCGCTTCATCATCACCGTCATGATTTCTGGTAAAATCCGGAAGTCTGGTTCTCTTAGCTGCATATTTATAGAGGGATTTGGTGAATTTTGCTTCTGACAGTAACAATTCCGTCACGTCTTTTGCACTGTCTATCTTACCTCTATAAACCGCCAATGCTCTTTCGATTTCAGGATCGTCCGCATTGAAATTTTCCTCATGCAGATCCCTATCTTTCCCCCATGTTTTTTCAAGAAAATCACATCTGGCTCTTTGGAAGTCTCTAGCCGTTTCGAGGCGTCTTTCTTTATTCATCCAGAACGAAATCCACCCCTGCATGTACTCCGTCGGACGATATTCGCTCTGCGGCATCATCCATTCAATATCCGTACCGGCAAAAAGAGGCGTACCACCGCCCCCGCAAAATCCGATCATGACACCTGCAGAAGCAAGCACCCGAACAGCTGCCTGGGTCAAGGATGTGCCGCTCCCCAAAAGAATGACCGTCGTATTGGCAACAGGAATATTCCAGAATAAATTTTCATCGCTGCTTTCAGTCAAGTAGACGACACGTCCATCCTTCTGCATGACTCGGCATTTCTCAAGATAATAAATATTGGCACGTTTAGAATGCAGAATCGCTTTGTAATTCGATTTCTTCAGAATCTCTTTCATCGCAGTTCCTCTTCGAAAAATGATTCATCTCTATATTTTTTATTTACGGATTTTTAATAAGTTGTTTTTATTATAACAGATAAACATGTCACGCTTTGTCATAGGAATGTACTATAAAAAACTTTTATGCCAGGCATTTCCTCTCCCTCATGTCAAAGATAAAATTTTGTTTAACTGTCACAATTCAGCGTTTGTTCATGCTAAAATATAGAAAAGAATCAATACAGATTTTGCAAGGAGGCGAGCGGGATGAAGAAGCGGTTTATTTTGGATATGACAATGCTGTTTGTATTTCTGATCGTGGTCGGGTACAAGCCGCTTGGAAATTACTGGCATGAGACTTTGGGCATTGTGCTTTTTGTTCTGGTCTTTTTGCACAATTACTGGAACAGGCAGTGGTACAAGTCTTTGAGTAAAGGGTCCTGGGGACTGGAGAGGAAGTATACGGCTGCGGTCGATGGGCTTTTGATTGTTTCTTTCCTGGCTGTTCTCCTTACTGCTCCATTCATTTCCCGCTCCTACTCTCTTGGTTTCAATATTCATTTTCTTGAGGGTATCCATAAAGCGGGCGGCGCTCTTATGCTGGCGGCGATCGGGCTGCATCTTGGGATTCACTGGGCGATTTTGAAACCTCGTTTTGTGAACGGGCTGCATCTTGCTAATGTTTCGACAGCTGGAATAATCGTCCGGCTCGTGGTCCTTGGGATCGTTCTCGGCGCGATTTACTTTATTCTTCCGACGGGCACGCGTCCGAATCTGAATCCTTCCGGCGTGTATATCGGTATGCTGGGACATTTGGTGGATGTCATCGGTATTGCGGCGGTGTCTTACTTCATTCAGATGCATCTTAGGAAATTGGGACGTAAAGCGCCAGCAAAACCTGTGCGTTAATTGAAAAAGGGCTGTGGCGAAATGATTGCCTGTTTCGCTGCAGCTTTTTTGATTTCCTTTTCCATACATTTCTTCTATAGTTTCTCTGTCATATTTCGCATTTCACATGGTATCCTACCGCATGCTAAAATGAAGAAAAGAGGTTCTTGGGAGGTTTATTATGAAGCTTCGTATGATTGTAGACACGGTGATGCTTGTCTTATTCCTCGCGATTCTGGATTACCGCCAGATCGGGAGTTCGCATCATGAAATCTTCGGGATGATTTTCTTTGTCATCGTCATTTTCCATAATTATTTGAACAGGCAGTGGTATAAGTCTCTTCCGCGCGGGCGGTGGAACTGGGACAGGCGGTTCACGTTTCTGATCGATGTCGTGCTTATAGGTTCGTTCCTCGCAGTCATGATTACGGCGCCGCTGATTTCTTACAAGCTGTCGCTGGATATCAATGCGCCGCTCATCGTTCACAGGATTCACCGGATCGGCGGTTATGTGATGCTCGTTGCAATCGGGCTGCACCTGGGGATCCACTGGAGCGCTCTTCTTCCGCGTTTCAAGAAGGCTCTGCACTTGGGAAATACGAAGACTGTTTCCATTTTCCTTAAGGTGCTTGCTGTGGCACTGGCCGCTGCAGGAATTTACTTCTCGTTCGGATTCCACATGGGAAATCGTATTTTCCTGCTTCCTGTCACGGGGACGCGCATGCGCGCGCCAAACGTGCCTGCTTTCGCTCTCGCCCATCTGACGATTGCAATTCTCTATGCGGAGATTTCCTATTATATGCAGAAGTTCATCAAGTCGAGCGGAAGGAAACCAAGACCGGTAAAGAAATAATAAAAAGAGGTTGTAGAAATGATCGCACATTTCTACAACCTCTTTTTTATTTCTTATTCGCTTTTCAGAACGTATCATGGGCGGCGTTGTCGTACCAGTGGTATTCTATCTGCTTGCAGATTTCTTCTGCTTTTTCTTTCCCGAACTGATCGGCAACAAAGCCTACTGCCATGTCGGTGCCTGCGGAGACACCGGCGGCGGTATAGATATTGCCGTCACGGACCCAGCGGGGTTCTCTTTCCCAGAGGACGCTTGTCCCCTGGTTCCTGACCCAGTCAAAGGCATTCTTATTGGTCGTCGCGTGGCGGCCGTCCAAAATGCCTGCCGCCGCCAGAAGAGCAGAGCCTGTGCAGACGGAGAGCACCCATTTCGTCTTCGAGGCAAGATCGCCGAGGCCGGAGAGGAACCAGTCGTCGGTGACAAGGGTTCTTGTTCCCATGCCGCCCGGGACGATGAGGATATCTGAATCCTGCACGTCGAGCATGCGCTCGGTCACGACCATGATGCCCTGGCTGTTTGTCACGATGCCGCCAAGAAGCGATACGGAGCGGATCTCGTATCCATCCAGTTTGGACAGGACCTCTGCCGGACCAAATGCGTCAAGCGTTTCAAAATCATCAAACATCACAATCGATATCGTCTTCATGGTTTCCCTCTTTTCCTGTTTATCTTATAAGGATAAGACGCAGAGCGCCTTCCTGTCAATCTTCACCTTTCAGAGGCAACAAAAAAGCCCCGGTTTCCCGGAGCTTTCTCGTACGGAACACGGAACAGCTAACAGTAGAACTGACAACTCAAATCCTAAAAAAAGCATACAAGTTTCATGAACTATCATTCACTACATACAATCTAATCCGGAAAGGAGAAAACGCATGTGTTCCGATTTCGCTGCCTTTGCGGCAGTGGTTGGTGAAAGGTCTTCTTACCCTTCAAGTTCATTATAACACTTCACTTATCACATTTCTATATTTCTATCTATCAATCTTTCTTTAACTTGCGAAAGAAATGCAAAAGAAAGAGAAAACGCCATACGTTCTTGAAATAATGTTTCATCCCCGGCTGGCCTTCCCCAACAAAAAAGATGTGAAACCCACAGCGGATTCCACATCTCTTTATTTTTAGTCGTCTTTTCTTTCGTCCCAGTAGTCGACTTTCATGCCGATGGTTTCGGAGGTGAAAGGCGTGCCGTCGTTCTTTGCATAGTGGGCAGCGGCTTTTCTTACGTAGCGGAAACCGAGGTAGAGCATCGGAACGTTGCAGTATACCATGATGATGTTTGCAAGGTCAGAGAATGCCCAGAGGTTCGACAGGTCGTATCCGGCGATGCTGCAGGCAATGCCGAATGCAGTGACGAAGACGCAGAGCAGACGGAGAACGGTGATGAAAGAAGTGGAACTGGAAATACGGTTCCCGGAAATTTCGGAGAAGGTAACGAAGCCCATGACGCAGGTGTATGCGAAGAGGCAGAAGCAGATGGAGACCATGACCATGACGAAGGTCTGCAGGAGATCCGGAGTCAGCGCATGGATGGAGAGCAGGAATTTCGGATAGGTGCCTGCCGCTTTCCATTCTTCAGGATTCAGCGCCCACTGGTGAGCCATGATGATGATGAAGCCTGTCATGGTGCAGATGACGTGGGTATCGAGGAATACGCCGAGAGCGGAAATGATGCCCTGTTCGCACGGATGGTGCGCTTCAGCGGAAGCAGCTGCCATCGTGATGGTGCCCTGGCCGGCTTCGTTCGACATGAGTCCTCTCTTGACGCCCTGCAGAAGTGCAGTACCGAGGACGCCGCCGAAGACAGCTTCCGGCTTGAAGGCGCCTGCAAAGACGGCATGGAAGAAGTACGGAACGCTTCCCAGGTTCGTGAGAATGAGAAGGATGGCCGTGCCGATGTAAATGACTGCCATGACCGGGACAAGGATATCTGCCCAGCGGGAAATACGCTTGATGCCGCCAAACGCCATGAAGGTGATGAAGACAAGCAGAAGAATCGACATGACGTAGTAGAATGTCGACTGCAGCGGAATTTCCTCTCCGCCAACGAGCCCGACGATCGAGCCCAGGGCTGTGATGACGTTCAGGCCCTGCGCCGGAAGGCACATGAGCGCGTAGAAGATATAGAGAGCAGACAGAGCCACGCCTACCCATGCCTTATTTCCGCAAAGGCGCCTTGCATAGAAAGGAAGGCCGCCGACGAAGTTGTCGCCGCGTTTTTCCTTGAAAATCTGTGCGAGCGTGCCTTCAGTGAAGGCTGTCGCCATGCCGAAGAAAGCGGAAATCCACATCCAGAAGAGCGCTCCCGGACCGCCGGCAGCAATCGCGCCCGTGACGCCGATCATGTTGCCCGGGCCGACGCGCATAGCCGTCGAAAGGAGGAAGGCCGCCAGAGGAGAAATACCCGTGTGGATGCTTCTTCTCGTGGCAAGGGTCCGCACGCCCGTCATGAACTGGCGGATCTGTACGAATCCGAGGCGAAGTGTGAAATAAATGCCTGATCCCACCAGTACGATGATGGCCAGGGAGAATGACCCCAAGACAGGGATGTCCTTCCAGAAACCGAACATCTTCGGGAAATCCCAGAAGAAGTCAGAAACCGGAGTGACGAAGCTGAGTACTGCATTCAGAGCTGCAAATAAGTTTTCCAATAGCTTCACCCCTCATTTTTTTATTTACAGGGCTCCAGAAAGCCCTTCAGATTACTGCTGTGCGCCAGCTTCTTTGATAGCCAGAGCGAGCTTGTGAGCCAGGCCGTGCATCTTTTTCTTGGAAACGGAGCATACGGCAAGGCGGATGCCCTTCTTCAGCGGAACCATGAATACATGATCCTTTTCAAGGATGTCGCAGACAGCCTGGGAATTGGTGACAGGAATCGTGATGAAGAAACCGGAGATGTAAGGAACGAACTTCACTCCTTCTTTCTGTGCTTCTTCTACGAAAATAGCGGCTCTTTCCTGGATGAGCTTGTAGTACTTGGCTCTTTCAGCGTCGAGCTGTTTGATCTTTTCCGGATCCTGGCAGATGCGGATCATTGCATGCTGAGCTGCACTGTTGCAGTTGGACCATGTAGCACGGCTGCTGTACTGGTTGATATCGACGTATTCCTTGATGACGTCTTTGTCAGAGGAAATGCCGATCATAGCGCCCATGCGCTGGCCGTACATCGTGAAGCCCTTGGAAAGGGTGTATGCACAAACGACGAGGATGTTCTTCGGGAGTCCGCCGAATACCTTGAAGAATTCACGGCATTCTTCCTTTTCGCCGCTGTAGTCGAGGTATGCAACGTCAGCAATCAGGATGGCATTCTTTGTTTCATCCTTGGTTGCTTCCTTGAGGACATCGACAGCAGACTGCCATTCAGCCACGGACATGCAGTAGCCGGTCGGGTTGTTGGCAATGCCGTTCAGAATGATGACGATATTGTCCTGTTTCTTCAGGATATCTTCTACATTTTCCTTGAAGGAAGCGGCATTGAAATGGCCGTCGCTTGTCAGGAAGGAGAATGTGCGGACCTTGCGGTTGTTGTCGTCGATCAGGCTGTCATAAGCGCCCCAGTGCCAGTCAGTAATGAGCACTTCATCGCCTGGTTCGGAATAATTGTGCACGACATGGTGCAGGACGCCGGTGCCGCCAGGTGTTGCGCAGGCATCGATGTATCCTTCCGGACGGGACTTGCCGAAGCACTGATCGATACAATCCTTCAGGAATTCATCATAGCCCTTGATCGGAGCATATGCGCAGAATTCCGGCGGTGTCAGGTTCTTCAGTTCCTGCTTGACGACATCAAGAACGACGAGGCTTCCGTCTTCTTCAAGAATGGATCCTACTGTGGCATTGGTGACGTTTTCCACGCCGATTTCCTTAGCCAGTGCGATCGCTCTGTTGTTAGCAGCAAAAATGTTGTCTTCTGCGCTCTTTCCTTTTGCATGTGGTGCAGCAATACTGTACATACTTACATCCTCCTCCTAAATAGCTGGTTGCCCGGTCAATGCATTTCCCTCATTTTAGCATGAGAAAACCGCCGCTTCAACGAAAACTGCGGATTTTCCCGCCTCCGGACGCAAAAAAGGCCGCGGCAAATACAATGCCGCGGACACCCTTGTCCATTTCTATGAAGTTACTTTTACATTATAAACCATCCGGCAAAAAAAGAAAACGGACTATAAGGCTCCATCGTCTTTTTCGGGAGATTTCTTGCTTTTTCTCAGGAAATCTGTATAATTCTGCTAAAATTTCATGGAACGCCTGTACTATACTTGATATCCATGGTATGATAGAGCCAAAACTATTTACCGGAGGAGTTTAAACATGTCCAAAGATCCGAACTTTACTGAAACGGACCTGTTTTCATTTGAAGCGGGCCCTGCGAAACTGAAAAAGTCCCGCAGCAAGAAGGCAGAAGGCGAATCGCCCAAGCCGCGCAGGACAAAGAAATCCATCCCCGCGCCCGCACCAGAGCCCGGGGAAGAAACAGCAGCGCCTGAAGGAGAAACAAAAGCCTCCTCCCTCTGGGCTGACAAATACTGGGAATTCGACATCACCCACCCGTCAGCCGAGATCAAGGACGCCATGAAATCCTCCATGGTCGAGGAAGGCTTCACGAAACGAGAAGCCAACCGCGTCTTCAAAGGACTCACCTTCAAGGAAAAAGTCTTCAACACGAAGCGCCAGGCGAAAGAATACCTGAAAACCATACCGACCACCTACGCCGTCAAGTACAAGATCGGCATCGAACCATCCCCGCAGATGATTTCCCTCGAAAGAAGGCTGAAGGAAAAGCAGGAACGCCTCGCTTCCTACTCCAAGGAGCAGAACGAGAAGAAATTCAGCGCAGACTTCATCACTTGCCCGCACTGCAAATCCCGCGTGAACACCTCCTTCATCCACCCGCCCGTCTGCCCCGTATGCGGAGAAGACATGCGCTCTGATACAGCCGTGAAAACCATCCACTCCCTCGAAGAAGCCGTCAAGGATCTTTCCAAGAGAAGTGAAGACGCTGCAAGAAAACACAACAGCAAATTCACCGGCGGAGAACGCTGGATCATAAGGACAATCAATCCAGTCAAAGAAGAAGAATAAAAAAGGAAACCGCTGCAGGAGAATGTGCCATCATTCTCCTGCAGCGGTTTTTGAGTGGTGCGCTTTCTTATACACCATACAACCGAGCTGCGATTAGCAAAATGAACCCCTTTCGGCGCATTCGCGCCACTTTCCCCTAACGGGGACAGCTAAACCTCGCTTTGCTCATACGAAAGGATATTTTCACCGGTTTCGCAGCTACCCTCCGCTACTGTGAGAGCGGCTATTATCGCCCGTATTTTTACGTTTTCCCTGCATGATAGGCAGCAGGGCATCCTTTATGGCCGCTTATTGCGAATCGATTGCATAGTTTATAATAATCTTCTTTATTTATTTTTGTAAAAGTACTACAATATAAGTAGATATCAACATGTTTCTATGAAAGCGAGGTGGGCAGAAATCTCAAAAAGAATAGGACTTTACGAAACAAAATGCCCGCCGGCATGTGGTAAGAAAGACATTTAAATATTCAAAGGATTCATTTGAAAACACTTTTTTCCAGTGCTATAATGTGTAAGCGTGATTATTATTATAAACTAAATATAAAGTTATATATATGTTCAAGAAAATAATCAAGTATTCCCAAATCGGTATATAGTTCAATGAAGCTTTAGCTTTCAATGAAAACCGAGCACAGTATCATGAAAGGAAATGATTGGCTTTGTATCGAAACACGTATACTCTGCAGGACATTGCTGAACTTTCCGGATGCATCAAAGCATTCCAGGAAGCTCACCCAACTCCTGCACCCTATCTTTCCATCTCGATTTTCACACACTGGAATGATCCCGCGCTGATCCAGGCAATGACAGACGGGCTCTCAAAAGCATTTCCAAGAGCTGCTATCGCAGGGCTCACGACCGCAGGCGGCATAGAAGACGGACAAATGAATACGGGAAAGACCATCCTTTCATTCATGGCCTTTGACGAAAGTCCTGTCGAAGTGCTGCACTATAATATGAAAGACATGAGCATCAAAGATGCGGCTGAGAAGTGCTTTGAAGTCTGCAGAAACATGAAGGATCTTCGCGCAGTGGAAATCCTGGAAACCCAGCTCACGGGCAATGTAGAGCCCTTCCTGGAGGCTATTCCAGCGCTCCCGCCCATCCGTTGCAATCTTCGGCGGCGGCGCAGACACGGATGATCTCAATCAGCCATCCTATATCTTTGATAAAGAAGCCATCATGAATGAAGGATTCGTCATCATGCTCTTCAGAGGCACCGTCAAAGTCCTCACCCGTTCGGTACTCGGCTGGCAGCCGCTGGGCCGTCAGGTCACGATTACCGCCATGGACGGCAATATGGTCATCAAGGAACTCGACCATATTGCCGTCAACTTCTATGAGAAATATCTGAAAATCGACCCTTCCGTCGACTTCGACAAGAAGACACTGAGCTTTTCGCTCGTCGTCGAAAAAGACGGTGTCGAACTCGCCCGCCTTCCGATGAGCTGCCGCAAAGACGGCTCCCTCGTATTCAACATCGCCCTCCACGTTGGAGACAAGCTCCGCATGGCATACGGCGACCCGAATGAAATCATCAATGGCAGCCGCAGAGTCTTAGGCCGCATCCGCGACTTCGGACCGCAGGGCATGCTCCTCTTCTCCTGCGTCGTCAGAAGATACTATCTGAAAGACGACGTCAACCAGATCCTGAGCGCCTACGAAAGAATCACGCCTGCTGCCGGTGGTTACACCAGAGGTGAAATCGACCGCATCGAAGGCCACGTTTACACAATGAACATGAACCTTGTTTCCGCTGCCTTCCGTGAAGAAACGAAAGACCATAAGAGAACCATCGCAGACATCACCGGTGACCCGTCGCATATGGAAAACGACCCGGCACTGAACCTCGATGACTCCCTCTCCACCGTTCAGCGCCTTGCCTCCTTCATCACCGTCACATCCAAGGAACTGTCCGACGCCTACCAGAAGCTCGCCTTCGTAGCCGGCCACGACAGCCTGACGGACCTTTTGAACAGAGGCCGCATCGAGTGGGTCCTCCGCCACCTCATAGAAGACACCAACAAGACGCACCACACATTCTCAGCCATCATGATTGATATCGACTTCTTCAAGCATATCAACGACACCTATGGACACAGCGTCGGCGACGATGTACTCATCCGCCTTGCCGACATCATGAAAAGCGGCGTCCGCCCGACCGATTATGCCGGCCGCTGGGGCGGCGACGAATTCGTCATTCTCCTGCCGGACACGGACATCGACCAGTCCGAGAAAGTAGCTGACCGCATGAGAAAAAACTTCGCAGAAGCAGACATCCTGCCAGACGGCAAAGCCGTCACTGCAAGCTTCGGTGTCACCACCTCCTACGAAGGAGAAACACTCGAAAGCTTCTACAGAAGAATGGACAGCGCCCTCTACACCGCAAAAGGCGCAGGGAAGAACCAGGTCATCCTCCTTAGAAGTGAGAAATCTGCAAACAATTAATTGAATAGGAATTAGAAAGAGCAGTTCTGAAAAGGGCTGCTCCTTTTTTGTGAAAAGTATATTGCATACTATGTAATTAATATAGTATAAATAAGGAAGAGTATCCGGAAAAAATTTAGATGTTAGAAAGGAGAAAATTATGGCTGACTTTACGCCCCTCAACAGAGAAATGAAAGAACGTGCCAAGGCGCAGAGGAAAACAATGACAGGTATGGAATCGAATCTTTGGTTCAGGTTCCTCAGGAAGCATCAGCCCCGCTTCAGAAGGAAATTTGTGATTGGAAATTATATTGCTGACTTCTACTGCTCTAAAGCAAAACTCATCATAGAAGTAGAGAACAAAAGCCGGCATTCCGATTTGGGCCTGTCATACGAAAAGTGGAATCAGCGGAAAAGCGAACTTCAGAGCAACGGTGTTCTCAGGTACTCTGAAGCTGATATCTTCTTCAATTTTAACGGTGTATGCAAACACATTGAAAGCATCACGAGTGAACGATTGAAAGAACTAGGCCACGAAGACCTCATTTCAGAATCACAGAAACAAATTCCAGAATAACAAAAAGGGGCTGTGACAAAATCCGTTAAAACGCTGCTTTTTTCTTTTCTCGAGCGAAGCGAGGTTTAAGGGTGTTGACCTTGCTCCGAAGGAGAAGGTCCGGTCGGAGACCGGGAATGAGATGTAGTTCTCGCAGCATTGCTGCGGTTGTAAAGGTTTTCCCTTCGCTTCCGCAGCATCGCTAAAAGTGCTAAGGTACGCTTTCATATCAATAAGCTCTTATATAGAAACCGTACAACCGCGGCGGAGCGCGATTTAAAACACCATCCAACTTCGCTCCGCTCGCGGAACCTTTTTATATTTCTAAGAGCAATGAATACTGCACCCCTTTCGTCAGCAACAGTTAAATGATTAGCTGACAGCGCATTCCCCGCTGGGGCAGGTTAAAACCTTCCGCATTGGCGTGAATGACAACTATCAACTGCGATGTACTGAGTCTTGATTTTCAGGGCCGTAGGCCGGTCTTGACCTTGCTCTGGAAGAGAAGGTGCGCCGTATACCAGTTGACGGTAGCGGTAGCAACACAAATGTCTCATAAGTTAGTGTACGGGGCGGATGAGTTGCATTTCTTCAAGGCGTTAGCCTTGGTTTTATGGTTTTCAAAAAGGTTCATTTCCCTCGAGTGTCAGCTCGGTTGTAAGGTTTTATCCTCTCTCAGTCCGCCGCACCAAAAAAAGCCCCGCCATCGAGCGGGGCTTCCCTCTGTTTTTTGTTTTTAAATCTCACAGTCCGAATATCTTCTTGATCCCTGCGAGGAAGGGATGCTTGATCGGCAGTTCTTTCAATGTGGACACGACGAAGTCGTCGGGTTTCCTGAAGGAGAGGCCGTAGGTGAAGTAGATGGTGTGGGCCGTCTGGATGACGTAGTCCCCCGTTTCCTCGATGAGGAAGTTCTCTATTTCCTTGGAGAAAGGACGCTTGTTTCCTTCCCTTGTCTTGCCAAGCTCCCTCATCAGTTTCATGGCAGCTGCGGGGAAGGCGTCGCCGGAGGCTTTGTCGGCGATACGCATCGCAAAATCCGGGAAGTAGCGGTAGTAGGCGCGCGTGTTCTTCGGATTGAAGAAAGCCCACTGGCGCATGAACATGTGGATCTTCAGGTACATCTTCTGGCGGACCGGAATATCCTCAGGCAGAAGATCGCCTGCTGCGACCCTTCTCCTGACCCAGCGCGCCACAGAAGGGGACTGGAGGATGCCCTCGGCAATCGAATCCCTCATGTCGCGCCTCTGCCACAGATACGAAGCAAAGAAAGCAGGGACATACGCACGGAGAAGCATGTACCGGTAAATGAACCTCGTATCCGGCAGGCCTTCCTCCGTTTTCTGCATCTTCGAAAACATCTCATCAAGCGGCACCATCGTTTTCGCGCTCTCCATGATACGATTTCCCTGGGACAGACCAAGATCCGTTCCTATGGCCTTTAAAAGCAGCAGAGGAAGCTTTCCCTCACGACCCCTGAAGTCCGGATCACAGAAAGACAACGACTCGATATAAAGATCCAGGATCCGGCGCGCCTCATGCACGAAACCCTCCGTCTCCGGCGCAAAGAAATCCGCAGCCGGAAGCAGCGACTCCTTCACCTCCGCCGTCATCAGCGACAGCATTTCAAGGACAGCAGACTTCGTAAAGAAATCCGGACCCTTGAAAAGAGAAGCCGCCTTCTCCGCCGCATCGAACTCCGACATCAGAGAACGCGTCGTATCGAAATCCAGATGCCCCTCAAAAGCAGAAGACAGGAAATGGCTCTCCGCAGACAAATCACGCGCCATCTTCGAAGCCAGCTGCAGACGGAAGCACACATACTTCCGGATCACATCATTCAGCACATGACGATTCTCAGCAAAAGAGAGCTCATGCGCCTTCGCCCAGGCATAAAAAGCCGTCCCCACATCCGTCTCCGACGTGAAAGAACGCCGCGCAGCCGGATAAAAAGCCTTCTCCATCCGTTCCCCAAGAATACGCGCCAGACGCACCTTGCCTTCCACGACCTTATCATCCTGCATAGAGCTCCCTCCTTACTTAGCATATTTCCTCTATTATACAATAAGAAAGGAACAGAAAAAGAGAGGCTCAGAGGGAAAATAAGAAAAGAAATATTGCATTTTTCACCAAATGGTATATAGTATATACAAGAAATCCGCAAAGCTCCCGGCTATGCGGAGGCGCAGGCGTTCGAGCAGTGCTTCGGCACATTATAATATTTGAACCATGCGCCTCCTCATGACCAGGAGCCTTTTTCATTGCTAAAGAAAGAAAATAAACATAGAAGCTAAACTTGGAAAATAAAGGATAAATTGCCTATTATATTTAATATTGGAAAATGGTATAATATATGTAACGAAAGAGTCCGAAAGAAGTCCCGCGAAGGTAGTCAATTACCGTAATGCCTCCTTTGGATAAAATAATGAAACGATGAGTTGCGTTGATTTGTTCTTGCATTGTTTTTCATAATACACGCGGAACCCAAAGACCCTTTCGGATCGCTCCCGGCTACGGCCGGGAGCTTTTGCGTGGGGGCAAAGATGCAGCTCCGCGAGCGAAGCTGCTAAAAGCCATGGTGCGCCTTTGACCTTGTTCTGGAAGGGAAGGTGTCAGCGGAGCTGACGGATGAGTTGCATTTCCTCAAGGCGTTAGCCTTGGTTGGCATGTTTTTTCAGCCGAAGGCTGGTTTAAGGGTGTTGACCTTGCTCCGGAAGGAGAAGGTGGCGCCGGAGGCGACGGATACAGTAGTTCTCGAGCGAAGCGAGGTTGTTTTGTTTTTCTGTCATCCCATTTTCCAAGCAGTAAAGGTTTTTCCTTTCATTCTGTTTTCTCAAATGTCTTGTCCTCCTTTATAGATTTTCTTTGTTTTTCAGTAGTATATAGTGCTTTCCATTTCCTTTCTTTTCCTTAAAAAGTCAGTGTTCATCGGGGATTCCATCTCTTTAATCCTCAGAACATCGATTCCATCTGAAAAGTTTTTGAAATTTCTTTAAAAAAGCCGTTGACCCCGGCTGCCGTAGGTGGTATTATCATACACGTCGCTGATGCAGCGGCCCCGCTGAAAAGCTTGATTCAAATCTTACTTAAAAATAAGTACTTGCAATCATCGCTTCAGTGTGGTATACTACTAAAGTCGCTTGAAGAGCGATGATTCTTTGAAAACTAAACAGTACAGCGAACGAATAAAACCGATGTGCGAGGTAGAAATACCGAGCAATTATTTGAGCAAGTAAGGCAATAAAGAGCCAAACGAACAATCTATCATGGAGAGTTTGATCCTGGCTCAGGACGAACGCTGGCGGCGTGCTTAACACATGCA
>ENA-OPDJ01000735-OPDJ01000735.1-human-gut-metagenome-genome-assembly--contig:-NODE-735-length-23180-cov-3.004108_pt1 | contig 23180 bp, 18 predicted proteins | sample MGYA00241621_ERZ501505 | MGnify/ENA primary metagenome ERZ501505 (study PRJEB25962, sample SAMEA2042624) | human gut metagenome | biome: human gut; feature: human-associated habitat; material: faeces... | reverse complement strand
TATATAATCTTGATATTGAAAACTGTAAATATAGAATATCTTTAAGTGGAGGTGACTACAGAGAGCAATTATGTACTGTTGTAACAGATGATAATATAAGCTTAATAAATAAGTGTATTAAAGAGGCTTGTAAGAAACCTTTTGAGATTACCAATATATAATAAACTCTCCTTAACTTTAGGTAAAATAGGTATGATTAGAGCATCTTAGGTATTAACCCATATCTATCATAATTTTTTTTTTTTTGTTTTTTTTTTGTTTTTCTATTGACAAAATAAATTAAGTTTAATATACTTAATAAATGACTTATATTGTTGTATAGGTCATTTATTTTTTTATATATTTGTGGCTGTAAAATTGTAAATTATGGTAAGTAAGTATATAAACATAATTATAGCTATATTAATAGTTTCTTTATCTATTGGCTCTTATATTTTATATACTAAGAACCAAAGATTGCAAGAAGAATTATCTGTGTCAATATCTAATGAGAAGGCATTTATTGCTGAGAACTCTTCATTAAAGAATGAGAATAGAGTATTTAAATTTACTGTAGAACAGTTAAACTATTACAATGACTCAATCTTAGAAAAGATGAATGAGGTCAGGAAGGAGTTAGATATAAAGGATAAGGATTTGAAGCAGATGCAATATCTTTTATCTGAGGCTACAAAGAAAGATACAATAGTATTTAGAGATACTTTGTTCAGAGAACCTACATTAGACATAGATACACTTGTAGGAGATAAGTGGTATCAAATGAAGCTTGGACTTAAATATCCAAGTACAATTACTACAGACCCTAAGTTTGTTAGTGAAAAATACATAATGATGGATTATAAGAAAGAAACTATAAATCCTCCAAAGAAATGTTGGTTACTTAGGCTATTTCAAAAGAAGCACAAAGTAGTAGAAGTGAATGTTGTGGAGAAGAACCCTTATATTGAGAACAAACAACAAAGATTCATTGAAATTATAGAATAATTATGATTGACTTAGGAATACTAATCACTGGAGGTATAGGGCTTGTTACCACAATAGCCAGTGGCTGGACATCATGGTTCTTTGCAAGAAAGAAGTATGATAGTGAAGTTGATAGTAACCTCATAAATAACATGAAAGAATCATTAGATTTTTATGAGAAGCTCTCTACTGATAATAGAGAGAGGTTGGAAGAGGTACTAAAAAGAAATGCAGAGTTAGAGCAGGAAGTGGAGGAGCTTAGGAAACAGATGTTTAACCTTATGAGTTCCATATGTACTGACCTTACCTGCCAATTAAGAAAGAGAAACTTAAACCTTTTTAATGAGCATGGAGTTAATAATAGACAGAAAATGGAAGAAGCAGAGCTACACCATAAGTAATCTTACTATTGATGGGAAGTGGTTTTGCAATGTACTTGAAGATGCTGATAGGGGGTTAGATGACTCTATGAGCATAGCTAAAATTAGGGAATTGAAAAAGCCCTCAATTACAGCTATCCCAAAAGGTACTTATGAAATTACCTTAGATGTTATCTCTCCTAAGTATTGTACTAATAGTTTTTACAAGCAAGTATGTAATGGTAAAGTGCCAAGACTACTTAATGTAAAGGGATTTGAAGGCATACTTATTCATGCTGGCAATACTGACAAAGACTCAGCAGGATGTCTATTAGTAGGTGTCAATAAAGTTAAGGGTCAAGTAATAAACAGTAGAGAAACTTTCAAAGAGCTATACAAGCTCCTTAAAGACAAGCATGATAAAGGTGAAAAAATAACCATTAAAATTCTATAGTTATGGCAAAGAAATGTGGTTGTAAAGGAAAAGGTAAAGGTAAGAAAGGTAAATAACTAAAAGTGTAAAATTATGGCAAGAGGAAAGAGAAGACCAAAGCCAATGTCACCAAAGGCTGGTATCAAGAGAACAAGGTATGGCTGTGGAGGAAAACTTAAATAAGAGTATGTACAAGTTACTTATACTAATGCTTAAATACATACCTATGTTAATATCATTAGTATATGTACTAAACACAGCTTTATCCTACTTTTATATGGTTCAAGCAGAGATTCTTAACCTTGTTAAAGGCAGGATTGAATCTACTCCAGAAGGTAAAGAGCTATTACAAAGGCAATTGAAAATAGTCAAGAAGTTAAAAGGAAAGATTATTCAAGAGACTAATAGGGAAAGGGTAAGAGATAATCTTACCCTTTCTTTTTGCCTATATTACAAGTATTTTATTTATATAGATAAAAGCAATTTATTTACTATATTGTAGATATGCAAAACTTTACTTACCTTTGCACTGTTTTAAGAACAAAAAGGTAGAAGAATATGGAAGAAGAACTTAGCTTAGATAACATCTTGGGAGCAGAGGAAATTGAGAATCTGTTTGTAGAAGATGAGGATACACAGGATACCCCACCTGCAAATGGGGAGCCTCCTAAGAAAGAGGAGGAACCAGATAATGATAAAGAAGAAACTACTGAGGTTGTTGATGTAGATAACTTGTTTACTGATATACCAGAGAGCGTAGGTAGTGGAAAAGAAAATACAGAGGAAAAGGAAGATACCACTTCTAAAGGGGATGGCACTTCTCCCAAAAACTTCTACTCTTCCATTGCCAAAGCCTTGAAAGAGGAAGGTATCTTCCCAGACCTTGATGATGAGGGTTTATCTAAGGTTAAAGACCCTGAAGACTTTAGAGATTTAATTGACCAACAGATAAAGGCAGGTCTTGATGAAAGACAGAAAAGAATTGATGAAGCCTTGAATGCTGGAGTTGAACCTACAGAGATTAGAAAGTATGAGAATACTATAAACTTCCTTGATTCTATTAAGGAGGAGAATATCTCTGATGAAGGTGATAAGGGAGAAAAACTTAGAAAAGACCTGATTTATCAAGACTTTATCAATAGAGGTTATAGTAAGGAAAGAGCTGCAAGAGAAGTGCAAAAGTCTTTCAATGCTGGTACTGATATTGATGATGCAAAAGAGGCTTTGAAAAGTAATATTGACTTCTTCAAAGATAAGTATGATGAGCTTGTCAATGAGGCTAAGTCAGAAGCAGAACAGGAAGAGAAAGAAAGAAAGGAACAGGCTGAAAAGCTTAAATCATCAATCCTTAATGACAAGGATGTGTTTGGGGATTTATCAATAGATAAATCAACAAGACAGAAGATTTATGATAATATAGCTAAGCCTGTGTATAAAGACCCAGAGACAGGAGAGTACTTTACTGCTATCCAAAAGTATGAGATGGAGAACAGAACAGACTTCCTAAAGAACATTGGGTTACTTTTCACACTAACTGATGGCTTTAAGAACCTTGATGGTTTGGTGAAAGGTAAAGTAAAGAAAGAAGTAAAGAAAGGTCTTAGAGAGCTGGAACATACTCTCAACAACACAGCAAGAACCTCAGATGGTAATCTAAAGTTTGTCAGTGGAGTTGATGAGGACCCTGAATCCTTTATTGGAAAGGGATGGAATCTTGATGTCTAAGCCTATAATATATAAAGATATAATAACTGATAAATTTTAAGTAAAATGGCTGGAAAATTAGGTAAGTTTCAAATGGTAGGCTTCCAACACTGGAAGGGTCTTACTAAGGAAAACCACCTTGGTTCTATCTTTCAGTTAGCTCCACAGAAGGCTACAAACCTAATGGTGCAACTGTTGGCTTATTACAGAGGAAAGACACTTGACACATTCCTAAATCAATTCCCAACAAGAGAGTTTGAGGATGATAATGAATACTACTGGGATGTTATTGGTTCTTCAAGGAGAAACATTCCTCTTGTAGAGGCAAGAGATGAAAATGGTACTATTGTTACAGATGTCAGTGGTATGATTGGAGTAGGCACTGCTCCCTTCTATTTGGTATTCCCTGAGGATTGGTTTGCTGATGGTGAGTACATTGTAGGTAATCTGAATGAAATCTATCAGTTCAGAATACTTGGAGACCCAAGAATGGAGGGTACTAATGCAGTGTATAAGGTAGAGCTTGCTGGTGGTAACACAGCAGGTGTTCCTGCTGAAAGACTGCTTGCAGGTGAGAGATTCTCAGTTGAAGCTGCATTTGTTGAGAAGGAGCTTTCAAGAAAGGTTGGTGATGTAAGATTTACAAGCCCTGTTTCTATGAGAAATGAGTGGTCTGTAGTAAGAATCCAACACAAGGTTCCAGGTTCTATGTTGAACAAGAAGCTGGCTGTAGGTATTCCTATTGTTAAGGAAACTGAGGGTAGATATACTAAGTCAGTTGCTACAATGTGGATGCACAATGTAGATTGGGAAGTAGAACAGCAATTCTCTGAGTACAAGAACAATGCACTTGCATTTGGTAGAAGCAACAGAAATGCCAGTGGTGAGTACATGAACTTTGGTAAGTCTGGTAATGTTATTAAGACAGGTGCTGGTCTGTTTGAGCAGATGGAAGTTGCTAATACTATGTATTACAACACATTCAGCTTGAAGCTTCTTGAAGATGCTCTATATGAGCTTTCTGCTTCTAAGTTGGACTTTGGAGACAGATACTTCTTGATTAAGACTGGTGAAAGAGGTGCTATCCAATTCCACAAGGAAGTACTAAAGACAGTATCAGGTTGGACACAATTTGTTCTTGACAACAGCTCTATTGGTGTTATTCAAAAGACTCAATCTAAGTTGCACCAAAACTCATTGAGTGCTGGTTTCCAATTTGTTGAGTATAGGGCTCCTAATGGTGTTAGAGTTAAGATTGATGTAGACCCATTCTATGATGACCCAGTAAGAAACAAGATACTCCATCCAAATGGAGGTGTTGCATTCTCTTACAGATATGATATTATGTACATTGGTACTATGGACCAACTTAATATCTTTAAGTGTAAGATTAAGGGTGATAATGAGTACAGAGGTTATCAATGGGGTCTAAGAAACCCATTCACAGGTCAAAAGGGTAATCCTTATATGTCATTTGATGAGGATTCTGCTGTAATTCACAGAATGGCTACTCTTGGTATCTGTGTTCTTGACCCAACAAGAACTATGTCACTAATCCCTGCAATTCTACAGGGCTAATGATAAAAGGGGAGTAGGATAAGCTCCTACTTCCCTTATTTTATTTCAAAAAGTTAAGGAGAAGATATGGCAGAAAAGAAAATGGAAGAGAAGGTGGATTATACTGTACCTGACTTTGATATAGACAATACAGAGACTCCACTTCAGGAAGTACCAAAAGAAGAGGCTACTATAAAAAGCCCTAAAAAGACACAAGAGAATGTAGAGGTATCTGATGATGCCTTAGTTAGTTGTCTGAGAAATGAGAGAATTATTGTAAGACATGTGCCTAAGCTGACAGGTATGTGGGGTAATAACCCTAAGCATGTATTGTCAGGAGGTATGGCAGAAGGTGCAGTTAGAACATTTGTAGTACCAAGATTATCTTCAGGTATGTTTGTTAATGTCCTTACAGACAAGGAAAAGGCATTTCTTGAGGAAATAATGGGTCTTGAATATAATGCACTAAGTATCTATAAGAAGGTAGATAACTTCTGGGATGATTCCAATGAGAATGGTATCAATAAGGTAAGATTGACAAAGCAGGATAACTACTTCAATCTATCTGACCCAGAGGATTATATCAGATATAAGATACTATTAGCCAACAAGGATTATATTGCTCCTTCATTGCAAGCATTGCAAGATACTCCTAAGGCTACTTACCAGTTTGTTATCATTTCTGAGGGTGAAGAGACTAAGGTTGCTAAGAATAATATGAGCACTACAATGATGTGCTATAAGGAGTTTGGTAAGATTGAGGATGATATTGATACATTAAGAGTTATTGTTGAGACTATTGATGGTAGACCTACATCACAGACTGCTAAACTTGAGTTCTTACAGACTAAGGTTAATAGCTTGATACAGGCTGATAGCAAGATATTCTTGAAGGTTATTACTGACCTAATGCTTCCTACAAAGGTTCTTATTAAGAGAGCTATAGAGGCAGGTCTGATTTCTAACAGGGGTAATTACTTATACTTGAGAAAGGATAATACTCCATTATGTGAGGCTAATGAGGAGCCTACATTGAATGTAGCAGCTAAATACTTAAACTCTCCTAAGCATCAGGAGGTTAAGTTTGCTTTAGAAGCTAAACTAAAGTAAGAATATGACAACACAAGAATTTTCTAATGAGTTTGATGTTCTGTATAATAACATAATGAGTAATCAGGCTCCAGGTCTTGATGAGTATGAAAAGTCAGTCTTCTTAACTAAGGCACAAAATGAAATACTAAAGAACTATTTTAATCCTAAAGGTAATAAGTATCAAGAAGGATTTGATGGTAGTCCCAAGAGGCAGATAGACTTTTCATCACTTGTCAGAGTTTCAGAGCCTACTATAATATCTTCTGACTCCTCATATATAAAGATGGATAATAGGAGTAAGTTATATACTATACCTACTGACATCTTATTTATAGTTAATGAGACAGCTAAATTAACATCAGGTTCTACATCTAGATATTTGTCTATAGTACCTATTAGTTTTGATGAGTACAATAGATTAATGTCCAAACCTTATAAATGTCCATTAAAGAATCAAGGATGGAGATTATTGCAATATAGTAATAGTGGTATAGCAGAATTAATAGTAGTTGGTGGAGAATTATCTGAATATAAAATTAGATATATCAAAAGACCTAGACCTATAATACTTACTAATTTAGATGAAACTTATTCTAATGTAAGTATTGATGGGAAGACTTCTATTAGTGAATGTGAATTAGACCCTATTCTTCATCCAGAAATTCTTCAAAGAGCAGTAGAGCTTGCAAAGTCTGCTTATACAGGAGACTTGAAGAGTAGTGTAGAACTTGGTCAAAGAAGTGAATAATGACAACTGAAGAATTTTCTAATGAATTTGACACCTTACTGAATAGCTATTCTACCATAGAGGCATTTGGAAAGACACCCAGCACTGTTGAGCTTGATGAATATGAGAAATCTGTATTTCTCACTAATGCTCAAGAAGAGATAGTGATAGGTATGTATAATGGTAAGAATCCATTTGGAGACTCATTTGAGAGGACTGAGGAAATCAGAAGATACTTGAGTGACCTAATAAAGACTTACACAACTACTGACAAGAAAGTAGGATATACAGGACTATCCAAATCCTCTGTATTCTTTGAATTACCTGATGACTTATGGTTCATAACTTATGAAGCAGTTAATTTGAAAGATGATGGATTAGGATGTATGAGTGGTGAAGACATATCTGTAATACCAATTACTCAAGATGAGTATCATAGAATAAGGAAAAATCCTTTCAGGGGTACTAATGAAAGGAGAGCTTTGAGGCTTGATTTGAGTGGTAAGGTAGTAGAGATAGTATCAAAGTATGATGTGGAGAGTTATCTTGTTAGATACCTTTCAAGACCTGCTCCCATTATATTAACTAATTTGACAGATAATCTGTCAATCAATGGCATAAGTGTAAAAACAGAATGTGAATTGAACCCTGTAATACATAGAGCTATACTTGAGAGAGCAGTAAAACTTGCCATCATAAGTAGGGTTCCAAATACAGGAAAAGAATAAAACTATTGTATAATTTAATATTAAATTAAAATGGCAACATTTAGTACAAATCAAGTAAGACAGCTTTATGTAGCAAAAGCACTGAAGACTCTTCATGTACTTGCATCAAATGCTGCTGGCTCTATTGCAGTAAAGAATGATACTGCAAAGAATCATCTGTACTTTGAATATAAGGGTGCTGACAACTTGATGAGAAGTGACCTAATTGACATCAAGAATATCCTTTATGCTAAGGCTACTGATGCTGATGCTATGGCACATGAATTGAAGTCAGTTACTGTGACTCTTGACACCAATGTTAATGGTGGTGCTCCTGTAGCTGGACAGGATTATATCCTGAGAATTGCATTCAGACAATATGTAGGTATGTCAGATGAAGACCAGTACTTCAAGTATGGTATGGTTCATGTCTATGCTGATATGGATGCAGATGAGTTCTATAAGGTTCTTGCATTATCAATTGCTAAGAACTTCAGTAGAGAGGTAGTACCTCTGATTAAGATTGAAGTACATAGTAAGGCTACTAAGAGCAAGGGAGGATTTGACTCTAATGGTTACATGGTTGTAACTCCTACTACTAAGGATAATGGTAAGAGTGATACTACTAACCCATACTATGCAACAGATACCCTTGTAACTGATATTGATAGTATCAGAATTACTGAGGTAGAGCAACCTTGGAGACTTGGAGTTATGGCACAGACTCCTGTTTACTTCACAGTACAATCAGTACCTGTTACAGTAAATGGTGATGAAAGACATTGGGCTACTCTAACAGAGGGCACAAGTGGTTCTATTGGCAATGGTAAGACTATTGCAGACCTTGAGTACTTCTGCATGGGTGAAAGAGGTGATGTTTATAGAGGAATTGGATTCCCTAACAATATTCCTACTACTTATCTTGTAGACCCAACTGTTAAGTATAATGTGATTGACATCCACTATGCTTATGTAGGTAGCAATGAGAGTGTACAAAAGTCTGAAAAGACAATTACTCTTGTAGTACCAAAGGTAGGAGCTAATAATCAAACAAGTAACAAACTTGCTAATGATATTATCTCTGCAATTAATACTGCTACAGGTTTAACTATAGCTACTCTTGATGTGTCAGTAGACTAAACAAATTTATAAGGGAGACTATTAAGTCTCCCTTTCTTTTTATATAAACATTTGATTATGGTACAATTTAATGAGTTAAGAATAACCCCTGATGGGCAAAAGCTGATTATAAATGTATCTGTCGAGGACTTAGAATATTACACAAATGTATATCTTGATACTATACAGATAGACACTCAAGATACCTTTGTTGAGTCTGGTCCGAGTAGTGAGGTTGCATATACAAAGACTATTGGAGGAAATTCAAAATCAGTCAAACTGGAATTAGGAACAGGAGACCTCTTACCATCTCTTAAAGACAACCTATTCTTTGTGTATGTTAGGACTAAGGGCACTCCTGCTTCAAATACCCCATGTGGAATGGATAATATAACAACAGTAGGAGTAGTAACCAACCTTTATCCTTTATATCAGCAAGCCTTTGGTTATATAAAGGAGCTGAGTGATACTTGTATCATTCCAAAGAATTTTATTAACTTTATATTACAATATAAGGCATTTCAACTTGCTGTAAAGACAGGTCATTATACTGAGGCAATAAAGTATTGGAAGAGATTCTTTATGGGAATTAAAGACTCAGTGATAACCCCTAATTGTGGATGCTATGGACAAGGTACTTAATGAATCACTTACAAGATATTTCAATGTCCTATCAAAGTTAGGATATATGAGTTATTCAGAGGTAGATAAGTTATTAGTGCTGATATTCATATATGATTTACTTGAGAGTGATTGTAAGTCCTTTATAACAGAAGAAGAGTATAGAATTTTAGATAGTGCCCTATACTGTCTATATGGTTCTACTTGCTTAATACCTTATCCAGAGTATATAGCAAACACTTCAATCTCTTGTACAGGCAAGTCAGTATAATTATTACATTAATACTTCTGACATAAAAATAGTAAAATCCTTGTGTAACTGATAATAATTACTTATCTTTGCACAAGGATTTTTAGTTATAGTAAATAATGATGTTATGAGTACATATAAAGAATTAACCTACATGGTACTTGATGAATTGAAACTGTACTCAGATGATGCCCTATATACAGAGGAGCATGTTATGTTTCTATTTGGTAAGTATAGGACATTCTTACTGAAACAGAGATATTCAGATGTAAAGAAGCAGATACCTGAGAGTAACTATCAGACTATATGCTTGGATTTAATTGAGGTACCTGCTATATCAGGTGAGCCTTGTGAAGGTGGTTCTTATCTAAGAAGCAAGGAAAAGATTCCTTTCCTAATGAAGATAGGCAATCCTATGGTGTATCCAGTTGATTACTATCAGGGAGAGATTACCTATGTAAGTAGAGAAAGGATGAGATATGTGGGATATAATAAGTATCTGAAAAATATCATCTATGCTTCTATTGGTCCAGATAATTACCTGTACTTTAAGTCTTTCAATCCACAGTACTTGTATCTTGAAAAGGCAAGAATGACAGGTATATTTGAAGACCCACAGGCTGCATCAGAATTGCAGTGTCCTGATGAGAATGGTGATACAGTATGTGATGTATTAGATAAGACTTTCCCTATTGAGGATGCTCTTATACCCCCCATGATTGAACTTGTAGTCAAGGAGTTATTAGGTGCTGAGTATAGACCTAAGGATGAATCCAACGATGCAAAGGATGAGTTGTCAGAAGTAGCAACCAAATAGTGAGTTATGGAGTCTTGTCAAGAAGAGAAGGATAAAGGATTGGTTGATTTCCTAAACTCCATTAAAAAAGTGAATGAGCCAAGAGTTCATAAAGTTAGAGGTTCCTATGGTGTATATGATGCCTATAAGTGGATAAGAAAGAATGGCTGGCTCAATATAGGAAGATGTCTTACAGAACATGAGTTCTATAGTATTATAAGGAAAGTCAATGACTACTTAGCTGATAGTTTCCTTCATGGTAATGATATTAAGTTACCACATAGAATGGGTAGAATAGAGCTAAGGAAATATGATGTGAGAGTTAGTTTTGATGGTGAAAAGGTTAAGACTAACTTACCTATAGACTGGGATAAAACTCTTAAATTATGGTATGAAGATGAGGAAGCCTATAAGGAAAAAACACTGGTTAAAGTGGAGGAAAAAGAAATCTTTAAGGTCTACTATAATAAGCAGTTAGCAGACTATAATAATCAGGTCTTCTATGAATTTAATGTCAATAGAGAACTGAAGAAGAGATTAAAACAAAGAATAAAAGAAGGAAAGATAGATGCTTTCAAGATATAATTATGGTAAAAGAATATAACTACATAAATATAAGAGAAGCTCTAAGTAGAGTACTAAGACATCCTCTTCTTCAAGATGTAACTCTTGAGCAGGCTGTACAATATACCATTGACTTTATTGGTATATTTGGTATGCCAAAGTTATATCAAGATAAGGAAGAGGTTCTTCATATAGAGGACTTTAGAGCTAAGCTTCCTTGTGATTTAATATCTATCAATCAGATTAAAGAGTGTAAAACTGGTGTATGCCTTAGAAGCATGACAGATAATTTCATGCCAAGAGAACACTATGACAGAAGTGCTGGCTACAAGATACCACAAGAGTTGTCCTTCAAAACACAAGGACAAGCACTGTATGTATCCTTCAAGACAGGAGATGTATCAGTGTCCTATAAGGCAATTCCAGTAGATAAGGATGGATTTCCACTACTTATTGATAACCCTGTATTCCTGAAGGCTCTTGAAGCATATATCAAGAGAGAAGCATTTACTATTCTATTTGATATGGGTAAGATTGCACCTGCTGTATTACAGAATACTCAGCAGCAATATGCTTGGTTGGCTGGTCAATTGCAGAGTGAATTTACTATTCCATCACAGTCTGAGATGGAGAGTATATCAAGAATGTGGAATACACTCATACAAAGGACAAGTGAGTTTAATAATGGATTTTCATCTCTTGGTAATAAGGAATATATTAAACTACAATAACTATGCAGAAACAAGCTATTTTTAAGACAAAGGGAATGCAGAGGGACCTATCATCTTCTGCATTTAACTCTGGATATGCTTATGAAAATAAGAATGTCAGAGTAATGCCAACTGATGAAAGTACTCTGCTTAGTTTGGTAAATGAAAGAGGTAATAAAAAATCAAGTATAGCTGGTATAGGGGATTACATAGAGGGTATTCCTATAGGTCAATCACTTATTAATGATGAGCTTATAATATTCTCTTATGGAGAGAAAACAGAATTACCAGAGGTAGATATTGAAGCAGAAGAATCTACAGTAACTGATATTGTAGCTGAAGAGTCTAATATAGAGATTGAAACAACTCCACTAGATAAAATATATAAGCTATGGTTTGATAATGGAAACTTAACAGGTAAATTACTATATAAGGGTGACTTAGGGTTTGATTATAAGCACCCTATAGAGTCTATATCATTCTATGAAAACTCTGATATTAGAAAGATTTACTGGACAGATGGATTGAATCAACCAAGAGTTATTAATGTAGCTGCTGCATCTGCTGTAGTAAATAAGTGGAAAGATGACTCTTTTAACTTTGTAAGAACTTTAAAATTAAAGGAAAAAGTTTCTATAGACAGAAATCTAGTAGCCAATGGTGGCTTTTCTCCGGGTGTTATACAATATGTATTCACATACTTTGATAAGTATAGTCAGGAAACTAATATATTCTATGCTTCCCCTCTCTATTACATATCCTATAACAATAGAGGAGCTAGTCCAGAAGATAGTGTAAGTAATAGTTTTAATATCAGTATAGTAAATCCTGATAATTCTTTTGATTATGTCAGAGTTTATTCTATACATAGAAGCAGTATAAATGCTACACCTACAGTTAAGAGAGTAGTAGATTTGGCTATACCTATTTCAGGTACCTATACATATAAGACTACTTCATTGTCTTTTATAGGAAGTCCATACACAATAACTCTTTATAAGAGAAGTGATGGAAGTTCATTGAAATTATCTGAGGTAAGTACTAGTAGTTATATATCTTTGAGTGGAGATACTTATAGTAGAATCACATTCAGTAATGGTGATAGTATAGCATTATCAAGTGGTAAAACATTTATATTATCTTTTTCTGAGGGATATAAAGGTACTGCAAACTATGATGATAATTCTGGGTTCTCTTATTCATCAACTGTTACTAGAAATGTTACATACGCAGATAATGGCTCATCAGGAGATTCAATTGACCCTACAGAACTATTGTATGTAGGTGGAGAAGAGGTAGTGTTTGGCACAATGTCTCAGAAGGATAATACATTGTTCCTAGGAGATTTCACATTACAAAGAAAGACTATAGATTCTACTATAAAGAATTTCTTTAAAAGAAAGACTATAACATTCAGTACTTATGTGAAGAGTATTACTCCTCCTGAACCAAGTGGTTATTATCCTTATAATAATCAACTAAAGTTTAACTCTTATCAATTCAAGACATTTAAGTATCTTGAATATTACAGATTTGGCATTCAAGCACAGCACTATACAGGTAAATGGTCAGAGCCTATATGGATAAATGATGTCAAAAATACTGTTCATATAGACACCACTTTCTATAATAATAGCAATATTGGATTGCCAGTAGCAGAATTTACTCTTAACAATTCTGATATAATTAGTAGGTTACTGAATCAGGGATATATTAGAATAAGACCTATGGTAGTATATCCTACTATTAATGATAGAGAGGCAATATGTCAAGGTATATTGTGCCCTACTGTATATAATGTATCTGACAGATATGGTAATTCACCATTTGCACAATCATCTTGGTTTACAAGACCTAATGCACCATTTGATGAATACAAGGCTTTCCACTATGTTCAGAATGATGAAGGTGCTTGGGGTGGAGACTGGGTAGGATTAGGAAGATTCTTAGGAGACCCATCTGCATATTCAAGGGCAGGTATCATGTCTAATAATAGGACTATAGTTACTTCAGGAGAGACACAATACAATATTGATGTAGTCAATAAGGGAGCTTGGGCTGAGTTTAGGCATAATAGACCTATTCCAGGCAATAGTAATAGAAATGCAGAAATTCAATGTATTTGGAATCCCCCTTCTGGTCCCTATGTTGATGATACTGCAACTGACTCAGATGTTGCAAGTTGGGTATCTAATAATGCAGAGAATTACTATATTGACCAATCAATATTAACTTTCCACTCACCTGACATTGAGTTTGATAATGAAGTAAGAAGTATTGATACATCAGGATTGAAACTGAGGATAGTAGGCATGGTTCCTCTAACTGCATTTGCCTCAGATATTGATATTCAGACTTCTACTCCTGTTAATAACTTCTATGATAGTTCAGAGTTGCCTGCTGGATTTTACAAAGAGCCTATAGGTGTAGAGAATGATTTTAGTTATGAAGGACTTGGGTCGCATCTTGGTGATTCTCACTTTGGATGGAGAGGATTGATTTCTGGAGCATTCTGGTTTGATGAATTGACTGCATACAAGAAAGATACAGGTAATACTAATCACTACACTACTGGATTTGTTGTATATCCTTGGCATAGAAATGGCTCACTTAATAATACTAAGTTTGCTACTGATGGATATAGGTCAGCTATGCTTGACAAGAAGAAGATGTCTAATATGAGATATTCATATAAGTCAGTCTACTTGGATTCAGGTAATATATGGAATGCTTATGTTAGTGGTAATGGTACAAGAACTGGTATATCAGGAGTTGCAGTATTTGATTCTAATGAAGTATCACTTGTTAGATTGCCTGCACAGGAGAACTCAGGTCTTACAGATATTAACTACTATGGCAATGTAGACAAGCTTCTCACTATCTCAAGAATTGGTGATAAGAAGGATGGTTATCCTATTATGACTACTGGAGTTCAAAGTGCAGAAACTGATGCACATAAATTATTTAGTGGTAATTATATGCAGGTAGATAATAGATTTACTGACCAAGTTACAGGTACTGACCCTGTTAGAATCAAGTATAAATCTACTCCTCATGCGGTGTTAGCCTTAAACTATACTACATCAGGTGCTCAGAGGGTATTACCTACTATCAAGGATGGTGATTATAATGATACTTGGTTTGTAAATGCACAAAGCTTAGGTGCTCCAAGTGGGCAACACATGTATTGGGATAAGTCAGGAAGTACCAAGAGTGTATCACAGGACACTATTATTACTGGTGCTCCAAGAGGTCCTATATTTGCTGTATCAAGTATTCAACATGGATGGCTATGGTTAGGAGAATTGTATAATGATAGTGTACAGAATAGGTTTGGAGGTCAGACAGAAGAGGCATTTGAAAATAATGTATGGCTACCTTGTGGAGACCCAATTTCTCTTGTAGATACTAACAATGGGGTTAAGAGCAGTGTTACTATCAGATGGGAAGAAGGTGATACCTATTTCCAAAGATATGACCATATCAAGACTTATCCATTCACTCTTGAAGACCAGAATGCAGTAACTGATATTGTATCATTCATGTGTGAAACAAGGGTAAATATTGATGGTAGATATGATAGGAACAGAGGACAGACAAGTAACTTCTCAATTACTCCTGAGAATTTTAACTTGATGAATGATGTATATTCCCAGCCTAATAACTTCTTCAATTATAGGACAATCAATCCAAATAAGCTGAACTTGGATAACTTCCATAATTCAATTACTTGGACTAGGACTAAAACTGCTGGAGAGTTAATAGATACTTGGACTAACATCACTCTTGCATCTACCCTTGACCTTGATGGGGATAAGGGAAATGTAAGGGCACTGAGAAGGTTTAATAACAATATACTTGCTTTCCAAGATAGAGGTATCAGCCAAATCCTATATAATGAGAATATGCAGATTTCCTCTACTGATGGAGTCCCTATTGAGATTGCAAACAGTGGAAAGGTTAATGGTAAGAGATATATCTCTGATAGAATAGGATGCACTAATAAATGGTCTATGTGTGAAACATCTAATGGTATTTACTTCATAGATGACATCACAAAAGGTATATTCTTATTCAATGGTCAGTTGAATAATCTATCAGATAGATTAGGTTTCCACTCTTGGATTAACAAAGCCTCTGATAGTATAGATATATGGAACCCAGTAGACTTTGATGGATTTGTTACCTACTATGACAAGGTTAATGGTGATGTATTCTTTATTAGCAAAGATGAGTGTTTAGCATTCTCTGAGCCATTAGGTCAGTTCAGTTCATTCTATAGTTATGAGAAGATGCCTTACTTTACTAACCTTGAAGACAGGGGAATTGCCTTTAATGTTGAAGGTACAGGTACATTGTACAGACCTTGGTTGCATAATGAAGGAGACTATAATATGTTCTTTGGAGTATATCAGCCATTCTATACTACCATAATAGCTAACCCAGATATGCCTGTAGACAAGATATTCAATAACCTTGAGTTCAGGTCAGATAGCTGGGACAAGAATGGTAATCTGCTCAATACAACATTTGATACTCTAACTGTATGGAATGAATATCAACAAGGTACTTCTACTCTAAATAATATCTTAGGAAGACCTTCTGACTTGAAGAAGAAGTTTAGAATTTGGAGAGCTAATATACCAAGAGCTAAAGCAAATGGTAGAGATAGGATGAGGAATCCTTGGTTATATATCAAGTTATCTATGGAAGGAGAGAATGTAAATAAGACTGTATTGCATGATATGATTGTGCACTACTTTGAGTAATAATAGGGGGAAGGTAAGTTTATTACTTATCTTCCCTTTACTTTTTGGATAATATCCTTGTATAATTCAAATACTTTGTTTATCTTTGCAAACAAATTAGTATGATATGGCTAAAAGAAAAGTTATAAGAAAGTCTAACAGACCATTTACATACAACCCTCATTACTATGCTTGGGGTGGTGATTTCAAGGCTGCTATGGGTGGCACAGGAGCATTTGACTTAAAGAGTACTTTTAGTGGAGGCAATGTTGCTGGAATGCTAAAGGGAGGCTTGGCAGGTGGCATAGGTAGTGCAGTAGGTAATATTGCAGGTGGTGCTATTGGAGGAGGACTTGAGTCAGGTGCAGGTAGTGCAATTAGTAATATTGGAGGTACTATAGGTAGTGCAGTAAGTGCAGTTAATCCTGTACTTGGAGGCATTATATCTGCTGGTTCAGGTATTATTGGAGGTCTTACAAATAGGATGTTTGGCTCCAAGTTAAATAAGGAGAAGATTGCTGAAGTTGAAGGAAGCAACAAAGCTATAAATACTGTTATGGTAGATAGCAGTAGTGCTGATTCAGTTATGGACCAGTGGGCTAATCAGGACTTTGGCAAAGACTTTACTAAATCAGACATTGGTAAAGATGGTTGGTTTAGCAATAAGGCTAAAAACAAATATAAGGAACTAAAGAAGCAACAGGATATTGCAAGAAATAGAGCATTGACTTCTTATGAGAATGCAGCAGATGCAGCAGATACTCAGTCTGACCTTAATGCTATGGCAAGCTTTGCTGCCTTTGGTGGTCCTCTTGGTATATGGGGAGGATATGGAAGTGGAGCAATAGGCTATGAGTTAGCTAAAGAGAACTTAGGTATTAAGGCTCTTAATGCTGCAAATAAAGGTAAGCTGACTTCATTACCTAACTCATTTGAATCATCAGAATTGAATACTTTTGCTAAAGGAGGTGAGATACATATCAAGCCTGAGAATAGAGGTAAATTCACCAAGTATTGTGGAGGTAAAGTTACTTCAGAGTGTATTGCAAGGGGTAAAAGAAGCAGTGACCCTGCTGTAAGAAAGAGAGCTACTTTTGCTGCTAATGCAAGGAAGTGGCATCATGCCTTTGGAGGAGATTTACTTACTCATGGTGCTGAGTGGGATAATGGTCTTAGAATAATTGGTAATGGTGGAACCCATGAGGAGAATCCAATGGAAGGTGTACCTATGGGAATGGATGCAGAAGGAACTCCTAACCTTGTAGAGCAAGGAGAGGTAATCTTCAATGACTATGTATTTAGTAACAGAATGTTTGCTGATGGTGGTCTATTAGAGAGTTTCAATCTTCCAAAGTCTTATGATGGCTACTCATTTGCTGCAATAGCAGAGAAGCTGGGAGAGGAGTCTAAGGAGAGACCTAATGACCCAATAAGCAAGAGAGGACTTCTAAGTTCTATGTCCAGACTACAGCAAGCCCAAGAGACTGTAAGGCAACAGAATCAAGTAGGTCAAGAAGGAGTACAATATGCTCATGGTGGTAGAATGGATACATTATTTGATGGTCTTGGTGATATGCCTAACTTCTTAGATGGTGTAGATTATGGAGATTGGCAAGACTATGGTACTTTATTGGAACCTATCAGTGCAGAAGATGTATGGAATGAATCTATGGCAGGTGCTGATGAGGGTGATAAAGGGAATAATAATAGCAAGCTGACTTGGCTAAGATATGCTCCTGTAGTAGGTGCTGCAATAGGATTAGGTCAGAACTTATTTAGTAGACCAGACTATACAAGTGCAGATACAATACTTGAAGCAGCTAATCAAGCAGGTAATTATACTCCAGTAGGATATACTCCAATAGGTAACTATTTACAATATAGACCTTTTGACAGAAACTTCTATTTGAATAAACTTAATGCACAGGCAGGTGCTACAAGAAGGGCTATTATGAATACTACAAGTCCTTCAAGAAATGCAGCCTTGCTTGCAGCAGATTATAATGCTCAAGGTAGGTTAGGAGACCTTGCAAGACAGGCTGAAGAGTATAACTTGGCACAAAGACAAGCTGTTGAGACCTTTAATAGAGGCACTAACATGGCTAATGCTGAGATGGGACTCAAGGCTGCAATGGCAAATCAAGAAGCTGCATTAAAGGCAAGAAGTTCAAGACTAAGTGGTGTTGCACAGGCTATGGCAGTAAGAGATGCTGTTGATGCAAGAAGAGGTGCAAGTATGAGTGCTAACCTTACTAACTTCTTTAATTCTCTTGGAGATATTGGTAGAGAAGAGTATAGTAGAAACATGATTATGAGTAATCCTGCACTATACTACTCTATTGATAGCAAGGGTAATGTTACATATAAGAATGGATATGAAAGTCTTAGTGAAGCAGAGAAGAAGGAAGTAAGAGATGCTGCCAATAAAGCTAAGAAAAAGAAAGCTAAGGGTGGTTATTTAACTATTAAGAAGAAGTAATATGGCTAATTATAGTTTAGTAATAAATTCACAATTCAAGCCATTCTCTTATCAAGAGATGCTGGCTCCAACCTTGATGGCTACTCAGGCTCATCAAGAGTTGGAGAACCAGTATGGAGAGCTTGCTACTAAGGCAAGTGTATGGGAGGAAATGGCTAATGAACAGACTGACCCTTATGCTTACAAGATGTACAAGACCTATGCAAATGACCTTGAGGAACAAGCAGGTCAATTAGCAAGAGAAGGACTTAATGCTGCAAGTAGAAGGGATATGCTCAATATGAGAGCAAGATATAGTAAGGAGATAACTCCTATTGAACAAGCCTATACAGCAAGACAGAAACAAGCAGAAGAACAACAAAAAGCACTCCTTCAAGACCCAACATTGATGTTGAGTAGAAGAGCTGCAACTACAAGTCTTGATGATTATATAAGGAATCCTCAATTAGCTTATGAAGCATATTCAGGTAAGTTAATTACTGCACAGGCTGCAAGTGCTGCATCTGCATTGGCTAAGGAAATGCAAGAGAAGCCAAGGAAGTGGAGAAGTATCTTAGGTAATTCATACTATGAGACAATGATGCAGAAAGGCTTTAGCTCTCAAGCAGTATTACAGGCTATACAGGATAATCCTAATGCTGCTCCTCAACTTACAAGAATTGTTGAGGATGCTATTAATTCAAGTGGGGTTAGGAACTGGGGAGACCAAGCTACTATTGCAAGGGCTATTGACTATGCTAAGCAAGGTCTATGGAGTGCAGTTGGTGAGACTCAATACCAGACTCTTGATAATTGGAGAGCTAAGATGGCTGAACAAGAAGCTATGCAGATTAGGGCAGAGAAAAGAGCTGCTGCAAGAAAGGCAGAAGAGCAGAGACAAGCAAGGCTTAATAACTTAGCCATCAATCCTCTGAACATCTATAGTAGCAGAGAACTAAGCAAGGAAGAGAAGAAGTACAATGATGATATGAAGAAATACTCTAAGTACTTCTACAAGGAGAATGGTCAGTGGAAGATGAATCAAGAGGGATGGAAAGCTTACAACAGTAAGAAATATATTCCAGGGACAGTATCTCCATCAACAGGTATTCCAGTAACTCAGGGTCAATTTGTTGATTCTGACTTCAAGAGATTTATTGATAGATTAGGGGGTAGAGGTGCTGTAAGTTCTGATAGTTTTGGTCCTAATCAAAGAGTAAATGTTGGAAGATTATGGGGTAAATATGCTGATGACTCTCCAGCAGCAAGAACTGCAAGATATGATGCTACAAGAGTTACTGAGTATGACTATCCTATTGCAGGTGCCCAACAGGGTGATATGAAGGATGCTATTATGACTGCTGGTAGAGGATTAAGTCTGAAAGAAGTAGATTATGATAGCAAGTCTAAGCAATTCAAGGATACAGGTGAGGAAATCACTATGGAAGACTTGAAGAGTGATAAATACAAAGTAACTGCTACAAGATTCAGTCCTTATGGTACTACTGTAATGATACAAGATGACAAGGGTAATGTGAGAAGATTCAGGATGCCTGCTGGTGTCAATACAACTAATGAACAGAATAGAGATAGGGCAATGGCTGCTGCAAATCAATGGCAGCAAGTAGTTAATACAGGACAATATACTGATGCAAGAGGAAATGTACATCAGGCTACTCCAGATGAAATTACTTATGCACAGCAACAATATGCACAGGCTATACAGCAAGCATACTTATTCCATTCTCAATTAGGAGTACAGAATAAGACAAAAGAACAAGAGTTTAATTCTTATGGATATTAAGATATGGCAAAAGAAACTAAAGTAAAGGATATAGATATTACTAAGAGTGGTCCAATGACTTTCAGAGATTTGCAGGAAGCAAATCAAGAGCCATACACTAACCTTAGTCCTGAGTTTCAGTCATTCAGCATGAATGTAGGAGCAAATACTGCTCCTACTTCATTGTATGATGCAAGGGCACATGGTGAGCAAATGGTTGCAACTTCATTAGAGGGAACTGCTACACCTTGGGGTGAGAGCATGTTTGATGAGCCTACTGCAACTGAAGCACAGTTTCAGGAGTTAGGGGATATAAGAGCTAATAACCAACCTTGGTATGCACAGATAGGAGCAGGTCTTGCTAAGGGTGCTATACTTGCAGGTACTACTTTCCTTGATGGTACTGTAGGTTTGATATTTGGAGCTGGCACTGCAATAGGTGAAGGTAGATGGTCTGGTCTTTGGGATAATGATTTCTCTAAAGCTATGCAGTCTGTTAATGAGTGGTCTGAGCAGGCATTACCTAACTATTATACAAGGGCAGAACAAGAGCAGCCTTGGTATGAAAATATCTTCACTGCTAACTTCTTAGGTGATAAGTTTATCAAGAACTTAGGTTTCACAGTAGGTGCTTTCTACTCTGGTGGTGTCACAGCTGCTGGATTGAAGGTAACTAAGCTACCTCAACTCATTGGTGCTATTGCTAAGTCTTCAAAGGCTCCAGCAATAGTTAATACTGCTGTGGGTGCTACTATTTCAGCAGTAAATGAGGGTAGAATTGAAGCACTCAATAATAGTAAGGATTGGTTTGAGCTTCATAAAGCACAGCTTGATGACAGTCTAAGGGAAAGGTTAAATGCAATACAGGCTGAATATGAAGCTAATGCAGAAAAGGAACTTGTAAGAAGTGGTGTAGAGGGTAATCAATTTGTAGACCCAGCTTATGTAAAGTATCAGGATGCTATTGCAAAAGAAAGAGAGGCTTACAATGCAGCACTTGGTAAACTGAATGAAGATAGATTGAAGATGGGTAATGCAGACTTGCTTATGAATATACCTATCCTTACTGCATCTAATATAATCCAGTTTGGTAAGTTATATGCCAATGGATTCAAGACTGCAAGAAAAGCTACCAATATAGTAGGTAAGGCAGGAGAATATACTGCTGGTACTACAAGGTTAGGTGCTGCTACTGCAATAACAAAGGGTGCATTATCTGAAGGTACTGAGGAAATGGCACAAGGTGCTGCAAGTAGAATAGCAGGTAACTATTATTCTACTGATGTAAATAACTTCTATAAGTCAAAGACTGACCCAGAGGCTGCACAAGAGACTTTGAGTTGGACCAAATCATTTGCTGAGGGAATCAATGAAACAGTAAATGATGGCTCTGTATGGGAAGAGTTCTTTATTGGTTCTTTGACAGGTGCATTAGGTATGCCAAGATTCAGAGGTGTAAGGAATGCACAGGGTGGCATTCAGTCTCCTATTACTATTGAAGGTGGTGCCATAAATGAGTGGAGAGATTATAATGAGAAGATAGCAAGAGAGAATGAGATTGCTAACTACATGAATAGCAGGATAAACTCTCCTGAGTTTAAGAATTACTATCAGGGTCTTATCAGACATAATAAGTATCAGAATGATATGAATAGAGCTGCTGAGGAAGGTGATGAGTTCAGCTTCAAGAATGCAGAACATGCTCAATTAGTATCTGATATTGCCATGTTTGATAATGCAGGTAGAATGGAAGACCTCACTACCTTAATTAACACAGCATTTGATACATCAGATGAAAATCTTGCCTCTATTGTGGAAAACACTACAACTACTTTTGAAGATGGTTCTAAGGTAGGTCCATTTGTTGATAAGAATGGTAATCCTATGTATGCTACCCCAGAAGGCAAGCAGGAAATGATAGAGAAGTTGCAGCAGAACCATGATGAAATGACCAATACTATCAACAATTATCTGAAGATAAAAGATGAGCTTGATATTAAGACAGGTCAGCAATTATCAGATGACCAGCTTGAAGAATTGACTTGGATGAAGTCTCAGATAGGCAATTGGTCTGAGAGAGCAACAGCCATGTCTGGAGAAGTAAAATCTGCAATAGGCAGTGTATTAGGTAACTTAGATTCATTCCTTAGATTTAATGAGCAGATAAGAGATTTTGAGGGTCAAACTCATGCTGATTTAACTGATAGATACAGACAGGCAGATGAGAATGTAAGAGCTATTCAAGGTGCAATAAATACTCTTAATCTTGTAAGAAGTCAGGATGATAAGACATTGGCTCATACATTGGCAACTAATCCTAAGTTTGTAGATGGTCTTGTTAAGGAGATTAATGAGGTAGATGAGACTGTACTTAGTGCAGATGAGAAAGAAGATATTACAACTAAGCTGAATGATATTGTTAAGTTAGGTAATGCCTCAAAGACATATAATGCAAAGCTGAAAGAGTATCTTGAAAATCCTCAAAAGCAAGCAGAAGACCATGCAAGAGCTGATGAGCAAGCTGTGCAACAAGAAACTAAGAAGAAGTCTGATGACTTGAAAGTATCTTTGAATGCTGCACAGAATTTA
>ENA-OPDJ01000726-OPDJ01000726.1-human-gut-metagenome-genome-assembly--contig:-NODE-726-length-23469-cov-11.513752_pt1 | contig 23469 bp, 21 predicted proteins | sample MGYA00241621_ERZ501505 | MGnify/ENA primary metagenome ERZ501505 (study PRJEB25962, sample SAMEA2042624) | human gut metagenome | biome: human gut; feature: human-associated habitat; material: faeces... | reverse complement strand
CCTGCGAATTGCTCTGGTCATGAAATCTTCTGTGTTTTGATGTTAAGGATTCTTCACGAACAGTTTCGGATTCACTGCAGGGGCTGACTCCGTTTTCGTGCGTCTGATCGCTGCCATGTCATCCCTACAAATCTGCATTTACCCCAGCATCTCCAAAATCTCCGCCTTAGACTTGGCTCCCACTTCCCGCTTCACCATCTCGCCGTCCTTGAATACAGCCAGCGTCGGGATGGACATTACCCGGAACTGCCTTGCCAGCTCAGGATTTTCATCTACTTCCACCTTGCAGATCTTCTTGTCCGTCACTTCATCTCCGATCTCCTCAATGATTGGTCCCACCATCTGGCAGGGTCCGCACCAGCTTGCCCAGAAATCTACCAGCACCGGTACCTTTGCCTCTAATACTTCCTCGTTGAAATTATCCTTCGTCAAATGAATTACTGCCATATTTATCTTCCTTTCTTATTGTGATTTTGTTTTCTTGATAACTCTATTATAACCCTTTTCTCCCGGATTTCTGTGACCAGGTCACATTTCCCGGTGATTTTTCAGAAACCGACGTTTATACTTCAGCTTCGCGTAATCCGTTACCTGCTTCAGATACACGGGATCCGCCAGGCCTCCGGCGACGCCAAGGACGGGGATGCCCTGGATAAATTTCATATACAGCATCGCCTCTGCCAGACTCCTGGACGCATTGCGAATCCCCTGCCGCCTGTCCAGAGAAATCACCGCTGTCCCGTCGATCCAGCCATTCAGTTCCTTATTATTCTGCAGCAGCGGTCCGCCTCTTAGGAACGCAGTCTCGATCAGCTTCAGGATAAAGCACTGCTCCTCTTCCGTCTCATAGGAAAACCCATAACTCAACGCGATCTCGTAAATGCTTTTCAGCAGCACACCTGTAAAAATCGGGATGTCCGGCAATCCAATCCCCAGAAGTCCCAGCCCTGCGCCTTCCACACCGGAAATCAGGAGATTCTTCGCGTTCCCGGCCTCCGCCTGCCTGGAGAACGCCCGCACCGTCTTCCGGCTCGCGCCCAACCTCGCCGCATACTCATTGACCTGATAGGCCTGCCGGTGTTTCTCCTTATTATAAGTTTTCTCGATCACGCTGGCCCCTTTCTCTATTCTGGTCTTTTAGTTTTTTTCAGATATTCTCCCACCATCCGGAACTCATCCGGGTAAATGCAGTTAGGAAGGCTTCCGTCCAGAACCCTTGCCATGCATTCTTCATAGTCCATCCACATCACCGACTCTACTTCCTCTTCCTGGAGATGCAGATTCCGCTCCTCCACCGGCCTGGTGTACACATACACGCTGCTCAGTTCATTGTCCCGAAACAGCCTTCCATGAAAAACCGCCTCAAAAGAGCCGTGATGAATCCCAACGTAACACAGTTCCTCCGGTACCGCCTGGATCCCCAGTTCCTCGGCAAGTTCCCGTACTGCTGCCGGCAGAGGCTCATCGCCGGCCTCCACATGCCCTGCCGAAGAAATGTCATAACAGCCCGGATTGGAATCCTTCCCTGCGCTTCGTTTCTGCAAAAGCACATCCCAGCCGTCCTTTCCATTCTCCCGGACGATCCAGGTATGGACCGTGGCGTGAAGGCTCCCCTCCCTGTGGGTCACGCCCCGCTCCCGGACGATCCCCGTCTTGCTCCCGTCCGGGTTCAGGATGTCAAAAAGCTCCAGAGGCTCTCCATCCAGCGCCGCGGACACAAGCCTGTCATGGCCATCGTACACAAGCTTCAGAGAGAAAAACTCCCGCCTCTCATCCAACAGCCGGAAGAAGATCTTGTCCCCTTCCCAGAGATTCAGGTCCCACACGTCTTCTATATCCACCCATTCCAGTTCCCCTTCATCACAGGGAATGGCTTCCCCTTCGAATCCATCCGCCGTGAAAAGAGACATATACTCGGTCACTCCATTTCCCGAGACAAAAGTCACGATCCCCCGGTACTGATAAGACGTAAGCCGATATCCGGTTTCCTCCCTCACTTCCCGCAGCAGGCATTCTTCCGGACTTTCATCCGCCTCAAAATGGCCGCCCACTCCGATCCATTTGTCTTTATTCACATCATTTTTCTTCACCGTCCGGTGGAGCATCAGATATTTGCCGTCCCGCTCAATGTAGCAGAGCGTACTTAATTGTGCCGTCATTCTTCTCTTCTTCCTTTTTCATCGCATTGTGGTATAATTATCCTTATTCTACCTGAACCATGGAGGAAATGCAATGGAACGGACTCTTACTTATCACATCCGCGAGACAGAAGCCGGCCTTCGGATCGAACAGTTCCTGCGGCGAAAGGGCTACTCCGCCCAGAACCTGACCCAGATCAAACAGATGCCGGAAAGCGTCCTGGTAAACGATTCTTTTTGCTATCTGCGCCACACACTTGCCGCCGGCGATGAACTTCGCATCCATATCCAGGAGACAGAAAGCTCCCGCCAGATCCTGCCCGTCCAGCTTCCTCTTAACATTGTCTATGAAGACGAGGACCTGCTCGTGGTGAACAAGCCGGCCGGCATGCCCATCCACCCCTCCCTGAACAACTATACCAACTCTCTTGCAAACGGTCTGGCCTGGTACTATCTGCAGCAGGAAAAACCCTTCATCTTCCGCTGCTGCAACCGTTTGGACCGGGACACCTCCGGCCTTACTGTGGTGGCAAAACATCTGGTCAGCGCCAGCATCCTGTCCTCCATGACCAAGCGCAAAGAAGTCTGCCGGGAATACCTGGCTGTGGCAAGAGGACATGTCATGCCGGAATCCGGCATCATCACCGCCCCTCTCGCCCGCAGGGAAGGCACCATCATCGAACGGGTGGTAGACTGGGAGAAAGGAGAGCCCGCGGTCACCCACTATCAGGTTGTCACCGTAAGAAACGGGCACAGCCTGGTCGCCCTGCGCCTGGAGACCGGCCGTACCCATCAGATCCGGATCCATATGAAATATCTGGGCTATCCGCTGATCGGAGACTATCTCTACAACCCGGATATGGAACACATTACCCGTCAGGCCCTGCACTCTCACCGCCTGTCTTTCCCCCATCCCATCACCGGGGAAGCCATGTGCTTTGAGGCTCAACTTCCAGAGGACATGAAACAGGTGCTGGCACTGTGATCACACCGGCAGACTGTCTCTTACGCACAGCGCGCCATACCCCACTTGGGCGTTGGGATACTCCTCAAATCCCGGGAGCGGCTTTGCGCCCCGGCGCAGGTATGCCTTGACCTTCTCTCCGTAGAGATAGGGGTCATTTCCCCGCACGATCCCCCACTCCATAAGAAGAGCGGCCCCGCCGGTCACAAAAGGCGTGGCAAAGGAGGTTCCGGTAAATGTAGCTCTTCCTCCGTCCGGCACAGGCGCCTCTACCTTCACCCCCGGCGCTGCCAGATCCGGCTTGGAGCCTCCCCCTTCCCTTACATAACCACGCCCGGAGAAATCCGCGTAGGCCAGGGTCCGGCTGTTGTAAGCCCCCACCGAGACCACCCGTCCGGCCGTGGCAGGAATGGTAATGGTCCTCCCTTCCGTGGGATAGAGAAATCCGGTCCCCCGGTTCAGAACGCTCTCTCCCGGCAGCCACAGTTCATACTGGCCGGACAGGACTCTCCTGGGGGACAGTACGATCCGCCACACGCCCCCGCGGATATAATCCCCGGCCGGAAGCAGATCGATATAGATCTCCTGGGCCATACTGTAGGGACTTGGCTCCCCGTAATACAGCAGGATCTCTGTATCTCCCGCCAGGAATCTCTGAGACCCCAGAACCTCCGGGATCGGTCCTGCCCGTAGGCCGGAGGGATCGATCAGGGTGATGTCCATCACGTCAGTGTAGGCTTTCCAGATCTGGATATTCAGCGCAGGCTGCCGCTCCTGCACCGCCAGCTCGATCACTTCCTCCTGGTCTTCCCGGACTCTCCCGGCAGTGTGCCCGGCCCCGGCCGCTTCATTGCCCGCCCCCACGCAGATACAGCTCTTCCAGATGTTGGAAATATCGTCAATGAACCGCTCCAGAAGAGAGGTACCGTCATGGGGACCATACGTATTTCCAAAGCTTATATTCACCGCCACCGGCATCTGATATTCCACTGCCTTGCGGATCACATAGTCAATTCCCGTCATCAACTCCGTGGTCCTGGGAAATCCATCCGGTAATGGATTCCCCAGCTTCACTACCAGAAGTTCACTCTCCGGGGCGATCCCGGCAGCGATCCCCGCCACCGCCGTCCCGTGTCCGGAGCGGTCCAGGGAGGGCACGATCTTGAGTCTCTCCTCCTCTGATCCCGCCTGCAGGGCCTCATTGATCCTTTCCGCCCCGTATTCCCTCCCGTATCCGTATCCCCCGGGAGGCTCTTCTCCCGCCGTGTCAAGAGACTGATCCCAGAGACTTTTGATCCTGGTGGTTCCGTCCGCCCTGCAAAATTTCGGCAAGCTGTAATCAATGCCGGAGTCGATCACCCCCACCAGCACTCCCTGTCCCAGAAGAGAAAAGCGGGCGTCCTGTACCTCATTGATACAAGACACCCGCTTCCCTTCTTCCATCTGGAAATACAGCCGTTTAGGCTTTTCCACATATTCTACCTCCGGTAGCGCCGCCAGCTCCTGGATCCTGGATTCTGCCACAGTCACCACCGCATATTCATTCAGAAGCTTTGTCGTCCTTGCGGCAATCCCACGGACGCCCTCAAGATCCCCGGAATATTTGATGATCAGATCCCACTCCCTCTCTTCCGGATGATAACCCACCTCCAGTTCCAGGGACTTCTCCCTCTCTTCCTGGGTGGCGTCAAGCGCCAGATTCAAAAGATTTTCCGTCTTCTGCCCTTCCATCTTCCACCTCATTTTTGTTCCATGAATTCCTCATCCAGATAGGGGGCCAGACTGGCCGGAATGAAATATCCTCTGGGGTGGCGGCACACCGGGCACGCCTGGGGCGCCATCTTCCCATGGTAAATGTGGCCGCAGTTCAGGCACATCCACGCCTCTTCCCTGCGGCTTTCAAAGTATTGATTTTCCTCCAGAAGCTCTGCCAGCTTTCCAAACCGTTTCCCATGCACCGCCTCGATCCGGGCGATCTGGATAAAGGCGGAGGAAACTTCCAGGAATCCTTCCTCCCGGGCAGTCTTGCCAAAGGCCTGGTACACGTCCCCCGCTTCTTCCATCTCATTGTGCTGGGCCGCCCGCAGAAGCTCTGCCACATTGTCGAACTGATCCACCGGGTAGCTTCCGTCGATGGCAATGGTGGTCCCGTTAAGATTCTTCAGAAGATCATAAAATCTGGCTGCGTGGGCCCGCTCCTGGTCCGCGGTAAAAAGGAAGATCTGGCTGATCGCAAAAAGCCCCTGCTCCCTGGCGGTCTCCGCCGCGATGGTATAGCGGTTCCTGGCCTGGCTCTCCCCCGCGAAGGCCCGCATCAGATTCTCCCTGGTCCTGCTCTCTTTAAATTCAACAGCCATGTCACACACTCCTATCTGTTTTTAATAGTAGTATGTGCCATGGCTGCCTGTTTATTCCTGCAATCTGTTTTTAGTTGAATCCGATCAGCCGTCTTGCCACCGTGTAGGCAAGAGAGGAGATCTTTCTGCCGGATTTCCCCGGGATGTTCATGGTCTGCCCCAGGATCCCGTAACGGATCTTCAGGAAAGTCTTGAAATCCTTCTTCTTAAGATACCGCCACAGTTCTTTCTTCTTCTCCAGGTTTTCCGGGTTTTTGGACCGGATCAGAAGGATGGAAGAGACGGTCATCATAATGGCCAGATAGTCGATCATATAGCGCCGCAGCTTCTTACACTCGATATTCTTAAGCTGATACATGCTGATCATGGTCTTGGTCACAAAGATCTGCTGATCCACCCGGGCGATCATGATCTTCTCGTTGACCGACTGGTCTTCCCGCCCGATGAAATACCGGTAAAAATCCACGTCCAGATAATAGATCTTGCGCACGAAAGGAAGGGGATAATATACATAAATATTATCCACATAGAAGGTGTGCTTCGGCAGCTCCATCTGGCTGAGCTTCAGCATGTCGGTCCGGTAGATGACCGAGTGCATCAGGATATACTGATCCAGATGGAAATGTCCGATATCCTCCCACCGGAAGATCTCGTCCTGGGGAAGCACGTTCCGGTAATGGATACATTTCTTATGGGAAGCGCCCACCTTCTCATAGACATAGTTGGACACCAGCATGTCCACTTCCTGCCCCTCTTCCTCGAACTTCTTCAGGGTCTCAAGGATCTTGTGCAGCGACTCCTCGTCCACCCAGTCGTCGCTGTCCACCACCTTGAAATATTTCCCGGAAGCGTTGGAAAGTCCGTGGTTCACTGCATCTCCGTGCCCCCCGTTCTCCTTATCCACCACCCGGATAATGTCCGGATATTTCTCCTGATACTCATGGGCGATCCTGGAAGTATCATCTTTTGAGCCGTCGTTGACGATGATGATCTCCACGTCCTCCCCTCCGGGCAGGATACTTTCGATCGCATGCGACATATAATCCTGGGAATTATAACATGGTATTGCAAATGACAGATATTTCATTGTATACGTCCTCCTCATATTCTTCTATCAGTATAAGTCATTCCCGGCTATTTTCCAACAAATTTCTAAAAGATATACCCGATCTGATTGTAAAATCCGGGAATTTTCGCTATAGTAGGCTTATACGCAGTACGAATTGGAGGGATCATCAATGAAGAAAAATATTATCGTAGGACAATCCGGCGGACCTACCGCTGTTATCAACGGCAGCCTCTACGGAGTGGTTTCCGAGGGACTGCGGCACCCGGTTGAGATCGCTCATGTCTATGGTATGGTAAATGGAATCGAAGGATTCCTGGCGGACCGGTTTATGGACATGGAAGCTCTGGCGGAAAACGGCGAGCTGGAGTTTGTCCGCACCACCCCGGGGGCTTACCTTGGCTCCTGCCGCTACAAACTGCCGGAAGACCTGAAGGATCCGGTCTATCCCCGGCTCTTCCAGAAGCTTGCAGAAAAGGAGATCGGCTACTTCTTCTACATCGGAGGAAACGACTCCATGGATACGGTGAGCAAGCTTTCCCGCTATGCCGCCGGGATCGGAAGCGACATCCGTTTCATCGGCGTGCCAAAGACCATTGACAACGACCTGGTGCACACCGACCATACGCCGGGATACGGCAGCGCCGCCAAATATGTGGCCTCCGTTGTCCGCGAGATCACGGCGGACGCTTCTGTCTATGACAATAAACCTTCCGTGACCATCGTAGAGATCATGGGACGCCACGCCGGATGGCTGACCGCAGCCAGCGTGCTGGCCCGCAAATTCGAAGGAGACAACCCGGTTCTTGTATATCTGCCGGAAGTTGCCTTTGACCAGGACGCATTTATTGAGAAAGTAAAAGAAAACTTAAAGACCACCTCCAACCTTGTGGTCTGCATTTCAGAAGGGATCAACGATGGAAAGGGTACCTTCATCTGCGAGTATGCCAGTGAAGTGGGCACCGACAATTTCGGCCACAAGATGCTCACTGGCTCCGGAAAATATCTGGAGAATCTGGTGAAGGAAAAACTGGGCGTCAAAGTACGCTCCATTGAGCTGAATGTATGCCAGCGCTGCTCCAGCGCCCACCTGTCAGGCGTAGACCTGACCGAGGCCATCAATGCCGGAGTCTACGGCGTACAGGCCGCCCTTGCAGGAGAGACCGGCAAGATGATCACCTTTCTCCGGAGCCGCAGCCTGCCCTATGAATTATCCTACGGCACCGCAGATGTGAATGAAATCTGCAACGAGGAGAAACCAGTTCCCACAGAGTGGATCATAAGGGATGGCTCCGACTTAAGCCCGGACTTTATCGAATACGCCAGACCGCTTATCCAGGGACATGTAGAGCTACCCACCAAAGACGGTGTGCCGGTATTCGCTTACCGGCAGTAGCGTGTTCACAATTTGTTCATCTTATTTTCAAAATTCTTTTACTACTTTAACATTTTTTCTTCACAGCTCTTGCGTATACTAAAACCATCGAAAGAGAGAAAGACCACTGACGAGTAGTAAGCTACTATTTTGAATAAACTTTTTCATAATACATGCCGGGGACTGAGAGATCAGTCACCCGGCATCCTCCCTTTTATAAGGTTATTTCTTTCTTCTCCACAGCAGCCACCCGCTTCCGCCCGCGACTGCTGCCAGTCCAGAACCGCCGATCATCCAGGGCGCTATACTCCCCTTCTCTTCCTGCGCTGGTGTTTCTTCTGGTTCCTCTTTCTCTTTTGTCAGCCCCAGCCGCCGGGCCACCGGCTCCGCCACCTTCTGCAGAAGATTCTTCTCCTCTACCACCCGGATCAGGATTTTCTCCTCCGCCGAATTCCCGGCGTAATCTTCTGCCTTTACCCGGATCTCATAATTCCCGTAATCATCCAGCGTATATTGATAGGACTCCCGCCCGGGAGTAAGTTTTTGCTGTTCTCCGTTGATCCGCACTTCTTTGATCTCATCCTCCGCTTTCCCTGTCTTTATCCGGAAGACCGCCTGCTCTTCATAGGTCCCTCCGTCTTCCACATCCAGGATCTGGATCTGGGGCGCCGTGTGATCTACCATAAACCCGGCATTCGCCCGGGCAGTATTTCCGGCCGCGTCTTCCACACAGACTTCCAGCACGTGCCACCCTTCTTCCGTCACTTCTTCTCCCATGGAGTAGAGACGGCCATCCAGGCGAAGTTCATAGGAATAAGTAGTAAAGTCCTGGATCCACTCCTTGGCCGGGGTGTCCCAGACAAACTTCTTCATATATTTTCCCCGCAGCTGATCCACAAGGCGGATCACCGGATCCTTCTGGTCTATGATCACCTGAAGCTGTTCTTTTGCTTCCCGGCCTGCCTGATCCCGGGCCGCAAGGCTGATCTGATAGATCCCGTCTTCTGTCAGTTTCCGCTCGGCCTGCTTCCCGGAAGCGCTGTCCTTCCAGGAGACTTCCTCCAGGGTTTTCTTCTCCCCGTCTTCATTCTCCCAGATAGTCTCCTCCCTGGCCGTATGCAGGACATTTTCCTCCTGCACCTGGCTCACCAGAGTCACCGGCCGGCTGCTGATAAGATAATCGGAGGCTCCGCTGATCCGGATCTTCGGATCTGTCCGGTCAATATAGACCCGCTCTGTCAGGCGGCTTTCATTTCCCGCCCTGTCCCTTACAGTCACTTCCACCACCGCTCCCTGCCCTGCGGCAGAGGCTTTCTGAATGGTAAAGGCGGTCTCTTCTTTCTCCGACGCGCCAATCTTCTCTCCGTCCACCAGGCAGCGCACCGTTTCAACCCCGCTGGTCTTATCCCGGCTTTGCACCGACAGCTTCACATCCCCCAGATACCAGGCGTCAAACCCGTTTGGAAGGCTCATGCTGATCTTAGGCGGCCGGGTATCGACCCGGATCTCCACTGTCTCCGCGCAGCCCTCTATCGGTTCCTTGTCTTCTTCCATCCAGACCGTAAGCTGGTTGCTTCCTTCCTCCCAGTCTCCCAGGATCGCCTTCTCCCCCTCCTTCTCAAGGCTCCCCTCCGCCAGGATTTTATCGCCTGCAGCCGTCCGGTATCTGGTGATCCCGCGCCTGCTCACATGAGTCAGGGTTACTTCCGGCTTATGGCGGTAATACCCGTTTCCGCCATCCGGCGGAGTTACCTTAAGCTGAAACTTTTTAACCGGCTCCTCTTCCGGTTCTTCTGTTCCTTCCCCTTCTTCCGCAGATCCTCCTTCTTCTGTCTGCGTCGGATCCTCCCTGTGTTCTGCATAGCCCACTGCCCCCTGCTGGAAATAGATCAGTGCCAGCACCAGGCACAGCAGGATTATGGATCGGCCTTTTCTGCCCATACTTTTCCTCCTTCCACGTTGATTCCATATTCTCTCATCAGCTTCTGAAATTCTTCTTCTCCCGCAAGCTTCGGGCACTCCTTCAGGAACCTCTCAATGGTCTGCAGGCACAGTTCCCGGTCCTGCCCCGAGGCTTCCAGAAGATTCTTAAGGGATGTGATCCGCAAGCCTACAGAGTCAGGGAATTCCCGGATCCCCTCTTCAAGCCGCCCTGCCGCTTCCCTGGACTTCCCCAGGGCCTCCAGAAGGGACGCCGTCTTCTTATACAGTTCTTCCCGTTCTTCTGCTCCATCTTCTTCCTCCATCTGTTCCTCATACATGGCAAGGGCCTCTTCTTCTCTCCCCAGTTCTTCCAGCGCGGCAGCCACCATTCCCCGGACTTCTGCCTTCTCTTCTTCTCCCTCTTCCTCCAGGCAGCTCTTTCCCAGGCGGACTACCGCCTCCTGGTCCGCCTTCATGTCCAGCTGACGATATCCAAGGAGCACACAGCGGCGATAGACAAGGGCTTCCTCTTCCGGCAGTTTCTCTGCTGCCTCCTCAATCCTGCGAAGTCCGGCCCGGAAGCTCCCTTCCGCCACCGACTCCCCCTGCAGGCTTTGGCACAATCGTTCCAGCTCTTCTGCCAGCGGCTCCCCTTCTGCCTGCCCAAAATATGCCTCCCCCCGCTCATAATCACCAAGTTCTCCCAGGCAGAGCATCCCCAGTTCCAGATAGAGAGGGCCTGTCTCCCCGCCTGCTTCTCTCTTTGGTGTTCCCTGTTCTTCTCCTTTTCTCTCCTTAGCGGCAGCCGCCGCAGCTTCCGGTTCTCCCGGGCAGCAGCGAAGGAGTCCTGCCAGCGCCGCCAGGGCCACCAGCGCCGCCACAGCCGCCAGGACTTTCCGGGGTCTCCACTTCCATTCTTTTTTCTCTTTTGGTTCTGGTAAACATCTTGGAATCTCTGAAATAGTCTGAAATGCTTGTTTCGACTGCCTTTCCAGGCATCGTGATATGACTTTTCTGAACTTTCTCTCTTCGCCGCCGGTCAGCCGCGGCTCAAGCTCTGCCTCTGAGAGCAGATACTGCAGGGTCCGTCCAAACCCATAGATATCAAGTCCGGCGCTCGCCCGCTGATAATAAGGCGCCTCCGGGGGCAGGAAATGTTCCCGAACGGTCCTCCTTTGCATTTTCTGCAGAGTTTCTTCGTTGGAGGGAACGCCCAGATCCAGGAAATAAAGGTTCCCGTCCTCCCCCACCACTACACTGTAGGGGTTCACATACTGATAGAATTTCTGTTTCCGGCATCGGTGGATCTTATCCAGCTGCCGGACAAGAAGACGGACCATCCGGACAAACTCCTGCTTCTTCATCACCCGGTGATATTTCAGCCACCCCATCAGGGGCGTTCCCCGGATACAGCCGGAACTGATATAGCACACCTGGTTATGCTCGATCAAGCGCAGCACGTCGTATTCGCCCTTTTCCGTCATCGGCATCACCTCACATTTTCATTGATAAAATTTTTCTGAAATTGGAAAATGTTTTGATTGTTTCAAGAACTTTTTTGAAGGTTCAGAACTGATAGAGTGATTTTTATATTACTGGATTTCCCCGGAAAAAGCAAGCCCATTTTCCAGAAAAAATGCACTAAAAAAGTCCGGCCCGCGTCTTTGATAAAACACGGAACCGGACAGTTCTCATTCCCTTTTTATCTGTGGCTTAATTCTTTCGGCGTGTACAGATGCCTGGGGATACCGTCTACCATAACCGGGGATACATCGCCCTGGATCAGCGGTCTTACGTAAGAGATAAACTCGCTGGTCACATAAGTGCCGTCCTTGTTGACCCACTCTCTGGGCACAAGCTTCTCGTCGTTGGCGATCTTATGTACATCCTTTACCTCTGTTCCGCACTGATACGGATCGTCAGACAGTCTCTGGAGTACTACCATCTTGCCAGAGTCACCTTCATCCGCTGCTTTTACCGCCGCGCCGCCAACCTGGTAAGCTTCCAGGATATCCACACGGGAAGCCGCATGGGAAGCCGCACGCTGCAGGGTGCTCAACTCGATGGCACGGGTCTTGCAGCCGATCTCTCCCGCAATATAGCTTGCAAGATATGAAGCCGTTCCGGACAGCTGTTTGTGGCCGAATGCGTCTACGAAATCAATGCTGTTTCCAAGCTCGCACACATAGGTTCCTTCCGCGGTGCGGATCCCTTCTGACACCGCTACAACGATGGATGGCTTGGTCTCCAGAAGCTTCTTCACCTTCTCGCCGAACTTCTTCAGGTCAAAAGTCACTTCCGGCAGATAGATAAGATCCGGTCCTTCACAGTCCTCGCCTTCTGACAACGCGGTCGCTCCTGTCAGCCAACCGGCGTTCCGTCCCATGATCTCCACGATAGTCACGATTCCCTTGTCATACTCCAGACAGAATCCGTCGCGAATGATCTCCTTCATGGAAGTACCGATATATTTTGCCGCGCTTCCATAACCAGGTGTGTGGTCGGTCAGCGCAAGGTCGTTGTCAATGGTCTTCGGACAACCGATGAATCTGGTTGGGTGTCCGGTGATGATGGCGTAGTCGGAAAGCTTCTTGATGGTGTCCATAGAATCATTTCCGCCGATATAGATGAACGCCTCGATATCCAGCTTATCCAGGATGCTGAAGATCTTGTCATAGACTTCCCGGTTCTCATGGATCTCCGGAAGCTTATATCTGCAGGATCCCAGGAACGCGGCCGGCGTACGCTTCAGAAGCTCTGCGTCCAGCTCGGTCTTGATATGGTCTGCCAGGTCGATGTATTTCTCCTCCAGCAGTCCCTGGATCCCGTGGAGCATTCCATATACCTTCTGGGCTCCTCTGTCTTTCGCCGTGCGGTATACGCCGGCAAGGCTTGAGTTAATAGCCGCTGTCGGGCCGCCTGACTGCCCGACGATCACATTTCTCTTCATAACGATGAATCCCCTTCCTTGTAATCAAAATTGCGTCGATATTGATATCTTAGTATATTTTTATAGAAATGTCCATATTTTTCATGATTTCTTTGGCACATTTGACGTTGCGACAAGATCCTTCCCGGTGCCGGCAATATTTTTCATCACTACGTCGCCAATATGGACTGGAGCTTTTATGGTCACACCTCTCACTTGTTCCATACACTCTCCGATCTTACCTTTTGGAATCTCCCCTTCTGTTTTTACGGAAACTCTCGGCAGGGCACCTGCCTCTACGGCCAGTGTCGTTGTCACTGTGCGGGTTGGATCTGTGATCTCCTTCTGCGCATAGATATATCCCCGCATACAGCGATTTCCTTCCACGTCCAGGACTTCTCCGTCCTCTGACTCCACTGTCATCTGACATCCGTTTGGACAGATGATACAGGTCATCTGGATCCGTTCCATCGTTTTCTCCTCCTCTGTCTTCTATCTCATTTATACCCATTCCTTCTTCAGATATCGCACCGCGCAAAGACCTGCCATCTCTGCTTCCTGAGACACATGATCTACCAGGTCATGGACATGCAGCACATTCCCACAGGCAAAAACCCCGGGAACCGTTGTCTCAAGATTATCATCCACCACTGGTCCCCCCGTTTTCTCGTTGATCTTCGCCCCTGCCTGTCTGGTCAGTTCGTTTTCCGGGATCAGCCCCACAGACAGGAGCAGAGTATCACAGGAACAGAATTGTTCTGTACCCGGGATCGGCTGTCTCTTTTCATCAACTCTGGCAAGAGTCACTCCCTCAATATGTTCTTTTCCATGGATCTCTGTCACGGTATGGCTCAGCTTCAAGGGGATCCCGTAATCTTCCAGGCACTGGACAATATTACGCTTCAGCCCCCCGGATCTGGGAAGGATCTCGGCCACAGCCTTCACTTTTGCCCCTTCCAGCGTCATCCGTCGGGCCATGATAAGCCCGATATCACCAGAGCCAAGAATCACAATCTCTGTCCCTGGCATATAACCTTCCATATTTACCAGCCGCTGAGCAGTCCCGGCCGTATAGATCCCGGCAGGACGAAATCCCGGGATATTCAACGCTCCTCTGGGACGCTCTCTGCATCCCATGGCAAGGATCACCGCTTTCGCCCCGATTACTTCCATTCCCCGCTCCCGGCTTAAAACCGTAATCACTTTGCGCGACCCTTCCGTCTGGATCTCCGTCACCATAGAAGCCAGTCTGCAGCGGATCTGCGCCTCCTCCACCTGCGTAATATAACGCCAGGCATATTCCGGACCTGTCAGCTCCTCTTTAAATGTATGAAGCCCGAATCCATTGTGGATACACTGGTTCAAAATCCCTCCCAGGACAACGTCCCGCTCCAGGATCAGGATCTTCTCTGTTCCCTCCCGCCGGGCTGCAAGCGCGGCGGCAAGACCTGCCGGGCCTCCGCCAATGATCACGATATCATATACCTCCAACTTTCTGTCCTCCTTATCCGTCTTTCCTCACGCGTCCTGACAGCATTCTGGAATCAGGACCCGACTTACAGATCTCCAGTGGATCCATCCCCCATTCCCGCGCCAGAAGTTCCATTACTCTGGGCGAGCAGAAGCCTCCCTGGCAGCGCCCCATTCCAGCCCGCACTCTTCGCTTGATCCCGTCCATGGTCTTTGCCCCCAGCGGTCTGTGGATCGCTTCCAGGATCTCCCCTTCAGAAATCATCTCGCAGCGGCATACAATATTTCCGTAGGCAGGATTCTCCCGGATCAGCCTGCTTCGCTCTTCCGTTGAAAGCCGCTCTGGCCGGACAATCGCCCTGCGCCGTCTCCTGACATCCTGACGCCTGGGCAACTGCAGTTTCTCACTGATCATCTGTCCGAGCAATTCTCCTACAGCCAGACAGGATGTCAGTCCCGGGGACTCTATTCCCGCACAGTCAAAAAATCCGTCTTCCGACTCCCGGATCACAAAATCATCCCCCGCCTCATGGGCCCGCAAACCGGCAAAAGATGTGATCACCTGCTCCAGAGGGATATCCCGGACTGCCTCCTGACACTTTTCCTTTACCTTTTCAAGGCCTTCTTTGGTCGTGTTGGTGCCTTCTTTATCCTGGATATCCAGCGCTGTCGGTCCCACCAGAAGATTCCCGTGCACCGTCGGCGTCACCAGAACTCCTTTCCCGTAGGGGCCGGGAAGGGTAAAGATCGTCCTTGAAACATGCGTTCCGGCCCTTTTGTCCAGAAGCATGTACTCTCCCTTCCTTGGGATGATCTCAAGCTTCTCTTCACAGACCAGGTTATGGATCATATCCGCACAGACTCCGGCCGCGTTAACAAGGATCTTCCCCCGGTATGTTTCGCCAGAAGCTGTCTGTACCGTATAACCTTCTCCTTCTTTGCGTATCCCGGTCACTTCCTGACCAAAACAAAATTCCACGCCATTTTCACAGGCATTCTCCGCAAGCGCCAGGTTCAGTTCAAACGGACAGATGATCCCGCCTGTAGGCGCATAAAGAGCGGCACACGCATTTGCAGAAATATATGGTTCCAATTCCTTAAGTTTTTCCTGTCCAAGGATCTGCAGCCCGGGAACCTGGTTTTTCTCACCATTTTCCCGAAGACGCTCCAGTTCTTTCACCTTCTCCGGATCTGTACAGACTACAAGGGATCCGTTCCTGCGAAAAGGGATCTCCAATTCCTTTGCCGCCTGCTCCATCAGCTGATTCCCCCGCACATTAAGCCTTGCCTTTAACGAACCCGGCTTTGCGTCAAATCCTGCATGAATAATCCCGCTGTTGGCTTTGGACGTCCCTTCACAGATATCCTGCCCCCGCTCCAGGACACAGATCTTTGCCTGATATCCTGCCAGTTCTCTTGCTGCCGCGCAGCCGGAAACCCCTGCTCCTATGATCAAAATGTCATACATCTCTAGCTCTCCTCTTTTGCCCAGTCAAATGCATACCGCACTGCTTTTTTCCAGCCTCTTAATTTTTTGTCCCGTTTTTCCTCTGAGATCTGCGGCTCAAACACCCGGTCAATAGACCAGTTCTTTACCACATCTTCCTTGCTCTTCCAATATCCTACTGCCAGGCCAGCCAGATAAGCCGCTCCCATGGCTGTGGTCTCAATGCAGGACGGACGCTCCACCGGACTGTTGATAAGATCCGCCTGGGTCTGCATCAGGAAGTTGTTGGCGCTGGCTCCGCCATCCACCTTCAAAGCGCTTAAACTGATGCCGGAATCCGCCTCCATGGCTCTCAGCACATCGTTCACCTGATAAGCCAGGGATTCCAGGGTCGCCCGGATGATATGATACTTGTTCACGCCCCGGGTAAGGCCCACAATAGTCCCTCTGGCATACTGATCCCAGTAAGGCGCCCCCAGTCCGGTAAAGGCAGGCACCACATAGCAGCCCCCGGTATCCTTCACCTTCTGCGCCATATATTCCGAGTCCTCTGAGGAGTCAATGAGCCTCAGTTCGTCCCGCAGCCACTGGATCGCAGCCCCTGCCACGAAGATGGAGCCCTCCAGCGCATAGTTTACTTTCCCGTCTATCCCCCAGGCAATGGTGGTCACCAGACCGTGCTGAGAGAACACTGGTTTCTCCCCGGTATTCATCAGCAGGAAACAGCCGGTTCCGTAAGTATTCTTTGCCTCTCCCGGCGTAAAACAGGTCTGGCCAAACAGGGCGGACTGCTGATCTCCCGCAGCCCCGCCGATGGGAATGGGACCGCCAAAATATGCGGCGTCCGCCTCTCCATAGACACAGCTTGAAGGCTTCACTTCCGGGAGCATGGAAGACGGGATCCCGATCAAATCCAGGATCTCCTGATCCCACTCCAGTGTATTGATGTTAAAAAGCATGGTCCGGGACGCATTGGAATAGTCTGTCACATGGACTCTTCCTTTGGTCAGTTTCCAGATCAGCCAGGTCTCCACCGTACCAAAGAGAAGCTCACCTCTTTGCGCCCTCTCCTTCGCCCCTTCTACATGCTCCAGGATCCAGCGGATCTTGGTAGCGGAAAAGTAAGCGTCAATGATCAGCCCTGTCTTCTGGCGGATCTTCTCTGTCCATCCTTCTTCCTTCAGCTGATCACAGTACCGGGCCGTCCTCCGGCACTGCCATACGATCGCGTGGTACACCGGCTCCCCGGTGGCTTTGTCCCACACGATCACCGTCTCCCGCTGGTTGGTGATGCCGATGGCCGCAATATCCCCGGCCTCCGCTCCGATCTTGCTCATGGCCTCCACCGCCACGCCCAGCTGGGTGGACCAGATCTCGTCCGCATCGTGCTCCACCCATCCCGGCTGGGGGAAATACTGGGTGAACTCCTTCTGGGCCACGCTGCAGATCCTGCCCTTCTCATCAAACAGGATACAGCGGTTGCTGGTAGTCCCCGCATCCAGCGCCATCACGTATTTTGCCATCTTGCTTCCTCCTCTCTCTATAACAAAAAGGCACCCTGCCACCGCAGAATGCCTTCCCATGAAACGTGGGCGAGAGGATTCGAACCCCCGACCTTTTGGTCCGTAGCCAAACGCTCTATCCAGCTGAGCTACGCCCACATTTACTGCAACTTATCTTCACAGCAGAGTTAATTATATCCCACTTTACCGGCAGTGTCAATATTATATTTTTGAAATCTTCCTCCCCTCTCCAAACTGGCCTGGTCATTTTTGCAATATCTGGTCTTTTCAATATAGCCACTTTAGTGCTATGATAGCTGTAAAACAAGAAGGAGTTGCTGCTATGAGCAAGAAGATTGCCGTGATCAATGATCTGTCCGGTTTTGGCCGCTGTTCTCTTACTGCCGCCATATCGGTCATCTCCGCCATGGGAGTCCAGCCCTGTCCGCTGCCCACCGCGATCCTGACCGCCCAGACCGGATATCCGGATTACTATTGCGATGATTATACAGATAAGATGGAACTGTTCCGAAGCTACTGGAAGAAGATGGGCCAGCGCTTTGACGGGATCTACACCGGGTTTGTAGCCGGCGAACGGCAGATCCTCCAGATCTTCCGTTTCCTTGACACCTTCCGTACCCAGGAGAATTTTCTCCTGGTGGACCCGGTGATGGGAGACAACGGGAAGACCTACGATCTCTTCACCCCGCCTCTCCTGCGGGAAATGCGCCGCCTGGCCTTAGATGCGGACATCATCACCCCCAACCTGACGGAACTGTGCCTTCTCACTGAACAGGATCACGGGAAGATCGCCAAGATCCAGGATCCGGCTTCCCTTATGGAGAAGGTCGCCTGCCTGGGCCGGGAGCTCTGCGCCCAGGGCCCCCGCCATGTGATCGTCACCGGCATCCAGTTCCGGGATGAAAAGGATACAGAACAGATGGGAAACCTCTATATTACCCAATCGGAAAGCCGGCTCTTTTCCTTCCCCCACATCGGCGGAAGCTATTCCGGCACAGGGGATCTCTTTGCATCCTGTATCGCCGCAGGCGCCGCCAGGGACATGGATCTGGGCCGCGCCATCCAACTGGCAGGAACATTTCTGGAAGCGGGCCTTGCTGACACAGTCCGGGAGAAGATCCCCCGCAATGACGGGATAAATTATGAGAAATACCTGGCTCTTCTGATCCCGGAAGAGCACCAGCAATCGGAAAAGGAGGCTGATCCTCATGAAATCTGACACAAAACCAACGGCCCTTCTAACCTTTACCGGGCTTTTCGCCGCCATGATCACCATCATGACTGCCTGGCTCTTCCACATCCCTTACGGAGCCAACGGAGGCTACATCCATTTCGGCGACGCCCTGATCTATCTGGCCGCCGTTCTGCTGCCCCGGCCCTATGCCATGGCCGCAGCCGCCCTGGGAGGAGGGCTTGCGGACCTTCTCACTGCCCCAGTATGGGCGCCGGCCACGGTGATCATCAAAATGCTGATCGTCCTGCCCTTCACCAGCCAGGACGGCCGCATTTTAAGCCGACGGAATCTGGCCGCGCCCTTCCTGGCCCTGGCCGTCTCTGCCACCGGTTATTATCTGGCAGAAGGGATCCTGTTCGGCTCGTTCCTTGCCCCCATCGTATCCCTCACCGGAAGCTTCATCCAGTCCACAGGAAGCGCCGTGATCTTCCTGATCCTGGGAGCCTCCCTGGATAAAGTCCATCTGAAAGCAAAGACGCAGCATTATCTATATCAATAACCATTGAAGAAAGAGGTGTATCAATATGGCAGATATCTTATATACTTACAAAGACCAGGTGTACGCAAATATCACCAACCGCTGCAACTGCCGGTGCCGGTTCTGCATCCGCAGTCATGAGGACGCCATCGGGGACGCCACCTCTCTGTGGCATAAACAGGACCCCACGCCCCAGGAGATCAAAGAAGCCATGGATGCCTTTGACTTCCATGGCTATAAAGAACTGGTCTACTGCGGATACGGAGAACCCACCTGCGCTCTGGAGACTCTTATCGACACCGCCCGCTACGCCAAAGAACACTATGGCCTGTCCATCCGGGTAAACACCAACGGCCTGGGCAGCCTGCAGCATGGACGGGACATTGTCCCGGAACTGGCTCAGGTGGTGGACTGTGTGTCCATCAGCCTGAATGCCCCGGATGAGGCGGCCTACAATGACGTGACACGCCCCACACTCCCCGGCGCCTACCAGGCTATGCTGGATTTCGCGGTACAGGCTGCCCGGCAGATCCCGGAAGTCCGTTTTACCATCGTAGACGTGCTTCCGGAAGAAGAGATCCAGGCCAGCAAGGATCTGGCTGCGTCACTGCACATTCCTTTGCGCATCCGCAAATTTACAACCTAAAGCTTAACATCTGATTCCGAGGGGAGACTTTTGTCTCCCTTCTGGTATTCTCTGGGGGTACACTTCATATACCGCCGGAAAATCTGTCCATAGTAAGCCGGACTGGAGAATCCTACCAGATTCGCCGTCCGGGTGATACTTTCCCCTGCGCGCAACAGGGTAAGACTCTTCTGGATCCGCAGGAACAGCACATAATCAAAGATGGTCATCTTCATATGCCGTTTAAAAAAGCGGCAGCATTCGTTTCTGCAGATATTCACATGGTCCGCGATGTCATCCAGCCGGATCTCCTGATCATAGTGCTCCTGGATATAAGAGATCATATCCTTCAGCCGCATCAGTTCCCGCTCCGATCCCCGCTCCCGCTCCGGCAGAGAGGAAAAATGCCGGTACAGCCTCATCCAGATCTCCATCAGCAGGATATGCATCCGGATCTCATAATCCTCCGGCGCTTCCAGGGACAACTCATAGATCCGCTCCAGATCTTCAAGGATCTCCCTCTGCCATTCCACCTTGCGTTCCAGCTTAAGCGAAGGCCAGCGGCTGTCCTCTGTGATAAACCTCACATACTTGGAGTAAAGGATGCTTCCCTCATCTCCGTAGAGAAACCGGGGGTGAAAGGTGACCGAAAGATAGGTACAGTCCTGGTCGTCATGACGATACCCGGAGTGAAGCGCGTTGCTGTTCCCAAACAATCCTTCCCCTTCCCGCAGCCGGTACTGGCTGTCATTCACATGATACTCCATCTCCCCCGACATCACCCAGGTAAGCTCCACTTCCGGATGCCAGTGCCACAGGAAAGTTCCCTGCTCGTAGGCCTGGATCTGTTCCACGTCCACACTCACCGGAAAGGCAAAACTTCCATGGGCTTTGGTTTCTTTTCTGTTTTTCTCTGTTCCGATCTGCATTTTCTCAATATCCTTATATTTGTCTTCAATATTCTTATTGTGTTTTCCAATTATCCTCACTATTATTATAATCATAAAGTACATCGGGCGAAAACACAACCTCAAAATCAAAGGAAACAGGAGATGGAAAAATGTTAAACAAATTGATCAAAGAATTTCAGAAACTTTACGGCGCGGAAGGCGAACTTCGCACCTACTTTGCCCCCGGCAGAGTCAATCTGATCGGCGAACACACCGACTATAACGGCGGCCATGTGTTCCCCTGCGCCCTGACTCTTGGCACCTACGCAGTAGTGCGGGACCGGGAAGACCGGGGGCTTCGCTTCTATTCTATGAATTTCAGCTCTCTGGGTGTTCTGGAGACCAGCCTGGACGATCTGGTCCCCCACAAGGAAGCTTCCTGGACCAACTATCCCAAGGGTGTAATGTGGGCCTTTGAGAAACGGGGCTTCCACCTGACCCACGGTCTGGACATCGCGATCTTCGGAGACATCCCGGCCGGTTCCGGTCTGTCTTCTTCCGCTTCCCTGGAAGTCCTGACCGGGATCATCCTGAAGGACACCTTCGGATTTGACCAGGTTTCCATGCCGGAGATCGCTTTGATCGGCCAGGATTCCGAGAACAACTTCAACGGCTGCAACTGTGGCATCATGGATCAGTTTGCCAGCGCCATGGGCAGGAAAGATCACGCCATTTTCCTGGACACCAGCACACTGGAATATCAGTATGCTCCGGTCCGCCTGGAAGATTCCAAGATCGTCATCACCAACAGCAAGGTAAAACACAGCCTGGTCAACTCCGCTTACAATGACCGGCGAAGAGAATGCGAGACCGCCCTTTCCGACCTTCAGACCGTCACACAGATAAAGACTCTGGGGGATCTCTCCAACGAGGATTTTGAATCCTTCCAGTCCGCCATCAAGGATCCGGTCTGCCTGAAGCGGGCGCGGCACGCAGTCCATGAGAACCAGCGGACCATCCAGGCAGTGGAAGCGCTGAAAAATAACGACATCGCTCTCTTTGGAAAGCTGATGAACGCTTCCCATGAATCCCTGAAGACGGACTATGAAGTATCCTGCCCGGAGATCGATCTTCTGGTAGATCTGGCCCAGGCCATGCCAGGCGTCATCGGCTCCCGCATCACCGGCGGCGGCTTCGGCGGCTGCACCGTCAGCATCGTAAAAAATGACACGGTAGACAGATTCGTAAAAGAAATCGGCAGCGCCTATCAGAAGGAAACCGGCCACGAAGCAGAGTTCTACATTGTGGAGATCGGCGACGGCGCCAGAAAACTGCAGGAAGCATAGGAGGGGATAAATATGTTATATGAAAATATCAAGAAATTAGTTGAATACGGGATCCAGACCGGACTTACTCCGGAATCCGAGCGGATCTACACCACCAATCTGCTTTTGGACCTGTTCCATGAGGACAGCTATGAGGATCTACCTGTGGAGACAGACAGCCTTGACCTGGAAGAGATCCTGAAAAACCTTCTGGATGAGGCGGTAAAGCGGGAACTGATCGAGGACAGCGTGGTATACCGGGATCTTTTTGACACCCGGCTTATGAACTGCCTGCTGCCCCGTCCCAGCCAGGTCCACGCCACCTTCTGGGAGAAATACAGCGCCTCTCCCGAGGAAGCCACTGCCTACTACTATAAATTCAGCCAGGACAGCGACTATATCCGCCGCTACCGGGTGAAAAAGGATCTGAAATGGACGGTGGACAGTCCTTATGGAGAGATTGACATCACCATCAACCTCTCCAAACCGGAGAAAGACCCGAAAGCCATCGCCGCAGCCAAAAACGCCAAGGCAAGTTCCTATCCCAAATGTCAGCTTTGCATGGAAAATGAAGGCTATGCCGGACGGGTGAACCATCCCGCCAGGGAAAACCACCGGATCATCCCCATCACCATCAACGACAGCCGCTGGGGATTCCAGTATTCTCCTTATGTATATTACAACGAGCACTGTATCGTATTTAACGGGGAGCACATCCCGATGAAGATTGACCGGGCCGCGTTTATCAAGCTGTTTGATTTCATTAAGCTGTTCCCCCACTATTTCCTGGGCTCCAACGCGGATCTTCCCATCGTGGGCGGCTCTATCTTAAGCCATGACCACTTCCAGGGTGGAAACTATACCTTTGCCATGGCAAAAGCTCCCATCGAACAGGAACTCACTATCTCCGGATATGAAGATGTACAGGCCGGCATTGTAAAATGGCCGCTCTCCGTTCTGCGGATCCGCTGCAAGGATGAGAAGCGCCTGATCGACCTGGCCGACCATATCCTGCAGGTATGGCGGGGCTACACAGACGAAAAGGCGTTTATCTTCGCCGAGACCGATGGAGAGCCTCACAACACCATCACCCCCATCGCACGGAAACGGGGCGACGACTACGAGCTGGATCTGGCTCTCAGAAACAACATCACCACCGAGGAACATCCGCTGGGCGTTTACCATCCCCACGCTCAGTATCATCATATCAAGAAGGAAAACATCGGCCTGATCGAGGTTATGGGACTGGCGGTCCTTCCCTCCCGGCTGAAAGAAGAGCTGGAGATTCTGGCCCAGTATATCCTGGAAGGAAAAGACATCCGCAGCAACGAGAAGATCGAGAAGCATGCCGACTGGGTGGAATCCTTCCTGCCCGGCTACCCGGATGTCAACAGCGAAAATATCATGGATATCCTGAAGAAAGAAGTAGGGATCGTGTTCACCCACGTGCTGGAAGACGCAGGCGTGTACAAGTGTACGCCGGAAGGACGGGAAGCATTCCTGCGGTTTGTGAAGAAATTATAAATGCAGGTTATCGCGCACCCAAGAGGAAATCAAGCGGCTGCGCAGCAGACATTTGATTTCCTCGGCGCGATACCGACAGAATCAAAGAGTGCGAAGCACGGCAGCCGTGAAACGGCTGGATTCTGGAGGTGTATTTAACGAGAGGCGGGGGCCGGCGATTGCTCCGAGGCTGACGCTTAATCTCCGCAATCATCCGGCCCC
>ENA-OPDJ01000725-OPDJ01000725.1-human-gut-metagenome-genome-assembly--contig:-NODE-725-length-23481-cov-5.154785_pt1 | contig 23481 bp, 27 predicted proteins | sample MGYA00241621_ERZ501505 | MGnify/ENA primary metagenome ERZ501505 (study PRJEB25962, sample SAMEA2042624) | human gut metagenome | biome: human gut; feature: human-associated habitat; material: faeces... | reverse complement strand
GGAGGGAACGGGAGATCTGCGGGAGTATATCCGTTTCCTGCCGCCGGGGCTGCGGATGTTTGCGCTCTACGTACAGGCCCACCACACGTATTTGCAGGGAGACTACGGGAAGAGCATCGGCATTGTGGAGACGGCCTTTGCGGTTCAGGGAGAGGAATTTCCCATTCCCGCCATTTACATGCATCTCGCGGCGGTGATGGATTACATGGGCCTCAAACAGCCGGAGCAGGCGCAGGCGCATTTGATGGCCGCCTGGGATCTGGCCCGGCCGGACGATCTGATCGAGGGATTTGGCGAACATCACGGCCTGCTGGGCGGGATGCTGGAGGCGGCTTTGAAAAAGGACTGGCCGGAGGATTTCAAGCGGATCATCTCCATCACCTACCGGTTTTCTGCGGGATGGCGAAAGGTCCACAACCCGGCCACCGGAGAACAGGTGGCGGACAATCTGACGACCACGGAGTTTGCCACCGCCATGCTGGCCACGCGGGGCTGGACGAATCAGGAGATCGCCGCCCATCTGGGGATCTCTCTCAACACCGTCAAGCAGTACATCTCCACGGTTTTGCAAAAGCTGAATATCAAGCAGCGGAAGGATCTGAAACGATACATGCTGCGCTGAGAGCCATGCCTGCGGAATTCCGCAGGCATAGTCCTTTTTTCCGTGGAAACGGGTGATTGCAAAAAAAGCGTTTCATGCTAAATTGAATTTAGCATACGGCGCCCGTAGGAAATAGGAGACGGAAAACTTGCGCCCTTTTGAAAGGATGCGGGGCAGGGAGGAGATGACGAGCCATGAAGAAAGAACCGGTATGTGAGATCACGGTCACCGGAGTGGAGAACCGGGAGTGGCAGGGCTCGGTATACTTTCCTGCTTCAGAAAAACGTGTGGCGTTTCAAAGCGTGTTGGAATTGATCAAAGCGGTGGAGGATGCGGCAAAGAGCGAATAGAGAAAGCCGCCGGCTGAGCGCGTTCCGCCTCATACAGCAAACAACAGGCACCTGATTCATTTGGCGAATCAGGTGCCTGTTTCGTTTGAAAGGGGTCTCTGTGGGGAGAGAGCGGTTGAAAATTTCGTGAGGCGCCGGGTGGCTTTTCGATGATAAGATCGCTTTTCGGCGGCGATTGGCGAAAAGCTGTGGGGCGGCGCTCAGGAGCCGGGTTTGCTCTGCAGCTTCCCCAGGAGAGGGGATATCAGCTTTGCCGGAAATCCCGGGCGGACATGCCGGTGCACTTTTTGAACAGCTTGCTGAAATAGTTCTGATTGCTGTATCCCACTTCAAAGGCAATGTCGCTGGTGCGCATCTGGGTGGTTTTCAGCAGAGTTTTTGCCTTGTTGATGCGCAGCAGGGTCAGGTATTCAATAAAGCACTGGCCGGTCTCCTGCCGGAACAGCGTGCTGAAATATAGCCCTCCCCAAACATCAGACGCAGCCGCATGTTTACATTGATCAGACCGTAGCTCTGGCCGGACCGCAGGACCCCCTCGTCGATTTTCCGGCTCAGGGCGGCCAGAGCCTCCGGGCTCATGCCGATTCCTGTGTCCGAAACGGTGATTTCCAGCAGGTTTTCGGGGATCTTTCTGGCGCGGACTTCCACATGGCCTGTTTCCCCACGGCGGTAGCGGCGGTTCTTGATGCCGTGGTAGATGGCATTTTCCACAATGGGCTGCAAAATGATCTTGGGGAAGCGGGCCCGCAGCGTCTCCGGGGCCACATCCACATGGTAGCTCAGGATGTCCTGATAGCGCATCTGCATGATGTGGAGATAGCAGGAGACGTGGTTGACCTCGGTTTCAAAGGGGATCACATCCATTCCGCTGCGCAGCGAAAGCCGGTAAAAATCAGAGAGGGAGGCGATCAGGTCCACAGCCTCCTCATTTTTGTTGCTCTCCGCCGCCCATACAGCGCTGTCCAGGGTGTTGTACAGGAAATGGGGGTTGATTTGGGACTGGAGCGCCGTCAGCTCGGCTTTCTTCAGGTTCTTTTGCTCCTCTACGATGCGGGCCAGAAGATTTTTGGTCTCCCGGAGAAGGGCCGCGAAGCTGCGGTATACTTCCTCGATCTCCACCTGCCCGTGGATTTCCGGGATCTCCACATCCAGGTTGCCGGAGGTGGCGGAGCGCATCAGCGACTTGAGCTGCGAGATGGGATGGGCGATATAGCTGGAGAGCAGAATGTTGACTGCCACGATCAGGAGGATCGACACCAATACCATCAAAACTGTGCTGGCCCGCAGCTGATACACGGAGGAAAAGACCTCGCTGGTGGGGGCCACAGACACGATGGTCCAGCCGGTGGAGGGCAGTTCAGTGTAGACCACCAGCGCTTGATTGCTCTTGATGGTGCCTGAGGTGCCGTCCTCCAGAATGTGCCGGACCGTGCCGGAGGAGAGCCTGACGCTGCCTTGGGACGGAAAGAGGTCCACGCCGCTGCCGTCCATCACCAGTGTTTGCCCGCCGGGGCTGGGCTTGGCGTTTTTCAGAATATCCACGATGAAATCCTTGCTGACAGATACCCGCAGCAGTCCGCAGACCTCGTTGGTGCTGATTTTGAAAACCGCCGCGGATACCGTCAGGGCATTGTCCTCCCAGGGCTGTCCCCGCAGAGACTGGGCCGAACCCTGCACATGGACTGTTCTGGGAAGGGAGACCACGGTTTGAAAGTCCTCGTAGCTTTCAAAGGGGCGTTCCAGATTGAAATAGCCGTTCCGCTCGCTGAAGCACCGGCCGTTGATGCCGATGACGCTCATGTCCAGAATGTAGGAGTTGCTGGATTGCGTCTGCCGGATGATACTGAAAAGCTCGCCCAGCGCCTTGGCGTTTTCATACCGGGCTTCCGGCGTGCTGCTGCTGAGAAAGTTGGAAATGGTGTACGAGGAGGAATAATTCATCAAACGGGATGCCTCGTTGATCACCATGTTCAATTCGGAGTTCACGTGCTGGGCGGTCTGTGAGACCTGGACGGAGATTCTTTCCTCCGCCTGCCCTGCTGCTACCCGGTAGGCGAAGAGGTTCATGACCAGGGAGGGCAGCAGGGAAAACAGCACTACCAGCAGGGCGATCATTCGTTTCAGGGGCATATGTCTGAATCCGGCAGGGATCAAGATGGAATTCGCGCAAAACGGCAGGAACAAGCAGGAGACCATTCTGGCAAAGCGCGTCGCCAAGGGGAAACTGACGGAAGAGGAAAAGAACGCTATTTTGGAGCGGGTCACGGTGACGGCGGACAACCACGATTTGGCGGACTGCGACTTGATCATTGAGGCGGTTCTTGAGAATGTGGATGTGAAGCAGGGCGTGTTCCGGGAGCTGGATCAGATTTGCAAGCCGGAGACCATTTTTGCCAGCAACACCTCCGCCATATCCATTACCAAGCTGGCCTCCGCTGTTCAGAAGGGGCGGGCTTTTGTGGGAACGCATTTCAATTCCCCCGCAAGCGTCATGAAGTTGGTGGAGGTCGTGTCTGGAAATCAGACTACGAAGGAAACTGCCGATATCGTATACGATCTGCTGGCGTCCATCGGAAAGGAACCGATCCGGGTGAAGGACGTGGTGGGCTTTGCGCTGAATCGGATGTTCCACATTTTTTACGGCGAGGCGATGCGGCTGGTGGAGGAGGGCGTGTGCTCTCCCGAGGATGTGGACAAGTGCTGTGTTTACGGGCTTGGACACCCTGTGGGCATCTGCAGGCTGTTGGACCAGCTGGGCCATGATCTCAACCTCAGCGTTGACAAGATCCTGTTTGATGCCTATGGCGACCGGTTCCGCCACAGTCCGGTATTGCAGAGATTTGTGGATTCCGGCGAACTCGGGCGCAAGACCGGAAAGGGCTTCTACGAGTACGATAAGAAATGATCAGGGAAGCTGACGGAAAGAACGTTATGGAACTGGATCAAAAGCAGATTATGGAGATTATTCCGCATCGTCCGCCCATGCTGCTGGTGGATCGGGTCCTGGAGCTGGTGCCAGGGGAGCGCTGTGTCTCCACCTTTTATGTAGATCCGACGCGGGAGATCTTTAAGGGGCATTTTCCGGGAGATCCTGTGTTACCTGGAGTCTATACCGTTGAGGCCACCGCACAGACGGCGGATATCCTGCTGCTGTCGCTGGATCGGTATCGGGGAAAGACCCCGCTGTTTTTGGGGATCGACCGCGTGACGTTCCTGCAAAAGATTATTCCGGGGGATACAATCGAAATGCGGGTATCCATCGTAAAGGAGCGCAAAGAGAAGGCGATCGCGACCTGCGCCGCCGAGGTGTTTTGCGGGGGTAAGCTGACCGCCAGATCCGAAGTGACGCTGGCCATGCGGTGAGAACCTACCGCAAGAGGTGACGCAGGATCGTTCTGCGACCTTGTAAGCCAGCTCAAGGAAGCGGACCAAAGGCGGCTTGAGGGAGCCGTCGAGTTACCTATCCCGCCGCTGTGAGCTTGGCATAAGCGCGGAGCTGCAGCATCGAAGAACTGACCAGACCCATCGCACCGGACAGTGGCTTCATCAGGTTCTGCAGAGCGCTGAGGCAGGCGGCGGATACCAAGGGGCAGGTGCTGGCTAGGGCAATCTGAACACCAGAAAAAAGAAAGAGACACGGGCGCGGGAAAACCGCGCCCGTGCCCCGTATGGGTCAAAATCTGGGTCACCCCTGTGCCTGCAAAATGGGGACAAGCCGAAAAAGTTACAGAAAACAAAAGAAAACCACCGCTTTCCGGCTGAAAAGCGGTGGTTTTATGGAGTGTAAGACCAATTGAGATATTTGCAAAAAGTCTTTATTCTCAAGGCTTCGCCGGTCTTCACTCATTATTTTTCTGCCGTTTTCGCTGCGATAGCTGCGGACTTTCCACTCGAGGGTCATTTTAGTGTTCGACCAAAAAAGATGTCCGCTTTATCCATGCCGAAAGATTGACTGAGGGAAGCACCTGCTTCATCGGACACATTATCCAAGGAGTTCGTCCAGCAGGTAGTTGTATTCCGGCAGCTGATCCGTGTACTCTTTCATCCATTCCCGCATAGCTCGCTTTTCCAGATTGGTGGCTTCCGTGTAATCCTCGCTGTGCCCTTCCTGCTCCATAAAGTCGTATGCGAGATTCTGATAGATCTCTTTCACCAATGTTTCGGGATCTTCCAGTCGTGTTACATCGGAGTCATCAATGGAATCCGCCGCAGGCAGGCCAAGCAGAACATACCCGAACTTTTTCGAATAGACCACATCGAGCAATTCAGAGCCTTCAATGTAGTTCTGGAATACCCCAAGGACCCTCTCAAGCTCACTTTTCCTTTCCTCTAATGAACTCATGGCAACATCTCCTTCCCGCCGGAATGACCGACTTTCCCGGTCTGGTGTATGTGGTTCTTTTATTATACCGCATTTTCTTTGGCCGTGGAAGAGAGGTGGGACGGGAACTTTTCCCAATCACATGGTCTGTTCCATTGTTGCCACACGGAAATAACCATGAGAATAGGCGGGGGCCAGATCGATTTCGCCATCTGGGCAATAGACCCGGACTCCTGCTGCGGTCAGCTTTTCTCCAATCGCCGCCAAACCTTCGGCGTCACGAGCCAGACGGTCGCCGTTCATCACCAGCACCCGGTCATAGACCCCATGTCGTGCATCACGGATCAGCGTTCGAATGCTCTGTCGGTTTGCGTCCAAGCCGCTCTCATATTGGAGCATCTCTGCGGAAATCGAAAAGCCAAGCTGGCCGGCGAGGCTTCGGAGTGCGGTAAGCTGCTGGTTCATGGCGAGACGGTTGCTTTCCGTGGACGCTCCATCCACCCGGCAGTAAAGGCAGCACTTAGGCATCTGATTTGACCTCCTTGAACGAATTTTGGAAGAAGCTGCCACTTAGCCCTGACATTCATCCCGGATGAAATCGTACAGGACTTCCGGCTCCTTCAGGCACCACTTGGTTTTTTCATCATCGGTCCAGACTTCGTAGCCTGGGGCGGCCTCGTAAAGCCACCAGCTGATATAGTCGTACTGGTCGTTGACCGCTTCCTTCAGCACATCCAGCAAGGCGGCAAGAACCAGCGCTCCGCCCTCAAAGACGAAATGTCCATCTCCCATCATGGCGAGTGCCTTACTGAACTGTTCGTCTCGATCCTTTTGCGCTTGGATCTTTCGCAGGGCTTCACAGAAGGTTTCCTTGGACAGCATTAAAGTCCCCCTCCCGGATTCTCCCCCTCCGCTTCCTGTTCGGCTTTCCATTTCAGAAGCAAGGAGATGGCCAACTCCTGAGTAGCGGGATTGACGCAGAACTCGAAAAACTTCACAGCCAACATTTCTGGCGTCAGCCCCATCGGGGCGATCACCGCTTCCAACTGTTCCAGAAGCTCCGCATCTACTTGGATTTCCACGAGCTCATATTGCTTTTCATCCATGGTGCGTTTCCTCGCCTTCCGAAGATTCCTTCCGCAACTCGTCCAGTCGCTGCCGGAACAGCTCCTGGAGCTCCTTCCAGACCTGCGGCTGCTTGAGGGTCACTATCGGCTGGTTCAGTTCCCGCTCCAGATCGGCGACAGCCACCGAAAGCGTCTTTTCATCGAACAACTGGTAGTGGCGACGAAGATACTGGACGACCGCCGCACTCTCCTCATCTTCGCTGCGCATGGCATAGCGGAGGGCGCTGTTGATGACACAGGAAAAGTCATCCACATAGTCAAGGTTGAACCAGGAGGCTGGGCAGAGAACCAGGTCATCTTTGCCTTCCTCGGTGATCACCAGCCCAATGTCCTCGCGGCTTATCCTTTCCAGCACGGTGTCCAGGTCATCTGCCAGTGCCTGGCGTGAGATGCGTTCCATGTTTTCCAGAGGTTGCAGAATCGGCATCCTTTCTTTCCTCCTATCGTATTCTTTGATTTTGCCAGATGTAAGCACTCGGCTTAAGCCGTGCCACACTTGCGGATATGGCTCCTGCTCTCCATATCGACTCAAATGTTCGCTGATCTTTGCTGCGGCGGCGGAACGGGCAGCCGCATCAAGACGGCTCAGGTTCCGGCAGGTAAATTCTGCAGCTATGCCGGGCATATAGGTGTGCCGCCCCAGACTGTACTGGATCGCCGCCAGAACGATATGCCGCTGCCCTCCATCTAAAATGGGAGCGAGGATTCTCACGGAGAACAGCAGCCCGGTGCTTCCTTTTTGGGACTGGAGAGAGAGGCCGTTTCGCTCGGCTCGTTCCATCGTGTGCGTCCAGTCCTGCCGTGCGATGAAACCGGCTACAGGAGCCACCTCATAAAAGCCTTTTTTATGTCTCACGGCTGCACCTCAAGCCCGGCTTTTGACTGACCTTTATACAGAAGATTGTTGGCCTCCATCTCCTCAAAGGTGACCGGCTCGAAGTGATTGACATCCACTCCGGCATTCAGCATTCTCTCGTTTGCCTGGATGAGCGGCCAGTAATCCGCGTCGGTATTGCCGTGGATGTGGCCAAAGACCATGTAGCAGCGCATGATGTGAGGCCAAGACATCATGGGGTAGTGACAAAGTGTGTACTGCCGCTTCCCGTCTGCGACATACAGCAGGTTATTGACGCTTTCAAAGAATCGTTCTGTCTGACAACTCCTGATCCATCCCCTGTCATGATTCCCAAGGATGAGATGTTTCTTCCCCCGCAGCCGCCGCAGGTATTCCTCCGGCGGCTTTTGGCTGCGGTAGATCAGGTCGCCGAGGATATAGACAGTATCCTTCCCTGTGACCTTGTGGTTCCAGTTTTCGATGAGAGTTTCGTCCATCTCCTCGATACTGGAAAAGGGCCGATTGCAAAGGCGGATGCAGTTTTCGTGACCGAGATGCAGGTCAGAGGTAAAGAAGATCATGGGGTTTCACCCTCCTTCTTCATCCTGGGAACTGGGATTGGCTGCCATCGGCAGTATTTTGCAAGTTCATCCTGACGCTCCCGAGGCAGGTTCATAAAATCGACAATGCTCTCTCCCGGAAACCTGTCGTGGCAGTAGGCGGGAAAGACTCCCTCCGGCACGATGCCGATGGACTCCGCTCCGGTCAGGCGGGCCTTCAGTTCCTCTGCGTTTCGGATGCATACGGGAACGCCTGCCCGATAAAGCGCCAGGAAGAAACGGACCGCCTCAATCGTCCGGGTCTCCGCAAGACCGGCCACCACCAGATAGTAGCCATGCGCATCTTGGTGTACGATGCAGTCGATATGGGTGCTGTTGCCGCCCCGGCATACCTCCCAGGGGTGACCGGTGCGGGGACGCTCCTTCAGCCACCGTGCAAAAGCTTCGGGGGAATCTCCGCCCAGCTTGGACAGTCCCTCGTCCCGCCCATCGGCGTGGAGAGCGTACTGCTCTTTTTCCGATTTCTCCGTTCCAGTGTATCCCATGGCCCGATAGCCCAGGGCACAGAAGTGATAGAATTCGTTTGCGGTCACGGATGGGAGCCGCTTGTTATTTTCCAAAGGATACCCAACCGCCGAGGTGAGAAACTCCTCCACCTCCTGCTGGGAGAAGTCCTGGAAGAACTCCTCCTTCCACTGTGGGAATACCCTCCACAGATCCCGGCGCAGGATGGTTCCGGTTCGATGCCAGATGGGCAGCTCCCGCTCCACCAGTTCCTGATAAGAACCGGTTTCCACCATCTGAACGGTGTCCCGTACCGCACCCTCCAGCCAGGCGGTGAATGGGGCGATGTCATAGGGGAAGGCGCGCTCTTTGCGGCTGTCCACCTCCAGCACATGCCGATGCCCCAAGAATATTGCCCGATACCCGATCTTCTGATCCTCGCCGGCGGCAAAGTGGAACCACGCTGCCTCCTCCGGGAACTCGGAATGCCACCAGGTTTCAAACTCCTCAAAGCTCTCCACCTGGCCGTCCGCCCGCAGCTCCTCAAAGCTGCCGAAGTCTTCAATGGTACCTCGCTCCGCACGGAGCCATAGTTTCCAGCTTGTGTTCTCCGGGCCTGGCTCCAGCCGGTGGAGAAGGCGGAAGATCCGGTCGATGGCCGCATAGGATGTCTCGTCATAGGTGAAGGAGCAGTTGATGTTTCGGTATTCCACCCGACCCAGCCAGTTGATGTAATGCTTGATCTCCGGCGCTTTCATGTTTCCACCTCCTCAGTATCCGTATCCCCATCCTCCGTTTCCTCAAACTGGAGCCGGAAGAGGGCAGTGTGCTCTCCCACAAGAGCGGGGTATTTGTAATAGACATGGCGGCAGAGGGTTTTGTACAGTTCAAGGAGCCTCGGATTATCTCCGAAGTCCACAAGCCCGTCCATGATTCGCTCGATCTCCCGCTCCTCGGTGATCCTGCCGTTCAACACCTGTTCTACCAAACGGCTGTATTGCTGATATGCGGCGTCCATTAGGCGGGAAATCTCCTGGACGATCTCACGGATTGCGGCAAAGCACGCCTCCTGCTCCTTGGCCTCCGGCCTTTCTTCCTCTGTCATAATGTGTCCCCTCCCGTCAAGAGTTGCGGCGCAGCCTCCACGCTGTGGAAGAGGAAGTGCATCCGGTCGATATGCTTGTCAATATGCCAGTGTCCACAGAACCAGTGGTCGTATTTGAGTTTCCGCTCGATCTCCTCCAGCCATTTCTCGGTAGAGTCGTCCACGGTACTCTGGTCGATCATCGGAAGAAAGGCCTCGCGAGGCTCATACGGATAGGGACAGGTGTGGGAGAGGACGGTATCTACCTGCCACCCGCAGGCGTCCAGCGTCTGGATAACCTTGTCCTTGATCTCCTGGGAAGGCTGCTCATCCGGCCACCAGCCGTAACCTCTGGCCAGCCGGTAGAATTTGTCCACGCTGTAAGCTCCGCCGATGACCAAATGTCGGAGACCTTCCAGATCAAAGATCTCACCATCCATAGCAAACAGCAGGCGGGGAAAGGCTTCCTCTACCCAGACTGTCCCGCCGTTCCACTGCTTCGTGCGATAGGAAGGGATGCTGGCCGGCCGGATCTCATGGTTGCCGTGGATGCAGAGCATCGTCGGCTTTACGGCGGCAAGAACTCTCTTCATCTCTGTGTCTCGCCGGTTTCGGTAGTAGTTCGCTCCTACATCTCCAAGCAGAACCAGAGTATCCTGCTCTGTCAGCTTCTTGCTGTCGCAAAACTGTATGACCTCATAGGGGTCTCCGTGGATATCACCCGTGTAATAGATCATTGGTCATTCCACCTTTCTTTTCTCATTATACCAACTCGGAAGACCCATATCCGGGACTTTCCAAAAACATATCCACTGTTCCAAAAATATATCCACCTTTACTGGCATAGATCGACCGGCAGTCAATGCTCGTGACTTCCGGTTGATTGCTTTCTCAGGTTCAGACGGTAAAATCAAAGTTATCTGGTTTACCGTATCTGCCTTGATGCTCTTTCAAGGAGGCTTTCAGCGATTTTATAACATCCAGGAGAATCATCATCTCATAGGTACTGCAATCCGAAAGGAGCAGGGCGATTTCTTCGCTGGCGCACCGTTCAGTGCTGATGATTTGCTCCATCAAAAGCCGGTCGGGAGATACGCCCAAAGCATTGGCGATAAGCACAAAGGTGTCAAGGCTCATGCTCTTGATCCCGCTCTCTATGTAGCTGATGTAAGATGGCGTTTTATCCACCAGTTCAGAGAGCATCGCTTGCGAAAGGTGGTTGCGCTGACGGACTTCACGGATGTGTTTTCCAATGACTTTGTAGTTCAGGCTCATAATAAGACCTCCAAAAAATTTTGCAGTCTTATTATAGTGTTTAGATTATATCATCAACTCGACCTTATATCAATTTCACCCCAAGTTGATATACTCTTAGAAATAGATAATCTGGAGAATATATTTGAGGGGGGAAGCCGATGACGGAACATGATTTGACCGAGAGCCAGTTGGTCGGCTCCCGTATTCGAGATGCGCGGATCAATCGCCGGATGAGCCAGGCCGATCTTGCTGCAAAGGCCAATATCTCGCTGCCCCATGTCAGCAATATCGAAAAAGGCAAGACGAGCATGAAGTTGGAAACCTTTATCCGAATCATCGAAGCCCTGCAAGTGTCTGCTGATTCCCTTCTTCGGCCCGATGTGCCGGAGGTGAGAAGCCTATACCAGAGCGAGTTTGACGAGCTGCTGGCCGACTGCTCTCCCAAGGAGCTGGATTCCATCCTGAAGATTGTTCGTGAGTTGAAATCCACTATGGCCAGACGGGATGACAATACCTGAAAAATTGCGAGCTGGAATTGCCGGCTCGCTTCTTTTTTTCTCATCTATCGACCAGAAGTCAACACCTTGACTTCTGGTCGATTTTGTTATTAGTCTGCAGATTATATAATGGCCTGGAAGAGAAATAACACAGGGGGAGCAAATATGTCAGATCTGGCCGTTCAAAATAGAGAGTCAGAGCAGGAAGTTATGCCCTCATTTGATTTCCTGCTGGAAAGGGAGACGGAACGAAACACCCTTTTAGCGGAACATCGTGCCTGGTTAAAGGAAATCAAGCGGGAACGCCCGCTTCCCAAAACACATTACCGTGTGGCGGTATACATCCGCTACTTCAACCAGACCCGCTATGAGGACTATCTCTCAGCTCATAAAAAGCAATTTCTTGATACACTGGCTCTCTGCCCAAACTGGAAGTTTGTCGGTTTCTATGTGGACGAGGGCAGCACTGCGCCCAATATGGAGAACGCTCCGGAGTGGTCAAGGCTCCTTCAAGACTGCTACGAGGAAAAGGTCGATCTGATTATTACCCAGAAAGCAAGCAATATCTCGAAGAAGCTCTCCGAGCTCTCTTTCTGTACGCGCCTCTTGGCAGCACTCCCAAAGCCAGTGGGCGTTTACTTCGTTTCGGAGGATATTTATACGCTGGCTTCCTATTACCAGGAGGATCTACACGACCCGTACTTTTTGCCAGATCCCGGTTGGAAGATACTCCCTGATGACGAACCCCGGAGGGAAATGCTGCATGATTGACAAGTCCACACGCAAACAGCTTGCGGAACGGAAAGAACGGGTCCGCCGGCGTATCAACACAAAAGTTGACCCGGAGAACTATGAATTCATTCCGGCTAAAAAGCCCATCGACTATTACGACAATGATATAAGGCAGCGGGTTGCCGTGTATGCCCGTGTCTCCACAGACAACGTCCAGCAGACTTCCTCCTATGAGCTGCAAAAGAAATACTATGAAGATTTTGTTGTGCATCATCCCAACTGGACATTGGTCAAAATCTATGCGGATGAGGGGATCAGCGGGACTTCTCTGGCTCATCGGGACGAGTTCAACAGCATGATCGCCGATTGCCGCAGCGGGAAAATCGATATGATCATCACCAAAAGCGTGTCTCGCTTTGCCCGGAATGTGGTGGACTGTATCAGCATGGTGCGAATGCTTGCGGAGCTGCCCAGTCCTGTCGGGGTGTTCTTTGAGAGCGAATGTATCTTCTCCCTCAAAGACGATTCCCAGATGGCGCTTTCGTTTCAAGCCACCATGGCTCAGGAGGAGTCTCACATCCGCAGCCGGAGCATGGAGACCTCCTTGCGGATGCGGCTGGACGGAGGTCTGCCATTGACGCCCAAGCTGCTGGGGTATTCTCACGACGCAGATGGAAACCTGGTCGTCAATCCGGACGAAGCTCCCACAGTAAAACTCATCTTCTATATGTATCTGTACGGATATTCCACCTCCGACATTGCGGCGGCGCTCACCGAGCTGGGCCGAAAGACTTATCTGGGAAATGTCAAGTGGACATCCAACTCCATTGTCCAGGTCCTTCGCAATGAGCGGCATTGCGGGGATGTACTGACCCGGAAGACCTTCACCCCCAACTATCTGAACCACAAGGCCAGAAAGAATCGGGGGGACAGACCCCAGAGCCTTTACCGGAACCACCACGAGGGCATCGTTTCCAGAGATGATTTCATTGCGGTTCAGCATCTTCTGAACAATTCCAAGTATGGCAACCGCTCCATCCTCCCGGAGCTGCGGGTGATCGACAGCGGCCTGCTCAGAGGGTTCGTGACCATCAATCCCCGCTGGGCTGGATTTAAGCCGGCGGATTATTACCAAGCGTCCGCCAGTATCCATCCACCCGATGAGCAGCAGGCGGATGCATCCCTGCCCTCGAGCATCACATTGGTTCCGGGAGATTTTGATATGAGAGGCTTTGAAATCGCCCGCAGTGAATTCTTTGATAATTATCACCGTCCCTATGTACTGTTTCAAGACAAGAGGATCAAGTTCAGCACCACATGTGTTCGGTCTTTTGGGAAAGACAACCATGTGGAGCTGCTGGTCAACCCTGTGGAGATGAAGTTCGCCGTCCGTACAGCGGCGAAAAGCAGCCGCAACGCAGTCGTGTTTTCCAAGCTGTCAGACGGAAAGTATCAGCCCAGGGATATCGCCGGTGCGGCCTATGTAGAAACGCTTTTTCAGTTATTCGGCTGGAGTCCGGATTTAAAATACCGGATCGCCGGAGCGCTGTTTCAAACTGAAACTGAATCTGCGTATATTTTTGATGTCAATGATGCGGAAGCGTTTATTAAATCGTACCTGCTTTCCGGTTCAAAAAGCACGGAACAGGCAAAGGAGCCTGTACAGCCCCTTTCTATCTCCGGCAAACGGGTGCGGGCAGTCCCGGAGGAGTGGATCGGCTCTTTTGGCAAGCAATATTACCTCCACCAACAGTCTTTCCCGCCCGTCTGCGATCAGAGTGAGGAAGACTGGAAAATCCGCATGGAGGGCCAGTTGTATGAAACCGGGCAGAAACTCCGCGTGACAGGATTTGACGTGCTGCGTGACTATATCTGTCAGGAACTCGGTCAGTACGGGAAGGAGGAATCCTAAATGTTCGAAGAAAGTCGGGAAAATACCGGCGGTGTAATCGCCGGAATGCTTCGTTCCCTGGAGGACGGGCATTTGGATATTGTTCCGTCTGCTGAATTAAAAAAAGCGGAACTGGCAGCTTCTCCCGCAAACAGCAGTAGTGATGAGGTCCTGGAGATGGCCGGTGACTTTAACTACGATGGCTACCAAGTGGTACGCCGTGAGTTCTTCGCCCATATTAATGAGCCGTCTGTAACTTTCAACAATTACAAATTTTATGTAAATACCGCCTGCCTGAACCGCTTCCCACAAGTTGATTATGTGCAGGTATTGGTCAATCAGGAGAGCAGGATCTTGGCGATCCGTCCCTGTCGGGCGGAAGATCGGGATGCCTGCGCCTGGTGCACCAACGGCTCCGGCAGACGTAAACCGAAACAGATTACCTGCAAGATTTTTTTCGCCAAAGTGTTTTCACTGATGGACTGGAATCTGGACTATCGATATAAACTCCTCGGGCGGATAATCCATGCCAAGGATGAGTGGCTCATCGCATTTGATCTCACAGCGACCGAAGTGTATCAGCGGGTGCAAAAAGACGGCCAGAAGCCCAAGTCTTCTCGAACTCCCGTGTTTCCGGAGGGCTGGAAGACGCAGTTTGGACTCCCGTTCCGGGAACACCAGAAATCTATGCAGGTAGACATTTTTGAAGGATATGCTGTATATGGGTTGCGCGATAACATAGCTCCTGCTGCATCAGAGCAGTCAGACGAGGCTGCCTCTGATACTGGTAGTAAGTCCGTTTTGGGAGGACAAGGACATGAATCATGAAAATCAATTGCAGGCTTACTTAACGCTGGACCCTGCGCGAAACCGGATTCGAATCCACAGGCAAACGATTCGTCTCTTGAAGAATCCTGCGTATGTGCAATTCCTGGTAAACCCTGAAGAGCTGTATATCGCCGTTCTCGGATCGGACAAACCTATTTCAGGCGGGACCGCAAACAAGGTTCGGATGTCAAACACATCCCAGCAGTCTATAGAATTCTATAGTACGATCCTTATTAAAAACTTTTCCGAACTGCTGGGTGGCTTTGACCTGAGATTTAATTACCAGCTGACCGGTGAGATCGATCAAGTCAACCGGGTCGCATATTTTTCCCTCAAAACCGTCAAACAGCTGGAACGCAGGAGGCTACATGACAGAGAAAGCATTTAGGCAGCTTAACATCGATCCGGAATTCAAAAACTTGATTCGTCCACTTCGCCGGGAGGAATACCGGCAACTGGAGCTGAATCTGGTCATGGAAGGATGCCGGGAAGATATCATCGCATGGAATGATACCATCGTCGACGGTCATAATCGCTATGAAATATGCAATAAAATGCGCATTCCTTATGGAGTCAAGGAGCTGGATTTTCCAAGCAGAGATGCTGCCATCGCCTGGATCTGTGCGAACCAACTTGGGCGCCGCAACATCTCAGAAGAAACCAGGAAATATCTGATTGGGAAACAATATGAAGCGGAAAAGAAAGTACAGCGAAATAGGAATGGCTATAATCAGTACCGTCCGAACCCCAACATTACTGTGGGGAGAGGCCGCCCAATAGATGAAGAGAGTGGCCGGCGAACAGCAGCCCGGCTGGGAAGGAAGTATCATGTGTCCGGCGCAACCGTACAGAAATATGCGAAATACAGTGCAGCATTAGATACCATTGAACAAAATGCTCCTGAGCTTGTTCCGCACATTCTTTCCGGGGCATATAAGATTTCTTTCGAAAATATCGTTGCTCTATCAGAAATGGAACCCGAAGAATTGAAAGCACTTAGTAAAAAAATCGGAAAAAATCCCTATGCGTTTGCTCGTTACAGTGAATCGAGACGATGCCTTTATTCCGACGCTTCTGCCAAGCCCGGTACAGCGGCGGCAGAACAGCCGGCAATCAAGACGATGCCCGCCTATGACCCGGATGCGGAAGTTGCTGGACTTACTCTTACGATCCCCTCCTGGATGAGCTCCATCGACCGGACAAAGTCCATGGCACATTTGGAAGCGATCTCACCTGCTGCAAGACAAAACCTCTTGGCGGCGTTGACTGAATTAGAAGGAAAAATCCAGGAAATGCTCAATGCAATTGAGGTGGAATCCTAATGGAAGATTATAGTATGTTTGTTCCCAATGTTCACTTCGAACAGATTCCCATCAAGAACCTCGTATCCAATCAGGAGTACCAGAGGAATATTTCCGAACAGCATGTGCTGAATGCTGCGGCACACTTTGATCTGTATCAGATCAACCCCGTGAAGGTAAGCCGTCGAAATGGGGTCAACTATGTCTTCAATGGCCAGCACACGGTGGAGATCGTCGCCCTGGCCTCTGGCTCTCGTGAAACGCCAGTCTGGTGCATGATATACGATGATCTGAACTACGAGCACGAGGCAGATATCTTCGCCAACCAGATGAAGTTTGTCAAACCGCTCCGTCCCTATGAAGTGTTTATGGCAAATGTGGAAGCCGGGAATCAGGAACAGCTTATGATCAAAGATCTGGTAGAGTCTTATTCTCTTTCCATTGGCCAGGTCAGAAACTATGGCGTTGTCTGTGCTGTCTCCACGCTTGAAAATATATATGAGCGGTTCGGTTACCATGTACTTGATCGAACACTCAGACTCTGCGTAGGCACCTGGGAGGGCGATATGAATTCGCTGTCTGCCAATATGCTCAACGGAATTGCCAGATTGGTCTACACGTTCGGCGATGCCCTGAAAGATGAGACCTTTAAGGAAAAAGTGGGGGAAATGTCGGTCAAGCTGCTTTCGAGAACAGCCAAGGAACGACGCCCCGGTTCTATGGGCTATGCTGAGGCGATGCTTCTGGCCTATAACCGCAAATGCAAATATCCGCTCAAATGGACCAAGCTCTACGAGAAGAATGTGGGGAACAATGAAGGACTGGACATTGATACGGATATGGACGAGGATGAGGGCGAGGACTCTTTTGAGGGAGTCGCCAAAGAATAAGCAAACGGACGGTTCCACCAGGAATCGTCCGTTTGTGATCTTATCATGGAAGGGAAAAGGCAGGGCGCATATACTCTATCGCTCCTCGGCTGAGACCATACTGTCCGGCCAGCCGTTCCCAGTGTCCGGATACTGTTTTGCAGACCTCCTCTGCAGCCTGTTCCGCTTCCTGAGGGGCCAGGCCGAAATAATCGGCTACTTCCAGAGCCAGTTCCAAGTCAATGGTGTTATCATACTCACTCACATTGAGGGAAAGCCGGTCCCCCGAGGGGACTGGGTTCACATCATAGAGAGGGGCCAGCCGCCAGCCGGTGGGTGTCAGAAGGAAACCATGGTTGCGCAGGTGGTCGTCAGTATTGGATACCGCCATGCTGAACACGATCCGCTTCCACAGCTCGACCAGATCCTGCCGGGGTGATGCCCCGTTGGCCCGGATGAACGCCGCCAGATCCAGATAGCTGCTTCCGTCCGCTGCAGAGGCTCCATCGGTCTTGCCCAGCAGGGTCATGGCGGAGGCGAAGTGGATGCGGAGGCGACCGTTCCTGTCAAATTGCTTGACCTGGAAGGGACTGCCGACCTTGGAGAACGTCTCCAATTTGGATTCCGGAACATCCAGTCCGCAGAGCCGTGCCAGGTCATGGACGACCTTCTCCCACGCGCCGCTGTTATATTCATCATGCTTGGAAGGGAACTTGGCAATCCACAAGGCGCCATCTGTGGCCTGCACCGTAGCTTTGGGTCTTGCGCCTCCCAAGGAGGAGCCGGGGGCCAGAAGCTCACGCAGCCATTTTTCATTCAGGCCGCTCTCATCATTCTCGAAAGCGATAGAGGCGTTTTCCAGCGTCCGAAGGTTTACCCATGGAGGCGTCGCAAACGCTTTATCGTTCGAAAGAAATTCGCCCCCTTCTTCCAAGCTGAACCGCAGCGCACCCATACGGGATTCATCGTAGACCCCCAACAGGAAGTCGCTCTCGGTGAGCTTACGGGGCTTGCGGTCCTCTTTGCGAGCGTCGATGGCCTCCTTGCGCTTCATCAGCAGACGCCCCCAGCGATCCGGACAGGAGTCGGAAAACAGGCCAAAGAGCTGCTTGTTCAGCGGCACATACTGCCGCCCGCGGTAGAGAGCCAGATCCGGGTCCAGAGAGAAGGAACTCTCGGCGGATGACAGCCAGGCCGGATCATACTCAAAGGAAAAGGTCTCCTGTCCGCGGACGAAGCCGCAGCGCAGCCGCCCCAGCAGAGTGGGTGCCTCTCCACGCCAATTTTCATATACATAGATGGTCTTTTCGTCCTGCGCCATGGGCTACTCTCCTTTCTTGGGCGCCCGCCGTCTGGTGGGCAGCGCCAGATCTTGTAGCTTCCTGCCAAATTCATCATCTTTTGCAATAAGCAGCAGGTCGCTGTCCATATTGTTTAATGCGTGCAGCACAGCGGCATAGGAGCCGATGGATACCGTAGGGGTGCCTTTCTCAATGGATATAAGAGTGGCTCGGCTGATCCCGGCACGCTCTGCTACCAATTCCAGGCTCAACTTCCTGCGCAGGCGGGCCAGGCGGATCTGCTCACCCATCTGTGCCAGGATCTCCCGTGTTTGCGGCATGATGACCGTGGCTTTTTTTGCCATGCACAATCGCCTCCTAACATAAATTATATTATATTATTTCAGCGATTATGTCAATTATATTTGAAGTTATCAATTTTCTTTTTCCAGGCGTTCTTCGATAAGGTACCCTCCTCCGAAGATAATGTCCAGTCTCCCGTCGGGATACACCTTCACACACTCAATCATTTGGTGGACGATGGTATCGTCGTACTCCATCTTTTTGGATGCTCGGTCGGCGATGATCTGCTGTAGTTGAAGGATTCGGCTGTCATTCACCTGATCGGAAGCAAGTGCTTCTTCGAGTTTCTGAATCCGTCCTTGCAGGAGTTCAATGGTATCGGAAAGTTCTTTGAATTCAGCTTCGTGACTCTCGATACCCTCTCCGCTTTCCACGCTCTCATTGATAAGAGATACCATTTTCCGATTCAGCCCATCTATTTTTCGCCGGAGCAGGTCGATCTCATCTGTGCCTCCGGTTAGACCGATTGCTTCACCAATGGTTGCCCGCATGAGTGCCATATAAGTGGACTCGTCTTCCTCGTTGAATCGGTTGATTGCCCGAACAATAGCGGCGTGGAGGGCGGTCTCATCTACCGTGAGCGAGGTTTTGCAGTAGCGCTTTCCATAGTCTAAGCGGCTGATGCAGCGCCAGACAACTCGCTTTTTTCCTCGGGATGTCCAGGTCACGCGCTTATATCGACTTCCGCATTCGGCGCAGGTCATCACATTGGATAGTGCGTACCGGGAGTATTTTCCGGTGGCTGTGGTAGCCGTTTTGGTGGAATTTGGCTCCCGGCTCATCCGCCTGGCGAGTTCTTCCTGCGTTTTGTGAAAGAGCTCTCGGCTGATGATACCAACATGGCTATTCTGTACATAGTACATGGGTGCCTCACCGGTGTTTTTGCGGCGAACCTTGCCAATACAGTCAATTGTGACCGTCTTTTGAAGGATGCTGTCCCCGCAGTATCGTTCATTCCGGAGAATACCCTTAATCATGCTCGCAGAGAAGGAGAATCGTTTTCCTGGTATCTGGAGATTTTCTTCTCTGAGTTTGGTTGAGATCCGGTTGATGGTTTCACCTGACAGGTACATATTAAAGATCCTCTCCACGATGGATGCCTCCTCCGGGACGATCTCCGGTTCTCCGTCTGCACCCTTGCGGTATCCCAGAAGGCACTTATAGTTGAATATGGGCTTGCCCTCCTGAAATCGCTTACGAAAAGTCCAGGTGACATTCTTGCTGATGCTTTCGGATTCAGACTGTGCGAACCCTGCGTAGATGACCAGATAGAGTTCGCTGTCGATTTGCAGTGTGTCTATATTTTGCTCCTCGAAGTAGATGCCAATCCCTCTTGCCCTGAGCATTCGGACATGGTCCAGGCAGTCAACGGTGTTTCGGGCGAATCTGGAGACCGACTTGGTGATAATGTAGTCGATTTTTCCCGACAAGCAGTCGTTGATCATCTTCTGGAACTGGGGGCGCTTATCTGCACGTGTCCCGGAGATGCCCTCATCTGCGTAGAGTCCGGCAAACTCCCATTCGGGCTTAGCGGCAATCATCTCGGTATATACCTTTTTCTGGTTGGTATAGGATGTGAGCTGCTCCTCGCTGTCGGTGGATACCCGGCAGTAGGCAGCAACCCGCCGCTGATGATACTGCTCCCTGTTGACGATCAGAGAGCGTTTTGGCTCAATAACCGATATTGTTTTCTTGGGTATCTTGGTTACATTCATTTTCCTCATCTCCGATCTCGACATCAGTTTTGGTATGTAGAACCACCTTTCCCCCGCTGCCAAGCGTCAGGTAAGCGGCGATGTCACTAAAGTAAGCTGGGCTGAATTCCTCCTGGGGAGTCATCAGGCTAACTCGCTTTCGGGCGATGGATGCGGCAATCTGCAGATGGGCATCGCTCTCAGCATAGAGCCGCTCTGCCATTTCGATTGTTTTGACGATAATCAGCGCATCGCTGGGGTCATCCCGCTCCAGCTCGGCATCAATTTCCCGGTTGATCTGCTGGGCTTCCGCCGACAGCTCTTTTCGCTTTTTGGGGCGGGGGATGAGCAGATAGCTATTGGCGATGATGCGGTTCATCAGGATTGTCACCTTTTCCAATAGGTGTGTATCGGAGATCCGGATGCGCTGACCGCAATCAGGATCGGTGCAATCCCAACTCTCGCGAATCCGGTGCTTGCTGCTCACCCTTCGCCGCATAGGGGCGCCGCACTCCGCACATCGGACCAGATCCCGAAGCAGGTCGATCCCCTCCAGATTTTTCTCGAAGGTGTTCCGCTGGCGGGCTGTTTTCACGGCAGCCGCCTCCTCATACTGTTCTTCCTCAATGATCGGGTCATATTCCCCATCGCCAATGTATTTGGCGTTTCCGATGATTCGTGCGATACGAGCTTTATCCCACACATCCGTTCTCTCACTGTAGGGGATCTTCCTCTCAGTCAGCAGCTCGGCAATACTTTGGAGGGATGCGCCGTTGATGTAGGCGCTGAATATCTCGCGGATGACCGCAGCTTCATCCTGTGCGATGACTGTCCTTCCATTTCTCATGGTGTAACCGTATGGGATATAGCGTATCTTCTTCATGGCGAGGTTCCTCTCTGTCAGAGCATTTCTGTGAATCTCAGCCCGCCGATGAGGGTGACTGTCATTTCATCCCGGCGGCTGATACTGATGGTCTGAACGATCTCAGTAAACAGCTTCTCATCGAAGCGGTCCAGTGGTTCCTCGAGCTCTTCCAGCAGCTTTTTCAGCCGCGTCAGTTCCTCTATCATTTGGGTAATGCCCGAGGAGAATTCACATTGGCGCTCCCGCTTCAGCCGGCGCAGTTGGTCGTTGATCTCCTGCACCTGGGCCTTGTGGACCTCGTCCTTGAGGTATCCCTTTGCATGGAGCTGCTCCACCATCACCAACTTGGCGTTCAGATCTGCAATGTTCCGGCTGATCTCCCTTGCGGCCGTGTTTTTCTGCTTTCGCTTCAGCTCGGCGGATTCCAGGCGGAGCAGAGTCTGACCCAGGATGTCGTATTCAGAGAACCGAAGCTTATTGACCATGGCGACGAAGGCATCGTAGATTCTCTCCTCGCTATAGTAGTTTGAGTTGCACTGGGTACGATCCTGAATGTGTTTGGAGCATCCCCACTTTACTGTCCCGGAAACCTGCCGTCTACGAAAATACGAGCCGCACTCAGAACACTGAATGCGGCTCGTAAGAGGGTAGATATTTTGCGTTGTGGATTTCCCAAAGATATCCTGACGCTTTTTCAAGAGGAGCTGGACCTTGTCAAAGGTATCTCGGTCAATAAGAGGAGCGTGGGTCATGGAGGCGTAGAACATATCCTCCTGACCTCGATTTCGGAACTGTTTGAAGGGGACTGTGGTGTCGCGGTAGGTTTTCTGGTATTTGCAATCGCCACAGTACCGCTCATTTCCAAGGATGTATGCTACCTTAGTGGAGCGCCAGACGGATTTTCCGGTTTTGGTTTTAATGCCGCGGCTGTTGAGATCCCGGGCAATCTCCGATGTAGACTGGCCGCTCAGGTAGTTTTCGAACATCATGCGGACGATGGTTGCCTCCGGCTCATAGACCACCAGCGCCTTATTCACCAGCCGGAAGCCATAAGGAGCGTTGCTGTCCACATATTCCCCAGACTGCATCCGCTTCACGATGGAGAGCCGCTGGTTCTGGGAAATTGCCTTGGACTCCTCCTGTGCGATGGCAGAGAAGGTGTTGAGCAGCATCTCATCTCCGAGGGCCAGAGTGTAGATTCCCTCTTTCTCGAACTGCACCCCCACGCCGAGCAGTTTCAGCTTCCGGACATATTCCAGAGACTCCTTGGCGTTTCGGGCGAAGCGGGAGACGGATTTGGTGACGATCAGGTCAATTTGGTGCTGTTCGCACATCTTGATCATTCGCTGGAATTCGGTGCGGTTCTGTGCGTTCATGCCAGACAGACCTTCGTCAGCGAATATCTCTACCAGTTCCCACTCTTTTTTCCTCTGAATGAGGCTGGTATAGACCCGGATCTGGTTGGCGTAGGAGTTCTGCTGATCCGCCGAATTGGAAGATACCCGGCAGTAAGCGGCAACTCGGACTTTGCGAATTTCCTGCCTGGTGATAGGTGAGATGAGTTTGGCCTGCGGCATCAGCGGCTCCTCCTTTCTGGCTAAATTTGGGATTGTACTACATTTTGGTACAATCCACTTTTCCGGCTCAAGCAACATTATATTCAACAAAGGTACAAAGTCTATTGAAAGAAAGCAGCCAAAGAAATTTCTACATAGTCAACAGACGGCGGTGCTCAAAACCCATCAGATTAGACTATGCTGTTGTAGTGGCTAATCCGCAATGACAAGGTCGGAGCCGGTGAGTTTCTGGTAGTAGCGCTTGGCTCGCTCGTATTCGGCAGGGGTGATCACGCCGCCGTCCCGCATCGACTTCAGCACGGCCACAATAAACAGATAATTGGCGCTCTTGGTTTGCGACACAGCAATCATGGCGTGATCCCTCCTAAATATGAATGTGAATTGATACCACAAAAATAGGGGTCACCCGATTTGGCTGCGGAAGCCTTGGCTTTCCTGCTGCATGATGGGTGACCCCCATTGCTTCTGATATCAAGACCATTGAATGTCTTGTTGTCGCCTGTATTCGACACTACTTCCCCAGGCAGGGCGGCAACTTGAACTGCGCTGGCGCACATCATGGGACTCTCACCCCTCCGAGGATCTCTCCGAGCTGCGTAAGCAGAAGTATCATTGTAGGCTGACAGGGTCATGGCGGGGACAGCTTGCCAAGGCTGCCTTGACCTGAGTGGGTATCGCTCTGCACCTTATTTGGCCGTCCTTTGATGCGGATCTGCTCCGCACAGGTGGTCTTCGCGCACTCGGCCTGACGCTCTCCCGATCAGCTAAGGTATTCAAGTTGCCGGATATGACCGCCTGAGGCGGTGTTTTTCAAGGTTCGCTGAGATGTTTTGATCTCACGAAGATTGTAACTCCGTGCGTATTCTTCCAACAGAAACAGAATGGAAAGTTTACCAACCCAAAATGGAAAGTTTTTAGAGGGATGCCTCCAATTCGGACAGCAGA